>Ga0116149_1005207_pt1 | contig 12352 bp, 10 predicted proteins | sample AD_UKC057_MetaG_FD_89787 | JGI IMG/M metagenome (GOLD analysis project Ga0116149, IMG submission 89787) | Active sludge microbial communities of municipal wastewater-treating anaerobic digesters from USA - AD_UKC057_MetaG | ecosystem: Engineered > Bioreactor > Anaerobic > Digestate | place: USA...
CGCTGACGACATGCGGCGCGGCGCCTCTGGACGAGTAGGTGTCCCAGGTCTCGCCGCGCGACGCCATCGCCTTGTCGACGGCGGCGCGCGCCTCCTTCGACAGGGCTATCACGGTTTTAGGGTACGGCAGCATAAAAGTCTCCTAAACGTTGGCGAGCCCTCCGAGCCCGTTGAACAGATCCATCATCCCGCGGTCGCCGAACATACTGCTGAGGCGGTGGGCCTCCGCGCTCGTCCACTCGAGGGTCGCTCTCTCCTCGTCGCTCTCCCCGACCCCGTAGGGCGCACCACCGGACCAGGCCCCGTGAGGCGCGTCCCCGGGCCAGGCCCCGTGAGGCGCGTCCCCGGGCCAGGCCCCGTGAGGCGCGTCCCCGGGCCAGGCCCCCGTGCCCGTCTGCCCGAGGGTCGCCCTCTCCTCGTCGCTCTCCCCGACCCCGTAAGGCGCGCCCCCGGACCGGGCCCCCGTGCCCGTCTGCCGGGTGGACGCCATCCCCCCGCCGATCCCTCCGGGCGGGTCGTTCCGGCTGAAGTACGCGGGGAAATCCCGCTTGGCGGCCGCATACCCGCGGCGCCCGCGGATCCTGTCCTCCATCGTGCTCCCGACACTGTACCTTATCTGGGCGTCCCAGTTCTCGGCAAGCCCGCCCCTGTAGGCGGGCTGCTCCGAAAACGAAGACGAACTGAGCCCGATACTGGAGTTTCTGGGGCCTCCTATACGCGTTACCCGCATGACGTCCTCCTCAGATGTTGAACCAATCCGTCACCGAGGCCTCGCCCAGACTGTCGGCGTACTGCGTGTTCAGGACCACGACCCCCGCCCGCTCCTGGTCCGCGGCCTCGCGCATGACCAGCGCCGCGTCCGCGCGCTGCCTGTACTCGTCGGCCTGCTTGACCTCTCCGGAATTCATGTAGTACAGGGACTGGAGCATGTACTGCACGGGGAGCAGGGTCTCGAAAGGGAGAGCGTCCCTGTCGTCGAGCAGGGGCATGAACTTCACGCGGACCTCGGCCAGAAGCCGGTAGGTCTCGCCCGCGGAGAATCCGGGCACCCTGTACCGGCGGAACTCCGGGACGCGCACCGCGGGGTGCATGGACGACAGGAAGGCGAAAGACCCCCCGTCCAGGCCGTAAAGGGAGACATAGCCCGAGAGGCCCTCCGGGAGCACGACGCGCTCGACGGTGACCAGCCCCGTCTGCGATGCCGCGGAAGCCTCGACCGCGGCGTACGTCTCCCCGTCAACGCCCAGCAGGGGGTCCTCCCACCGCTTGTAGGCCGCGGAGGACGACACCCTCGCGCCGGAAGCGTCGGTGCCGACGACGCGGATCGCGGCGGGTCCTATGTCGTCTGTCCCGAACGCGGCCAGCCGGACCCCGCCCTCGCTTGCCGGGTCGTACATCACGGGGAAAAACCCGCGGTCCTGCAGTCCGGTCACGTAACGGTAACCCTCCGGCAGAGCGTCCAGATCGCCCGGCCCGGACATCAGGAAATCGTAATCCGGGCCCCGGAGGGACACGGGCGCGCCGTTCACGCAGGCCCTCAGGATCTGGCCGCAGTCCTGCGGCAGGGCCACGGTGCCGGCCTCGACCGCGAAACGCCTGACGCGGCGGAGCCGCTGCCAGTTGCGGGTCGACGCCAGCTCGTCCAGCGCCGAATTGACGGCGGCCCCGACATCGCCCAGGCCAAGCGAGGACGCGAACTGCGCCAGCTTCTTCTTCGCCTGTCCGAATGTCTGGATCATCCCGGCCTCCGTCTGTCTTTCCGTCTTGCCGAAAAAGGGGGCGGGCCCCGGGGGTCAAAGTCCCGGGGCCCTGACCGCTTACGCGATCTTGGTGACCGTCGAGATCGCCAGGGCGGTGCTCGTGTCGGTCGTGAACTGGGACAGCGTGCCGTCCGCGTTGATGTGGTACCCGTCATCCGTCGCGACCCCGTCCGTGTCGGCCACGAACGACGCGCTGTTGAGCTGGATGGTGTACTTCGGAGCGGAGTCGCTGCGCAGCACGTAACCGGTGAAGGTCGCGCCGGCCGCCCCGGTCCCTTCGGTGAACACCACAGTCACCGCCGTGCCGGGGCCGCAGTCGGAGATTTTGCCGGCGAGGGTGGCCGTGATGACGGCGCTGACGCCGACATCCGTGCTGACGGCCGCGTAGTCGACAGCCGCTACGGCGCCGGTCTGCGCGTCGGGATCCACGTCCGCGTTGTCCACGGGACAGCGGCTGCGGATCGACTGGGTGCAGCGCCGGTAGAGGAACGACGTCGAGTTGACGATGCCGTTCTCCTTCTTGGGGAAGATCTCCCACTTGCCGCGGAAGTTGCCGGTCAGCCCCTCGGGGTTGTTCTCGCTCAGGATGTTCACCCAAGAGAGTTTGCCGTTCAGCCCGGCCTGCGGGCCGAAGTACGTCGAACTGCCGAGGCTGTTCAACTCGGTGCCCATCAGGTTCGTGAAGATATCATTCATCATGATGGGCATCACGGCCAGCTCGGCGGAGATGTACTCGGGGTTGTCCTCGGGAACGGGCTGCCCGTTCTCGCCGATGCGGCAGGTCGAGTCCGCGATGCGCGGCGCGACATACTGCGCGACAATCACGGCCTCGCCGTCGAGGTCGCCGCCGGTGCCGCCGTAATCGTCGCTGTCGTACGAGCTCACGTACTTGACGATCTTGAACCGCAACTGGTTGCCGTCGTTCAGGATGCCCCACGCGCGGTGCGTCTTGACGCCGAGATCGTAGCCCGTGATGAGCTTCTCGGCCCGGGCCTCGCGCCAGTTCGCCAGCTCGTAGTCGTTGCCGCGGACATACCGCTCGAAGTCGAGCGCGCTGACCGGAAGCCCGAACAGGGGGCGGCCGCTGTCGTTGCCGATCTGCTGCCCGCGGGCGCGGACATCGAGCGACTCGTGGAGGGCGTCCAGCACGTCGAAGTTCAGGGGCTCCACGTCGATGCCCGCGGGGAACACGATGAAGGGGCCCGTCACTCCGGTGGCCGGGTCGACCATCAGGGTCTTGTCGGTGGCGGCCGCGTAAACGGCGGAGGTCGGGAACGTGCAGCGCGGCTCGTAGTAGAAGCGGGGCGCGGAGCTGTTTCCGACGTAGCTGGAGGTCATCACGTACGACCGGCCCATCTCGACCGAGGTGCGGATCAGCCAGTCGCGGTTCCAGACCTCCTGGATGGAGATGCCGTAGTCGGAGCTGGCCTCGAGGATCCACGCGAGCTGGGTGACCGCCTGATCGACGTAGCGCAGGCTGTTGAGGCAGATCGGATCCGACCCCCAGTAGCGGTAGAACCCGTTCCAGGTCAGCCGGTCCCAGGTGTAGGACGGGGTGTCGTAAGACCCCAGCTTACACGGGTTGTTGCTGACCGTCGGCATCGGGTCGATCTGCGCCCACTTGCCGAGGCCCGCGTACTCGACGAGACCGCCGCGGAAGATGCGGGTCTCGTGCTCGGTGCCCATGAAATTCGGGAAGGAGCCGCGCGGGATCCGGTTATACCAGAACGAGGGCTGCTCGATCAGCTTCTTCTGGAGGAACGGGTCCCAGTGCTCGGCCATCTGCATCATCACCTGATTGAACCCGGTGACGCCCGCGCCGGCAGCCGACTCGGTGTACACGGTACCCGCGTAGGAGCCCGGAATCGCGGCGGCGGGGCCGACCCGGTAGTTGACCAGGTTAGCGCTGTTGGGGATGATCGTCTGCGCGCCGGAAACGGGCGGCAGGGTCGCTGTGGTGGTGAGAGGGGTAATCATGACGGTTCTCCTCTTGGGCGGCACCTGTGTGCCGACCGAGGTTCAGGCGCAAGTACGGACGCAGCGTGCGTCCCCCGCCGGCCGGGCTGCCGGTATAGACCCAGAGGGAACCGCGGGAAGGGGCGCGGAAAAAGATACGCCTTCCATTTGCCCCGTATGATAACGGAAGCGCGCGGAAGGCGCAAGGGGTTTTTTTTCCGCCGGCCGGTTACTGCCGCACCAGCCCGAGCCCGGCGAGGGCGCTGCGGGCCACGCTGTCCGCCATGTCCCTGGAGGAACCCGGCGAAGACGCGGCCACGACATTGGGGGGAGGGGGCGGCGGGGGCGCCTGGTGCGGGGAACCCGACGTCGGGAACACAGGGGGGTTGCCCGCCCGCACCCGGCCGGCGAGCTGCGTCCTGAGTTCGCTGACCTCCGCGGACAGGGACTCCACGAGCCCGTAGACCTTCACGGCGGCGAACCCCTCCGCGGCGGCCCGGATGAGCTGCTCCTCCGTGGCCGTCTGCGCGAACCCCCTGAAGGCGTCCGCGATCCGGGCCGCCTCCTCCCGGGCCTCCGGGTCCGTGGCGCCGTACACGGGCGACCCGTAAGCCGCGGCGGCCTCGACAGCCTGGTCGGCCCAGGCGCGGCGCTCCGCGGCGCGCTCGGCCGCCGAGCGGCGGGTCTCCTCGTACTGGGCGGCGGCGCCCGTGCTGCGCCAGTTCGCCAGCTCCTGGTCCCGCTCCTCCATGACGGACGCGGCGTCGTTCGCGTAAGCCATCACCGTCCCGGCGACGGTCGGGGCCAGGTCGGAGAGCATGTCCGGAAGGTCGCCGGGAGCGGCGCTGAGGATCTTGTCCGCGCTCGCGGCCGCGTCCTGTTCGGCGACCCCGGCGAACTTCACGAGGGCCTGGGCCATGCGGGTCTTGATCGCCTCCAGGCGCAGGCCGTATTTTTTCTGAAATTCCGGAGACTCCGAGAGGCTCAGCCTGCCGATGCGCTCGACAAGCTCGTCCTCGCGGCGGCGCCGCTCCTCCAGCTCCGCGGCTAGGCGGGCCTGCTCTTCGGCCGCCCTCCGGGCCTCCTCGCGCGCCTGCTCGGCCTCGCGCCTGCGGGTCTCGGCTTCCTGCTGGTACTGCTTCGCGACCGTCCGCAGCTCGGCCCAGCGGTGGTGCGCCTTCGGGTCCGGCTCCCCGTCCCCCTGCGCCGGGGGGGCCTCCGGGATGTCCGCGAGCAGATCCGCCGAGGGGGCGGGGGCGGCCGGCGGGTTCTGGGTGAACCGGGCCTGGATGGCCGCCGGGTCGAACACGCCTGGCTTGCCCTGCGCAGGCTGCTGGGCGGGCTGCGGGTCAGGCTGCGGGTCAGGCTGCGGGGCGGGCTGCGGGGCGGCGGGCTGCGGGGCGGCGGGCTGCGGGGCGGCGGGCTGCGCGGCGGCGGGCTGCGCGGCGGCGGGCTCGGCAGGCGGCCGGGCTGCGGGCTGAGGGGCGGCGGGGTCGGCAGGCGGCCGGGCCTCGGGCTGCTCTACAGGTTGCGGGGGGACGCCCGCCAGGGCGTCGCGCACGGCGTCCATGGCCGTGCTTCTTCTTGTGACTGACATTACGCTATCTCCTCTCCTTTACTCGACGGAATCCGGCGGGACCCCGTAATCCGGGTCCTCCTGGATGCCTCCGCCGCCGGCGCCGGAGGCGGCGCCGGTGAACATGTCCGGATACACGGATGTGGGGTCGTCGGCCAGCATGGCCGCCAGCTCGATCCCGGCCTGCATCCCGTACTGCATCTCCACGCTGTCGCGGCTGACATACAGGGGCGGCGGGGTGAAGGACAGGGAGCGCAAGGCCCCCAGATACAGGCGCGTGACGGGGTGGTCCCGCCACGCCACGTAGTCGCCCAGGGACTTCTCGCTCTGGAACCGCGAGGCGAACGCCTCCGCCCCGTTCAGGGCGAAGGAGCCGCGCGACACGGAACGCGCGAGCGTGACCCTCAAACCGGAGGCCTTCGTCATCCGACCGCCTCCGCGGCGCTGAGGAAAGCGGCCACCTCGTCCTGCCGCACGGCGACCCTCTCTTCCTCAAGCCTGCACAGGTCCGCCTCCAGCGCCGCCTGCCGCGAACGCAGGACCGCGATCTCCGACCGGACGGCGGACGCTTTCTTCTCGATCTCCAGCTCTCGGCTGCGGCACGACAGGGAAACCCTGGCCGCCTCGTTCTGTTCGTTCATATTCTGTCTCTCCTCCACAGGCGCCGAAAAACCCCTCCCGCGGCGGGAGGGGCCCCGGTCACAAGCCGTTACGGCACCTGAAACACGTTGACCACCCCGTTGGTGCCCGTCGAATTCCCGTACAGCGGGCCGTCATAGCCCTCGAGAACCGTCTTGGCGTACTGCGCGGACTCTATGATCTTGTCGCCGTTGCCGTCCACGTAATTCATGAGCTTCCCGCTCTCGAGGGCGGAGGCCTGGACTACAAGGGCGGTGCGGCTGAGCGGGACGCGGTACCACCGCACGGCGTTCGCGTCGTTGGTGCCGTCGTAACCGGACAGGCCGGTGACGGGGACGGTGAGGGGCGACACGACCAGGTTCGTGACGACGTTCGTCACGGACCCGGCGATGTTCGTCACCACGGATACGACGATGTTGGAGGCGGTGACGCCCCCGTGGGCGGCCACGATCAGGTGCGGGCCGCTGCGCCGGTACTCGCCCAGGGAGATGGTCTCGAGGGCGGCGCGCGGCTTGGCGCCGGCCGAGGCGAGCGCGTGGTGCGCGGGCGGCGCGATCATGATGTTGGTTCCGCCGGTGAGGACGCTGACCTCCCAGGCGCCGGCCGCGAGGGCCGCGAAAGCCGCCGCAGCGGCCGCCAGAATGGACTTGTTCATGTGATTGCTCCTGTTGCCCTCCCGCCGTCGCGAGCGGTTGGAGGGCGCGGTGTCGGCATCGCCGCTCGCGCGCGGCATATCCGGCGGCACCCCGCCGCCTTTTGGTGAGAATGTTATCACATCAGCCCGCCCTGCGCAACCCCCTCCTCCGGGGAAACCTGGGGCGGCCGCCTGCCCGTGATCTTGGCGGCCTCGATCCTCCGGCGCATGCCGGCCATCGTCCTGTCGATGTCCGCCTTGGACCTGGCGCGCAGCATCTCGACCGCGGTTTTGCCCTCGGCCGCGGCGATCCGGACCTGCTGCATCTGGTCCTGCTCGCGCATCTTGAGGGCGGCCTTGGTGTCGATCTCGTGGATCTTGACCTCGTTCTCTTTGCCTTCCGCCCGGGCGCGCAGCTCCGCCATCTCCTCTTCCTCGGCGCGCGCCTCCGCCTCCCTGGACCTCTGCTGCGCGTCCGCCGCCAGAGTCAGCGCCTTTATGACGGGCGCCAGCGAGCGGATGTTCGCCTCGACCTCGCGGACCTGCCCCTCCACGCCGATCTGGGTCCCGCCCATCATGAGGTGGGCCTGGATATGCTCGGAGGCCGTCTGCAGGGTGTCCAGCATGCGCTGCGGGTCGTCGGCCCGTCCCGACATCGCCGCCTGCGCGATCTGCTCGACAATCTGCCAGTGGATGGGGATGTGCGTCCAGTGAAGCTGGTCCGGCGCGGCGAGCACCTGCGAGAGTTCCAGCATGTCGTTGTTCTCGAGCGTCGCGTGCGACGCGGCGTCGGACGCCGACGTGTCGCGGCCGATCTCGGGACGGTAGCGGTCGGCGGCCTTGCGCCCCAGCCGCGCGTGCAGGACATCGCGCGTGGCCAGCAGGCGGCCGGGCTCGTCGAGGTTCCCGCCGAGCTCATGCAGGACCCCCATGAGGATATCCGCCTTGGCCCCGGCCCCGCCGGTCACGAGATCCCGGCACATGTGCACCGAGAACTCCTTCGGCACGCGGCGGAGGATGCCGATATCCACTCCCCTGCGCCCGCACCTGTCCACAAAAAGCTTAACGTCCGGATACCTGACCCAGGAGCTCTTGTCGCGCACGAGCTTCATGAACCGGCGGAAAGACTCCCTGAACAGGGCGTCGAACGTGGCCGCGCGCAGGATGAAGGCGGACCGCTCGACCTTCGCCCCGGCCTCGGCCTCCTGGCGCACCTGGTCTTTGGTCTTGCGGTCGGCCCCGGAGTACACGCGCTCGGGGAGCCCGCCCGGGCCGGACGCGCCCATGGCGGCGTTGTTGGACACGTTCCGCCCCATCTCGCGCACGGCCGCCAGTTGCTGGAACTGGGGCGTCACCTGGCTCTGCGCGGGGGTCAGCCCGCTCGGGACGATGGTGTAGGGGCCGTGCTCCACGATCGTGAGCTGCTGGTTCTGGCCCGGGACCGAAGACATCATGATGTAGGAGGCGGACCGGAACGCCACGTCGTAGATCTGGCAGAGGAGCCGGTTGTTGATCGACGCGATCGGGTACAGGAAAGACGCCAGCCCCCGGATGCCGCGCGCGCGCCTCTCCGTCACGGAGTAGGGCAGCCACAGCAGGCACTGGTCCATGGAGTCGTAGGCGTCTTTCTTCTCGAAAAGGAAATCGTCCACGTCGCAGGAGGCGGTCACTATGTAATGCGTGACCCTGCGGGGCTCCTGCACCTCGCGGACATAGGCGTGCACGACGTGCATGCTGTCGAACTGGTGCGTCTCGAGAAGCCTGTTCTGGCGCATCATGTCGACGGCGGACTCGTGCGTGCTCGTGCCCGACGTGTCGCCCGGCTCCGACCGGGTGTCGGCATGCTCCTCGAAAGTCTTGACGAGGAACGCCCGCACGGCCGCCAGGTTCCAGCCCGCCGACGCGGACCCCTCGGGGTCGTCCAGCAGCGCGCACAGATACCACGCCGGCATGATCGACTCGACCATGTACAGGTCGTTCTCGCTCGACACGGAAAAAGCGTCCTCCGCGAATTTGAGCTGGCCCCGCTCCAGCGCCTCGGGCTGGTAGTCCTCGTAGGTGGGCCACGCGACCGGGCCGAGCCCGTACAGCTCGGCCTCGCGGATCATGGTCGACAGGACGGGCAGGAACTTCCGGCTCTCGCGCAGCACGGTGGAGAACTCGTCGGCCACGACCTCGGCGATCTTCTCCGCGTCCGGCCCGGACAGCTCGGCCGGCAGCGGGCGGAGCTCCACGAGCGGCGTGGTGTCCAGGGCCATGTCGTGGACCGAGGCGGCGCGCGCGTCGATCACGCCCTTGAGCTCGTTGGAGTTGAAGTTGGCCAGGTTCCCGAGCCCGAGCTCCTTGCGCTTCCTCGGGTCGTACGGGAAGTTGCCGTTGTACACGTTCTTGATGCGGGCGCGCCGCTTGGCGTCCTCCTCGTCCTTCTCCTTCAGGTCCATGTAGACGGTGCGGAGGGAGGACGCGGACGTGAACCGGCTCTTGGCGGGCCGGCCGCCCTCGGTCGTGCGGAACCCCGCCGGGTCCGGTTTGCTGTCAGGACTGTCCATCTGTCACCTCCCGGGCCCGGCGCCAGCAGCCCTCCGGATATCCCGCCTCGGCGGGCCTGTCGACCGTGGCCGAAGCGGCCACGAGCTCCTCTGAAATCCGGCACACGCCGGTGGCCTCGTCAGGAGGCAGCTTGCCGCGGCGGCCTCCGAAACCCCTGTAGATCCAGGCCATGAGCCCCGTGCACCCCGTGCAGAAGCCGCGCGTCTCGTGTTCCGGGCAGGAGATGCAGACGCCCATCCGCCTCACGGCCTCGTCGGCGGGGACGCAGGCCATCCCGAACAGGGCCGCCGTCACCTCCTTCACGCGCTCCGCGCGCAGCCTCCTGACGCCGGACGGCTCGGAACAGAACCCGTCCGGCAGCCGGGGGCACATGTACTCCATGACGTAGGTGAAAGGATCCCCCCTCACCGGCAGCCCCTGCCTGACCCGGAGATCGCGGACGAGCCTCTCTATGCCCGCGCGGGACCTCGACTGCACGGTCTCGCCTCCGGCGGAGTACTCGTAGCAGCCGCCGGGAGGAACAGCGTAGGCAGTCCTGAATCTGAGAGCCATGTCCTACTTCTTTCCTTTCCGTTTCGGGACGGCCTTCGGCACCGTGACGGCCGTACGGCGCCGGACCGCGGCGGCCGCGGCGGCCTCGGCCTGGGCGTACGCCGCGGCGGACGGCTCCGCCTTCGCGGGGCGGGCCTCGCTCAACCCGTCGTCGTCCGCGCGCCCGAAAGACACGCGGGCCGGGGCGACGGCTTCGGGACCCACGCCGCCGCGGGTCCTCATGAGGGCCGCGAACCTGGCGGCGCCCTCCACCGGCCTGCCCGGGGAGAACCCGCCGTCGAACCAGAATCCGGCGCGGCCGGACCGGAGCGTCATCTGCCGGCCGGTGTACGGGCACGCGGTCTCGCCGCCGGGCGGCAGCGCGCCCATCACGCCATCCCGCATGCCCACGAGCCGCATGAGCTCGGCGGCGGATCCGACAGGCATGGAGGGGTCGAACGCGTCCGGGGAGAAAAACATGGGCTGCCCGGCCCCGGCCACGACGCGGACCGTGACCTTCCTGCCGGTGTACGGGCACGTGAGCCCCCGGAAACATGACTGAGTGGCGATCTCGTTAAGGGGCATATCGGCTTTTCCTTTCCATCGGGGTTGACTTTACCACACGCGGGGTCACGGGGCAAGCGGGGAATTGGTGTTCGACACCACCCATTCGGGGACGAACCCGGGCTCCGCCGCGGCGGAGTCCGACAGGTGCTTCCAGTTCCAGTCGACGACGGTGATGATCTCCTCCAGGACCAGGGAAAACTCGTAGGCGTAGTAGTACCCCACCGCGGTGCCGGTCCACACCGTGTCTTTGTACCCGGAGTTATACAAAGGCCCGCCCGGGTATTCCTCACTTTGCACCGGTACGCCGCCAGACGTGACCGCGCCGTCCAGGGTCACGGTGTCGAAACCCCCCGCGGGCACCCAATCGTGAGCCGGCGACGCGTACGCGGGCACGGGGGACGTGGCGAGAAGGGGCCACGACGACAGGTCGACGTCACCGTCGAGAAGCACCGGGCGTATCACCGAGGCCACGGCCGGCACGTAGGCGCTCCCGCCGTGGACGCGCGCCGCGGCGTCGTAGGTCGCGCCGGACGGCGGGACGTCGTGCGACAGCCTGAACTCGGCCGGGAACCCGAACAGCGGCGCGCCGGTGGCCGGACTGTCGTCCAGAACGCAGGAGGGCGGGTCGCTCCTGTGGTGGGTCCAGGAATACTCGGCGGAGCGCGTCTGGGGCACGTACACCCCCGGTTCCGACGAGAAGAAATTGGTGGACCCAGACCCGGGGGCCAGCGCCCCGTTCCATTCGTACTGCCTGAATATCCCGTACACCCTGACCCGCGACACGTACCCGGACTCCACGGCGTACCTGGAGGGCCAGGTCAGGAAGATGTTCGTGACGAACCCCGTCTCGGCCTTGCTCTTCCAGTAGTTCGTCACGTGGGACTCGTAGGACTCGGTTTCCGTTCTGTCGAAGGTGACCGGCTCGATGGTGTCCGGCGGGTCGTGGTACTTGTAGTACGTGTGGGTCTCCGAGCCCGAGTAGTCCACCCGGGACATGCTCCCCTCGAACTTCCAGTACGCCCCGACCGTATCGTTCGTCACGCGCGACACCGTTCCGGCCACCTCGTCCCGCGACCTCACCACCGTGTACCCCCGCAGGACCGGCCGGCTCACCCGGTAGCTGCAGTTGAGCCTCGAGAGCAGGTCCCTGACCTGGGACGCCTCGTTCGTCCCCGGGTACCTCTTGGGGATCGCCGCCCTCTCCCCGTACCAGTTCGTGCCCAGGCGCTCGAACCCGTCCCACTGGTACAGGTTCGTCGCCGAATACCCCGCGGCCGCCCACAGGCTGCCGCCCGCGTAAACCCCCGGATCGGCGGCCACCCGGTTGGTGCCGTGCCCGCTCAGGGACTCGGGCCAGTACCCGAAGAAGTCCCGGACATGCGGGCCGTAGACGTAAGTGCCGCCGGCGAACACGCCGCGGTTGGTGCGGAACCCGTAAACGTCCCCGTTCGCGTCCAGCCCGTACTCCTCCGGCCCGAAGGCGGCGCACCACAGCCCGTCCGCCGGCAGGAACAGGGAATCCTCCGTCGCCCACCCGAAAGACACGGTGGACGTCTCCCGTGGCGCGAAGGCCGCGACCACGGAGGACGTCGCGGAGAGATAGGAGAACACGCCGGAGCACCAACCGTCCGTGTCCCGCCACCCGATCATGTCCACCGTGTCGAACCAGGAGTACGAGAAGGGCGCGAAGATTTTGGACAGGCTTCCGCCCGCATTATGGGGGCTCCCGCTCGGCGTGACGGTAAGCGGCGCGGTCCCGTAGTCCGCCGTCCACTCCTGCGACCCCCACCCGTCCACGTCGGACGACCGCACCCACCTCGGGCCGTCCTCATACAGAAACGAAAGGAGGCGCCTGGCCGCGTCGGCCGCGTAGTAGAACCCGGAACCCAGGATGTACCCGGCCCCGGTGTCGTAGTAAGGCGCGATGTAGTAGTAAGGCCCGACGTTGTACGAGGCCGTCCGGTTCGTGCGGATGCCGACCACCTCCACCGAATCCACCTTGTGCGCGGGAGGGGAGGACAGCGTGACGGTGAACATCCCGTAGCCGGGCGAGTCCCCGACGCCGAGCAGGCTGGGCGTCACGGTGACCCCGTGCCCGCTCTCGGAGGAGGCGGCCGTGTTCTCGGGGCTGTACCCGGC
>Ga0116149_1005208_pt1 | contig 12349 bp, 11 predicted proteins | sample AD_UKC057_MetaG_FD_89787 | JGI IMG/M metagenome (GOLD analysis project Ga0116149, IMG submission 89787) | Active sludge microbial communities of municipal wastewater-treating anaerobic digesters from USA - AD_UKC057_MetaG | ecosystem: Engineered > Bioreactor > Anaerobic > Digestate | place: USA...
ATCTCATTCCACTGACGACCCGGATGATTCTGCAGATTCAGCCGGTTGCGCACGCAAATCTCCGTTTCTGGAAGGACAGGGCGGCCGCCATTCCCGATCCGGAACTTCGGCGCCAGGCGCTTGGAAGCATTGAAACGAAAACGTTTCATTGCGAAGGCGGTGCTCTTTACGGTCTGCTGGCCGGAAAACACTTCAAGAAGGCCATCCGGTTTATTGTGGCCTATCAAACCATCAGTGATTATCTCGACAATCTGTGCGACCGGAGCACATCGCAAGACCCGGAGGATTTTCGGGCACTCCACGAGGCGATTCTCCATGCTTTGTCTCCCGATGCCTCGCCCGTCAACTATTACCGGTTTCGCCAAGAACAGGACGACGGGGGTTACCTGGCAGCTCTGGTTCGCGCCTGTCAGAACGCGCTTCACGAACTGCAAGCTTTTCCCATGGCGCGCCGCGCGCTTCACGAACTGGCCCGCGTTTACTGCGACCTTCAGGTCTACAAGCATGTGAGGGTCTCCGAGCGCGTCCCGAGGCTTCAGGCCTGGTTTGACGCTCAAAAAAGCAACCTGCCCCCAATGACCTGGTACGAATTCGCCGCCTGTTCGGGATCGACGCTGGGCGTGTTTTGCATTGTCTCGCATCTTTACCAAGTCGATGTGACGCAAGACCTGATCGCGGCGATTCAAAAAGCCTATTTCCCCTGGGTGCAGGGACTGCATATTCTCTTGGATTATCTGATTGATCAGGATGAAGACCGCACAGGCAGCGATCTGAATTTTTGCTTCTATTATCCCGATGCCGCCGCCATGTCCGAAAGGATCGGCCACTTCTACGATCAAGCGCAAGAAAGCGTTGCGGTTCTGCCGCATGCGAAATTTCACCAGCTGATCAACCGGGGGCTTTTGAGCATTTATCTGGCCGACCGGAAAGTGCCGCGTCAAAAAGAAGTCCGCCGCGTTGCGGCGGCTCTGCTTCGTCTGGGCGGACCGGCCGCCTGGTTTTTCTATCTGCATTGCGTGGTCTATCGGCGGCTGATGTCCTGAGACGATGACTTTTTCTCCAGCCTGAGGAAATTCTCCTCTTTCGGAACCGGCTTCCTCTCTATCTGCTATTTCTCTCTGTCGCAATATCTCTTAATATTTCAATAAATTACAAATATCCTCTCAAAGCTTGCCTGTGGCATATCCCTTGCTCATCGCTGTTCTGAAGGTTGCGGAGACAGGATCTAATGAGAACAGCGAAAATAACCATCATTTTTTTTCTGTTTCTGGCAGGCGGTCTCGGTCTCGGTCTGCATGGACAGATCCAGGCAACCGGAAATGAGGCGGCTCGGCCCGGGATGAAAACAGCCGCCATGAATGCGCAGGGCACAGTCGTTGAGATTAGCGGGGCGCTTATCCGGATCGAACGCCGGATTAAAGAAAGTTCGGAAATCATGGAATTTGAGTGCGGCGCGCCCCCGGCAGGCCTTACCGTTGGGGATACCGTCAAGATTGTTTATACGGAGGAAAAAGGCAAGCTTCTTGCCGTGAAAATTGTCCGGGTGGCCAAGGAGTCCCGCCGGACGGAGAAACAATGACAAGGTCCGGCGTTTAGAAAGCGCCCGGATGGTATGAGAAGGCCCCTGTAAGATGTTCAGGGGAGAACATTTAACCCGTTTAACAAGGAGGATCAAAAAATGAAGCGTGTTGCATTATTTGTCGTAGCAGTGATGTTTGTGTTCTGTACGGTTGCGATCGCAGCCGATAAACCGGCCGCCGCCCCGGCCGCCGCCCCGGCCGCCGCCGAACCCGCAAAACCGGTTGCCGACAAGAAAGCCGAAAAGAAGGCCGAGAAGAAAGCGGTCAAAGAAGAGAAAAAACAGGAAGCAGCTCCTGCTCCGGCAAAATAAGTTTTTTGCGAAGGCTTGAAAAGGTGAACTGTAAAAAGGATGGGCCCCCGGCCCATCCTTTTTTAGTTTGAATCCGGCTGCGGCTTGAGGCTCGTGGGAATTTTCAATCGGTTATGTTATGTGTGAGGCATGAAGATAAAAGAAACCTTCTATCGCATGGCCTTCAAGTTCGATTCGCTTCCGCTGCGGATCAAACTGATTTCGCTTGCCGCAAGCGGGCTGGCATTGACCATGGCCGTTTGGGGTTTTATTCAGCTTACGGCCCTGGACAAAATTCTGGTGGAGCAGCAGGCCAAAAGAATCGAAGGCGTCGCGGAAACGGTGGCGACGTTTTATGAGCATTTTCCAACCCGCCGGGGCATCGCCACGCTGGATTCCGCTCTGAAGGATTTTTTACAATCCGATATCCGACTGGGGCGCATTGATATTTTCGTCGTGAAAAACAAGCAGGTGGAATACGTTGCCGGAACAAGCCGCATGTCCTATGAATGGTCCGAAAAGGTCATTGCGCAGGCGGCGGCCGCCCGGAAATCGCGCTATGTGCGTCTGGACGCGGACGGAGGACCGGCCGTCGGTCTTTTATACCCCATGCCCGGCCAGACCAAAAACCATCGCGTCATCATTGCCGTAGTGACCTTCACACGCGCCAACACGGAAATCCTGGCCCGCGCGAGCCGATTGCTCATCGTCAGCAGCGCCGGTCTGATCGCCGTCATTATGCTTTTGTTCGGATTAAGTTACGGCTGGATCATCGACCGTCCGTTCAAAACACTTATGGACACGATCGACGAATCTCAGAAAGGCGGCAAAATCAAGCTCGTCGACATGGCCCGCCGCGATGAATGGGGGCAGCTGGCCGATCATTTCAACAAAATGGCCGACGACATTCAAAATGCCATGGCCAGAAACCTCGATCTCACCCGTCATTTGGAAGACCGGGTGCGCCAAGAAACCCTGAAAGTGGTCTCGCTGCAAAAGCAGGTCGATGATCTCAAGCGGTTGACGGCGCTTGGTCATCTGACCGCGAATCTGGCGCATGACCTGGGAACGCCGCTGCATTCCATCGCCGGACTCGCGAAGCTGCTGCTGGAAAAAGAGGGACTGCCTCCCGATGCGGTTCGGAAGCTGCAGCTGATTGTTGAACAAACCCGGCGCCTGGATCATGTGATTCAGAATGTCCGCCGCGCCACACGATTGCCCGAACCGCATTTCGAACTGCTGACGCTTGAAGATATTTTCTCCGAAACGTTGCCGCTGATCGAGCCGCTCATGGCGAAAAATCTCGTGAACATCGATGTGCGGCTCGACGCCAAAGACCAGCCCTTTTATGCCGACCGCCATCGACTTCAAACGGCCATTCTCAATATCATTCAGAATTCTCTTGACGCCATGCCCGGCGGGGGCGATATCCGAATTGCCGCCGGGCCGGCGGAGAAGCGGTTTATGAAGATCAGCATCAGCGATACGGGCCGGGGAATTGATCCCGATGTGCTCAACCGGGTTTGCGAACCGTTTTTCAGTTCGCATCAGGAGGAGGGAATGCGCGGCTTGGGACTGGCCATTGTCCAAGATATTGTCAAAGCGCACGGCGGCCGACTGGATATTGAAAGCCGGGCCCAGCTGGGCACCACGGTCCACATCTATTTGCGTTTGCCCGAGCAGGATGCCAGAAAATAACTTCTCATAGGAGACGACCTCAAAACGTCTCAGCGTTCCTTGCCGGGGGGCGACTCAGGTTTATCATCCTCCGGCCTGTCTTTATAGAGATCCCAGCGGCGGATTTTCAGGCGGAGTGTTTTCCGATCAATTCCCAGAACTTCAGCGGTTCTGGTTTGATTCCATCCGGTGGCGATCAGTGTGCGAAGAATCTGATCGCGCTGGGCCGCCTCCAGAGGCGTCATCTCCGTCTTGGCCCCGGCATTGCCGGATGGCTCCGGATGACGAAACCGTTCCGGGAGATGCTCCTGAAGAATCACCGAAAACGGCGACAAAAGCAGGGTCTGCTGCAAAACATTTTCCAGTTCGCGCACATTGCCGGGCCAATCATAGAGCATAAGCGTTTCAACGGCTTCGGAAGACAGGCGCACGCCGGCGTAGCCGAACCGGGCAAGCAGCGAATCAATCAGAAGCGGGATGTCTTCTTTATGCTCGCGCAGCGACGGAACCCGCAGGCGGACGATAAAGCGGTATAAAAGATCAAGGCGAAACCTGTCTTTCCTGACTTCGTCGTCGATTTTTTTATTGGAGGCGGCAACCACGCGCACCGCAACATGGCGGACTTCATGGCCGCCGATCCTCCGGATCTCGCCGTTTTGCATGAACCGCAGCAGTTTGCTCTGCAGGGCGGTGGACATTTCTGAAATCTCGTCGAGAAAAATAGTCCCGCCTTCCGCCGATTCGATCAAACCCGTATGCCGCTGGTCGGCGCCGGTGAAGGCGCCTTTTTCATATCCGAAAAGCTCCGACTCCAGAAGATTGTCCGGAATGGCGCCGCAGTGCACAACGATAAAGGGACCGGACCGCCGCGACGACATCGAATGCAGCGACCGCGCGGTCAGCTCTTTGCCGGTTCCGCTTTCCCCTTCGATCAGCACGCTTGCCGGAGAATCGGCCACGCGGGCGATCTGTTTATAGAAGTCGACCATCACGGCGGAAGAGCCGACAAACTTATCATCTTTTTCGGTTCGGGGCTGCAAAACCGTCCGGTTGTTGCGCAGGTCGCGAAGTTCCAGAACTTTTTTGACGAGTGCGCGGCAATCGTCGGGCGAGAAAGGCTTGCTGATATAATCCCACGCCCCCATGCTCAAAGCGTCCATGGTGGTTTCCAAAGATCCGTAAGCGGTCATCAGGACAACCGGCAAGAGCGGATACCGGGCCTGCACGATTTTCAGGAATTCCAGACCGTCCATATCCGGCATGCGGATATCGGACATCAGCAAATCATAGTCGTTGAGATTCCGATCCAGAGCTTCGGATACGGACGTGAATGCCTCGACGTGATAGCCGTCGCGCAGAAGGGCCTCCTGAAGAAACTCGCAGGCCACGGCGTCGTCATCTACAACCAGAATTCGGGCGGACATGTCGATCCCCTGCGGATCAGTGAAGCCGCGGCCGGGTCAGGGCAGCGCGGCAATGAAAAACCCGGACAACTTTCTGCTGCCCGTGCCATCCTGGGCGACAATCTCGCAGCGGATTCTTTTTTCTCCCTGCTCTTCAAATTTGTCGACCACTTTTCCCGTCACGGTGACGGTCGCTCGAGCTTTTGTGTTTTCGTAATCATCCAGGTTGACCGGTTCGGTCATGGTCAGGAAGCGCACATTGAATTTTCGTATCTGACGGTTGTCGATCCAGGCGGTGATCGCTTCGCCGGCAATGCCCATAATGAACATGCCCTGGGCAATCACATTATCCAGCCCGACGGCGTGAGCGAACGTTTCGTCGTGATGAATCGGATTAAAATCGCCCGAGGCTCCCGCGTAACGAATCAGATGTGTTCGGGTAATCGGTTGGGTCGTATAGGCCGGCATCTCATCTCCGACCGAAATCGTATCATAAAGCAGCGCCATGGTTTTCGAACCTATCTCTCGATAAACGTGGTTTTCGCGTTGAGGACCACTTCGTTTCGCTGGTTGATGAGTTGCGTTTCTAAAACCGTCACCATGAAATACCGGCCGGCGCGCTCTTTCCTCCCCCGTTCATACATGTCCGCCACTTTCATTTTGCGGGTGATGGTATCGCCGGCGCAGATGGGGGCCAAATACTCGTAATCTTCCTCCGAGTGCAAAAGTTTGGCCACATCAACCCCCAATTCCCGAATGATGCCCATCAGTCCGCCGCCGGTCCAGAACACGAAACTGATGGCAAAAGTCGGCGGCATGGGGATGCCGGGATACCCCGCATCCAAAGCCGCCTGTTCGTGCTGATACAAAGATTTGATATCGCGGATATCTTCTTTCTGGGCGAGCGCCGCGGCAAATTCGGCAATTTTGTTTTTTTCGACTTTAATCGTATAAGGCGGAAACTCCATACCGATCTTCGATCTATCGGCCATGCCTACCCCCGAATGTCAGTTAGGCGTGTCCCATATCATATCAAGAGAGGAATTTCACGCCTTAATGACACAAAAGCGCTTGACACCGGCCGGATCGCGACTGTATGGCACAAACATGATGATTTGCCACGCCTGCGGAAAAAAAGTGGATGCGGCCGATCGCGTCGGACGACGCGAGCAATGCGCTTTTTGCGGCGCCGATTTGCACTGCTGCCGAAATTGCGCGTTTTACGAACCGGGAGCGTATAACGATTGCCGGGAAACTCAGGCAGAACGGGTCGTGGATAAAATCCGGTCCAACTTCTGCGATTATTTCCGGTTTGGGGATTCGGCCGCAACCGAGGGCCGCCGGTCCGTTGACACCAGAAACCGGCTTGAAGATCTATTCAAAAAGTGATTTTCCGCCGGGCCCGCCGCCGCGCGCGTTACCGTGAGAGCTTGCGCGCCAGATCGCTCATCCGGTCCAACAATTCATCTTCGCGGCCTGCTTCGCACCGAAGCGACCCCATGGACACGGTTCCCAACGTTTCGATATTCACCCGCTTGGCCTGCAGAATGGACGTGTTGCCCAAAACCGCCAGGTTGCCCACGATCGCGTCATCGGCCGTCAACCATTTCCCCAGTTTGACCGCCTGGGTTTCATCCACGAGACCGGATGACCGCAGTTTGTACTCATCGAGAATTTTAAGGATATTTTCCCGATTGACCAATACAAACCCGCCCATATCCAGAAGCGCTTCACGCAGGGATTCGGTTAAGATCAGACCGATGACTTTGAGGTTGTCCGTCGCGTCGAAATCAAAGACCACCAAACGGGGCAAGGAGCTTGGCTGATCCTTTCCGGATAAGGTCTGATCCAATGCCTGTTCAAACGCCGCCTGCCGGTCGGTTTGTTTGACCTCCGGCCGTTTTGACGGATGAGAAGTCAGTGGAATCGGATCCGGTTGGGTTTCTTTTTGAGAGAGCTCGTCATCGGATAATGTCTTTTCCGCACGGCTTTCCGTCGGCGTCAAAGGCGTTTCCTGCTTGACCGGCGGAGGTTCCGCCGGAGGTTGAAGGTCGGACGGCTTCTTAGCCTCGTCCGGCGAAGGCACGGCGGGTTTTTCTGCGATTTTTCCCTTGGCAATCGCGGTCTGCAGCAGATCGCCTTTGGCTTCTGAAAACAGTTGCCGGTAGGTGATTTTGATCGCTTCGATGCCGGCGACTTTTTTTTGATCGCCAGGCAGGCGTCGCAGAGTGTCGTTGGGAATATAGTTGGCAACGACAAACTCCCGCCCGGTTGCCAGGTTCATCAGACGCATGTCAAATTCCAGGTGCGTCCGCCAGGCGCGTTCAACGTACAACGCATAGTCGGCTTTGCACAACCGACCCGCCTGCTTAACCAGGTCGAAGTCGTCGGACTTCCATTGCCATCCTGAAACCTTGCGCCCTTCCATCCGAGTTTCCAGCTCGCCTTCGGACACCAGCTCGTAAATGCCCTGGTCGCTAAGCAGAGAACGGACCCTTTGAGTCATGTAGGTTTGAAGTTTTTCCTGCGGAACCACCCAGGTGACGGAACGCTCCGATGTTTTGGCTTCCGTTGTCACCACGATGAATACTATGCGCAATTTTGTCGCCGTCGCGGAATCGGCCGCCGCATCATCGGCTGCCGCGCGAGAGTGGAAGCCAGTGAGCAAAAGAACCATCGCAACAAGAAAAAGAAAGCCTGCGCTGCGCTTCATGGGAACTCCTTCAGGGGCCGGATAGGAACAGCTACAACCTCTGACCGATTTTTCCACCGTTTGCGGGATTTCGCGTCGCCCGGGCTTTGTTCAGACAATAAAGCCCCTTTCCGGCCTGAACCGGCCGATAGCAGAGATTGTCGGAATCGCAGGATGAAGGCCGGCGATCGCCCGCCTGCCAACGCGCGATCAAATCAGGTTCGCGGATCAGGGGACGCGCCAGGCCCACGAAATCACACGCGCCATCTGCGACCAAGTCGGCGGCCGTTTCCAACGACCGGATTCCTCCCACCAGAATGACCGGAATTTTCACGCCGGCTTTGAGGGCGGCGGCTTCGCTTCGATAGTAGCCTTCATCTTCCTGTGATATGCGTCCGGGCCGGGCCGGCACAAAGGCGCCGGAGTCTTTCGTGCCGCCGCTGAGTTCAATCGCGCTGATTCCCGTCGTCTCCAGGAGCTTTACCGTTTCGATCATCTGTTGGGGGGTCAGCCCGTCGGGCAGGTAGTCTGAGGCGTTGAGCTTGACTAAAACGGGATAGCCCGGTCCCACCGAGTCGAAAACAGCCGCTATCACTTCCATCAGAAACCGGGCTCGGTTGGCTACCGTTCCGCCATATTCGTCGCGCCGACGGTTGTAAGCCGGAGACAAAAAGGCGCTAAGCAGATAGCCGTGCGCGGCGTGCACCTGGACGCCGTCAAAACCGGCCGTCTTGGCCCGCGCCGCGGCCAAAGCAAACGACCGGACGGTGTCCCGGATGTCGTTGCGGGTCATGGCGCGGCAGATTGTGCCATCGCCGCATCGTCTGAGCATCGGCCCCATCGCGGCCTCTTTCGTCACGGCGCTTTCAGCCCAGATGCCTGCGTGCGACAATTGCATAACGATTTTTCCCCCCGCATCATGAACCTGGGCGGTCATATCGACGAGCGCCGGAATAAAATCATCCTGCCACAGGCACAACTGCCTGTCTGCCGCCTTGCCTTCCCGGCTTACGGCTGTGTGCCCGGTGATGAGCAGCCCGGCTTGGCCCTTGGCGAGACGAACCATGAATTTGGTCAGGACGGGTGAACAATATCCCCGGGTTGTCGCAAGTCCTTCCGCCGTTGCCGAGCGGATAAACCGGTTGGCCAGCGTCAGCCCGCCCAGAGAAACATTTTCAAAAAGCTTCATGCCTGCCGCCCTTCATGATGCCTTCTCCATTAAAGATCATAAAGTGTTTCATCGATTGTCGGGGCCTTCTTTTTCATCTTCCCGGACCGCTTTCGTTTGAAAAGATCGTCTTCGGAGAGTAAATCGCCCATTTCCGCGTCGATTTTGTCCGGATCTTCTCCTTTGGCGAGTCTCTCAAGCGCTTCCTGCATGCCGTCGCCCAAGGTCATGCCTGTTGTCTCGGAGAGCTTTCTCATCAGAGCGGCCGCCGCCCGCGGATCGTCGTCCCTGATGTGCTCCGCTTGGGCCGCCAGTTGCATCATGGCTTTTTCTATTTTGGCCTCATCCATGCCGGCGAAAGAATCATCGCCGTCCGCCTCCTTGGCGCTTCCGGTGATGGCTGAAAACATCGACATCCGGCGAGTGAGCCGGGCGGTCTTACAGCGGGGGCATTTGGGGATTTTATCCGTGTTGACCGTTTTTGAAAAGAAATTAAAAAGCGTATTGCACCTTTTACAGTAAAACTCGTAAATCGGCATATCCGAAGCTACTCCTGAAGTTTAGAGCTTTTATAATCCATTGCCCGCAAATATTCAATCCGTTCGACAAGGGGCGGATGCGAGTAATAGAATTTCACATACCAGGGGTGCGGATGGAGATTGCTCAAGTTATCTTTTGCCAGGCGTTTGAGAGCGCTGATCATCGGCTGAACCGTGCCGGTTAAATCAAATGCCATCCGGTCGGCTTCACGTTCAAAACGGCGCGTCATCGCGGCGCCTAAGGGCTTGAAGAAAAAGGCCGCCGCGCTCAGATAGACCGAAACTAAAAACAGCCCCGCGTAAACCGGCGTCTGGTCCAGACCGAAAGCGCCGTATAGCGGCGTCCATCCAGCGACCCGGTAGATCAGATAGAACAGAACCCCGGAAGCTAAAATCATAAAGACCAGCTGTTTGAGAATATGTTTTTTCTTCCAATGGCCGATTTCATGAGCCAACACCGAGACGATTTCATCATGGGTGTGGGAGGCCAGCAGGGTATCGTAGAGCACTATTCGTTTGGTTTTGCCGATGCCGGTGAAATACGCGTTGGTGTGGCGAGAGCGCCTGCCCTCATCAACCTGATAGATGCCCTGGGTGCGCAGACCGGCTTTTTCGACCATGCGAAGAATCTGATCTCTGAGCGCATCGTCCTTGATCGGCTCGAATTGATTGAACAGCGGGGCAATCAAAACCGGATAGAGCCACAACAAAACCAGCTGGAAAAGCGTGAAAAAAATCCATCCCCACAACCACCAGCTTTTCGGCAGATAAAGAATAAAGGCCATCAATGCGCCAATCAGAATGGCCAGCAGAATCGCGGAAATCACAATGGATTTCAAAAAATCGGCCAGCCACAATTTCCAGGTGATTGTGGAAAACCCGTATTTTTTTTCCAGCACGAAAGTATGGTAAAGGTTAAAAGGCAAACCGGCCAGGCCGCTTAAAGCGGCCAGCACGCCGAAAAAAATCAGCGCCTGGACGATCGGATGGACGTCCATATGGACCAGCCGGCCCGCCAGCACCGGCAACAGAAGAAACAACACGGCCAGCTCGACAATGTCGCCCGTCAAGGCCTCCTTTGATTCCAGACGGGACTGATCGGCCGTGTATTCCACCGTTTTGCTCAATATGCCTTCGTCGATTTCGCCTTTAAAAACCTGAGGAATTTCTTTCCCTTTCAATTTTAAATTTTTTACATTCATATTTTGCAGAAGGTATCGGGTGACCATCCGGCAGACAAACAGAAGGAGAAACAGGACCATCAAGAATTTTTCCATGAAGATACATTTCCGTTTATTTGAGATGCAAACTGATGGCACAAATATGAAGGACGGTCAAGTGACGGATACAAAAGCATTTGAAGACAAGTTGTTTTCCGTCAGATATGGAGACGAAACGGCAGAACCCTTATTCCCGGCCGCTATTTTCTGCTGCAGGTAATTCTGAGATTCTTTCCATTATCACATTCTATTTTTCTGCCGCCGGCATCGATCCGGCAATGAATTCCGCCTGTATCCCGATTATGAATTTCTTTGATCGTGATGTTTTTTTTTGAGACAAATCCCCGCATAATCACCGTCCCTTTATTGAACCAGTAACTCACACTCGTCGCAATTAAGTCAAAATCATTGTTTTTCTGAACGATTTTTGCTTCCGCAGGAAAGAGTAAACCGGAAGCTCCCATCTGTCCCGGACCATATTGAACAAGATAAACATCCCAATCCCCGGTCAAGTCTATTATGTCTGCCGACTTAGGAAAGATATCGGCTCCGGGTTTAGACAATTTTGACAATACAACCGGAACTTGTTTCGACCGGGCCTCTTCAGAAAGTTGTATGACGGCATTTTGCCCCTCCGGTGGTTTGACAGATGGATCCTGGCTCCGGGAGGAGCGGCTTTTTACAAACTTCGCGATTTCCGGTGAGGATTTAATCGCTTCAATCGACTTTTTGAAAAGATCATCCAACAGCCCCTGATAAGCTATATCTTCGTTTTGACGCCAGGTTACAGGTGCTTCTTCCGCTTTGATCGTGTCCACCCAGATCAAATTTTGATCCCGATCCTCCAGCTTCCATTCAAAAAACACATTCGCCACAATGCCCTTATCATGGCCGGCAAATACTTGAGCCGTCCTCACTAGGCGCGGCGTGAGATAAGCCTCAAAATCATCCGTCTTTCTTGGAACATCAACAATGGTAACATCCTTGAATAAAAGCGCGGCCAGTTCATTTGTGTTTTTTGCCAGGCGTCCCTCTTCATATTCATAACCGATAATATTCATTTTCGCGTTTTTCAGAGCTTCATCCTGAACAAAAGCAATCCGCACATCAATCTTCTTTTCCACGACAGATTCTCCGGATCTGTTGAGGAGGGAATAATCCGGCACTTTGTAGGGTTGGCCGCAACCGATCAGCATAAAAAACGCGGATAGGAGACTTATCCTCATGGCGTAATTCTTTCTCATCATGTTTCGTTCTCCTCTCTGTTTATAATGCAAATTCAAAATTGTGAGTTGCCGACGCGCCCAACTCTATGGCTTGAACAGACAGCAGAAACTCATTGGGATTTATTTTTTTATCCGGAATTTTGAAAAACACAAAACCATCAACTGATTTGCCAGGAGACACCGTCCGGGTAAAGAGTTCGCTGGAAGCAACACCGTACTGCACCATCTCGGCGTTCACAGCCATCTGACTGCCGATGCCCGCCGCCACCGCAGCCAGTGGAACCAGAATCAAAGCCGAAAACCACATAGCAATAACCGACACCTGGGCTAACGTGCGGCCAACCGCCGGATCGGCGGCATCTTGCTTATTTGCTTTTTCAAGAGATTCCTTACTGTCTAGATTCACAAGAGCTATTTTATCGCCGGAAAGAACGAAACTGTTCATCGGATTACGGTTTTCGGCGCGAACATACACGGCAAGAACACCTTTGTCAGTCAAGTGTGTGCCGAAATATTTATCCTGCTCGTCTTTATCTGTAATCGGATAAACAACG
>Ga0116149_1005217_pt1 | contig 12336 bp, 10 predicted proteins | sample AD_UKC057_MetaG_FD_89787 | JGI IMG/M metagenome (GOLD analysis project Ga0116149, IMG submission 89787) | Active sludge microbial communities of municipal wastewater-treating anaerobic digesters from USA - AD_UKC057_MetaG | ecosystem: Engineered > Bioreactor > Anaerobic > Digestate | place: USA...
ATGCTCGCTTGGCGCGGCCAGCGTGAACCAGAGGTTCGGCCAGCTCCGGTCGCCCGGACCGCCCGGCAGATCGCGCGGCAGCGCCTCGGGCCAGCCGCGCTCATAGGCGTGGGTCACCCCGCGCACCGACGCGACCTTCTCGGCAACCTCTGCCATCCGGGCCCGCGGCACGGTCATGGCACACAGCGCACTGCGGTAGCCCAGGCGGCGGGCGTCAAAGACCGCCCCGAAACGGCGCGCCTCGCCCGACGCCAGCAGCCGCCTCACCAGCGCCAGCACCGCCTCCTCCGAAAGCCCGCACGCCGCCCCCGTCTCCGCAAACGGCCGCTCTGTCAGCGCAACCCCGCGTTGAAGCGCCACCAGCGCCGCAGCCTCCTGCTCGTTGAAATCAAACATCACCCCTCCCCACTACAGGTCAAAAACGGGGGTAGGATACCAAAAGCCAAGGGGCCTGTCCAAAAGAGTGCGGAGCCGGCCTGCGACCCTGATCAGCGAATGCCCCATCCCAGCTTGCGGCGCAGGACGTCGCACGGGTTGTATCCGTGCAGCTCGATCAGCGGCACACTACGCGGACTGCGTGCGATCAGCACGGTATCGCCGCGCTGCAGCGGCTCGTCGTCGCGGCCGTCGGAACTCACGATCATCGGCACCTGGCAGGTCGCCGCGTGCAGCGACACGCGCACGGTGTCGCGGATGACCAGCGGCCGGTAGGTGAGGGTATGCGGACAGATCATGCTGATGACCGTCGCGGGCGTATCGGGCAGCAGAATCGGCCCGCCCGCTGACAGCGAGTAGGCGGTGCTGCCGGTCGGGGTGGACACGATGATGCCGTCGCACAGCACGCGCGTCACCGCCAGGTCATCCAGCGCCAGGTCGATCTCCACCGCGTGCCCCGAAGCGCCGCGGCTCACGACCACGTCGTTCAGCGCGTCCGGCAGCGCCGTACGGCCGCCCTGACAGCGCATCACCTCCACCGCCAGCGCGGCGCGCAGGCTTACGTCGAAACGGTTTTCGCGCACCTGCTGCAGCGCCACGGCGAACTGATGCTCTTCAACGCTGGTCAAATAGCCGAGCGAGCCGATGTTCAGGCCCATCAGTGGCAGGTTCTGTCCGGCCACGCGGTGCGCCGCGTCCAGCATCGTGCCGTCGCCGCCCAAGACCACGACCGCCTCGACCCCGCGCGCGGCGAACGCGTTCACCGGGCAGACGCGCTCGGAGGGACAGATCGCCGCTGCCCGCTCTTCCGCGTACACGATGAACCCCATGCCTCCCGCCAGGCTGGAGACGTGACGGATCGCCTCGACCGCCCGCTCTTTTTCAAAATTCGCGATGACACCGATCGTTTTCATGCGTCTGCTGTCCCCTCTTTGCGCCACCATGCCAGAAACTCCACATTGCCCTCGGGACCGCGCAACGGCGACGGCACGCAGCCCAGCCAAACGAGCCCAAGCGACTCGGTGCCGAACGCCTTGATCGCCGCCACGACCGCCTCGTGCACAGCGGGATCCCGAACCACCCCGCCTGGCACCTTCTCGCGGCCGGCTTCGAACTGCGGCTTGATCAGCGAGAGCAGTTCGCCTCCCGGCGGCAGGACGTCGGCCATCGGCGGCAGGATCAGCTTGAGCGAGATGAACGAGACATCGGTCACGCCAGCCTGCGGCTGTTCCGGCAGATCCGAAAGCCGCAGGTAACGCGCGTTGAAACCTTCCATCACGGCCACCCGCGGGTCCTGCCGCAGTTTCCAGTGTAACTGCCCCTTGCCGACATCCACCGCGATCACGCGCGACGCGCCGTGCTGAAGCAGGCAGTCGGTGAAACCGCCTGTCGAGGCACCGACATCGAGACAGACCTTGCCCGCGACGTCGAACCCCGGAAAAGCCTCGAAAGCGCCCTCCAGCTTGTCGCCGCCGCGGCTCACAAAGCGCGGGCGCGCATCCACGGTCAACGGCACCGATTCGTCGATCTTGTGCCCCGGCTTGGTCGCGCGCTGGCCCGCCACGCGCACCTCGCCCGCCAGAATCAGGCGCTGGGCCTGCTCTTTGCTCTCGGCCAGTCCGGCCTTCACCAGCAATGTGTCCAAACGATCCTTCATCCGGCCCTCGTGGAAACGGTTGTCATCAATGGCCATCTTACTGTTTACGGCGGTTTCGGACAACACGAATTGCGGTTGCCTGAGATCCGCGGCAAACGGTATGATGACGCAAAACACAAACGAGCGATGGTCCTTATGAGCAACTCCGACATTCTCTTCTTCCACCTCCTGTTCGCCGGTTTCGCCACGCTGTTCGGCGCCTGCGTCGGCAGTTTTCTGAACGTCTGTATCTACCGCATCCCGCGGGACGAGTCGGTGATCGCGCCGCGTTCTCACTGCCCGCACTGCAACACACTGATCCCGTGGTACCTGAACATCCCGGTCCTGAGCTGGCTCTGCCTGCGCGGTCGGTGCGCCGCCTGCAAGGGACCGATCGCCTTCCGCTACACCCTGGTGGAACTGTTGACCGGCATGCTTTTTCTGGCCGTCTTCATGAAATGGGCCGCGCCGGCCGCCCTGCACATGCCGCCGATCGCCCAGCCGCTGATGATCCCAGTCTACTGGCTCTTCCTTGCGGGACTGGTGCTGGGAACATTCGTGGATTTCGAACATTTCATCATTCCGGATTCGGTCACGATCGGAGGCATGGCGGTCGGGCCGCTGCTGAGCGCGCTGGTTCCGGCGCTGCACGGCCAGGACCTCTGGTGGCAAGGTCTGCGCAGCTCCGGCATCGGCCTGCTGGCCGGCTTCGGCCTGCTGTACGCGGTCGGCTGGATCGGCACGCGTGCCTTCAAGAAAGAGTCCATGGGGTTCGGCGACGTGAAGCTGATGGGCGCGATCGGCGCCTTTCTGGGCTGGAAGGCGGTGCTCTTCACGATCTTCGCCTCTTCACTGCTCGGCAGCGTGGCGGGTGTGCTGCTGATCGCCTTCGGCGGGGTCAAGCTGCAGAGCCGTATTCCCTTCGGCCCGTACATCTCGCTGGCCGCCGCCATCTGGCTCTTCTGGGGTGAGACGCTCTTCGCCCTCTACGTCAACCTGCTGCGCCCCTGAACGGCGCGCGGCACCGCGCAAGGAGACCGGCATGTCCGACAAAGTGTACGTCTCGGCGAACGACTACCTGCGCGACAGCTTCCGGCTGGCGCGCATGGTCCTTGACTCCGGCTGGCTGCCGGATGATCTGATCGCGCTCTGGCGCGGCGGCGCGCCGGTCGGCGTGAGCCTCCACGAGTTCCTCTACTACCATGGCCTGCGGCCGCGCCACCGCGTGCTGAAATGCCAGTCCTACACCGGCATCCAGACGCGCGAGCATACGGTCGCCTTTGAAGATGCGGACGGCCTCCTCCGCTCGCTTCAGGCTGGTTCGCGCGTGCTGGTGGTCGACGACGTCTTCGATACCGGCGGCACGGCGCGCGCGGTCTTGGAGCGCCTGCGGCCCTACGGCGTCGAGGTCCGGCTCGCCACCGTATACTGGAAACCCAACGCCAACCAGACCGAGCTGAAACCCGACTATTACGTGCGCGAGACCGATCAATGGATCGTCTTCCCGCACGAGTTGGACGGGCTGACGCCGGAAGAGGTCAGGCAGAAGGACCCGGTGATCTTCGGCCTGCTCAGTCCACGTACATCGGCGGCGGCGCGGCCCGCGCGAAACGGCCTGCCGGATCGGTCTTGACGTCGGTGCCGGTGAGCTTGAACAGCAGCGTGATGCCGGCGGCCATCAAGAGGACCATCAGCACGCCGAGACCGCCGAGCAGCCAAACCTGCCGAGGCACGCGCGCGAGGGGCAGGCGGCGTTCAACCCCGTCCTTAAGTCGGGAAATCCCGTCCAGAAACGTCTGCATGCGCGCATGACGGCGCGCATGCGCCTCTTCATCCTCCAGCGCCGGCAGCTCGTCACGGTCCATCCGTCCGCCGATCTGAAAAATCGGCAACTTGCCCTTGCGCGCGACGGACCCTTTGGTTTCGGCGCGCGCGTGCTCCGTTTCAGCAACCGGGCAGGGGGCACCCTCTAGCACCGGGCGCGACACGCTCGCGGCCGCGCGGAAGAGATCCAAGTCATCGTTCTCGTCATACGCCTCCTCCGGCTCGACCACCAGCGACGGACGATAATCCTTCTTGTCCTCCGACGCGCCCCCGGCCTCCTGCGGCCGCGTCACGCGCATGCGAGGCGCGTCAGGCCCGGCGTCCGTCGCCTCGTCCGCCACACGAAGTTCCGGCACTTCTGGCGGCGGGATGTCCGAACGCTCCGAGATCTCCGGCACGGCCACCGCGCGCACGGCAGGGCGGGGCTGTACCGGCTGGCGCTGCGGCACGCGCACGGCCACCGCCGGCTCGCTCACCGTACGCGTCTGCGGTGCCGGCGCAGGCTCGGCGGCAGGCTCAACGCTCTTGGTCAGCACGGCCGGTGCGCGCGCACCGCTGTAGAGATTCATAAAGTCACTGATCAGCGGCTCGGGGTCCAGCTCCAGCAGTTCGGCATAGAGTTTTACGAAGCCCCGTCCGTAGATCGGTGCGGCGATGCGGCGGAAATCCTCCTGTTCAAGGCCTTCCACCACCTGCACCAGCATATGCGTGCTTTCGGCCACATCGGAAGGCGTCAGCCCCTTCTGCACGCGCGCGTTGCGCAAGATCTCACCAAATGCCATCGCTCACCTCACCGTTACGCTACACCGGATCATCCAGACGCCCCTCCTCGGCCTCCGCGTCATCACCCGCCGCAGCAGCTTGATCCGCAAAAGGCGTATTGGAAGGGATTTCGTTATCCAAGTCAACCAGGATCTCGCGCGTGCCGGAGCCGACCTGCGGGCCGACAATGCCGCGTTCCTCAAGTTTGTCCATCAGCCGCGCCGCGCGCGTGTAGCCGATGCCCAGACGGCGCTGCAGCATGGTGGTCGACGCCCGGCGCGTCATGCGGATCACCTCCAGCGCGTTGGGCATCAACGCATCCTCGTCGTCGCCGCCTGCGGACTCCGCGCCCGGTTCATCGCCGTCCCCCTCTTCGCGCTCGTCGGTCATCGCGTCGTCCGGATCACTCTCCTTGATCTTGTCGAGCCGCCCGATCAGCGCCTGGTCATAACAGGGCCGGCAGTGCGCTTTGACAAACTCGACGACGCGCCCGATCTCTTCGTCACTGACCCACGCACCCTGCGCGCGCATGAGCTGCGAACCCTCGCGCAGGAAGAGCATGTCCCCCTTGCCGATCAGTTCCTCGGCGCCCGGGTTGTCCAGAATCGTCCGGCTGTCATTGGCCTGGGAGACCTTGAAGGCGATGCGGCCGGGCACATTGGCTTTGATAGTGCCGGTGATAACATCGACCGACGGCCGCTGCGTGGCCAGGATCAGGTGGATGCCGACCGCGCGCGAGAGCGAGGTGAGGCGGCTGATGGCCGGCTCGACTTCCTTGCCGACCGCCGCCATGATGTCTGCCACCTCATCGACCACGATGACAATGTACGGCAGGCGCGCGGGCGTCTCGTCCTGCGCCGCCTCGCCGGGGGCTTCGTCGCCGAACAGTTCCTCCTGCTGCACCACCTGGCGGCTGTTGAAGGCCACGATGTTGCGGCAGCCGACCTTCTGGAAGAGCCGGTAGCGCTTCTCCATCTCCATGATCGCCCAGCGCAGGCCGAACGCCACCTTCTTGGGATCGTTGATCACCGGCACCAGCAGGTGCGGCAGGTCATTGTAACAGGTGAATTCCACGCGCTTGGGATCGACCAGGATCAGGCGCAACTGTTCGGGCGTGCGGCTGATCAGGAAGCCGTTCAGGATCGCGTTCAGGCAGACGCTCTTGCCCGACCCGGTGGCGCCGGCCACCAGCAGGTGCGGCGCTTTGGCGAGGTCATAGATCAGGTCGTTGCCGGCCACGTCCTTGCCCAGCGCCAGCGGGATCTCGCAGGTGCTGCGGCGCCACGCCTCGCCCTCCACGATTTCACGGAAGGTCACCGGACAGGCGCGCCGGTTGGGAATTTCGATGCCCACCGCGTTTTTGCCGGGGATCGGCGCCAGCACGCGCAGGCTGCGCGCCTCGAGCGCCATCTGCAGGTTGGCGGTCAGGTTGGCGATGCGTTCGACTTTGATGTTCGGCGCCGGCCGCAATTCGTACTGCGTGACGACCGGCCCGGGCGTCGTGCCGACCACCGCGACCGGCACATTGAACTGGCCCAGCGTCTCGACCAAGATCTCGGCCGTCTTGTCGATGTCGCCGTGGTCGGCCGTTCCCTTGGGAATCGGATTGAGCAGCGAAAGCGGCGGCAACGGATAGGCCTCGGGCAGCGGCGGGCTGCTCGCGGCAACCGGACGGGCGGGCGCGACGAGCTTGACGGCGGCCGGCGCCGCGGACGGCGCGGGCTCTGCGGCCGGCGGCACGGCGGCGGGCTGCGCCGCGAGCGTCCGCTGGCGCTCGCGTTCGGCGGCGGCGGCCAGTTTGGCCGCTTCGATGCGCTGGCGCAGCCGTTCGGCAGCGGGGCTTTCCGCGAGCCGCGGCTCGCGTCCCAAGGCACGCGCCTCCTCGCGCTGGCGCGCCAACGCGGCACGCGCCTCCTCTTTGCGCTGGCGTTCTTCCGCGCGTTCGGCCTGCGCCCGCTCCCGCTCGGCTTCGCGCGCCAGCCGCGCCTCTTCCTTGGCCTTGCGCGCCGCCTCCTTGAGCGACAGCCGCTTCTGACGCTCACGCTCGCGCGGCGTCAACCCGTCATCCGTCTCGGCGCCTTCCGTGTCTGCCGCCGCTTGCCGCGACTCCCACCAGCCGGTCAAACGCCCGAGGCCGTCGAACAGCGTGCGCAGCCCGACGGCCATCAGCAGGGCAAAAAACATGATGCTGACCATCAGCATGCCGCCGCCCACCGGGCTGAACCAGCGCGCCAGCAGGCGGGTCATCAGCCAGTAGCCGATCGCGCCGCCGGCATTGGGCTTCATGTTCAGGCGCTCCAGTGCGCCGGCGAACAGCGTGGTGCTGCCCAGTTGCACCAGACAGCAGAGCGCCACGACAAAGAGCAGCATCCAGAAGGCGCGCCGCCCCACACGCACGATTCGGCCGTACAGCAGCATGCCGCTGAAAACCAGCGCGAAAAAGGGCACGACCCACACCGTCAGCCCCATCACACTGTACCCGATGAAAACCGACCACGCGCCGACCAGCCCGATCAGATTGGCGGGCGGCGAGATCGGCGGCGCATTCAGCCACGAGATGTCACGCCAGTCGTAGGTCACAAGGCTGAGCAACGGAAACAGAATGATCGGAAAAAGCAGCACGCCGATGACGCGCCGGTAGCGCCGGCGTTCCAGTTCGAGCCGGTCCGTCCCGGCATCTTTGATCTTGGCATCCATAGTAAAAAAACGATTAGTGTTCGCCGGACGGCGACACGGCCGGTCCGGCGTGAATCGGAGTCAAACGGATCGCTGGCGGGAGCGCCTTGACCTCGTCAACGGCCAGCCCCTGCTGCACATGCACGGTCACCGGGACCTCATTGGTCACCGAGCGCGGCACCACCGGAATGTTGCCGTTCACCGAGGCGATGATCTGCCCGAAGGTAATGGCCTTGACCACCTCGGAACGACCGGTCACCTCGATGTCGACCCAAGCCGGCTCGACCAGCCAACGGTTGGCGTCACCCGGCGGCTGCACCACGACAACCGGCACGCGCTCCAGTCGCGTGGTCGCCTTCTCGCTGATGATCAGCACGTTGACCACCATGTCGGATGGCTCAACCACCGCATTCACCGCCTCACCGGGCGGATAGAGGCGCACGCGCGTGGCGAATGATTGCGAACGTCCCTCGACGTCGATCGCATCGGTCTGAACACGGACGGTCTCGACGTCCAGCGGGCTCAGCACCCGCCGCGAACCTTTCACGACGGCGTTGGTCTGGTCATAGACGAGTTGGACACGCCCCCGCGCCTTACCCTGGACCACCGGCGGTGCAACCGCCACATTCAACGACATCGGCACATCGAATTTGACCACCGCCACATTCGGCTCAATCGCCACCACACGCACACCGCGCACGCCGCGCAGGTTCGAGGCCCGGATCTTCACGGCCACCGTGTCGAGCAGCGAACTGGTCTTTTGTTTGGGCCGCACCACGCAGCCCATCTGCGCGCTGTCGAGCTTGTTGACCTCGGAATAGGAGCCGCGCAAGGTGATCTGCACCGCGCGCGGCTCGACCGATTCGATCGCGGCCCCCATGCTGGCCGCTTCAAAATCGGCCTCGACCGGGATCGTCACCACACGCAGGTGGCTGATCTCCGAGCGGATCGAAAAATGGATCAGCACCGCGATGACCAAAGAGAGCAGCTTCCAGTAGCCGTTCTTGACAAACACGATTTTGAGAACGGCGAGCCCCTGTTCGCGCGTCATGGCGTCTCCTTCCCGACGCCCCAGCGCGCCTTCATCATCTTTGCGACACGCGTCACCAGCCAGTCGGTGAGGGTCAGCGGACCGCGCGTCTCATGCGGCATCGCCTTCTTCAACCAGCGCAACAGCACCTTCTCGACCTTCTCGTCGCTGTAGCGGTGTAGGCGGCCATTGTGCGCCACGGAGATCTTGCCGGTCTCCTCCGAGACCACCACGACGACCGCATCGGTCTCTTCGCTCAGCCCGACGGCCGCGCGGTGGCGCATGCCAGAGGTCGCCAACTCCGCCTGGTTCGAGACCGGAAAGAGGCAATGCGCCGCCGCGATGCGCCCGTCCCGCAAAATGATCCCACCGTCGTGCAACGGCAGCGGCGGCGTAAAAACCGAGACCAGCAATTCGTGGCTGACCAGCGCGTTCAGCTTGACCCCGGAATCCTCGTAGCTGCACAGTGAGATGCCCCGCTCGACCGCGACCAGCGCGCCGATGCGCGCTTGCGCCAGATAGGCGACCGCCTGGCAGAGTTTTTCCGGCGCCGAGGGCTCGCGCAACACATATTGCCGGCCGAAAAGACGCTGTCCGCCGACCAGCGCCAGCATGCGCCGGATCTCTTGCTGAAAGACCACCACCATGCTCAACGCCAGGTAGATCAGCAGGAAGTAGACCACCCGCGCCAGCACGTCGAACCGAAACAGATACGTGAAGAGCAGCAGCGAAACCACCAGTACGCAAAATCCCAGCAACACCTGCGCGTTTCGCGTGCCGCGCACAAAGCGGATAAGCGCATAAATCCCGATGTAAAGAATCAGGATTTGCATCACGTCATTAAAGCCGATTTGGAGTCCGCCGAACATGTACGTAAGAGTGTGCCAAAATACCTGCAAAGGGAAAAGCCGCAAATGCCCTTCCCTACTGCAACGCATGCGCCATGGCCAACGCCTGACGGGTCGCCTTGACATCGTGCACGCGCACCGCAGCAGCGCCGTGCAGCGCGCACCAGACCGCGGCAGCGAGGCTGCCGCTCAACCGTTCGGCCGCCAGGGGTTCGCCGCACAGCTCGCCGATGAACCGTTTACGCGACACGCCGACCAGCACCGGCGCGAGGCGCGCGAACCGCTCGAGGGCCGCCAGCAACGCCAGATTCTGCGCCGTGTCTTTGGCGAAGCCGATGCCGGGGTCGATGACGATCTGCCCGCGCGCGATCCCCTGCGCGTCCGCAAAGGCCAGCGCTGCGCGCAATTCGGACTCAACCTCCCCCACCACATCGTCGTAAACCGCGAGCCGCGCCATGGTCTGCGGGGTGCCACGCATATGCATGGCGACCATTCCCGCCCCGGTCTCGCGGACCACCGCCGCCATCGCGGCATCACCCGCAAACGGCATTACGTCATTGATGATGCACGCGCCGGCCGCGACCGCCGCGCGCGCGACTGCGGCGTGTCGCGTATCGACCGACACCGGCACGTCGCAGGCCGCCGTCACGCGGCGGATCACCGGCAGCACACGCCGGCACTCTTCGTCCTCGCCGACCGACACGGCACCCGGACGCGTCGACTCGCCGCCGACATCCAAGATATCCGCGCCCTCCTCCGCCAGTTGCAGCGCATGGGCCACGGCATGTTCTTCGTCGAACCAGAGGCCGCCATCCGAAAAAGAATCGGGCGTCACGTTGACGACGCCCATCACCAGGGTCCGCGTCAACGGCAGTGATCGCTGCCGGCATCGCCACGTTTGAAACTGGACAGGTTTTGCATCCATAGGGCTTCTGCCGGGTGACGCCGCGCGCCCTCACTCGTTCAACCACGGCAGCGGCGGCGGCTCGGAGGCCCCCTCGGGCTCCGACGCCTCGTTGGCCGGTTGCGGCGGCGGCTCGCCGGCGGCAGATTGCGCGGGTGCCCCCTCTGTGGCGTCCGCGCCCACCTGTTTTTTGGCGGCTCGCTCCGCATCGTTCAAGATCCGCCCCTCCTTGACCAAATCCTCCACGTCGCGGCCGTCCATGGTTTCAGCTTCAAGCAGGTGTTCCACCAGCACGTCCAGCCGTGCGCGATGCTCCGCCAACATCTGCGTGGCCCGCGCATAGGCGTCCGCCACCAGACGATCGACCTCTTCATCGATCTTGCGGGCAGTGGCCTCACTGTAGGCCTGGTGGCGTGCCACCTCGCGGCCGAGGAAGAGCGTCTCCTGATTGTCCCCGAACGATTGAAACCCGAAGATTTCGCTCATGCCGAAGGAACAGATCATTTTGCGCGCGATCTCGCTGGCCATTTTAATGTCCATGCGCGCGCCGGTCGACAGGTCACCGGTGAACATCTGTTCCGCGATGCGCCCGCCCATCAGCACGACCAACTGGTCAAGCAACTCCTTTTTCGTGCGGTTCAGCACGTCGCGCTCCGGCAGCGACATCGTCGCGCCCAGCGCCTGCCCGCGCGGAATGATCGTGACCTTGTGCAACGGCTCGGCGTGTTCGCACAGCACCTGCAGCAGCGCGTGGCCGGACTCGTGCCACGCCGTGATGCGGCGCTCGCGGTCCTCCATGGCGCGGCTGCGCCGCTCGCGGCCCCAGAGCACTTTGTCGCGCGCCTCTTCGAGGTCGATGTGCTCGACCGACTGCTTGCCGCCGCGCGCGGCCAGCAGCGCGGCCTCATTGAGCAGATTGGCGAGATCCGCGCCAGAGAAGCCCGGCGTGCCGCGCGCGATGCGCGAGAGGTCCGCACCGGCCGACAGCTTGATCTTCTGCGCGTGCATCTTGAGGATCTCCTCGCGGCCCGTGAGCGTCGGCAGATCAATGATGATCTGGCGGTCGAAACGCCCCGGACGCAGCAGCGCCGGATCCAGCACATCGGCGCGGTTGGTCGCCGCAATGATGATCACGCCCTCGGAAGTCTCAAACCCGTCCATCTCCACCAGCAGCGCGTTGAGCGTCTGCTCGCGCTCATCATGACCGCCGCCGATGCCGGAGAACCGGCTGCGCCCGACGGCGTCAATCTCATCGATGAAAATCAAGCAAGGCGCGTGTTTCTTGCCCTGTTCAAACATGTCGCGCACGCGCGACGCGCCCACGCCCACGAACATCTCGACGAAATCCGACCCGCTGATACTGAAGAACGGCACGCCAGCCTCGCCCGCGATCGCCTTCGCAAGCAACGTCTTGCCCGTGCCGGGCGGCCCCATCAGCAGCACGCCCTTGGGAATGCGGCCGCCCAACTTCTGGAACTTCTGCGGGTCCTTCAGAAACTCGACGATCTCCTGAACCTCTTCCTTGGCCTCCTGGATGCCGGCCACATTGGCGAAGGTGAGCTTTTTCTTGTCCTGGTTCAGCATTTTGGCCCGGCTCTTGCCGAAGCTCATCGCGCCCATGTTGGCCGATTTGATCTGGCGGATAAAAACAAAGTAGAGCAGCCCCAAAAAGAGCGCGATCATCAGCAGCTCGCGCAGCAACGGGCCGAAGAAATTGTTGGCGTTCACCACCGGGCACGCAATGTTGTTCTCCAGAAGGAACGCTTCAAGATTCTCGGAGGGAAGCACATTGACCCGGAAGCGCTCTTTGGCCACACCCTTTTTTGTGCCGCGCAGGTAGGTGATTCCGCTCGGCTCGCGCACCATCGCGACCTCTTCGACCAGCCCCTCCTTGGCCATGCGACGGAACTCGAGCTGATCGATCGGCTTCAACTCGCCTTCCGGCTTGTAATAGACCATGCCCAGCATGAGCAGCAACAGCATTCCCACCACCAGCCACGCACCGAATACACGTTTGGGCGGCATGGCCCCCGCGGCGCTGCCTTCCTGCTTGTCGGCAGAAGACGGCATCAGCGGCGGCGGCTTGGGCATCTCACGTTTGTTTTGGGAGTCATTCGACATAGGGGGGTATCATACGTTTTAATGCCCCGAACGGGCAATGCGAAAATCAGCGCAGAAAGGGGCGCATGGCAGTTCTGTTGGTGAATACCCTGCTTAATCG
>Ga0116149_1005219_pt1 | contig 12331 bp, 2 predicted proteins | sample AD_UKC057_MetaG_FD_89787 | JGI IMG/M metagenome (GOLD analysis project Ga0116149, IMG submission 89787) | Active sludge microbial communities of municipal wastewater-treating anaerobic digesters from USA - AD_UKC057_MetaG | ecosystem: Engineered > Bioreactor > Anaerobic > Digestate | place: USA...
CCTGGGCTTTGTTCCTAAATCCCGTTGGGATATTGAATTCAAACAATCGTTTTTAGCCGCTACTATTCATTGCCAAAAAATGTGGGTAATGACAAGAGTTGTACTTGGGAACGCACTTGTTCGCGAAGTTCTACTTTGCAACCATGGTCGAGCGCCGGAAGACATCGGCTTAAACGATGTGAAAAGGGAAATAGAATTTCAAGAGAGATTGCGTTCCCAAATGAAATTTGGGAACGAGAGGACCCCGGCTGTGAATAGGAAATGAGAGGGCTCTTGCGGATAGCAGCGCCGCACAGATGCCCACTTACATTTACAGGGTTGGTGGAGTACTGTGTAGATTTATGGATGGTCGCCCAACGAGGTGCGGAGTTTAATCGCGTAAAAAGCGACGCCGGGGGCCGCAACCCATCCGTCCGTCATTGCGAACAACGTGAAGCAATCTCTTTCTCGGCAGGCTTGTTTTACGCTGAGATTGCTTCGCTGCGCTCGCAATGACAGAGTGTCGGGCTGTGATGTGTTCATCCCGGCTTAGAAAATTTGTGACACCGTGGTTTCTTTGATGAAAAACGAGGAAAAAATAAAGGATCGAACGGACTTAAAGGACGTAAAGGATCCACCAACCGCGAGAGCGTTGTGTTGTCCTTTTGGTCGTTTATGTCCTTTAAGTCCTTTGTTCGAAAACCGGTTCCGAATACAACAGTGTTTTTAGGATCAACTGCTTGAACGGTTGCGATACAAGCGGGTTACTACCCCGGTTGCCAATTGGTTGTTTGGGTATAAAAAAGCCCGCGAACCCTTGATGGGCTCGCGGGCTGGATGTACCCGTGTTACCGTATGTCTAGTCCAGTTTTTTGGCGTTCAGAAGTTTTGCCTGGGCATTTTCAGCCGTCGCGATAAACTGCAGCGATTGGCGCGTATCCAGGTCTTCAAGGAACTCGATGAACGCAACACCGTTTTTAACGACACCGCGTCCCAGCGGGTCGACTCTCTTCGCCAGTACCGCCTTGTCGCCGTCCTCATCCTTCTTGGCCATGACAGCTCCAGGCGCCCGGTAGATGGTGATTTCAGCCCCTTCAACCGCATATTCCAGGTTGATACCGCCGGCATACAGGGGGCCTTCCGGCGGGAAGGGGTAATAAATTTCAATGAAGCGATACTTCAGGAGTTCAGGCAGGACGAGCAAATAGGGATTTCGGGTCCAAATTTCCATGGTGGGATCGCCGATGCAGTGCCACAGGTAGAGCTCGGAAACAGCATCCGAATTATAAATTGTCTCGCCCATTACACTAAACCCGACCTTGGACATCAGATAGAGTTTTCCGTGGTTTAGAATGTCGCCGAGGCGCCTCTGGGACGCTGTCCCGCCGAAGGATCCTATGGCGCTCGGCCATATGGCATCATAGAACCCCTGGGTCAGGACCGAATTCGCCCAGCTGGGACTGTTGCGGGTGTCGCCCAAAATGCCGACGGCGCCGCCGTTCGCCTTGCGCAACAGCTTCTCACAGAAATACACGCCGCCGACGGTGGTGCCGTAGGCGCCGCCTGCGGTTTCATTGTCCCAGAAGCCGCTGGCGCAGTTGACACTGAATACCACGGGCTGCAGGACACCATTCGTAAGATCGTCAATGGCGGGCAGTTCATATTCGGGATGGCTCCATCCTTCCTGCCAGCCGTGATCGCGATGCATGATCAGGAACCTTCCGTCATTCCAGGCACTGGTGATGTCGGCTTCGTCTGCATCCCAGGGGAATCCGCTGGCGGCGCCAATGGCCGCGGGAAGCAGCGTGCCGTCATAGTAGCGGGTGGGCGTTTGGGAGCCTGTCCTGACATACAGCCGGTCCACGGTCTTTCCGGCGCTGACCATGACGTTGCGCGCGAATTCCGACACTTCGGTGAAGGTGCGCTCAGCGGTGCCGTAGGCGGCTCCCGCGCGACAGCACTGGAATTGGGCGGCAAGCGCCGCCGTGCCGTAGAAGTCGGCGTTCATGGGTGGATTCTTCTCGTAGGCAATGATTTTGTTTACCACCGTGTTGGCCTGTTCGAGCGTGTCCACGGGAATACGGCCGACCGCAAAGTCCGGCACCGTATCCACGCCGGGTGTTCCCAGGATGGCATAGGTCCAGTCCGTGCCTATTCCATTTTGATAGAACGGCGCGATGAATTCCGCATCGCCCAGCAGCAGGATATAAGAGGGACGAATGAATACGGAATCGTAATGCTCATGTATCCATGCGTCGATTTCCTCTTTGGTTGTGCGGCCCGTGATTCCGGAACCGGTGCCGCATTGAATTACATTGGTCCAGATGCCCTTTTCCCGTTTCCAGTCGCGCAGCGCGATGGCGGCGTCATTGAAATCAGGGTGGGTCAGGATCAGGAACTCTTCCCCCGAAAGCGTAAGATTCGGCTTGCCGATGACATAGTTTTTGATAATGTTTTTGTTCAGTACGGCTTCCGTGAAGATATCTGCATTGCTTTCGAAGGGGTTAAGCATGGCTTCCGAAAGGAAAGCGCCGTCCGCGCCTTTAAACTCCACTTCAAACTTGACATTGTCAAACAGGACCAGTTTGTTGCCCAGAGGGAAATATTGTCCGGCGGCGATTTCAACCAGGTAGTACTGCATATCCCGCGCGTTGCCGAGGGGAAGTAATGTTACCGGCTCCGGAGGATATGCCGCGTTTTCGGCATAGACCTCGGCGTTCCTGATAAAAGGTTTGTTCTCAAAGATAGAGGGATCCGGCGGAGCGTCAACAGGCTGCTCCTGGCATGGATAGAGATTCAAGTAAATTTCTTCCGCGACAACGGGCTCCGCTTTGGTCAGGACCACACTCACTTTCGCTCCCATGGGGGCGGCGATTAACTCGCGGTACACGGGTATGCCCGGTTTGCCCGGATCTCCGAGGACGGCGTTGGCGCCCGGGATAGTGACCTCTGTAAATACTTCCCGTCCGCCGGCCTTGGTACTGTCTTCAAGGGCAATTGTCTGTACCAGCGGTTCGCCGAACAGGCCGAGTCCCGCCACGTTTTCCGTGTTCTGTTCCTCGACTTTTGCAGCGACCTCCAGTCCCAGCCGTTCCGCGCCCGGGCAGGCGCTCTTCACCAGGACGGCGCCCAGCATGTCATAGCGGAGCATCCGGCCCATGTTGTACAACTCTTCCGCAGTTCCAATGGCGTCTCCCTGCCGCACTTCCTGAGCCAGCGGGAGAAAGTCCATATCCAACACGTCGGCCGCGCCACACGGGTCGCCGCCGCGGTACAATGCTTCCGCTTCCACCAACGGTTTACTAAGACCTTCTTCCTGTTCTTCGGTCAGTACATTGTCGGGGTCTTGAATAATCTCCTCTTGTAATTCAACCAGTTCGCTCAATATCTCTTCCAGAGCCGATGCAGAAGTCGGCGTCGCGCTTGTCTGCGCGCCGTCCGCATAATTGTCGGCATTATCATAGGTGAATGCGGCATAGAAGTATTCGGTGCCGTTTACAGCGGTAGCATCAGTATGGGTGGTGCCCAGCTCATCATAAATGACGCTGCCATCGGTCGCCGATGTCGGCGTGGAACCGGTCTTGCGCAGTACCTTGACACCGGCTAAATCCACATCGCCTGGATTGGTCCAGGTAAGAATAACCTGTGCATCGCCCGCATCGGCACTGAAGTTGGTGACCATTCCCGGTGGGGTGGTATCAGGCGCCATGGGGGTTGCGTTTGCCTGGGTACCTGTGGCGTGATTGCCGACATTGTCATAAGCGAACGCGGCATAGAAGTATTTTGTGCCGTTTGTCAAGCCGGTATCCGTATATGTGGCGCCCAACCCATTAAATATAACATCACCATCGCTGCTGGAACTTGGCGTGGAACCGGTCTTACGCAGGACCTTGACCCCGGCTAAATCTACATCGCCCGGATTGGTCCAGGCAAGGACAATCTGCGCGTTTCCGGCCATAGCGGTAAAACCGCTTACAGCTGCGGGTGGCGTGGTATCCGGAACTATTGGGGTTGCACTCGCCTGGGCACCGATCGCAATATTCCCCGCCTTGTCATAAGCATAGGCTGCGTAGAAGTATTGTATCCCGTTCAACAAGTTAAGGTCCGTATACGAGGTTCCTTTCGCATTAAAAATAACCTCGCCGTCGATGTTCGAACTGGGTGCGGTTCCGGTCTTGCGCAGAATCTTAACGCCATTCAAGTCCGTGTCAGCAGGGTTTGTCCAGTTCAAGGCAATCTGGGCGTTTCCCGCTGCGGCAACCAAAGCGGTGACCGGCCCCGGCGGTGTCCTATCGCATCCTGAAAAACACACGACCATCATGGATACTCCGACAAGCATTGCTAAATACGCTACCCGCTGTTTCTTTTTTGGGGTATTCATTGTCCATCCTCCATTGGGTTTGTTTTCCCCCGTTACCATGCTCCAACTGACCTCGAACAGGGGGGACTTCTATTCGACTGGCTTTATATTAGCACATTCCATCAAATTATTCTACATTTATTTTATCTGAAAATTATCTATATAAAAAATAAAAATTCAATAAAAGATGATGTTTATATTTTCTACTCCGGGTTTTAATTAGCGAAAGAAAAAGAAATATGACCAGCGAATTAGTTGTTATTTAGTGTTCTAGTTAAAATTTAAAAGTGTGATAAACTGAACACGAAGGCTCATTCGTGCATAAATTAAAAGTAATTGGATGGGAATACTTGAATGATGTGCACGCAATTTGGACAGGATTTTCGGGGAGCAATCCAAATAGGAAAATGAGGATAAAGGCCTGAGTAGGTTGAGCAGGAAAGGATTGGTTGCCTTTATGATGTTACAAAGGCCACTTCTTAAATCAAAGTGAATCCACCGGCTGTGACGGTGAGAATTCGTCAGGCTTTGCCGTTCCATCGTTTTCTTTGCTTATGAACCTGTCAGCCCTTTTCGCGTCTATACGGCACTACCTTTGAAACGCATCCACTCGCGTGAAAAAAAACGAATGACGTAGGCTTGGGCGTCATAAGAGGGACAACGAGGCTTTGAGACGGCATCGATAGTTGTTTTAATGAGGCTCCTTTTAGGAGCCCTCCTCATACCACCGGCTCTGACGGTGATTGTTGATTGCGGTCATCGGGCATACTGGCAGGGGCAGACTCCCACCTAATCTCTATTCCATAGTTTCGACTAGGCAATGCACCGCCAATTAACGCTTTCGCAACATGTGTTTTCCTGTTACGGCGATGATCGTGACAAGTAATCCCATGCCCGCCAGCGCAACGACCGGGATATTGAGAAAGACTCTCAAGAAAACAGGTGCTGTGGCAAAAGAATCTGAATCATCGGATACGGTGCAAACATAAGTACCCGTATCGGAAGAATCAGCATCCTCCAGGGTATATTCCGAAGAATTGCAGGCGTCCGGTATAACTTCAAAATCATTTCCGTGTTTATCTTCGGGGCGCCATTTCCATTCATACTGAAGAATGCCCGAACTGCAGGAACCGAGTAATTCCACCACCGTAAAATACACATCATCTCCGCTCTCGGCGGGATTGGGGGTAATCTCCAGGGCAAATCCCATCGAGCATTCGCCCTCGCCTTCGCCTTCTCCCGGGTACTCTCCTTCGCCTTCGTCCTCGCCCTCACCCTCGCAAATGTATTCATGTACACATGCACCCGTTAGCGGGTTGCAATAATCATTGGTGCAAGGATTACCGTCCTGACAGTTCTTGGGCGTGTTGGCGCAGCCTGTGACGGGATTACAGGTATCTACGGTGCAGAGGTTTCCATCGTTGCAACTCAGGGGTGTGCCGGATTGGCAGCCGTCATCAGGATCACAGGTTTCAATGCCATTGCACACGTTACCGTCATTGCATACCGTGTTGTTCGGCGTGTGTTTGCATCCTGTGGCCGGGTCGCAGGTGTCTGTGGTGCAGGCGATGCCGTCATTACATACGGAGTTGTTCGGCGTGTGTTTGCATCCTGTGGCCGGGTCGCAGGTGTCTGTGGTGCAGGCGATGCCATCATTGCACGCCGTGTTGCTTGGGGTATGTTTGCATCCTTCGGTGGGGCTGCACGTGTCTGTGGTGCAGGCGACGCCGTCATTACAGGCGCTGTGGTTCGGTGTATACTTGCACCCCTCGGCCGGGTCGCAGGTGTCCGTGGTGCAGGCAATGCTGTCATTACACGCGCTGTTGTTTGGCGTATTCTCGCACCCCTCGGTGGGGTTGCAGGTGTCCGTGGTGCAGGCGATGCTGTCATTGCAGGCGCTGTTGTTTGGCGTATGCTTGCATCCCTCGGTGGGGCTGCAGGTGTCCGTGGTACAGGGGATGCTGTCATTGCAGGCGCCGTTGTTTGGCGTATGCCTGCATCCCTCGGTGGGACTGCAGGTGTCCGTGGTGCAGGGGATGCTGTCATTGCAGGCACTGTGGTTAGGCGTATGCCTGCATCCCTCGGTCGGGTCGCAGGTGTCCGTGGTGCAGGGGATGCTGTCAGCACACGCGCTGTTGTTCGGGGTATGTGTGCATCCCACTGCCGGGTTGCAGGTGTCCGTGGTGCAGGCAATGCTGTCATTGCACGCATTGTTATCCGGCGTATGTTTGCACCCCTCGACCGGGTCACAGGTGTCTGCGGTGCAGGCAATGCTATCGGTACATGCGCTGTTGTTCGGGGTATGCGTGCATCCCGTTGCCGGGTTGCAGGTATCTGTGGTACAGGGGATGCCGTCATTGCAAGCGCTGTTGTTCGGGGTATGCGTGCATCCCACCGCTGGGTTACAGGTGTCTGTGGTACAGGCGATGCTGTCAGTGCACATACCGTGGTCCGGCGTGTGCTTACATCCCTCCGCCGGGTCGCAGGTATCTGTAGTGCAGGCGATACTGTCGTTACAGGCGCCATTGCTTGGCACATGCTGACACCCCTGGACTGGGTCGCAGGTATCTGTGGTGCAGGCAATACTGTCGTTACAGGCGCCATTGTCTGGCGTATGCTGACATCCCTGGACTGGGTCGCAGACATCTGTGGTGCAGGAAATACCGTCAGCGCAAAGACTCGCATTAGGGGTATAGATGCAGCCCTGTTCCATGCTGTATGTTTCTGTCGTGCAATCAACACCATCATTGCATATCACCGGTTTAATGGAAATCCCGCCAATCACCCAGTTTTTAGCTGCGTTTAAGTTCCAACCCATCTGGGTGGTTGTGCCTGTCGTGGAGGCGTCTTTCCAGCTGCCCCCAGCCCGGATGGTATCGACGTTCTGGTTTAACTTCCATAATTCGAGCTGACCTGGATCCATGGCCAGATCCGTATTTTTGTCCGTAACAAGGGTATCAAGGACAACATCGTTCGCATTGGAGGCAATGGTTAAAAGCGGCCTGACTCCGGAACCGTGAGTTCCGATAAAGGACCCTAGTGGCGTCGTCTGATTGACGCCGGCAAACGTGACCGCACCCACGCAAGCCCCTCGATGCGTACTGAGAAAATCCACGGCCAGCAACATATCGCCGACGGGCGGATTCACCAGATAGTACAGGTCAACAATCAGGCCATTTCCACTTGCTCGTCCCACAGGCAGCAGTGGACGCCCCCCATATGTTATTTGACCGATAATATCATTCGAGTGAGGCTTCCACGAAACGCCAACAAGCAGTAAGCGATTAACATATTTATAATCAACATGATAAATAAAATAGATGTCATCGCTGGTACTTGTCTGATAAGCACTATTAAGAGGTTCTATTTCCGCGTTAACCTTGAAATCTATCAGGAAACAGACAATTAGTGTAATCATGAAGGTAAAAAACATATCAGATTTTGAATGGCACATACACTTCCTCCTTATCCACCACGAAGTAATTTCACAACACTTAACGAATAATTACAGATTCTATAATGAAGCTCATTATGGGGATAAATACGTTATGCCGATTAAAATTCAAAAACATGAGAATAATATCACGTAAAGTTTTTTTTGTCAAGATGTATTTTACCCGAAGCATCCAGCAGATCGAATACTAACCCCAGTGTTTACTATAGACAAAGACAGAGAATTTCGTTAACAAATAAAAACGACCACATGAAGATGCTGTAGATGATTGAATTGATACTATAGTCATTGAAAGTATGTCCTCCGTTTTCATGGCTCAGACTGACAAGAGATAGACGGAGTTAAAATTTCTACATCATTATCTGCATCAACGGAAATATAAAATATCAGAAGCAATTTAACAAACAGTTTAAGTGTAGCGTGTAGTGTTTATAGGTAAGAAAAAAATGGGGATTATTTTTGCTTCGAGTTTTCAGTAGCCTGCAGTTTCAGCGTTGACTACATCAACGTTAATCCACCGGCTCCGCCCCAAATCCGCACGTAAGAAACCGAGTCGTTGGCGTAAAGCCAATAAGGACAAGGAACGTAGAAGCGGCATCCTGCCGCTTTGCATCAAGACGGACATGCGGGCCGCAGTCACGATGGAAGCGGCAGGATGCCGCTTCTACGTTCTCGGCATCCCTTACGTGCGGATTTAGGTTCGCCGGTGGCTGTTGATTTTCCTGAGTACGCCTTACCGTACCAAAGTGTTTCTGGTGGTTGTACTCGCGGTACGGCTCCGGTCAAAAATAGACGGCAGTTTCAGTCCTTTCGGGCGATGTTTCCGGAGGAGCACTCCGGCGGGAAGATTTTCTACCGCCCCTGTAGTGGCGCTGGATAGGGCAAAGAAGATAAAATTCCTTTCACGCTCTGACTACTGTCTATTGATTTTTGACACCGGGACACCATGCTTATGAGTTCGATCAAGTTTTTAATTAATGTCATATTTTCAGCCACAGTGCTGATCGCGGGTGTGGTCATCGGTCCTGTTTCAGCCTGGGCTGAGGATGCGGATACCAGTGTACTGGATGCGCGCCGGGGGGCCCTGGTTACGCCTGCCGTTCCGGAATACAGTCAGTTGCCGATTACGGTGACCTGCCGGGTAAAACTGTTCGGGCATACCTCGTACAACATTCTCGTTGCCAATGAAACCAAGGCCTCGGCCGCGCATTGGGAAATCTTTACAACACCGGGCGATGGGGTGCTTCATGTATATGCGCCGGGCTATTCCCCGGATCATGCGCACACCCGGGTTTCCATTACGGATGGAGCGTGGCATGAGGTGACTGTGGAGATGATGCCGGAGCGGACCCGCGTACATGTGGACGGGGAGGAGCAGTCGGATGTGGCTGTGACGCGGGTAGACACCTCCCGTATACCCGGCCCCCTGACCCTGGGCGGTCTTTCGGAAGGCGGTTTTGGATGCCAGGGCCTGATCGATGCCGTGCATATCTCCGCCCAGGCATCGTACGCGGGAATGGACGTGTCCGAAGGTTCTATCGCTGGCGAAGCGACCTTGGGGCTCTGGCATTTTAACGCGGACGCGCCCGGCCGTGACGCCTCAGGACGTGGCAGGGATGGTCAGTTCAGGCTTACCCATAAACTCTTTACTCGTGACGGCCGTGAAATTCCGGGCGGGATGCCCGGCGCCCTGCAAGAACTGCCGCCCCCGGAAGACGTGTCCTCCCTCCGTCAGGACTTGGCGGTACTTGTTGAATGGCTGGGACTCACGACGGTGCGCATGGAGGATATCACCGATGCCGTACTCCGGCAATGGAGTCATGATTTTGAGTGGATGGGGAAAAAGGACTATCCCGATTCCCGGCCGGGCGGTCCCGATGCGGAGAAATTGCGCCGGGAGGTGTATGATGTCCATGCCCTGATTTCTGAGGCGGACGGCGGAGCGCTGGGTACGGTCCTGCGCCGCACGGAAGCGCTTCTTGAACGGTTGACACCCGGAGATGCGCCCGTGGCGTTTGCGGAAAGTGCCCGTGATTTGCAGCGCGTACGTGAAAATTCGCCGGGGCCGGATGTACTGTCCTATAAAACCTGGTACCTGGCCGCGTGTGCCATACGCCGCCGGTTGGTGCTGTCCAATCCGTTGCTGGACTTTGAGGAGATTCTGTGTGTGGCCCGGGGCACCTTCGAAGGTTCGGTGCGGTCCAACCCGCAGACGGCCGACCCGCAAGGCGGCCATTTTGTGACGCAATATTTCGGTTTCAACGCCCTGCCCGGCGGCGGCCTGTACCGGATTCGGCAGTATAAGGGCGTTCCGGAAATCCTCAATATCCTGGCGGATTCCGTGGTTCAGAACGGCAGATTGCAGGGGAAAAAACTGGATTACGGTGCCTTTGCCACCCCGGACCTGTCCTATGACGGCAAAACCATCACCTTCGCCTGGACAGAAAATGCCGAACATCGCTGGGTCTTTTCAAAGAAAACCTCCTTTCATGTGTTCAAGGTCAATGTGGACGGCTCCAATCTTGTGCAGCTGACCGACGGGGCCCATAACGACTTTGATCCCTGCTGGTTGCCCGACGGCCGTATTGCCTTCGTGTCGGAACGGCGCGGCGGTTACATCCGCTGCTTTGACGCTTATCTGAAAGTGCGCAGTTACACGCTTTTTTCCATGGACCAGGACGGTGGGGGAATCCTGCCGCTCAGTTACTTTGAAACCAGTGAATGGAACCCTTCCGTTAATAATGACGGACAACTGGTCTACACGCGCTGGGATTATGTCGACCGGGAGAACTGCCTGGGAACCCGTTTCTGGATCAGTAATCCCGACGGAACGAATCCGCGTGCGCCCCACGGCAACTACCCGCTGCCGTTTCACACCTTCCCCGACCACGCGCCGTGGAAGGTCGAAAACGGCCGGGAATGGGACAGCCGGTTCGGCGCGCCCCTGGTGGAAATGGGCATCCGCGCCATACCGGCTTCGCCGTTGTACATGTTTACCGCCGCGCCCCACCATGGTTCCGTTTACGGTTCCTTGTGCATGCTTGACCTGCGCATTGAAGACGATCATCACATGTCTCAAATCAAGCGTATTACCCCGGAAGAACCCTTTCCCGAGACGGAAACACCGGGACGGCGTCACTATCGTTACGGCACGCCCTGGCCGTTAAGCGAGGATTTCTACCTGTGCAACGAGTGGGAGAACCTGGTGCTCCTGGACCGGTTCGGTAACAAGGAACTTCTGTGTGATTTGCGGTCCCTGCCGTGTCCGCAGGACGAGCGCCTCCGGATTATCGACCCGATTCCACTCCGGCCCCGTCCCTGTCCGCCGGCCATCCCGCCGAACACCCGGCCGGCCGGAAACGCCGCGGCCCCCGCCGCCACAGTGGCCGTGATGGATGTGTATAATTCGGACTTGCCTTTCCCGGAAGGGACCCGTATCAAGTGGCTGCGCGTGGTGCAAAACATCCCGAAATCCAACCATGAAATGGGCCTTCCCATGATAGGGTATGAGCGCGAGAATACCCCCCGGATCCCCCTGGGCATCGTCCCCGTGGAAGAAGACGGCAGCGCTTATTTTGAGGCGCCGGTGGCCAAGCAGCTGATATTTCAAGCCCTTGACGAAAACTACATGGCCGTACAATCCATGCGGTCCTCGGCCTATGTCCACCCTGGCGAACAGCTTTCCTGTCTGGGCTGCCACGAACCCACCCACGGCGCAGCCCACCGGCAGGGGCATCCCCTCGCGCTGCGCCGGCCCCCCTCCAAACTGCAACCGGAGTGCGGTCCCGTGGAGCCCGTCAGTTATTACCGGCAAATCAAACCGATTTTCGAGCAGCGATGCCTGCCCTGCCACCGGGAGAAGCATGTGGGGCTGCAGGACATGTCCTATGAGAATCTCAAAGAAGACTATACCTTCTGGTTTTCCGGTGCCATGTTTACCGACATGACCACGGCTTACAGCGGTGTTCACGGCGGTTCGCGCACCATTCCCGGCAGGTTTGGCGCGCGCGCGTCGCGGATAGGCCAGTCCCTGCTGGATGAATTTCATCGCGACACCGTGTCTGATGAAGACCGGCACAAAATAATCCAATGGCTGGACTGCAATTCTCTGCGTTTTGGCGCGTATCTACGGGAAGACGCCCAGCTGAACGGGGACCTCGTCTGGCCGAATCTCGATGTGGACCGCGATAATGTTCTGGGCGTTGAGGGAACGGAGCCGGGATTGCGGGGTAATTTCTGGCACGAAAATACCTGGGGCCCCTTCCCTGTGCTGGTGTCCGAACATGAACATGACCGCATTGTGATACTGGACACTGCCGGTGCTGTGACCTGGGAATATCCCGTACCGCACCCGCAGGACGTATGGATGCTGCCCAACGGCAATATTCTGACCACCTGGTACCAGGGGGTTCGGGAAATCACCCCAGGCAAGCAGACGGTCTGGGAATATCGGACGGAGGCGCCTAATGAAATTCCCAGTTGTCAGCCTCTACCCGATGGCAACGTGATGATTGGCATTGTGGGAGAATGCCGCCTGA
>Ga0116149_1005226_pt1 | contig 12320 bp, 12 predicted proteins | sample AD_UKC057_MetaG_FD_89787 | JGI IMG/M metagenome (GOLD analysis project Ga0116149, IMG submission 89787) | Active sludge microbial communities of municipal wastewater-treating anaerobic digesters from USA - AD_UKC057_MetaG | ecosystem: Engineered > Bioreactor > Anaerobic > Digestate | place: USA...
CTGCCCAGACTGGTACTGGAACCAGTGGTGAGAAGGGAGGGGCCTCGTGAGCGCGGGTAGAGCCTTGGCCGGCGTGCTCGTGGTCTTCGCGGCGACGGCGGTCCTCCACCCGCTTCTCGGCGGCAGCGCCCGGGGGCAGCTCGTGGAGGTGGTGGCGGTCTGCGCGATCGCCTACGCGTCGTTCTCGGTGACGTTCGGCCGCATCCGTTGGCCGTTCCTGGCCCTGGTGACCGCCGTGTTCCTGGTGCTCCGGGCGGCCGACCTCTACTGGCTTCCCGAGCCGCTGCTGTCGGGGCCGCTCTCCTGGGTGGTCGTTCCGGCCCTCGTCGCGGCGCTGTTGCTCGTGGGGCGCCGCTACTTCTTCACCGGGTAGCCGACGGTTTGCGCGACGACCGTGGCCAGCCCCTCGGAGGCCCAGAAGAGGTACACGTTCGGGCGATGGGGCAGGGTCTGGCCTTGCGAACACGTCGAACGTGCTCGCAAAGGCAGGCCCTGCTCCATCGTCCCGCCGTCTCCGGCGGCCGAAGGCCGGCATGTGCCGTCGGCGCGCCCCTTTGTGACTTTTGTGACCTTTGTGATTGAGATCGTCGTCCGGCGTCGTCATCTGCTCACGGCGTGACTGACGGCGGGACACGCGGAGTGGGACCGGCCGGCCGCTGCCGCCACGTGGCACCCCGCCAGAGGCCGGGCTGCAGCAGCGCGAGCACCGTGATCAGCTCCAGGCGTCCCAGCCACATGGCCACGACCAGGACGACCTTGCTGAGCGGGTGCAGGTGGGCGAACGAGTCCATGGGCCCCACGCGCCCCATGCCGGGGCCGACGTTGCCGAGCGAGGCGATCGTGGCGGTGGCTGCGGTCACGAGGTCGGCGCCGAGCAGCGTCACCAGCCCGGTGATCACCGCGAAGACGAGCACGTAGAGCAGCATGAACACCACGACGGCGCGCATCACCTCGTCGGGGACGACGCGGCCCCCGAGCTTGACGGGGAGGATGGCGCGGGGGTGCAGCGTGCGCGCAAGCTCCTTCAGGGTGTAGCGGGCGACCATCAAGTGCCGCACGACCTTGGGCCCGCCCCCCGCCGACCCCGCGCAGCCGCCGACGAACATGAGGGCGAGCAGGATCATTTTCGCCTGCTCGGGCCACTGGTTGTAGTCGGCCGCCGCGAACCCCGTGGTCGTCAGGATCGAAACAACCTGGAAGAACGCGTGCCGGATGGCGGTGGCGGCCGGCACGTCGGCGCGCCAGAGGAAAGCCGCGACCAGCGCAGCGGACACCAGCACGAGGCTCGTGTACGTGCGGAACTCCTCGTCGGCCACCAGTGCCCGCCGTTCGCCGCGCAGCGCGCGGTACTGCAGCGCGAAGTTCGCCCCGGCGAGGAACATGAACGCGGTGATCACCCACTCGGCCGCCGGATTCTCGTAGCCGATGAGCGACTGCGGGTGGGGAGAGAACCCGCCGGCGCCGACCGCGGCGAAGGTGTGGCAGAGCGAATCGTACAGCCCCATCCCCGTGGCGAGGAGCGCGGCGGTCATCGCCGCCGACAGAGCGGTGTAGAGCTTCCAGAGCCCCGCGGCGGTCCGCCGGATCTGCGGCGCGATCTTCTCGTCGGTCGGTCCCGGAGCCTCGGCGAAGAACAGCTCGCGGCCGGCGATGGCGAGCCGCGGCAGCACCGCGACGAACAGCGCGATGACTCCCATGCCGCCGATCCACTGGGTCAGGCCGCGCCAGAAGAACAGGGCCCGCCCGTACCGGTCGAAGTCGGTCAGCACGGTTCCGCCGCTCGCCGTGATGCCCGACATCGCCTCGAACAGCGCGTCGGTCGGTCCGAGGCCGACCCAGAGGTAGGGAAGCGCCGAGAACGCCGCGGCCGCGAGCCACGTGGCCGAGACGACGGCCATCCCCTCGGCGCGCCGGAAGTCGGAGGGCACGTCGGGTGCGGCCCGCCACGCCGCCACCGAGGCCGCGAGCGTCACGACGCCCGCCAGCGTGAAGCCCGCGAGGTCCCACCACTCTCCGTAAAGGGCCGCGACCGCCACCGGGCCGAGGAAGGCGGCGGCGTAGAGCCGCAGGATTCCGCCCACCAGGTGCAGCACGACGGGGAGGCGCATCGGTCAGCCGCTCCAGGGCTGGAAGAAGTCGCGCACCTGCGGTGTCGAGGCGGCGGTAGTGAACACCAGCAGCGTGTCCTCGCCCTGGATCACGTCGCTTCCGTGCGGGACGATCACCTGGTCGCCGCGCAGGATCGCGCCCACGATCGAGTCGGGCGGCGCCTGCAGCTTCAAGAGCGGCGTCGGGGTGTAGCCGGCCGGCACCTTGATTTCGAGGATCTCCGCCTGGCCCTCCTCCAGCACGGCGAGCAGGTTCGACGGCCCTCCCGCCACGCCGTGTACGATCGAGGCGACCGCGGCGCCGCGAGCCGACAGCGGCACGTCGATGCCGACGCGCTCGAACAGCCGCAGGCTGCCGGGCTTGCTCACGCGCGTGATGATCTTGCGGACGCCGAGCTGGCGGCCGAGCAGCGACGCGAACAGGTTGCGCTCGTCGTTGTCGATCACCGACACCAGCACGTCGCTGCGCCCGATCTCCTCGGCCTCGAGCAGCGCCAGGTCCGTCCCGTCGCCCTGCAGCACGAGGGCGCGGCTGAGGGAGGCCGCCAGCATCTCGCCGCGCTTCGGGTTCGACTCGATCACCCGCAGCTCGATGTCGGGCGACCGGTCGAGCTGCTGGGCCACCCGGAAGCCGACGTCGCCACCCCCGATGATCGTCACCACCTGCCTGGCCCGCGACTCCCGCGCGGCCACGACGCGCGACTGCACCTCGTGCATCGCCTCGTGCGTGCCCATGAAGAACACCTTGTCGCCCGCGGCCAGCTGCGTCTTTCCCCGAGGAATCAGGAACTCCTCGCCCCTCTTGACGGCCACCGCCAGCGCGCCCGGCGGCAGCTTGAGCGTGGCGAGGGGCCCCCGCGCGAGCGACGACCCGGCCTCCAGCCGGTACTCCAGGAGCCGGACGCGGTCGCCGAGGAACGCCTCCGCGTCGATCGCCCCGGGGGCCTTGATGACGCGAACGATGTCGTCGGCAAGCTGCGCCTCGGGCCACAGGATCCGGTCGATGCCGAACTGCTCGCGCAGCAGGTCGCCCCCCCCGTCGGGCTGCAGGAAGTCTTCCTTCGATACGAGGCAGATCGTCTTCGGCGACCCGACGCGGTTCGCCAGCGCGCAGGCGACCACGTTCACCTCGTCGAGGCCGGTGCAGCCGACCAGCAGGTCACAGCGCTCGATCCCCGCCCGGCGCAGCATCGCGGTGCTCGTTCCGCTTCCGTGCAAAAACTCCACGTCCAGCGACGAGAACCGCTCGCCGACCGTGGGATCGTGGTCGATGACGACGACGTCGTGGGCGTCCGAGAGCGCCCGCGCCAGCGCGTGACCGACTTCGCCTCCGCCGATGATGATCAGGTGCATGGGACGCCGCGCCGAGGCTTCAGGAAGCTTTGAGCTGGTCGATCGCCTGGCGCGCCCAGTCGGGGTCGTTCAGCATCGCGCGCCCGATCCCGACCAGGTCGGCCCATTCCTCCCGGACGATCTCGTCGGCCATCGCGGCATCCGAGATGCCGCCGGTGACCAGCACGGGGACGCCGACGCGCGACCGGATTGCCTGGGCGAGCGGCAGGAAGTAGGCCGAGCCCTTGCCGGCGCCCCTCGATCCCTGCAGGCCGCCGGAGACGTCGATCAGGTTCACGCTGTTGTCCGCGAGGCAGGCTGCCACCGACGCTCCGTCTTCGATTCCCAGCCCGCCGGGCGTCTCGTCGTCGGCGCCGAGCCGGACGAAGACCGGGAAGTGGGCGCCCACCCGGCGGCGCACGCTCGAGACGACCTCGCGGTGCAGGCGGGCGCGCTGCTCGAGGGGGCCGCCGTAGTCGTCGGTTCGCCGGTTGGTGAGCGGCGACAGGAACTGCGACAGCAGGTACCCGTGGGCGGCGTGGATCTCGACCGCGTCGAACCCCGCGGCGGCCGCGCGGCCTGCCGCCTCCCCGAAGGCGGCAATCACTTCCTGGATCTGCGGGACCTTCATCTCCTCTGGCACGTCGCCCTCGGGCTCGTACGGGTGGCGGAGGGCCGAGGGCGCCAGCGGGGCGGCGCCCAGCACACGCCGCGAGCCGCGCGATCCGGCATGGGCGAGCTGGAGGCACACGGCCGCCCCCTCCGCCTTCACCGCCGCAGCAAGCCGGCCGAGCCCCTCGATGGTGGCATCGTTGTGGACGCCCATCTGTCCCTGGGAATGGCGGCCCCGCTCGTGCACGAAGGTGTGCTCCACGATGATCAGGCCGCAGCCGGCTGCTGCCCGGCGGCGATGGTACTCCACGATCGGCGGGGTCACGAACCCCTCCGGCGTCGCCAGTCCGGAGCACATGGGCGGCATGACGATTCGGTTCCGCAGGTGGAGGGTCGTGAACCGCAGCGGCGAGAGCAGGGTCGGCATGGGAGAGAAATGTAAAAGGGAAGAGGCAGAATGTAAAAGGAAAACAACCGCGCGTCATCCCTTCCGCAATCTGCCTGCGCCCTGCTACGCTCCCGCCGCCGGGAGAGTCCTGGACCAGCAGCCTGGGGGCTATGCCGGCTCGCCGAACCGGAGCGCCATCATCGTCGCGTCGTCGAGAGGCTCGGCGCGGCCGCGGAACGCCCGGACGTCCTGCTCGATGCGGCCGAGCAGGGAGTCGACCTCGCGCGGACCGGCGGCAACCAGGAGCGACTCGAGCCGCTCGATGCCCCAGACGTCGCCCGCTTCGTTCTCCGTCTCGACCATGCCGTCCGTGTAAAAGAACAGCAGGTCGCCCGGTGCCAGCGTGACCGAGCGCTCCTGGTAGCCGTGGCCGGCGAACAGGCCGAGCGGCATGCCGGTCGTCGTGAGCCGGTCGAGACCTCCAGGCCGCAGCACGAACTGCGTGTTGTGGCCGGCGTTCACGTACCGCAGCACGCCCCGCCGCGGGTCGAGGATGCCGACGAAGAGCGTGAGGAAGACTTCCGGAGGCGTGTGGGCCTCCAGGTCGGCGTCGAGGGCGTCGGCCAGCGCGGCCAGATCCTGCTCGAGGGGCAGCCTCGCCCGCAGCGTCGCCTGCACGTTCGCCATCAGCAGCGCCGCACCCACGCCCTTCCCGGACACGTCGCCGACCAGCAGCGCGATGTCTCCCGACGGCAGGACGAAGTAGTTGAAGAAGTCGCCCCCCACCTCGCGCGCCGGGATCGAGACCCCCTTCACCTCGGTGACGCCGAGACGGAGCGGCTCGCACGGGAGGATGCCGGTCTGGATCTGGCGGCACAGCTCCAGCTCGCGGTGCAGCCGCTCCTGCTCGACGAGCAGCGCCTGGTGCGCGGCAAGATCCTGGGCCATCTGGTTGAAGGCGCCCGCCAGCTCGCCGAACTCGTCGCGTGAGCGCACGGGGATGCGCGTCGAGAGGTCTCCCTGCGCGATCCGCTGCACGCCCGCCATCAGCGAGCGCAGATGCCGGGTCATGCCCGAGGCGAGCGGCAGCGAACCCGCGAAGACCAGGGCGATCAGGCCGAACCCCATGCCGAAGTTCAGGGCGGCGGCCCGCTGCAGCTCGCGCAGGTCGTCGGCGATGGGCCGTGCAATCCCCACCGTCACGCCCGTCCGGTCCTTGTGGGTGGCCACCACCCAGTCGTCGATCGTGCGCGTGGCGGTGCCGTCGACCCGGGCGAGCGATGCCGGGCGCAGCGCCGCGATTTGCCGGTCGCCTCCGGCGGGGGTGTGCACCTGGCCATCGGCGTCGACCGCAAACGGGATCTCTCCCTGGTGCCGCCGCGTGTTCGCGAGGACCGGCGCCAGCATCCGCTTCGCGTTGAGCCGGGCCTTGATGCGGGCCACCTGCTGGCCGTTCTCCTCGACCGAGCAGCTCAAATCGTTCCCCTTGAACACCGTTACCGTCTTCACCTTCACCGCGGCAGGCTTGGGCGGCCGGGCGGGCGCCCCCCTGCGCCCGCCGCAGAGCGCTCGCCACGGCGTGCCGCCTCCACCGACAACGCCTGCAGGTCGCCGACGCCGCGCTGGATCTGCATCTGGAGGTCGCGCGCCCAGGCGGCGAACTCGGCTTGCCCGGCCGCCGAGGCGCCCGCGGCCCGGTACTTGGCCATGGCGGTTTCGATCATTTTCGGGACCTCCACCGTCAGGCGTCCGGCCCCGTCCACCGCGATCAGGCTGTCGCGCCCCTTGGCGGCACGCTCCGCCATCGCGTCCACCTTCCCGGCCGGGGGCGCGGCCGCTGCGGCAGGCGCCGGCGGCGCCGGCGGAGCAGCCGGTTCGGGCGCGCCGGGCACCTCGCGCCCCCCGGTGGCGATCGATTCGGGGACGATCTCCAGGCGCTCCAGCATCGGCGCCACCTCGCCCAGGGTGCTGACCAACTCGCCGGCAATCGCCTCGGCGGGCAACCGCTTCGCCGGCCGGGGCGTCAGCGTGGCGATGTCGCCCTCGGCCACATGGTCGTCGGCCGGCCACAGGCCTTCGGCCGGGGCCGTCCACAGCTTGTCAATCCGCCGCTCGAGGTCGCGGGTCACCCAGTCCATCCGCTGACCCAACTCGGCCGCCAGGTTCCTCGCCTGCTGCTCGGCAGCGTGCCGGAGGGCCGCCCGCGACGTGCTGTAGGAGTACAGCGTGACGACGGTGAGAGGGATGACGGAGATGGCGAAGAAGGCTAGCGTCAGGCGGCTGCGGAGGCTCATGGTTTCCTCGCGGGGTGCTGACAGGATAGACGATGGGCGGGGGCGTGCGGTTCTGGCGATGATTACGGTTCTTGCACCTCATCCGGCATTTCGGTTGACGCGAACGGACCGCCTGGCGGCGGCCGCCGGCCGTTGTGAGGTTTTCAAGAGAATTTCAGCCCTGCGCGCTGGCGTGGTTGTTGCCGACGCCCTGGCGCCATGCTCGACTTCTGCCCGCGGTGGATCGCCGAGCGCCTCGGCCACTCGGCCGACCCGGTCTACTTCGCCACCTGGCGGTCTCGGGCTGGCAGCCGGGGCTCGAGCCGGCCGAGCGCGAGGTCGTCGCCCAGGTGCTGCAGCTGCACCGTGACGCGCGCTGCACGATGCTCGCCTTCGTCGTCATGGACGACCACGTGCACGTGCTCCTGCGTTGCCGGCGCGGCAGCGTGGACTCGGTGCTCGAGGCGATCAAGACGTACTCGGCGCACCGGCTGCGCGATGTCTACGGCCGGTCGGGTGCGATCTGGCAGCACGACTGGTTCGGGCGGAAGGTCCAGGGCGAGGAGGATCTTCGGAGACAGACCGAGTACATCGTGTCAAACCCCTGGAAGCGGTGGCCCTTCACCGAGGGGTATCCCTGGGTGTGGCCCTACTCCTCCCTGACCCACATCCAGCGGTAGCCATGCAGGAACGGCCAGCGCTTCCACGGGTTGCCGACGATTGAGAGCTCCACGTCACGACGGCGCTGAGGCGTGCGAACGGCCTGCGCCTGGTGGCCGGCGGCCCAGATTTCACCCCGCCGGCCGTGGATGCGTTGCAGCTGCTGCTCGGTGGACGACCGCCAGGAGCCGACGATCCGATCGGTCGGCCAGGAGCCGGCACGAGCGAGGGCATGGACGTGATCGTCCATGACGACGAAGGCCAGCAGGGTATAGCGGAACCCGTCGCCGCGTCGAAGGACGGAGGCCACCAGGTCGCGCTCCCGCGAATCGAGCCGGCGCTGACCCGGCGCCAGGCGCCAGGTGATGAAGGACGGATCGCCCACACCGGGTCCAAATCACCTTTCGTGCCACGCCGGCACGGGTGACGGGTGCCCGCCGCGCCGGTTCGAAGGCCCGGGCGAGTGCAGGTCCTGCCAGGCCGGCGCCGTCCGACATGGCGGAAACTGCGTCCGGTTGCCGGTCCCGTCTGCTATCCTCGGCGGGATGCGGCGACCGAGGCGGCGCGGGCAGTGAGTCCGTGGGAGATTGGCGGGATTGCGGTGGGGCTGGCGGCCGACGCGAGCGCCGTCGCCCTGGCGGCGGGGTCGAGCGCCCTTGCGCGGGGCTTCCGGTTCCGGTTCCGCCTGGCCTTCCACTTCGGCCTGTTCCAGTTCATGATGCCGCTGGCGGGGTGGCTGGTCGGCGCCCGGGTCGCCCGCTACCTCGGGGCCGTCGATCACTGGGTGGCCTTCGGCATCCTCGCGTACGTCGGCGGCCGCATGATCGCGGACGGCCTGTCGGCGAAGCCGCGAACCGCGCCGCGTGATCCGAGCCGGGGCCTGACGCTGGTAATGCTGTCGGTTGCAACGAGCCTGGACGCGTTCGCGGTGGGCTTGTCGCTGGCGATGATCGACGCGGGCATCTGGTGGGCGAGCGTCACGATCGGCGCCGTTACGGGCCTGCTTTCGGCGATCGCGCTGCGCGCCGGCTCGGTGCTCGGGGCGGCCGCAGGCCGGCGGATGGAGGTGGCGGGCGGCCTCGTGCTGGTGGCCGTTGGGCTTCGTATCCTGGGTCAGCACCTCATGGCCTGAGCGGTGGCGTCGTTGGGGCGGCTTGGCATCGGCACCCGGATTGACACATGACGACCCTCGTGGATCGCGTGGCCGCACTGGTGGAGGCGTTCGAAGGCCGCCCGACCTGGGACGAGTACTTCATGGCCGCGGCGTTGTTGATGGCCTCGAGGTCGGCCTGCGGCCGTCTTCACGTGGGGTGTGTCCTCGTGTCGTCGGGGGCGTACCCGCACCGGGTCATCGCGGCAGGCTACAACGGGTTCCTTCCAGGGTGCGCGCACCAGTCGCGCCTGCGCGACGGCCACGAGCAGGCGACGGTGCACGCCGAGCAGAACGCAATCGCGGACGCGGCGCGGCGCGGCGTGAGCGTGGGCGGCGCCACCGCCTACGTGACGCATTTTCCGTGCATCAACTGTGCGAAGATCCTGGCCGCTGCAGGGGTACGGGCGGTAAAGTACCACCACGACTACGACCACGACCCGCTCGTGGACGTGTTGTGCGGCGAGGCCGGCATCGGCCTCGTGCAGTTGTAGAACCGGCCGCCGCCCCCCACCAGCGCCCTCCCTCGGCTCCTGCCAGGCAGGTTCCCGTCGAGGAAACCGCTCGTTCGTCCGGCCGGACGTCAGACGTGGTGTCAGGGAGTATTGGCTGTCGTGAAATGTGATTAAATGACGACGCGGGGGAGCGTCCCCTCTTGTGCAACCCTGCCCCTTGGAAGCGCTGACCATGCAGTTGACCCGCGCGGCTGACTACGGCGTTCGTGTCATGATGCACCTCGTCTGCCAGGCCTCGGGCACCAGGGCGAGCCTGACCGACCTGGCCGAGGCCGCCGACGTCTCCCCGGCGTTCCTGTCCAAGGTGCTCCAGCGTCTCGTTCGCGCCGGCCTGCTCGCCTCGCGGCGTGGCAAGCGCGGCGGCTTCGAGATGCTCGAGAAGGGGCGCCAGGCGTCCCTGTACGACGTGCTCGAGGCGCTCGACGGCCTGCCGACCCTCAACGTGTGCCTTCTCGATTCTGGCAGCTGCCACCGGAGCCCCTGGTGTGCGGCCCACACCGTCTGGACGGGGGCCCAGCAGCGCCTGCTCCAGACGCTCCGGGAGACGCCGATCGAGGGGTTGGCGTGGGACAGCCACACCAGGCGGCTGTCGATGCTGCCGCCATCCGGCGCCGCGCAGGGCCAGGGCCCGGTCCGGGCCAACGGGCACGGCGAGGGCAACGGCTGGTGCCCGGTCGAGAGCTAGCTCGCATCACGGCTTTCCCTTGCATCGCGCGGACAGGACGGTAGAATCCCGTTCATGTCTCAGCGCTACCTGCTCGGCCTCGACATCGGCAGCTCCTTCGTAAAGGCATCGCTCCTCGACGTGGCTACCGGCCGCGCCGTGGCGGCCGCCTCGGCCCCGGCAAGCGAGATGGCCATCGCCGCCCCGCAGCCGGGATGGGCCGAACAGGATCCGCGCGAGTGGTGGCGGCACGGAGTTGCCGCCACCCGCGAGGTCCTCACCCGGGCCGGCGCACCTGCCTCCGCCGTGGCCGGCATCGGCATCTCCTATCAGATGCACGGCCTGGTGCTCGTGGACCGCCGCGGCCAGCCGCTCCGGCCATCGATCATCTGGTGTGACAGCCGCGCGGTGCCGGTGGGAGAGGCGGCCTTCGAGCGCATCGGGCGCCTGACCTGCCTGGCCCGTGTCCTCAATTCCCCTGGCAACTTCACCGCCGCCAAGCTCGCCTGGGTGCGGGCGAACGAGCCCGACGTGTTTGCCGCCGCGGACAAGGCGATGCTGCCGGGAGATTACGTCGCCTTCCGGCTGACCGGCCGCGCCGCCACCACCGCCTCGGGCCTGTCGGAGGGCGTGCTGTGGGACTTCCTCGATCGACGGGTCTCGGCCGACGTTCTCGGGGCGCTCGACCTGCCCGGCCGGCTCTTGCCGGAGCTGGTGCCGACCTTCGGCGAGCAGGGCGTCGTGAGCGCCGAGGCCGCTGCCGAGACCGGGCTGGCCGCGGGCACTCCCGTCTCTTACCGTGCCGGCGATCAGCCGAACAACGCCTTCTCGCTCCGGGTCCTCCACCCGGGCGAGGTGGCGGCGACGGCGGGCACCTCCGGCGTGGTGTACGCGGTCATCGACACGGCGGCCTGGGACAACGAGTCGCGCGTCAACACCTTCCTCCACGTGACCGACCATCCGGGGGCGCCGCGCTACGGCGTTCTCCTGTGCGTGAACGGCACGGGCGCACTCAACAGCTGGCTGAAGCGGCTGCTCGGCGGGGAGCAGGTGTCCTACGACGAGATGAACCGCCTGGCGGCCGAGGTGCCGATCGGCGCCGGCGGGGTCGTGGTGCTTCCCTTCGGGAACGGCGCGGAGCGCTCGCTGGGCAACCGTGAGCCGGGAGCCTCGGTCCACCACCTCTCGCTCGTCCGCCACGGGCGGCCGCACGTGCTGCGCGCGGCGCAGGAAGGCATCGTGTTCGCGCTCCACCACGGGATGGGGATCATGCGCGAGATGGGGCTGCAGGCGACGGCCGTGCGGGCGGGCCGCGCCAACATGTTCCTGAGTCCGGTGTTCGCGCAGGCGTTCGCCGATCTCAGTGGTGCCACGGTGGAGTTGTTCGACACCGACGGCGCGCAGGGAGCCGCGCGCGCCGCCGGTCTTGGGGCGGGCGTGTTTGCGACCGAAGAGGAGGCGTTCAACGGCCTCCGCCCCCTCGACCGCCTCGATCCGGACGCCGGGCGCCAGGCGCAGTACGTGGACGCGTACGCACGGTGGCAGGCGGCACTGAAGAAAGAGCTGGAGCGGGGCTGAGCCCCGCTCCAGCTCAAGGCTCCCGGCTCAGGCCGGGTTCAAGTGCCGGCCGGGCTGCAGCGGCAACCGCAGGGCTTTAGCCCTGCGCGGTTGTCTCTTCCTCCTCCAACAGCCGCCGCTGTCCCTGCAGCGCCTGGATTGGCGCGATGTCCTGCACCACCTCGAGCGTGCCGAGGTACTCGCCCTTCGGGCTGCGGACCGGGAAGTAGCGGATGTGCACCTTGCGGCCGCCCATGTCGATCCAGAACTCGGCCACCTTGCGGCTCCCCGCCTTGAAGTCGGCGAGGATCCGGTTCACCAGGTGCACGCTCTTCTGCGGGTGGCAGTTCTGCACGGCGGTCCCGATGGCGCCCCGGGTTCGCGGGAAGATCTTCTCGCCGCCCTCGTGGCTGAAATACCGGACGCGGTCGTCCTTGTCCACGAACGACAGTTCGACCGGCAGCGTGTTCAGGATGGCGGCGAGCACGTCGCGCTCGACGCCGAACGACAGGTCCTTCAACTCGCCCGCCTCGATGATGTGTTCCGCGAGCGCATAGTACCGGCTCCGCGTGTCGGGGCCCAACGCCGCCTCGACGGCCTCGATACCCGCAACCACCGCCGCGGCGTCGGCCTCGCTCATCACCCGCCGCGCCATCGGGTAGAGGATGTCGTTCTCCTTCCAGTAGTGGTCCTTGAGCAGCGCTGCGTACTCGCCTAACAGGGCTCGCAGCTCGGGCAACACTTCGTGGCCGCCGCCGAGGTACGCCTCGCCGGCCGCCACCAGGCGAGGCAGCAGCGACGTGCCGCGGTCGTGCTCGGCCAGCATGACCGCCAGCGGACCGCCGGCCCGCGGAATGCCCCGCCGCTCGATGAGCGGGAAGAGGTGCTGCTCCTCCTTCTTGTTGTGGCAGGCCTCGACGTAGCCTTGGAAGTACTCGAGGGCGTCGCGCAGGATCGAGGGGGCCGGCCCGCCCGGCGTCTCGAACGTGCGCTCAACCGCCTCGAGAACCCGCTCGGTGGTTTCGTGATCCGTCATCAACAGCTGCGACCAGTCCGACATC
>Ga0116149_1005233_pt1 | contig 12305 bp, 7 predicted proteins | sample AD_UKC057_MetaG_FD_89787 | JGI IMG/M metagenome (GOLD analysis project Ga0116149, IMG submission 89787) | Active sludge microbial communities of municipal wastewater-treating anaerobic digesters from USA - AD_UKC057_MetaG | ecosystem: Engineered > Bioreactor > Anaerobic > Digestate | place: USA...
AAGAGGTTGAAAAAAAGTTACAGGAAAAACTGGAGTTATTAGGTTCACGTTGGGATTTCTCCTTCGATATGCCTGAAGGAGGAGTAAAACGCGGAATTAATAATGTATGGAAGAATGAAGTAGGACAGATTCTTGAAGCATATTATGCAATGGAAAGAGTCAGAAGAGATCAGAAAGAAGCGGAAAATGCGGAAAAGGCTGTCGAAGCATGCAATGCAAATATTAGTATGTATAGCAAAAACAAAAAGGAAATTGAAACTGAGAAAGATCAGTTTCTAAAAATCAGAGGAATTTTAGATCAACGCACATTACTTGAAAATGCTATAAAATATGACAAAGATAAATTGAATGAAGATAAAGAGGCATTTAAAAAATGGCCAAATATAAAGAGTAATATTATGAAAGCTAAAAATCTTCAAAAGAAACTAAATGATGCTAATATTCGTGACCTATATAATAAAGCTGAAGGTCCACAGAAAGCATATGAAGAGCAAGCTGCAAAACTTAAGAGTCTGGTAGAAATAAATCCACAGGATGTTACAGATGCATATGATCTCCAATTAGATAAGCAGACAGCAGAAAGTAAGGTTGCTGGTTTAAATCTAGTTGCAAGATTTAAGCAATTGGGAGAAATACCAATTGAAGTTAAATCAGTAATAACTGAAGAAACTTTGAATATTGAATCGGGTGAATTGAAGATAACTGAAGCAATAGATGTAGTAATACCTGGCGTAATGGAAATGCAATTAATGCCGCAAGATGTTGATTTAGATGCTATTAGAACCAAATTGAAACAAATAAATTCTAAAATTGAAGATATTTTCACCAAATACAATGTAAAGAATTTTAATGAACTGAAGGAAAAAGATGAGCTATATAGGGCAGCTGAAAAAGAAACAAGAAATCTTGAAACTAAGAAAAATGAAGTTTTATTGGGAGAAAAGTGGGAAGAAGTTAAGGTAGCTTATTCAAATATCCCTGATGATACTCTAAGCATAGAGGAAGTAGAACAAGAAATAGCAATCATATGTGATTCAAAGACAATTGAAGTCTACATAGGAGGTCTTGAACAGACACTATCAGATTATGAGGATAAGTATGGATCAATAGAAATACTTCAGTTAAATATCAATGAAATAACTAAAGAAATGGAATCAAATCAGAGAAAATTGGATGAGATAGAAGCAATACCTGAAAGCTTCAAAGAAATCAGAGACACAGAAGAATATGAGAAAGGTCTTCTAAATAAGATGACTGGGTTTGACGAGAAAATAGAAAATTATGAAATGCAACTGAAAGAAGCAGAAAGAAGCCTTAAAGATAAATCTGCTGAAGAATACTCAGAAGATCTTGATATAAAGGAATCAGAATTTGAAGCTTTGAAAACAGAGTACAAGCATTGGGAAAACATTAACAATGTATTTCTGAAGCTTAAAGAGCAGGTTAGCAACAGCCCAATGTTAGATATTGAGAAAAGGTTTAAGGAATATTTAGATGTAATAACAACTGGAGGTCTTGACCTTAAGTCTTTTGATGAGACGATGACTATTGAATTAGCAAGTGGAACACATAAATTATCATACAATATTCTATCTGACGGAACAAAAGATACCATATCTCTGGCTTTCAGACTTGCTATGCTTGAGCAGCTTTACCCAAAGGGAGATGGTTTGGCCGTATTTGATGATCCATTTACTGACATGGATCCAAAACGAGCTGAGCAAGCATGTAAACTTATAATGAAGTTTGCACAAAACAATCAAGTCATTTTTTTGACATGCGATGATAAGTATAAGGACATGATGAATGGAAATATTATTACAATTAGGAGATAAATTAAGTTTAACAATTGAAGATTTTCCTGTTTATAAGATGCATAGAGAAAAGCATTTATCAATACTAAAGACATTTTAGAAAAAGGAGTTTTGTGAAAGAAGCAATAAAGCGTAAAAACCGAGATAATAATTATCCAATAGAGATCATAGGAGAGCAATAATGGATGATGAAGAAAAAATAACAATTGATATTGAAAAACTAAGAAATGATTTAAGAGAAGAAGCACTAGGAGCATACTTTGCTGCTAGATATGGTGGTGCATTGATTGAATCATTTGATATTAATAAAGCTTCACCTGAAGAACTGATTGATATAGCATATCAGTATGGAATTGACATTAGAAAATATGAAGTATAGTATAAAGTTGAGTGTGATATTTAGTAGTTAACCTAAAACTGATTATTATGAGAAAAGAAAATAATAATTACATACAATTACAGCATCAACGGTTTGAATTTTTATGTAAGTGCATATAATAATGAAATTACTAAAAATTAATAATATAAAAGGAGGATTATGAACAGACATTAACTGTTTGTATATGGGTGATAATGGATAGAGAAATTGAAGAAAAAGATATTAGATTGTTTTATGAAAAAGTATATTCATTTATAGGTCATGATGCATTTAAAGTAACTGATATAGCCAAGGCATTTGATATAACATCACGGAAAGCTACGTCACTTCTTACGAAATTGATTGAATCAAATAATGCAATTCGTTACTGGGTTAAAAATGAATTATATTACCGTTTAAATGCAGAATACGATCCGTCTGGACATACATTCATTTATAAATATCTTAATAAATGTAATGTACCAAAGACAAAAGGTGATATACCAAATCAAGAATACAGTTACTATAACAATGAAAATTCAATTAATACATGTGTTGAGAACGGAGAAATTAAAAGGATATTTATATACGATGAATATTTCTATTATGTAAATCTATCAGAAAAAGAAGTACATGAATTTAGAGAAACTACTTTAAGACAGAAGTTGAGTAGTGACAAGGAAGAGGAGGCAAATTCATATAACGAAGGAACAGTATATTCATATTTATATGCATATGGAGAACCTTTGAAGATAGATTATCTATGTAAATGCAAAGGACTTGAAAGTGTTCCAAGATATAATATAAAAAAAGCACTAGATACATTGAAGAGTAGAAATATGGTTAAGTATGAAAGTGCCGAAGACCTATATGAGATAAATGACCAAATGAGTTTTAATAGAGATTATGATTGGAGAAAGGAGGTCTCAATATTTAACGACAAATTTAATAAAAAACAAAAAGAAAATGAATTAGAGGAAATGGAAGAGGAAAGCTTTGAGCCAAAAAAGAAGGAAGTAGTAATTGAGAAAGAGCCAAATAATACTATTAAAATACGAAAACCTCAAATAGTTAGCCTTGATGAAAGGCTTTATAGTTTTATAAGTTCTCAGGATACTTTTGTTTCATATAAAAAGATAAGGGAAGAGAAGCAATTCGAAAATGATACAGATATTGAGATACTTAAGGTATTGGAAAAACTGAAAAAAGAAAAGGTTGTATTTAGTTGTACCTACCAAGATGTAACATATTTTTCAATAGTTGAAGATGTAGCTAATCTTATAGAAATGGGGGAAAAGGATGTTGAAGGCATAAGTAAAGCTATAGGCAAAATACTTTTAGAAAGTAATGGTAATGTAGATATTATAAATAATCTCATAAAAACCTATAAAGAAAAAAATTTTAACGACAAAGATAATTTCTTTGATTTAACCTTTGACAATAACATAAAGTTAGATTTTAGTGATTATATAATACCAATACCAGATAATTTTACTTATAATACAAATATTGAAGGTAAAGAATTTGTTGCGTGGTTATTAAATGAAAATGAAGAGGATGAATATTTTTCAAGTCCTTTGAAAATTACTGCAAATAAAAAACTTCCCTTTCCTTTTGATTATTCATCACTTATTATAGATAAAGAAGCAATAAAAATTATTAATGAATTGAATACATATGTAGCACGGTCAGATATTGACATGATTGGTCTTGTTTCAGATTGTAAATTTGAAATTTTCCATAATGACAGAATTAGTGCTTCTTTTTTGTATAGTTATATAGAATTAATTGAAATGTGGAACTGTTTAGTATCTGTAACAATGTCTGATGGCTTTGTTGTTTTTACAATTTCAATTAAAGACGAAAGTAAGTGTTTAAAAATTGATCAAATTAAAGAAATGGTTTTCAGATGGGTAAACAAAATACAATTAAAGAATAAACCAGAGACATTAACGAAATGTGATGCAAAAGCATTTTTTTCAAATAAGCTAAATACTGATTTATATAATCATTGGATTTGTAATTATGAAAAAAGGATATCACATATACAATTCATTAAAGAAAATAGGCAAGAAATAGCAGATATGGAGTATGAAGTTAAAAAAGAAGAAGGCATAGCATCTTTAACAGTACTAAGAGCAAATCAAAGATCAATCTTAATTCAAGCTGCAGAAAAGTATGATGAACTTATAAATGAGATAGTAAACGCGTTTAAATTATTTATAAAAAAAGAATCTAACAATCCTCTTCTTTTAAAAATGTACGAAGAAGTTGTTGAAAAATTTCCACAGGATGAATTATCAATTAGAATTAATAGCAAGGAAATATATGTGAATATGCAAAGTAAAAATAGTATAATTGATAAAATTATGATGCCCGAAATAAAATTACTTATGGACAAAAAAATCGCAAAGGATATCGAAAATGAGAAAACAGAAGAAAAAAAGAAAGCATTAACACTGAAAGAAGAAAGAGAAAAGAAACATAAGGAATTGTTACAGAGTGAGTCTGAATACAAAAAGATTTGTAGTTATTTAGAAGCAGCTGTAACCGTTGAGGACTACTTAAAAGCTAAAGTGATGTTCAAACAACTTGGAGATTATAAAATATCACAGGATCTAGCTAAATATTGTGAAAAGATGAAGTATATACTAATTTATGAAAAGGCAATACAGGATTTAAATATAATAAAAAAAGAGATAAGGAAAAGAAGATGGAAATTTTGGTTATAGCTAATCAATATATAGTTAAACTCAAAAATACAGATCAAAAAACAAACACATTTAAATAAGAAAAGTATATACAGAAACACTATTTCCAATTTTTATGAAATGGTTGTCTTCTATTTTATTACATGCTTCAAAACGAAGCAATATGGTTTTTAAGGTTTCATTAAGTTTAATATAACAATATATACAGTATTTATTAGGTTGATTACTAATTATTACATATATATTTCCTCGATATTATAACTTTTATTTTTTTAATTAAGCTAGTCAGCATTGTGCAAATTATCACAAACTCCTTTGAATAAATTATCCTCCTGACTAACATGCAATTTTTCTATACCATAAAGCTTACATGCACCAATTACAGGTTCGGATATCTTCTTCACAGGACTATCTGCATTATTTGCTGAAGCAAACATCAATTCGAAATCACCTTTTATGCCATTAAAACTTCGTAGAGTTCTTATAAACTCTGCAATAAATAAACAAACCTGTGGAATTCCATTAACTAGATCTTGATCAATTATAACTTTGTAACTATTATCAGCATTATCAGAGATCATAAGCATATGATTTGCACAAAAATCAAATAAGGAGAAACCGGTAATGGGGTTATTTCTAGTTGCGTTAAGTAAATTCTTATGGAAATATTTTTTCATAATCATTAAGTTCTCATTATTTTCAACATAATTTACAACTTCTACAATACTAAAAGCAAAAGAGCTAAGATTTTCTTGTATAATGGGATATTTATATAGCAAGGTTGAATTAAATTGCATACCTTTTATATTGTGATGAATACCATTATATTCAATCTCATTATCATTATTAAAAATAATATCCTTAGAATAAAGCTGGGAAACCTTTATAGCATCAATATGTCCGTCTGCATTTGCAAAATTTCCTAATGAATTAGTCAACTGCTTTCTTTTAAAATCAAACAGTTCCTCTTCTTTGCAAGGTTCAATTTTACTTATAATAGAACTAATTACTTTTTCAAACTCTTCATCAATAGCTTTTTTGCAGTCAAGATAAATTCTCCCGGGATAAACATAATCTTGATGGAATATAAAAATTAAATAAATAACCCAAAAGGAAGTACTGTCATTACTACTATCTTCTTTTAAAAATGCAGTAGCAATTTTATCTTTCATATTTACATTATTGAATTTTAAGGTATTATTCGGAATATCTGAAACTTGAACTAGTAAATCTTTTATTTTCGTTTCTATTGTCTTTTTACTTTTTAAAGACCATAATTTTTCTAATAATGGAAGTGATACAGGTTCCTGTATTACAATACCCAATGGAGCTTCTGAATAAGCTTTTATACCTTTTTTATACGACTGTGGAACAGCTATTAGTATTTTATTTGCTTCCACATTTCTAATATTTTTTTCTTTTGTCACATATCTCATATTATCTGGAAGTGTAATATTAAAGGTTCCAATGCTTTCTTTTATTGATAAATCAAATGTCGGTACTATTAATATATCTTGACCAACTTCTTTCTTAATGTTATTTTCTGTATTAATAAATTGAATAGTATTAAGCAAGGATTCAAGAGTATTTCTATTCTCATCAACATTTTTGGTACTAAAGTGAGCTATTCCAGTATATGTATTTAGTGGAGTAAAAATTAAAAAGTTATATAATATTGCTCCAAATATACTGTATTTATAGTAACCGACTTTTAGATTTTGTTCATCCTTCAGAATCTTGCAACAAAAAGGTGCAGAATTTGATTTTTCACTTTTTTCCGGAACAATCAAAGAAAATTTATTGCTTTCTTTATAACTGCTCTCCAATATACTCTTAAAATCTATGTTTCTTATATCAAAACCTTCTTCAGCATTATCTTTATGGTTGATAGAAATTATCAGACTTGGTTTAGTTTTATCAATATCATCAATTAGAAATTTACCTTCTTTATATTCTGATGGTACTTTACTGAAACTGATCAGTTTTACTACCTTAAGTACTTTATGACTGCATGGCATATATGCTAGACCATGTTCTAAGAAAACTGATAAATCATCACTAATTTCGATTATTCTTCCTTTTTCACTTACACCTGTTAAATACATATTGTCCCCCTTGATAGTTTTTTATATTTTAAATTTGATTTTATAGCTATTTAAATATCATCTCGATAACTATATAAATTCCTTCTTGCTGGATATTTGTTGAAATTCCTCTGTAAGAAAATCCTTAATGGTCAGTAGAAGTACTTTAGTTAATACATTTTCCATTTTGGTTTCATGATCATTTGAAAGTACAAATAACGGGTATGCTTTTCCAGCATGGAAATAACGGTTTCTTTGGAAGTAACAATATTCGCAAAGTAAAAATTTCAATTGTACTTTATAATTAAGCTCTTTATTTTTAATAATATTCTTAACCTGTTTTTCTGCATCCAAAATATCAAAGTTTTCTTTTTTGTAATAAAAAAGCAACTGACTTAATACAATAAAATCAGGATATTTGTTTGGACTAAGTAGTTGGGTTACCTTTTTGCCTAATTGCGAATTTATAAAATTATGCCATTCAATTTTATGCCAGATTTTATAATCAAAACCTTTAAGAAAACTGATTGTATTACATAGTTGCATATCCTTTAAAATATCTGCAAACCGATCTATCAATTTTCTTTCAGAGTCTCCATCATTATTTTTATACCAATTATAAATACTGTTCAACCCACTCCATGCAGCACGAAAACAGTCATTTGAGAAACAAGCTAATTGTGCTTTTAAAAAGTATGTTAAAGCTATATAAACAGCTTTTGCTTTTTTATGACTTGTAAAAATGATTGAACATACTTCTTTTGGTAAACATATATCTATATTACAATTCTGCCAGTCCCGTGTTAATTCCGAATGTTCTATTCCGATTTTGTTTTTTGGATTAATAAAATGAATCGATTTCACATCTGGAATGTTACCAACAATAGATAAATAAAAGCATAAAGCTCTTTGTATTCCATATCTAACCAAACTACTTGGAGTATTGAATAATTCGCTTATCCTAAATGTTTTGCTCCTCGAAAAACTTAAAATTATAGAATTTTCAGTTACTTTTAAAGTATCAGATAAGTTCTTTTTTATATATGAGATTCCTTCATAAAGAATATCATCATTATCATTATTAAATAGTATTTCCAATTTGTAATCCATAAAGTGTCTCCATATTTATGTTTGATTAAACTTGAATTGTTATTTATCTTCCCCATACATTCCAACTATACACTCCAGCACCTGTAGTGAGTCCTTTGCTGTGCAGAGGTAAGGGGTGTCGTTGAGTATCCAGTCTGTGTAAGCATTAAGGCTTCTTGCTAGAGCATGTATACCTCTGGAAGATGGTCTGTAACGGTTAAGTTTAGCTTTTTTTATCTTAAGCCTTGAGTTACTTGTGTAGTGTATGCTTCCTTTTTCACCATAGAGATCAATAGTTATAGGCTGTTCCTTTGCATTAGCCATTGAACTGGTTATGGATATAACTTTGTTGTTTTCCAGTTCTATGTAACCTATAGCTGAATCTTCTACTTCTACATCCTTAAATTTGTAGTTTCTTGTTACAGCTGATACTTTTATTGGTTTTGAATTAAAAGCCCATAGAAGGATATCCAGGGCATGTGAGCCCTGAGTAAGAAGTGTTCCTCCTCCGGACTGGCTTATGGATTTGTGCCATGGGCTGTTATTGAAATAACTATCTGTCCTGTGCCATGGGATATTGCATATACCATAATACAGCTCTCCAAGCTCGTTATTTCTTGCTGCCATTACCATACGGTAACAAGCTTTATCATATCTGTACTGGTAGTTAATACCGACTTTAAGGTTTTTCTCTTCTGCTAATTGCACTATGTGGTTTGCATCTTCAAGGGTTGTTGTTATGGGTTTTTCACAAAGGATATTAAGGTTATGGTTTAAAAGATCCTTCATAATAGGGTAGTGGAGAAAATGAGGTACAGCTAGATAGACAGCATCTAGTTGTGTTGCATTTATCATTTCCGTGTAGTCAGAAAAAGCCTTAGCTCCTTTGAAGTACTTAGCATATTTTTCTGCTCTTTCTATCTGTTTATCAGTACATGCAACTATCTGAATCTTTCTATTCAGTTTAGCCATAATGAGGGTAAACTTTGCTATATCCCCACAGCCTATAACACCAAGTTTTAGTCTTTTCATCTTCTTCCTTCTTAGTTAGAAATATAGTAAAGGGCGTTAAACAGTATTTTTCTTACTTCTTCTATTTTAAATGTCTTAGGGCAATGGCCTAAAGAAAAGCATGCTACTTTTCCTTTTCCGTAAGTTCTTGTCCACATAACCGGCTCATCAATTCCTTGATATGAACTTGTGAAAAGCACTTTGTTATTAGGATCATGTTCATGGGTGTATAGTTCATCTTTTGTAGTGAATGATGTATTTGCATCTTTTACAGTTATCTTTTCTATCTTTCCATGTCCTGTAAATCTGCTTCCAAGTATATCTAAATATTCCTTGTTTGTCTTGAATGAAGCCATAGGTCCGTGAACGGCAAATACGCCTCCGCCGTTATTTGTATACTCTTTTAAAATATTAAGAATACTGTTATCCAGTTTAAATTCATGGAAAAACAGTACAACTGCTGTATAGTCACTGTCTTTAAGCTTTTCAATACCTTTTAAGGTACTTTCATATGTAAATTCATACATATCAGTAAAGTTGTTTAGTGCTTTTTTAAAAGCCTGTCTGTTGATTAATGACGGGTGGAATAATCCTTTTGATATTACCAAGATCTTTTTTTTCATAATACTCTCTTTCTTTTCCTTTTCTTTCTTCTTTCTTTGTTTCTTTTTACTTTGTTTCTCCATGCTCCCTTATTATCTTATCATAGTTAAGGTACAGGTACTTGTTCTGGAACTGTATTCTTATCTCTTTTGGTTTTCTTTCTATGTCTCCATAAGGAGATTCAAGCCTTTTGTATTCAGTAAGGATTGGTACATTGTTTATCTTAAAGTCCTTATTGTATTCTAGCTCATAGGTGTCTTTGCTTTTTATGGTAAGCTTCTTATTCGTAAATTCTATCTTATTGCTTCTTGTTTTTTGTATGAATTCTTCGAATGACTTATCCTTTTCAATGTCTCCTAATATGCATATCCAGTATGTAAGCTCACCCTGTTGTATGCAGTCTGTATTATCTTCAGGATTAAATTCCAGTTTGTTTTTGGCTATTAGAGTAATATATGTATCTTTACATCTGCCAAACAGGTAATTGTCTTCAAGTATTACTTCATCAAACAGGTTTTGCGGGAAATATGCATGGGTGAATAATGCTCTCTTTTTTTCAATAAACCCTTTTCTCTTTTTCAGGTCATATATGCTTATATGCACATTCTTATACTGCACACTGTGAGGAAATATACCATTACCTACCCAGTAATCAGGTGAGAAGTTCCTGTCTATATCAGAAAAAGCAGCCCAGCCTGGATGAGTAGTAAAAACAGCAATTTCTTTTGATAAGGTAGCCTGCCAGATATGCTGCTGGTCAGCAAACTCTTTTGGATGATGTTTCTGTGCTGTAGACATAGTGTAGTACTTTGTTTTGTAGATATATGAATTGGCTCTTTGTATAGCTATACCTTGTGTTACAGGATTTAAAATCTTTAATATTGTTGGAAGAAGGTTTAGCTTTATCAATATTGGTTTGTTTATCATCTTAAAGTCTTTTAGAAAGCTGTTGTTCTGCATTTTCCATTCATTTAGCACCTTCATGGTCATGTTAATGGATTCTTTGTTAGTAAAAGCTTCCATTGCCCATAAAAACATACCGGTTGTATCTATATCTTTAAGATCTTCAAACTCTTCCTTTATTTCTTTTAAATCCAGCCCCATCGAATCTTTAATCTCAACATCATCATAATCTCTCCCTATATCCTGTATAACTTTCGGGATATCATACTTTTTGTTAAGCATAAAGCTTGTATCTATCTTTGAGTAGTCATAGTCTTTTATGTTATTAAAACCAAATACTTTTTCTGTTACCTGTATGGTTGATTGTTTCAAAGGGTTCATTTTGTGCTTTTTGTAGCATCTCCCGCTTGTAGCGCCAAAGAGCCCTTTCCATGAGAACATAGCCATATCCAGTAAAAGGATATCCATAATCATTTTAGATCTTGTAACAAGGTCTTCATCCTCACATAGGTCTATAAGCAAAGCAATAGGGGCTATGTCCTCTTCATAATACACATTTGAGTGCCATTCGGTAAACCCGTATGTAAACCTGTAGTATAGCCAGTTGTTTATCCTTTTCTCTGCCTTTTGTTTATGCTCTGTACCTGTAATATTAGCATTGGTGAATATTTCATCAGGGTATAACTGTCCCGCTAAATACTCAACAGTCGAAAAGATCATCTGATGATTCTCCGACCATGTGCACATATTATCCTCTCCCGGCTCATCCATCCAGTACTTGAAATCCAGTACAGTCTTTTTCATAATCTGTACTGTTTCTTCGCTTAAAAGGTGAGTATGCATATATAGGGTGCGTATTATACAGACCATACGAAAATCCGCACAGTCATATCTTTCATCTATATATGCGCAGATATCCCTTATCTGGCTTTCATCAATACATTTGTTCTCATCAAGGTCCTTAATGCCAGGAAAGCAAGAAGTCCCCATCTTTATTCTCATATCCGGTTTTGTCATATAAGCTCCTTTTTAATAGCTTCCATTTCTTCCTCTGTAACAGGGGATTCATCAGCTTTACCTTTTTTAAATTCCAGATAACCGCTTATCTTCTTGACTATATCTTGGCTAAGTGGATATTTTCTAGATGCAAAGAAAGTTACAGTGAGAAGTATTAGAGGGATTATGACTACAACTATCTTTAGAGTAGTTAGGACTGACTGAGGCTGTTCTGCTAAAACTTCTTTTGTTACTCCGTCTATAATTGTTTCATATGGTTTAACATATCCGGATATGTCAAGCAATGTTGATACTATAAATATACCCACTGCTGAAGAGAACTTTCTCATAAATGTCATTATCCCGCTGAACGAGCCTGCATTGTGTCTACCAAAAGCCAGCTCACCGACATCAGTTACATCAGGGAACATAAGCCAGGGCATTACCACACAGCCTGCTATACCAAGACCCATGATAACTGCATTTATGTATATGAACATACTGCCCCATGATGGTTGTAAGATAGAAAGAAGAATTACTGCAGCTGCCCATACGAATATGGAATACATCACAACTTTTGCCTTTCCTATCTTGTTTGCCAGATTAACAACTACAGGTACCATAAGCACCTGGGTTATAAGCATAGCGCCAAGCACATAGTTAAGCTCTCCCGGCCTTTTTAAGTAGTAGTTCATATAGTAAGCGAAAACCGTGGATACGATATCCATGGCTAAAA
>Ga0116149_1005235_pt1 | contig 12301 bp, 5 predicted proteins | sample AD_UKC057_MetaG_FD_89787 | JGI IMG/M metagenome (GOLD analysis project Ga0116149, IMG submission 89787) | Active sludge microbial communities of municipal wastewater-treating anaerobic digesters from USA - AD_UKC057_MetaG | ecosystem: Engineered > Bioreactor > Anaerobic > Digestate | place: USA...
AGCCTGTCCGCAGACTCCAGTACGATATCGGCATCCCCGGGCTGAAGAGTAACGACCATCGCGCCATCCGAGAAGGAGAATCCATCCGGAATTTCCACCTCCAACTCCTCCTCCAAAGGACCCGGTTCTGTGTCGGAATTGGCGGAAATCTCCGTACCGTTGCTGTTTACACGCATTCGCTGCGGCATCCGAATACCGGTGATCTGAAACTTTCCGTTGATGTTTTCCATCTGGAACTGAAATGCGCTGCTCCGCCAGGAGGCAATGTCTCCCGGATACCAGACCATCTCCATAACCGGGGGACCATAGTAAATGTTGTAAACCATCTGCTGGAACCAGAACATGAAGGTGTTGAGTCTTCCGGGGCCGTGATAACTGAACTTAACCCGCCTCTGTCGTTCGGCACCCTTGCTCTGGAATCCGAAATACTCCACACGACGATTTCCCGGAGCGGCAATAAGGGCTTTCAGTTTGGTGGTATTCTCCGCACCCTCAAATTCATCCCAGCTGAAATCAGTGAGGCTTTGATTCAATATGTTGTCAATATCGTAGACACTCAGATTCCACCCGCGTCCGTCGCCGACCTCCCGGATCGTAACAGTCTGGCTGAACGGGAATCCCGGTTCCGAACCGCTTGTGTTTGGAAAGCCCTGGATATCCGCATAGACCGTCTGTCCCTCTTCTATCTCCGCGACAAGCCGGTTGACCTGCGGCAGGAAATAGGTGGTTTCGACCTGGGCCGTCACAATTACCTTGTTGCCCTGGAACGTCACCATCAAGGCATCCTGGGCTGTTCCGACACGCATGGATTTCATGTGGTAGAAATCGAAGAAACCTCCAAGGGAGCTCGAAAGTTTCGCGCGGTTCATTCCCTGGTCGTCGCTGTAACTGGATGCCGTCAGAGCCACAATCGATTTCATATCTTCGCTTGAGTATGCAAGCAGTAAGTCGTTAATCAGGCCGGGGATATCGCGGAGATTATATGAGGCGGATTCGATATCAACCACGCGGTCATCCTGTATTCCCGGTTCGTCGCCGAACACAGCGGCGTCCCTCGGCATGATGACCGCCTCATGCGTCGCGGCATAAATGTGCCCACCACCATCCGCCAGAAGGTACGCGCGTTCTTTCCCGGCCATCTTTGCCAAACTTCGAAACACAGGCTCATCGGAAATCGGCGGACAATACGGCGGAAGATCGGCTCCCAGCCCGTACATGCGACCGTACGCATCCAGGACGATAACCCCGGAGACACCGCGGCCCGCGATGACCAGCTCCATATCTCGCGCCAAATCCTCTCCGAAACCGAGACTCCGGTTATATCCGCTCGCCGTTCCGCTCCCGTAGATGTCGCCGGCGAAGGTCAGGAAATACATTCCCTCTCCATCCGGTGTCAATTCCATATCGCGGTAGATACTTACACCGGGAAGTCGGATTGTCGGAGCAAGATTCCTCGCAGGCTCTGTGCCCAGCGCAACAAAATCTCCATCCATGTCCAGGATGAAAATCGTTCCCCGTTCGAAATCCACCTCCAGGTCACAGGCGGAATTGATGGTCACTCCCGAACTTGGATTGTCAATGGGATTGGACGGGAACACAATCTCCCCATCCGCCGCGACTTTGTCGCTGAAGAGGCCGACATTGCCGACCGCGAACACTCGGCCATCGGCTGCCAGAACAACCGCACCCGAATAATCGGCGGTGAGTTCCATATCGATGGCGAGTGTTGTGCCGCCCAGAGCGGTAACATCGCTCAATCCGGCCGCTTCACCCAAGTTGAAGATTCGGCCGTCGCTGACCAGCTTGTAATAATCCACCAGGTCGCCGGTCGGACTAACAGGAATCCCGCCCGTTCCGGGAGACCCCGTGCTAGCCAGCGCAATCGGGCCATCTGCGTAAATCAACTGCGGATCGCTGATTCCATCGGTGATACTGGCGTAGATATAGTAATCCAGCGCCGGATCGAATCCCGGAATGTCCTCGGTCAGGTTTATCTTATAGCGGGTATCAACGCCCTCGGTCAGGCCGGCAACCAGCAGGTATCCGTCGAATCCCTTGTTGTCGGTATCCACATAGAGAGTAATCGTGGCGTCATTATCCGGGTCGACAGCCTCCCAGGATATCTCATACTGTTGGTACTCGTCCGCGTAATTCCGTCCGGCTTTCGGGGACAGGAACTTGAATGTCGGCGGGACATTCGCGCTGCGCACAACGAGAGCGGATGTAACCACCGATCCGGTGCTCTTCCCCGGGAATCGGTCGGAATAGACCTGGTTGCAGTCCGTGAACGAGAGATACGTAATTGCGCCGGCGCCCATACGAACCTGAAACCGGTCGCCGACCTGTGCCGTCTGCGCAGCCCGAAGAACCACATAGTAATCATTTCCCCGCAGGACCCCGTATTCTTCGTCCGGAATCTGGATCTGGTATTCGTAAGAAATGTCCTCGTCGTTAGGAATACTTCTCAGCTGAAGGGTCTCCTCCGGGTCGGTAATGGTCACCTCCGTCGGTTCCGGAAGGGAATCCGGATCAAATTCCGGCGGCTCGACACTGCTCGGATCCTCCGCTTCCGCTCTCTCTTCGTTGTAGGCTTCCACTTCCTCATTCCAGGCATCGATGGCATCCTGAAGGGCTTGCATGTATGCATCATGCGCGTCCGAAATTGACGTAACAATCTGTTCGAAATAATCGTACAGCTGTTCAGGCGCTATGCCGGTAGTCACGTACCAACCTTTTTGGCTTAAATCGGCTGTGGCATTCCCACCTTCCGGATTGCTCTCGCTGATTCCCTGATCGTTGGCAAGCATGGGAACCAGGCCCATTCGGTTAAAGACCGTGTACGGGTCTGCAAATCGAAGCGCTCGCAAACTGACCGAGTCCTCCGACGGGACAATCCCAATCGGTGTTCCATTCTTGCTGAAGATTGTAGCGAGGTTAATCGGTTTCGGGTTTCCTGCGGCGCCGGCAGCGCTGATGATCGCGTCTCGGATCTTTCCGTCAAAACTAACAATCAGTTTCCAGTCGGGAAGGTAGAACTTTCCGTCGTCCTCCGCTTGGCTGGGCTGCCACAGATATGGTAACACAGCGGCGAGAGGCAAAGTCAAATCAATGACCGGTGTGTCCTTATCCCCGGTAAGACGGAATTGCCAATTGGGCTGCCGAGTCTCTCCCAGGTTGAGCCAGGACATGCAGTCACGAGCCGCCCACGGAAGACTACCGATTTTCAACACCCGCAGATCGAACACAGCGCGGTACGCCCCGTTGCTGATCGGCACAAGAGGCGAAAACGCCAAGTCTTCCGTGATTTCCATCCCCGCCTCCGTCGGATTGAGGGGATCGGGAACAAACAGACCATGATTGACCGCCCGCTTATACATGCTTGCCCACGTATTCGGGCCGCTGACCGGAATCCTTACAGATCCGTAGTGATCGTCAATCGGCAGGATGAAGTTATCGTAGGCATCGAAAACACCATTGATTCCTCTCGGATCCCCATCGCCGCAATCTTCATCAATTAAGCCGTCACCTTCGTCATCGATCATGTTGACAACTTCTTCATCGATCATCCCGTCCCCATCATTGTCGAATCCGTCTCCGACCGGCGTGTCATCATCTTCGTAAAGAATAACCTGATGCTCGGACACCATATTGTTAAGAGAAGAGTCGATCCCCTGGGCGTTTGTGGCTCCATTGATAATGCGTGGGTTAAAAACCGACTCCCCGGGGGCGGGCAGGAAGTCGACCGTGAGAGTGTCCAGAACGGTACCTTCCGTAAAGAAGACAGCTTCCTCATCGGTTCCGACGGTATTATTGAACATCAGGTTGGTGTTCTGTCCGTAGTCCACCGCGTTGATACCGATGACCGCTTTCGGAGGCGACCCCAGCTGCGGGCCTGACAGGATATTATTGTTGGTTGCGTTATCCCCCGGTCCCGGTATGGTGAGATCCTGAAACGTGAATGTCGGACGCGGACGCCCGATCAGGGGATTTGTGTGGGTGAGTGTTTCGCCGGGACGTTCCGGCAGAAGACGGTCGTACCCCAGTCTCGGCTGACCCACCCTGGAGTACGATGGCAGCGTCTCAATATCCGTGGCTCCCCGCACAAAACGCTCCAACTGTTTGCCGATGGTTATGTCGCCGGGAAGAATAAATGGAAGAACACTGTACAGATTGCGGATCTTGTCGCTCGTCTTCACAGCGATATACAGTTCCGGGCGATCTGTATCCAACGCCACACTGTCTGAAGAGGGAACCCGGAGAAGTTCTTTCGGGTTGTTGTGAGAAAGCGGGAGAACCATGGTGAACCCGGTGATAAGTTGCCGACCGAACAATTCCGTGCTGTTATCGATTCCATCGCCGTCATACATCCCGTCCTCGTTCGCATCGGCAGATTCGAGGGCGGCATCCGCCAGGAGAGCATCAATCATTTCACGAGACAGACCCAGAACATACTTGCCGGTATCCCAGCTGAAATCCCTTGGGGCAACCCGATACGCATCGACCACTCCCGAAGCAATTTTGTATCCTTGAGGCGGTGCGTATTGGCCGTATCTCTGCATAAGCTCCGCCAAACCGGGTGTCAACAGAAAATCCAGCGGAACATCATCCAGCAAGAAAGACAACTGGACCTCGCCAGTGATCGGGCTGCGCGGCAACGCACTCCGCCTGGACTTGAGAAGCGTTGCGGGGAGCAAACGATTGATGATCTCGCGGGGAAGTGTCGTCACATCCAGAGTCTCGAATCGAACGCCATCCCCCAAGGTCAGCCGCCGGTCAAGGTTGCTTTCGTAAAGGCCTTGTACTCCACCGCTGCCCTCGGTGAATAGAAAAATCCCACCCTCGCCATCCTGAAGAAGGTCAAGAAAGATTTCAGGTGAAACCAGGGTAGGCACATCCATCCCACGGTCCGCCAGGTATTTAGCTCGATTGGGATTGGCTCGATTGAAAATACTCAAACCCCGTTCGTCCGGCTTAGCGAGCGGAGGCGTAAACACTTCATACCACGATGGATTCTGCAGGAACTTCGGAACATGTATGTAGTAGTTCGGGAAGGTGTCATACGGATTCGCATTGCCAATGAACCTGGACGGTCCGTTGACGTATCCCAGAAAAATGTCATCTATGCCTGCCCAGCCCAAAGCGGTGCTGCCAGGCAAGAATTGCGGCCCATACAGCCAGCTGATGGGATACAAGTCGATCCCGATAAAGTTGACCCGGACTTCCTTGACGAAATACTCCTCGGTGGGCGCTCCGACCAAATCCATCGCCAGAATGGTTGTCGGCTCAGAACGGTTGATGATCCGCTGGCCGACCGTGGTTCGGTTGTAAATCTGGACAATATCGCCCTGGAAAATCGCGCGATTCCGAAACTCCGGAAGTATGGCCAGCCCACCCAGCTGAGTGGAGAAATTCGTGGCAAAATCCTCTGAAGGGAAATGATAGTCGAATCGTCGAAAGACACCGACACTGGGATCGCGATCCTCAATCCGAATCATGCCCGGAGTCATGTATGCCTCAAACGCATCGCCCTGTCGCAGTTCAATGCTGGTCTTGGCAACAATATAAAACTCCGGAAACCCGTCGCTGTTGATCGGAAGCTGTGTAGAGCCTGCAATCTGAACAGGTTCTAAGGTGATCTGGTATCCGGTGGCAAGAGGAACCACGGCCGGGGCCGACTTCAGAATCATGGGGATATCGCTGGTGGCATCGCCCTCGGCATAATTGAAAAACTCAGGAACATCGCCGGATTCGGCATAGAGAGCAATCCCGCTCGTGCCGTCCTTGGTGAGAGGCAAAAAATCTGTGAGATCCAGTCCGCCGAGATTCTCAAGAATAAAGGTGATGGATTTCAGGTTCTGCTGACGGATCTGCGGCTTGGCGGTCCAGTCGTTGACCGACAGGGGAATGCTCAACAACGCTACCGGACCGGAGTTCGGTGAAACAACCTTCGTGGCAAGGTGGACTCGCGCATTGCTTGCGGCAAAATCCGGAAGTGGGATCTGGCCCCACATCGTCGGGGTAATTGCAGCCGAACAAAAGAGAAACACCAGGAAGAAAACAGTTGGCCGGGCGATTCGGCCACGCGATCTTGAGATGTTCATATTAACCTCACAGGTTTATTGGATCCTCTCCGCAAAATCGAAAACGAGATGTAACATATCCTGACGCTACGGCAAACCGAATCATCAGCGGGTTGGAGACTTCTCCAGCCCGCTGCCCTCTCGTGTCAAGCCGGCACGGAATGTAATTGCTATCTCAAGGTTTTTCAGGCAACTACACAACCGGTATTACGCCCAGGGCCGACCCGAAAATCGGCGGCCGATTCTGCTTTCAATATAGTTCAGAAGCCCTTCTTGCGTCAAGTTTTTCCACTCGGCGACAAGACCTCACCTGCGATCCTGAACCGAAGCAAGGGACCACTATAGCAAAGGTGCAGGAGTCAGGACAGATTGAGTCCCTGACGCGAATTCTGAATTGCGGACTGGAGATTCGCAGGGGCAATCCCCCGTGGTTGCCACATAGGTCGCCACCGGCAAGGATGCCGGCGCCACCCGGAATTTTCCTATCCACAGGTTCTTCAATCTCCAATCCCCCATCCGCAATCCCCAATCAATTGGGTGACACTTTTTTGGAGGGACCTGCGGAATCCGACTTCGGGGGACTTCCCGCCGGAACAAGGTGGCCCACCCCACCTTTCATCTCCGGCATATAGAAGTTCAACCGTTTCGGCTTCGGCACACGGGACCCTTTCAAAACAGGTTCGCCATTCTCATCCAGCCTGAACGTCGCATGAAACTCCTGTCCCTGCCAGTCGATCCGCTGGTTCCCAAATGTGTAATCTAACTCTCCATCCTTCCCCTCCAAACCGAAAATATCCAGTTTCAAGTCCCTGTATTCAATGGATTTCGGCCCAACCATTCTGTCTTTGCCGCGCACGACACGCGCATCTCCCTCGATCAGAAAGTCCGCCCGTTGCTTCCCGGTCTTCTCATCCATGGTCCGCCAAACGGTGATTTTCTTTCCGGTTGCCGTGGTTTTGACTTCCGTTGGCCCGTTCTTCCCCTTTTCCACAGTGACCATGGTAAGAGTAGCAATACCCTGAGAATCCGAAGGAGTAAGGGTGTATTTTTCCACATTGTCATCCCCGACCTGCATGTCAAAATCCGTGTTTTCTCCGATACTGAGGGTCGTGCCGTCGCCCATGGTAATCTGCACACCCTCCTGGGCATAAGCGAAAACACAAAACCATAGGGCCGAACACAGAATTGCGGATCGTTGAAACATCACACCCATTATTCCCTGCTCCTTTTCTTCTGTTTTGCATCCTTATCGGACTGAATGTCCTGTAATCGTTCTTCAACGGATTTGCCGGTCGTAAGATGGCGGCCCGCCTGGGTCAATTCAAGCAAGAATCCTTCTTTGAAAGAGGCCGATGATCCTCCCGGAGATTCAACCCGCGTCCGATCCCGGCAGATCAAGGCACGGTAATCGGGAAAGAAAGAGACCTCACCGGAAGTACTCAGGATCCGTGGTTGCCCCGATTCCTCGAAGTGAATCCGCACATCCGTGGCAAGCCGGATATCGCCGAGTGTACTCGGAAAAAGTTCCGTCACATCGGGAACATCCGCCAGCCCCGAACCGGCGATCGCCCGACAGATTTCCTCCCCCTCCGTGCCATTGATGATTACTACGGGAGCCACCATTCGAACTTGAGCTTTTACGGGATCATATTCTGCTTCCCGCGCGTTGACAAAGGTCACGGCATCCCGGCTCCGGTCCTCAAGACGCATATCCCGAAAAACAAAATAATACCCAAGAGGCCCCTGTGACTGCGGAAACGGCAATTCTTCTTCACGAACACAAAGGATATAAACAGCCATCAGGAAAAGGCCGCCCCAGAAGCCCAAGGAGCTCCTAACCCCCCTCTCGCGCCACCAGGGAATCGCTTCGGCAGGTGTTATTTCAACCGGTTTTGTCTCCGGTCGGGTCTGACTGGGTCGTGACGGCGGTGCATCCACATCCATTGCTCCGGGTATTGTTCGATCACCGCAGAAAGGCGCGCGTTGAGAGAGCCAAGAATCCGTTCCATGTAGTTCTCCCATTCGGGTCCGGACCGGACGGCAAGAGGATCGACCCGCAAAGCCGGGTGAAAAACGAACCGATACGCCCACGGGCGGGTCCGAACGGAATAGGCAAAAACAACGCCTGCGCCTGTATGGGCCGCCAGAACCGCCGGTCCGATCAGAGTATAAGCAGGTCTACCCAGGAATTCCACCCAGCGGCCCTCACCCTCCGTACGGACATCGATCAGCAAGGCAAGCACATCCCCGCGACGCAACGCCCGCACCATGGACATACCCCCCTCCCCCTTTGTGTAGTGAACATGCAGTCCACACGCATCTCGATGACCATCCACAATCTTCCGGTAAATCGGGTCACGAATCGGACGGGCTACAACATGGACGGAATACCCATGGCGTGCGAAATAAGCCGCCATCAACTCCCAGTTCCCGATATGACCTGTCAAAAGCAGGCATCCCCGGCCCTGCTCCAATACTTTCCGTACGGAATCAAGTCCCTCAATGGAAACGGACAAGCGATTCAGGAATTTCTCCGGGGACCGCAGAGCCAGGAGTTCCATCACCGAACAAGCGAAATGCTGAAAAACGCCTTTCGCAATTTGCCGAACTTCCCGGCGACTCAGACGCTCTCCATAAAACTCTTCAAGATGCTGGATAGCTCGCGCGCGTTCGCGCCGGGAGACGGCATAGGCCAGATATCCCAGCAACCTGCCGAGACAATAGGTACAGCGTATGGGAATTGCCCGGAGGCAGTAAGTCAAGACGAGAACGGAATACGCGACCAGCGGTCGCCGGATCTCTTTCCAACGCACGGTTCACCTTGGAGTGCGGGAGCGCCAGCTCCCGCCTTTTCTTTGGAGTGCGGGAGCGCCAGCTCCCGCCTTTCTCGCTCCCGAATTACCCCCTCATTTTCAGCGCCGCACCAACCAGCCCGGCAAAAAGCGGATGCGGACGCCATGGTCTCGATTTCAGCTCCGGATGGAATTGACACGCCACAAACCAGGGATGATCTTTCAGCTCAATAATCTCGACGAGCGTGTTGTCGGGAGAAGTTCCCGAAATAATCATACCCAGGGATTCAAACTGTTCACGATAATCCGCATTAAATTCCCAGCGATGACGGTGGCGCTCGCTGATATTCCACGACTTGTAAGCAGAATACGCGAGGGTTTTCGGCTTCAAAACGCAAGGATACGCCCCCAACCGCATCGTGCCGCCCTTATCGACCACGGAACGTTGCTCATTCAGCAGACTGATTACCGGATAAGGCGTTCTCGGATCAAATTCCGTGCTGGAGGCTCCTTCCAGACCGGCGACATTCCGGGCGAACTCGATCACACTGCACTGCATCCCCAGGCAGATTCCGAGAAACGGTATTTTGTTCTCGCGAGCGTACCGGATTGTGTCGATTTTGCCCTCAATGCCCCGCTTGCCGAACCCCCACGGGACCAGAATGCCGTGAACCCCTTGCAACAGCGCGGCCGGTCCCTGTTTTTCCACGGCTTCGGCGTGAACTTTGATGATATTCACGCGACAGTTGTGCCGGATGCCACCATGGGCCAGCGCATCGTAAATAGACCGGTAGGCATCCTGAAGGTTGATATATTTCCCGACAACGGCGATATTCACTTCCCCACGCCGGGGATTCTTAATTATGTTGACCATGCGCCGCCAGCTCTGCAAGTTCGGGCGATCTTTCCCCCGCAGCCCGAAATGATCCACAACCAGCGCATCCAAACCTTCTTCATGATACATGAGCGGGATTTCATAAATGGTGCTTTCGATGTCCCGCGCACAGATCACGGAATCGGGGGAGAGGTTGCAGTACAGGCCGATTTTCTCCTTCATTTCCCTGGAAAGCGGCCCGGAGGACCGACACAGGAGAATGTCCGGCTGAATACCGATTTCGCGGAGTTTTCCGACACTGTGCTGAGTCGGCTTGGTCTTATACTCGCCGGCCACCACGATATGCGGTACCAGGGTGAGATGAATATACATGGTGAAACGTTTGCCGCGCTCCCATGCAATCTGCCGGATCGCCTCCAGGAACGGATACCCCTCGATATCGCCGACCGTGCCGCCGATCTCCACAATCTGGACATCGGCCCCCACGGAATCAGCCAGCCCCTGAATCCGACTTTTAATCTCATCGGTAATATGCGGAATCATCTGGACCGTTTTCCCCAGGTATCCGCCGCGACGTTCCCGCGCAATAACGGCCTCGTAAATCTGGCCGGTGGACACACTGCTGGCGCGACCGACGTAGCTATTGGTGAAACGCTCGTAATGCCCCAGATCAAGGTCGGTCTCTGCCCCGTCATCGGTAACATAGACCTCCCCGTGCTGATACGGACTCATGGTGCCGGGGTCTACGTTGATATAGGGGTCCAGTTTCTGAAGAACGACCTTGATGTCCCGGGCTTCGAGAAGACAGCCGAGAGAGGCACACGCGACTCCTTTTCCGAGAGATGAACAAACCCCACCCGTAACGAAGATGAATTTTGTGTCGATGGCCATTTCCCTCAACCTTTGAGCGCTCTTATGGCGCAGATCTTCGCCTGCCCGTAAATCCATTCCTCGAGGAATGTCCGATTGAAACCGAGAACCGTGGAAGAAAACTTCAGGTCGGGATTCTACAGTACGAGATACCGGAACGTATGTCAAGAAAAAAGAGATTCCCTTTTCCCAAAAATTGTGGATCGACGATCTGGAGAACCGGGATCATTTCGGTATCATACCTGGAGCCAATGGGATGGGAGTCATCATGGAGACTTACCGATTCACCTGCCCTCGGTGCAGGACTGCTTTCCGAAAGGAAGGCTCACTACCGCATGAGCGCTGGAACCTGCTTGCGGTCGTTGTGACCCTGGGCCTTTGGCTTCCGATCTGGGCAGTCGCGCAATGGTGGCGAATTTTCAATTTGTCTCGATGCCCGGAATGTAACCGCAGATCCTGGAAGGTATTAGTGCCGTTTCTGGTGGTTCTGCTGGTGACCATAGACGTTCTGGGGTCCTATTTCTATCTTTCGATGATCGTGCCGGACCGGATCGCAGAACGGACCGCCGATCCCAATCCGCTCAATCGGCGCGAAAATGCTCTTCTCTATTTAAGCGTTCTGACGCCCCAATATGGGCCGTTTGTGCTGATCGGCTGGTTCCTGATTTTTTCGGTCGTCCTGCTCATGCTCCCGAACCGGTATCGGGTATAGCGACGGCGAAATCGTAAGCGCAATCCATGAATTGCTCTTGCCCGGCAAGATGCTCAGGGTGAAGGCAGCAAAAAAAGGAATCGAGGTAACGGATGGCAAGGATCATGATAACGGGTGGGGCGGGATTTATCGGATCAAATCTCGCCACAAGACTGCTGGAACTGGGGCACGGGGTGACGATAGTAGACAATTTCGCCACAGGCCGACGGGAAAACCTTGACCCAATTCGGGACCGCGTGGACCTGCATGAGGTCGATATTCGAAACTATGAAGAGATGTGTTGTGCCATGGAGGATGTGGAATACGTGTTCCATGAGGGGGCATTGCCTTCTGTGCCCCGTTCCGTGGAGAAGCCGTTGGAAAGCCATGATGTGAACGCCACCGGGACTCTGACAGTGCTTCTGGCCGCGAAAAACGCGGGTGTGCGCCGGTTAATTTATGCCGCATCTTCCTCAGCTTATGGGGATGTTGAGGTCTCTAAAAAACATGAAGCGCTTGCTCCCAGGCCGGTTTCGCCTTACGGAGCGGCGAAACTGATGGGGGAGTATTATTGCCAGGTGTTCCACAGGGTGTATGGCCTGGAAACGGTCTGCCTGCGGTATTTCAACGTGTTCGGTCCGCGTCAGAATCCCAATTCACCTTACACAGGGGTGATGGCAATTTTCATTCCCCTGATGCTGCGCGGGGAACGTCCCCGGATTTTCGGCGACGGGTCTGCCACACGGGACTACACGTATATCGATAACGTGGTGGAGGCCAACATTCTGGCGATGACTGCTCCGGAGGCGCCGGGAGAAGTCCTCAATGCTTCGTGTGGCGGAAGCGTGTCGGTGTTGGAGGTAGTCCGGCTGCTGAATAGAATCCTTGGAACCTCCATTGAACCGGAGTTTCTTCCGCCGCGAAAAGGAGACATCCTGCATTCCTGCGCCGATATCTCCAAGGCAGGAAAAATCCTGGGATTCGAGCCGAAGGTTTCGGTTGAAGAGGGATTACGCCGGACCGTGGAATGGTA
>Ga0116149_1005236_pt1 | contig 12297 bp, 10 predicted proteins | sample AD_UKC057_MetaG_FD_89787 | JGI IMG/M metagenome (GOLD analysis project Ga0116149, IMG submission 89787) | Active sludge microbial communities of municipal wastewater-treating anaerobic digesters from USA - AD_UKC057_MetaG | ecosystem: Engineered > Bioreactor > Anaerobic > Digestate | place: USA...
ATTTCTCCATCATCACCGGCAACGCTGTTCACTCCGTAGAAATACTGTTCTGTCTGAAAATCAAAACTGTCGACATATACTCCGCGGCCAGTCTTTGAAGAAAAACCTGAAAGAGATGATGCTGTTGAAATCAAAAAAACAGCGAAAGCGGCAAAACAAATTGCTTTAATCTTCATTATTAATTCCTCCTGACATGTAAGACTCATCCGGAAAATTTTGTTACCTTTCCGGCATTAAAAAATTCTAAATACTGTTTATCAAATAACTACACTTAAAACATTAAACATCATTTCTTCTGATTAATAATAGCAGCAGAAACGACATCTCTTGTGTGTTTTACAAGCGAACCGTCACCTGTTTTTCCATGACCCGGAACGACAGTTCTGCAGTCTTTGAAACGCGCGGCGAGTTTATCCATTGAAACCGCCCATGCGTTTAGATTACCGTCTTCTGCAAAACCGGGCTTGTTCGATTCAGCCGCAACAATCATGCATCCTCCGAAAGTATATCTTTCTTACCGGTTTTAACAATTAACGAATTTCCCGGCCAGGGGAAACTGTGAGTTACCAGAAATACATCTGTTTCTATTTCTGTAATAGTCAGTTCATCGGATAGTTTAATTTCTTTTGATACGGTGTTTGCCGAATAAAGCGCAAAAAAAGCAAGAGCGAATAAAGCAGCAATTATTTTTTTCATTTAAGTTCTCCTTATCAAACGAAAACCGTTTAAAATTCTATTGAGAAAAGTCAAGCGGGAATCTTTCGATTAGTTTACTCCGGCTATTGCGTGCTCACATCATAACGCTGTACGTAAAAATATTATTCTTATCACACTGTATTTCAAAAGAAATTCCCATCTTCTAAAAGAAACAGAATAGAAAAATTCAGAATGTTTAAAAAGTTTGACTTTATCATTAAAATGGCATATCAATATCACAGTATGGATGCGCATTACATGATTATGTCTGCTTTTTATGTTTCGCTAGCTTACGCGCGGAATTTAAAGTAATCGAATTTTGACAGAGGCTGTTCATATAAAAAAACAAAGGATACCCGATTAAGCTAATATCTGCCCCGACTGCAATCTTTCTGTTTTATTTTGAACTTTGCTCTGCTCAAATTCTTAAATTATTGATTTATATCAGACAAGTACTTTAATTATGATATCTGCATCCATCCTTTTTGATAAGGAGAGTGACTCAATGAAGAATTTTGCTGTTTTAAACGCAATCTTCATGTATTCTTTTTACATAAGTTTTGAGAAAATTCCGGAACAAAAAAAATTAAATCCGTTACTGCAGTTGGCTCTAAATGATTAAGTCTTCTGAAGAAAATACTTACAAAGAAAAAATCCGCGAATTAGAAGAAACAATCATTCAGCTCGAAAAGCAAATTGAAGAGTTAAGACGAAGCAGGGATGAGTACCGGGAAGTTTTTCTCCTCTCTCCGAATTTACTCTGTACCGCAGATTTAAATAATGCCTGCTTCACTAAGATTAATCCCGCCTTTGTCGAGAAGCTGGGTTATTCAGAAAAGGAACTCTTGAGCCGTCCTTTTCTGGATTTTGTTCATCCTGATGATATTGAAGCAACACTAAAAATACTTGAGAAAGAGTTAAAAGAAGGGAAAAGAATAATTAATTTCTCTAATCGATATAAATGCGCAGACGGTACTGATTTGTGGCTGGACTGGGTTTCACACCCTTTCCCTGAAAGAGGCGTGACGTTTGCTGCAGCACATGACATCACAAACCAGAAGCTTCTAGAACAGGAACTCAGAGATAATCAAAACTTCATCCGAAGCGTAATGGATAATCTTCCGATAGGTATTGCAGTAAATCTCGTGGAACCTGCCGTTGAATTTTACTACATGAATGACAATTTTCCAAAACTCTACCGCACAACAAGAGAAGCATTAAAAGACTCCAACACATTCTGGGAAGCTGTCTATGAAGATCCTGATTTCAGAGAGAAAATGAAAAAAAGGGTTTTGGATGATTGCGCAACAGGCAATCCGGATCAGATGATCTGGGACGGCATACCCATAACCCGCAAAGGAGAGGAAACACGTTACATTTCCGCAAGAAATACCCCGGTTCCGGAAAGAGGAATAATGATTTCTTCAGTATGGGATGTTACTGATATCAAACGAAGCGAAATTGACAGGCAAAAACTGCAGGAACAACTTGCCCTTTCACAGAGAATGGAATCAATCGGCCTGCTGGCCGGAGGTGTGGCTCATGATTTCAACAATATGCTTGGAGTCATTATGGGGCATACCGATCTGATTCTGGATATCATCGCTCCGGATGACCGGATCAGCAAAAGTATTCTTGAAATTCAGGATGCTGCCAGACGCTCTGCAAATCTTACCCAGCAGCTTCTGACATTCGCAAGAAAACAAACTGTATCTCCAAGGGTTCTGGACATTAACCAGGTAATTAGCGGAATGCTCGACATGATGCGCCGCTTGATTGGAGAAAACATAAAATTAAACTTTAAACCTTCAGAAGATTCATGGAAAATTAAAATGGACCCGGGACAGATCGATCAGGTTCTGGCGAATCTTTGTGTAAATGCCCGTGATGCTATTAAGGAAGTAGGTCTTGTTTCCATTGAAACAAATAATGTATCATTTCGGATAGATGACCCCTTTCTTGAAAACCAGCTTGATTCCGGAGATTATGTTCTTATCACCGTTACAGACAGCGGCAGCGGTATGAACAAAGAAGTAATGGAACACTTGTTTGATCCGTTCTATACTACCAAAGTACCCGGAAAAGGTACGGGCTTAGGTCTTTCAACCGTTTACGGAATTATTAAACAAAATAATGGGAACATTAATGTCGAAAGTGAACCAGGCAGAGGTTCAATTTTCAGAATCTACCTTCCACGCTACCAGGGTGAAGATTATATAAGGGAATCCGCTGTTGAAAAACCCAGAAAGAACAAAAAAAATAATATCAATACTACTATACTTCTGGTGGAGGATGAAATACCTATTTTAAATGCATGCACGGAAATGCTTCAAAGGCTGAACTACCATGTTCTTTATACATCATCGCCTCTGAAAGCAATTTCTATTGCAAAAGAATACCAGGGAAGTATTGATTTGTTAATTACAGATGTCATAATGCCAGAGATGAACGGGAAGGATCTGTCAGGCAAAATTGCAGAATTGCATCCCGGAATCAAACATCTTTTCATGTCGGGCTATACCGCAGATATTATAGCTCATCACGGAGTCCTTGAAGACGGTGTCAATTTTCTGCAGAAACCATTTTCACTATCAAGATTTTCATTAAAGCTTGAGGAAATTATGGGGCAGGAAACGAAACAGGATAAATAGAAACTACACGCCTGAAAGGGCAAACCTAAACTAATAACAGTGAATGCTTGTATCATTACGAACAGGCACACAATAAGTTATGTTAAGAATACTTTCAAGTACTGATTTCATTTACAGGAGTGATTACCGAAATAACCGATGAAAGAGCAAGAACGACTAAAATCGCAATTTATCTTTTTCACATTAGCCCTACTGTAAGAAGAAAATCCATTGATGACATAAAAACGAAATGCCAAGCATAGTAAGCGGAGTTATTTAAGTGAGTTATCGGCATCTTTTATAAATTTGAACGGAGAATTCCCGTTTATATAAGTGAAGGGAGTTCTGTTTATGAATGCGCTCATCTCATGAGCAGAAACCGCGGTATCATCTCGAATTACCTGAAGGCATTGAATTATATCATTCATTGACCCTATAATTTTTCTATTCGCAGTATTGGATAATACAATTTCTTCTGATCCGGTAACACCAATTCTTTCAAACATATTATCACAACCGGCCTCAGAAAATTTCTCTTTCAATTCCTGAAAAACAAAATCAAACAATTTTTCTTCCGAAGATATTCCGGCTCCGCGGACAACAACAGAAAACAATGATGCGGCATGAGTTACCAGATAATATCTGCATCTTTCAACAATAAACACATGAACATACCATTCACGGAAAAGATCTCCTTCCGGAACGGAAGAAAGCTTTCCGGTTTTTAATTTTTCTTGAGCTTTTTTTGTAAATCTGAAAATCATATTCTGAAACCTTAATCATCGATAACACCAGCAATTCCAAAAACCTGGCTTGTTTTACCGTTTTGGTAATTCCATAAAAGATAAAACTATTTTATAACCTATATTTATTCAAATAAAATCCCAATCAACAGAATTAGCAGATAGCAATTTACCATTATAAAAGAATTCAAATACATTTTCATTTATCCATCTGTATCGTACAGCTTTATCCTCCGCGTAATATAATTCTCCAATTGGAACTGACATTTTTTTCAAACAGATCATTTCTTATATATGCAAATTTATTTTTTACATTGATTTACCTCTTTGCAATTGAAAAATTATTTTTAATATTTAAATCTCCTTAATTCCAATTTTCAATAAATAGTTATAAGTTTCATTATAAAAATTAGGCATCCTTGTTACGTCTTCACAACTACCTGAGGGAACAACAATTACCATTCCTTGTCTGGCTCGGGTCAAAAGAACACGATATGCATTTTTTAGATAAACCTGTCGTTCCGGCTTTCTTATATGATTCCATCGATTACCAATAAAAGAAAAATGCTCCCACCCTTTTTCACTATATCGAAAATCTGCATCCCAATTGACGCATGCCCAATCAATTTCAAGCCCTTGCACTTGAAATTCAGTAACAACATCTTCCAGATAATATGAAGATCGGACATCATCTTTCCCATCAAGAAACCAATGAATTGGATCAACTGGAGTTTTTACATCTATTGCAAGTGGTTTTAATCTTTCTGCTTGAGAAGAAACGATAATACCATAACGTTCAGAACCACGTGCTTGTTTTTTAAGCCATTCTTTTGCTTTACTGAGATCTCGAGTTATTACAATTGGGTATTTATGTTCAATATTGCTCAATGTTATACGTGCCTCATCTGGCTTTAAATCAAGTAATTGTTTGACAAATAAAGATACATATTCAGATCGAAACGAACGCATAGAAACAGATAAATGCAATTCATCCTTGTTCACAACATTAGAATTATTTTTTATAATCTCTAAATCATTTTCTCCACCATATTCGCTATCTGAAAGACGGGATGATACATATATACGCCAGTTTGGATATGAACGATATAAAGATTTAATCCATTCACTGATACCTGCTTCTCCAGTGTTGATTTCTTGTCCTCCCCCAACAAGGCAAACAATTACAGCCCAATCTGGGTGACGGTCAAGACAAGAAATTAAGAATTCTGGCTCAGATTTATTAAAATTAGATATCTTTTTTTTTCGATGCATAAAATTTGCCGTTTGTTGCAAATCCCATGCTCGTTGTGCTTCATCAAATATTGCCACATGTTCAATAGGTGGATTAATATTATCAATAATACATTCATCTCGAAAATTGTGAACATTTTGAATGAACATTTTAACATCACTCATTATTTCACTTTTTTTTATTTTGTTCCCACGTTTTTTTTCATGACGTACTTTATCACGCGCTAACGCCTCACGAAGAATGGCAACAAGTGGGCCATTTCCAGAAAGAAAAACGCTATACAGTTCATTGTTTTTATCAAAGTGTTTTGTTGCTGTATTTAATCCAACTAGTGTTTTACCAGCACCAGGTACTCCTGTAACAAAACAAATGGATTTTTGTGATTTTTCTTTTGAAATCTTAATAATCTTAGAAATGGTGTCAGATGTCATGCTTAAATTTATTGCACTTGCGTCACTTCGAGAAATTTCATTAACTGAATGGCCATTGTATAAAGCCATTGCCGCCTCAATGATAGTTGGAGTTGGTTGATATCTACCACTCTCCCATTGAATTGGATCAATAGTATTGCCTTCGGAAAATTTTAAAACCTCGATAATTACTTGACCTAACATTTCACTATTACATTTTATTGGGCAAAATATTTTGTCATTATGTGAAGTCATTGAAACTTCTAAAATCGTATTTTCCGCTTTGGTTGCGATTAATATTGGTGCGATAAAATGCTCATGACTTGTTTCATGGAAATTTTTTAAATCAAGTGCATAGTCCCATACTTGATCGATTGCATATGATAAAAATTCTTTCTCACCAACTTTGAATTCAAGAATGAAAATTGTAGAACCAGTAATAACAACAACATCTATTCGTTTACCCATACGCGGAATTGAGTATTCAAAATATATTGAACCTTTATAAGGTTTTAACACCTTTTGGAGAATGCGAATCTCCTCTACCCATGCGTCTCTTTGGGTTTGTTCTAATGCAAAATCACTCTTTTGTACAAGTTTACCTAGCAGTTCACTTGGATTTATCTTTACAAAAAATTCGATAGTATCAGAAAAATATGCTCTATTCATTATATACCGTTAGAAGATATTTAAGATTCTTAGCTACAATGGATTTAGGATTTTTCGCATCTACAAACCGCAAAAAACCTTATAGAGGTCACCTCATAGACCATTAAGACCGGCATAGTTGCATATACCCTTGCGGGCAATTCAAATCCGTCAGCATACAGAACACCAGCCGGCAATTTCTCAAATAAACATGCAGATTCTTTAAAACACTATCATAATTACAGTCAACACAAAATCATCTGATAAGAAACAAACATACCAACCGGCGAAACCGGTCATCCCCCTAACCGTCTCAATTATACTCTTTTCGCGAATGCTGTATTTCTTTCTTCCGGAAATCCGTAATATTTTTTTCACTTTCTAAAGAATCTATTCCAAAACCGTCATACCTACTCCTTAAACAGATAGCAATGCTATCAATTAACGACAGAAACAACATAATGCAACTCACCAAAGCACAAGATGACATCCGGACCTCGTACAAAAACCGAATCAAAATGGCTCATCAGCTTTTGCTTATTTCAATCTTTTCAATGCAAGCATAGCGATATCATCGTTTATTTCCGCCGAACCGTTTCCGCTGATAAAATCAATTCCTGTAAATTCCTGAACCGCAGATGCTATATTCCGGATCATCACATCAATTTTTTTTGAAGAAGATTTTATAAGCGCATCATGAAGTCTTTCATCACCGAAAAGTTCACGCGCCGGATTCATCGCCTCGCTGATGCCGTCTGTGTATTCAAAAAATATATCACCGGGTTTAAGTTTAATTTTTCTCAATGTCACTGTTTCAAGAAAAAAATCATTATCATCCATTCCGAGCGGCAGCCCGCCCGCTTCGAGACGTACAACGGATTTTGTTTTATGACTGAAAAGAACCGGCTCCAGGTGGCCCGCAGAACAGTATTCGACTTCATGGGTTTTTACATCAATGATGCCCATAAAAAATGTCACGAAAATAGTTTCAGGAGTTTCAGCATACAGCTGTTTATTCAGTTCAGCGAAAATTTTGACAATATCACGCTGACCGCGCTTTATGATGCCGTGAAGATGAGCGCGAACGGTTGACATTACAAGCGCAGGCCCTACTCCGTGGCTTGAAACATCCGCCATACAGAAAAGAAGCCGGTTCTCATCAAGCTCAATCATATCATAATAATCTCCGCCCACTCCTTTCATAGAGCGGTAAAAATGACCGATCGAATAATGTTCTCCGAGAGTCAGAGGAACTGATGCAGGAAGGAGCTGTTTCTGAATTTCACCTGCTGCAGAAAGTTCACCGCGCATTTCTTCGCGGTCACGAAGCCCCTTCATCATTTCATTAAGCGAAACAGCCATGTCCTCTATTTCATCCATTCCCTTTTCAGGAAATTCTGCACTTAAGTCTCCTCCCGCTGCTATCTCAGCCTGAGAAATAATATTTTTAATCCGTCTTACAATAAACCCTGAAAAAATAAAAGTAAGCATAACAGCCGCAAAAGCCAGGATACCTGCACCTATCAGCATGTTTCTCCCGTTAGCTTTTATTTTAAGCATTCCGTCAGTGCCGTCAATGATTACGCTGTTGTATCCGGTAATACCGGCCGAAATTACATCCTGAACAATTCCCGGAGTATCATTTTTATATCCCAAAAAACCAATCTTACTTACAAATGGTGTCGAATCGAGCTTCCACATATATTCTTCGGCTTCGCTTCTGCTGAAAGCGACAATTCCGTCATCAATCATTTTGACTCTGTTTGAGCCGTCTGCAAATTCAGGAAGAGCAGTCTCTGACATTCCGCTGTATATCCATGCACGTAGTGCGTCGAAACGTTTAAGAGTAGAATACCTGAAAGCCGGGTCGCGCAGATAATCCCTGAATTCATCGGAACTTTTTGCGTGACGCAGCGTAACATAATCGTACAATGCACTGTCGCGGAATGTCTTTAATGCTTCATATGCCGTGACACCGGGCATGGTCGAATAATCTTTTTTAATTTTAACCAGCTCTGATTTCAATTTTTCTTCAGCAGCTTTGAGATCTTCCGCTTTCTGAGCCAATGATTCCTTTTCAGAAACATCATCTCCTTCATCATCTGATGCAGCTGCCGATTGAGAAAGAGTCTTTATTCTCTGCAATTCTTCTTCTATTCTTTTTATTTCAGCTTTGATTTCATTACTGCGCTGCGACAAAACTTCGGCATGAGGATTAAACTTGTCAAAAAGAGATGACCTTTCTTTTACAAGCGATTTATATTTTGAATATAAAGTTACATAGGCGGAATCATTCCCCGGAGGAGTGTTGGTCAGTCTGAGTTCTTCCATACGCTTTTTCATTTGAACAGTCAAAGGTTCAATCAGAGCGCATATTCTTATATCTTCTTTAAGAAGTTTTTTCCAAGCGGAAAAATCAGAATCAAATTCTTTAAGTATAATTCCGCCTCGCGTAAACGTCGAAGGATTCTTATTAACACCAAAATATCTTACAAGATATGATTTTCCGTTAATCAGATATTCTGCATCAGGAACAATGCCTGACACAGGACGTGAAGATGCTAGATTAAAAAATTCGATTCTGTCGGCTTTATATTTATCAGATGAAAGAAGATCAGCGAAACGGGCTCCTCCGTCAGGAAGATCCGGTCCGGTATCAAGAGTTACATCTCCGAACTTATCGGAAGAAACGATACGTACTGCACCGCCGGATAAACCCAGTTCCTCAATACGCTTAAACTCTTCTTTATAATACGGCCTCAAGGAAGCACGGAGAATTCTCTCTGCATAAGCTTTGCGTTTTTGAGCGGATGCAGACCTCTTTTCCCACAAAGCTAGTTCATTTTTCAGTTTCGAGTATTTAACCGAGTCTTCCTTTGACAAAGAAGACGGATCAGCAAAAGCGCTGATTTTTTCACGGACAGAATCCGCACTAGTCTCGATCTCTCCGGCTTTTCTGGAGGCTGCCGCCGCTCTCGAAGCACGGTACTGGATAATCTTAAAAGCAGCCGCACTGACTTCTTCGCCGTTTTTTGATTTCAATCTGTCTTTAACGGATTCTTCAAGAAGCTCAATGTCACTATCTGAAAGATATCTGCTGTAATAAGTATCGTATGCAACAGGATGATAAGAATATCTCACCTTCATCCCGAAAAGTTTTCCGAGAGAACGGAAGCTGTTCATCGCTGATTCATCTTTTCTGTAATATACGGCCTTATATTTGCTGAGATCCTGTTTCTTTTCCTTTATCCTTATACGCATGTCTTCTATGAGAATGAGTTGCGAGGAAATATTTTCCATATCAGAAATAACTGAATTTATAATACGCAATGAATTTTCTGTTTCGCTATTGTATTCTTTTTCCATTAGCTTCTGCTGATAGATATAATTAAATGCAGTTGCGGCAAAAAGAATCACAGTGACGAATACTCCTGTCAAAACAGAGAGCTTTAAGCGGATTCCGGGCATCAGTCTTCTTAAAAAATGCTTCCTTCTTATTAAATTCTTAATCGGACTCAGTACTGACTTCATTTTTTTTCTCCCACTTAAGGATGAGGCGGTTGCCTCCATATTCATTCATCTCGTAGCGGACGTCCATGAATCTCAGATACACTCCGATTCCGAACCCGCCGTTTGCACCGTCAACCGGTTCGTTCTGTACAGCAGCATTTTCAAGGGGATTATACAAAGGAGCGGTATCAGAAAGTGTAAACTCAAAAGAAGAATCATATAAATGCATATCAAGAACTACTAATCCGTCAGATTTTTCTCCATACCCATGACGGATAATATTTGATAAAGCTTCATCGACAGAAAGAACTATATGCGAAGCATCCATTTCCGAAACATGCCCTTCTATAAATGATAAAATCTCCGCACGGGCTCTTGAAAGCTCCGAAAGAGAACTCGCAAGCGTTATAGAACGGAATGAATCAGAACTCATTGCAGATCTTTTACCGCAGCCGCGGTTTCAATATACAACTGAACCTTTTTTGTAAAATACATCACCTTAAAAGTATCTGTAATCATTTTATTTGCTTCAGATACAGCAATTACTCCGCCTTTGGCTTTTACAGCATTCAAAATAGAGTTCAAAACCCCTATTCCGGCGGATGAAATATAAGTGCATTTCGCAAAATTAAAAACAATTTTAGTATTTCCTTCAGTTATTTTCTTTTCAGCGGTTTCTTTAAGAACGGGAGCTGTATGCGCATCAACCTCTCCTTCAAGAACAAGAATCAAAACATTGCCGCTTTTACTTTCGGTGATTTTCAGAATTGCTTCCGCCATTGTTCCTCCCTATTTAAGTTCATCCCAAAGATTTTTTTCTGTAATCATTTTATAAAGAATTCTCTCGAGTCTGTCGATATCATAAAAATGTTTTGCAGATGCGTTTCCCTCAAAAATATATCCATACTTGCGGATAAACTGCACGGAAGATGATATATCTCCGTCAAGAATGCTTTTAGTAATACGGAAATAAAGATCAACCGCCATCTGATTTTTAAGTTCTTCCTCGAAACCATCTTCGCGTTTGTTCATCGCCGTAATTAGTTTCCGGACATCATCCGAAGCATAATCCTCGCCGTCAGAAAATCGAATTATATATGAAGCGAGAAGCTTTCTGCATTTAGAAATATTTCTGTAACTGCTGGCTATAAGTATATTATCGTATAGACGTTTAATTTCTCCGTCAAGCCTGATCTTTTCGCTCGATGCATCAAGCTTTACCGGATCAAAAGCAGATTTGAGAACATCTTTTCCAATGCCGCTGATAGCGTCGGAAAAAATCTTTTCGCTTTTTTCTCCGATTTTTTTTTGAAATTCATTTAGAGGCTGATTTATTATTGAAACAAAATCCAGTGCTTCGGGGCTGCCGGAAACCCTGGTATGAAGCTGCATTTTTTCAAGAAAGAAAATTGACGAATCGCCGAGAGCGCTTAGAGATTCATCTGCGGCATGCATGATAAGTCTTTTACAACGCGGACCGATAGTATTAAGAAAAGCCTGATTTTGAGATTCAAGAGTTATGCGCTCCATCGTCTTTCGGACATTAATATCGCTCTGCCTTTTCTGCCATCCTGCGTCAACAACAGGGTTATAAAGATATGAGACAAAAGAATCTTTGCCGCTTTTGGCGAGAATTCGTATGCTCTTGATCAGTTCCTGAGACAATGAAACGGAAACTTTATGCTGTAATTCCATAATCCTCTGAACAAAGTAAATAATACAAACGGCTCATTCAAATAAAACAATATAACCTTAAAAATGTCAATCAAAGCATTAAAAGACATAATCCTGTATGCGGTCTTAACATTTACAATTCACTTATTGATGATACTGCATCGAAAAGCAAATTATACCTAATTAGTTTTTATGCAAGCTTTTTCATTTTTGAAATTATGAATTGGATATAGTTATCCGTAAGAAAATGATAGTTCAATTGTAATTGTCAGGCAGGGCGTTATTTAAATGATAAAATCAACACATTGTCTTTCATGCGGAGCGCCGCTCGTACACGAAATTGTTGTATCGGATAAATTATTTCTCAAATGCCATTATTGAAGCAGAACATATCTTTCAACTGAATCATATTCCGACTCCGCGTTATCAGATAATTATATTTCAGCAAATGAAGACTTAAATTCACCGGCAGAGCAACCTATCAATACGAAACTCCGGTTAATCAGCAAACCAGGAGTTTATTTTTATACTGAACTCAAGGGGCAACATGACTTTAAAACCTCCCTTTTTGCTGTTATCTTTTCATTGTCTTTTCTGATTTCTATTTCTTTAACATAAGCCGCCCTTATAAGGCGTGCCCGCTAAAGAGGCAGACGAATGCGCGGTTAATTCAAATATTGAAACTGCAAAATCATACCGCCTTCTACTGACCCGCGATAGAAGTTTATTCAGAG
>Ga0116149_1005243_pt1 | contig 12286 bp, 9 predicted proteins | sample AD_UKC057_MetaG_FD_89787 | JGI IMG/M metagenome (GOLD analysis project Ga0116149, IMG submission 89787) | Active sludge microbial communities of municipal wastewater-treating anaerobic digesters from USA - AD_UKC057_MetaG | ecosystem: Engineered > Bioreactor > Anaerobic > Digestate | place: USA...
AATCTTGTTTTCATTGTATAACTTAAGTGGTATTGGATAGAGATAAGCTTTGGCAGGGATTGTCTGATGAAATGCAGTATCAAAACTACCACACTGAACAGTGTTTGGTAAATTTTTATGAACAGCCTCGATACCTCTGATGTTAGCTGGGTTATGGAGAGGAGCAAGTGCACAGCATTTTTCAAGCACTTCTTCTACTTCTCTGGTAATTTTAACACTACCGGAGAAATATTCACCACCATGGACAAGTCTGTGTCCTACCGCATCTATTTCATTTGCATTTTTTATCACACCATGATTCGGATCTAATAGTGTATCAATGATCATTTGAAGACCCTTGGCATGATCTTCTATCACAATTTCTCTTTTCTTTTTGGTATAGGGTTCGCTTTTGTAAGTATATAAAGAAACATCTTCTCCAATTCTTTCAACGATTCCTTCTGCCATTACGTTTTCTTCTGCCATATTCAATAACTGAAATTTGATTGATGAGCTACCGCAGTTTAAAACCAGTATATTCATTTTTTCTCCTGTTTTATGGTATATTCAAGCTGGTGCTTGTATTGCTTGTTTATTGAAGACAAGTTGCCTTCATTCTTGTTTTTCATAAGAGCTTACTTGTGTTTTGATGGATTATTCATTTTCATAAAATATGATATTAATCTCTCTGATTGCATTCTCTTCACTGTCTGAAGCATGAACGGCATTTACAGTTACGGATTCTCCATACATGTGACGAATAGTGCCCGGATTTGCTTTAACGGGGTCAGTGTTACCTACCAGTAAACGTAATTCTTCAATGGCATTATCTTTTTCCAAAATAACAGCAACCGTATGACCAGATGTCATAAAATCACACAGGCTTTGAAAAAAAGATTTCCCTTTATGCATTTCATAAAACTGGTCTGCAATATCCTGAGACATCGTAAACATTTTTAACTGTTTTACTCTAAACTGATTGCATTCAGCGATATCAATAATGCGTCCGATCACATTCTTGGCGGTGGCATTTGGTTTGATAAGTAAAAGTGTTTGCTGTATCATACAAAGAAATTCTCTAAATAATCCATGGCTGCAACTTTAATGTAAACATCACGTTTTAACTGGGCACTCATGCTGATTTTATGTTTTAAGATATTAGTCCATAATTCGTAAACATTACGATCCTTAACTTCTTTTCCCATATAGTGTTTTAACATTGATGGATAAAAATCGTCACGATCACCTTCAATTTTTGCAATTACCAGTTTGTAGGTTTCATTAGTTACATCATAGTCTTTGTATCTGACATCAATTACTGCAAAACCCTGTTTGAGTAAACTGTCATAATTGATTTGAATTTCAGTTTCAATTCCAGCCATTTTTCCTCCAATAAGAATATCGTTATTACTTAGTCAAAAATAATAAATCAGATACTTTGTCAAGATGACATTCATGTTTTACCGCTTTTTTTTTAAATGCTTTAATAATCCATTTTTTCAAGCTAATATTCTTTTCTCTTGACTTATTTTTCATTTCTATTTGAAGAGAATAAAAAGGAGTTTTTAATGCAAATCGCTTATATATTTTGTATTCTGGCTATATTTTTCTTTTCCACTCTTGAATTTACCGGCAAAATGATTGGCGCCGATATTAGTCCACTTGCAGTAACTGCATATAGATTTTTAATCGGAAGTCTGATTTTATTAGTTCCTACGATATTTCAACTCAAAAAAAATACAATCTCTTTAAACAAAAAAGATATACTTTCTATGGCTTTACCTGGCATCATCAATATTACAGTCAGTATGTATTTACTCCAACTGGCTATTTTTTATGGGAAAGCCCTTATTGCTGCGATTTTAATCAGTTCAAATTCCATTTTTGTCAGTTTGCTGGCTTTTTTTATTTTAGAAGAAAAAATCGGCAAATATCGGCTAATCGGAATTATTGCAGGAATAATTGGCATGATTATGGTTGTAGCAGGCAATCAGGGTTTGGACTATACTCCGGCTAAAAGTGTTTCACTGGGCATTATCTTTAGCATGATGGCATCGGTCTCGTTTGCTTTGTTTACAGTTCTTGCAAAAAAAAATATTCATAAATACGGAGCAGTTGTTTTTAATTGTATCTCTTTCTTCGTTGGAGCAATCGTTTTATTAATTGTTGGATTACTACTTAAAGTAGATTTGAGTTTCAGTCCTAATATTAAAAATATAAGTGCTCTTCTTTACCTTGGTCTCTTTGTTACGGGTTTTGCATATATACTCTATTCAAAAGGATTACAAAAAATTGATGCTTCATTATCTTCAATGTTTTTTTTACTAAAACCGGTCTTTGCCTCCTTTTTAGCAGTCATTATCCTAAAAGAAAGTTTTTCTGTATGGCAAGGTATTGGACTATTTTTGATCTTAACAGGACTCAGTCTTGAACAGATTGTCAGATTGATTAATCGTTTACCTTAGAAGATCTGACCTGTAAATTTTTGAAAACTTTTCTTATTCCTTCCTTATCCTTTCCTTATCCTTTCCTTATCAAAACTATTATTTATATTAATTATAATAAGTTTTTTTTTACTTTATTTGATTTTCTCTTTTTGTAAGAAATGTTTGTTTTTTTTCTGATTATCTGGTAGATACAAGCTAGAAATTCGTTTTATAAATAATTGCAATAATGTCTTTTATAAATATTTTAAAAAAATACTTGCTATAATTTGGGGATTAATTATGCGTAACACATAAATATTTAAGAAAAGGAGGCTAAAATGTTTGACATCAGAAGATGGAATACTCAGGTACACCCCCCTGACAGATGTTTAGCTATGACTATTAAAAACCTCCTAAAGATTGGAGGATACAATGATCAAAGATAACTACTACTCTCCGGAAGACTGGAAAAAATTTAAGAGTTTTGCAGATACTAAAGAAACCCCTTTTATTGTGTGCAACTTAAGTATTATTAAATCCAATTATTATGAATTAAAAGAGAACTTCCCTTTTGCAAAAGTTTACTATGCAGTAAAAGCAAATCCAGCAGTCGAAGTATTATCTCTTTTAAGAGATTTAGGCTCAAACTTTGATGTAGCCTCTGTTTATGAATTAAGACGTTTACTGGAATTGGGTGTCACACCCGATAGAATCGGTTACGGAAACACGATTAAAAAATCCAAAGATATCAGAGAATTTTATGAAGCAGGCGTTCGTCTCTATGTGACAGATAGTGAAGCAGACCTGAGAAATATAGCCAAAGCAGCACCAGGTTCAAGAATTTTTGTCAGAATTCTGACCGAAGGTATGGAAACAGCTGACTGGCCTTTATCCCGTAAATTTGGTTGTCAGACAGACCTGGCGACTGATCTGATCATTCTTGCCAGCAAATTGGGACTTGAGCCTTATGGAATCTCTTTCCATGTAGGATCACAGCAAAGAGATATATCTGCGTGGGATGCAGCGATTTCAAAAGTAAAATATATCTTTACATGGCTGGAAGAAGAAGAAGGTATTAAATTGAAAATGATTAATATGGGTGGCGGTTTCCCTGCAAATTATGTAGCAAGAACCAATGATTTATCGGTTTATGCTTCAGAGATTACCCGTTATATTATAGAAGATTTTGGAGATGATCATCCTGAAATTATTCTGGAACCAGGTCGATCACTGGTTGCTGAAGCTGGGATGATTGTCAGCGAAGTAGTTTTAGTCTCCAGAAAATCCAGAACCGCTTTAAACCGTTGGGTTTATACTGACGTGGGCAAATTTAACGGTTTAATAGAAACGCTTGAAGAATCAATCAAATTTCCTATTTATACCGAAAAGAAGGGAGAAATGGAAGAGGTTGTGATTGCAGGGCCAACCTGTGATTCTCAAGACATTATGTACGAAGATACGAAATATGAATTACCTTTGAGTTTATCTATTGGAGATCGTTTGTACTGGTTTACAACCGGAGCCTATACCTCAAGTTACTGTTCTGTTGAATTTAATGGATTTCCTCCTCTTAAAACCTATTTTATCGAATAACTTTTCTTAATCTTTTAAGGACACAGTTATAAGAAACTGTGTCCTTTTTTGATTCTGTCGTAAATTTACCACATTGAACATTTGAAGTCAATGAGTAGCTTAGATTCTGATTTAAACTGAATTCTAAACAGGTAGTCTGAACAGTACTGATTCGATTGAAGAACTTCAAAAACAAACGAATAAACATTTCAACAAAAATTAAGATTCTGCTTTTTAATTTTTATGTCAGTTTTGTGTTAAAAAACAAAATTAATCAAATTTTTGCTTGACTTTTAAAAGGAATCGTACTATATATATCTAAAGAGAGTCAGAAAGACTGTCTTTGACAATATTAAGGTATAAAAAGCAAATAAAAACGATTCGCTAATCAACAGATTCTGCGAATAAAAAACCAGGAGGGGTTAATGGCAAATTATTTCTTGGAGACTCAGAGTCATGAATGGATTTTAAGCAATCAAAACGGTGCTTATGCACTTGGAACAGGCAATCTTGTACCTCTGAGAAAATACCATTCTTTACTGACAAAAAGTAATGCTCAATTCGAACGTTATAATTTGCTTGCCAGTCTGGAAGAGATGATTGAATGGCGGGGGGAATCATTTTTTCTGGACAGCAATCATTATAACAACTGCATTTATCCGGAAGGTTTTTTACATCTGGTAAAAAGCTGGTTACGACCTTATCCGGTATTCTTGTTTTCTGCTTTACCACATAATGATGATATTCTCATCCGAAAAAGCATCATGATGGACGAAACAAGTAATACGATTCTGATTAAATACAAAAATTTAAGTACCAATCAACTCAACTTCAAAATTAGACCCAAATTTGCCCTGAGAAATCATCATCATCTCAATCAGGCGGGTGACTGGGATAAAAATGATATTCATACAGAAATCTGCCAGGATGAACATTGTCACTTTTTAAAAGTTAAACGCTTTTCTAATCAGCTTGAGTGTTATGGCTGGCTTCAACACGGACAGATTTATCCAGAACATAACATCTATAGAAGTCAGTATTATCCATGGGAAGCCATGAGAGGTTATCCAGGTTCAGAAGATCTGATCTCGGTTGCAGGTATTGAGTTTAGTCTGAAAACAAATGAAACTGATTATCTGATTTTCTCTGACATGCCGATTGAAAACACAGAAGAACTGGTCGCTAGAATCGAAAAACGGTATAAAAAATATCCTCTTCCCTATGATATTCCTCAAAAAAGAAAAAATGATATTAAATCAAAATCTGAAGAAAATGAAGAAGAAAACAGTATCTTAAATTCTCTGGATTATAATGATAACATCATGTTTGAATATCCTGATTATCTGAAAATACTAGAACTGTCAATGACTGATTTTATGGCAAACAATGACATCGTAGCAGGATTCCCATGGTTTGGTGCCTGGGGAAGAGATACAATGATCGCATTGGAGAGTATTATTCAAATGCCTAAAGGAGCAGAGTATGCCTGGTCTGTCTTAAAAAAATATAATGAACAAAGAAAAAACGGATTACTGCCCAATATGTGCTCTGAAAGCGGACAGGGTGGTAATTATGATACAATTGACGCCAGCTTATGGTTTATTATCAGACTTTATGAAACTGTTGAAAAACTGAATCAAAAAGGCACTCAAAAACAAAAAACGGCTAACTGGAAAGAAATCATTGATATTACAGAAAACACTCTGAATGAGTTATTATTTAAAGAAAACGAGCATTTCTTTATACGAGAAGATGGTTTGCTGGAGTTAGGTCATTCATTTGCATCTGCAACCTGGATGGATGCGAAAATTTCTGGTAATCCAGTAACACCGAGAGATGGTGCGCCAGTTGAAATTAACGCATTATTATACAATGCATTATGTTATTATGAACTAATGATTGAAAAATATAATAATATTGCACCTGAAAGTAAATTCTATCTGCTGAACAATGAATTTATAGAGCAAAAAAATCTGATAAAAGAGTCTTTTTCTAAATACTGGATTGGTGATTTTTTAGCTGACCGTATTTATCGTGACCAGGTGATTGCTGAATACAGACCAAATGCGATTATTGCAGCATCTTTGCCATTTACCCCGCTCTCAATAGATAAACTTCAGCAAATTTACGAATGTGCGCATATTGAATTGTTTACACCTTATGGTTTGAGAACTCTCTCTCCAAGAGACTACAAATTTAAAAAAAAATATATCGGTGACCTCAACCAAAGAGATAAAGCTTACCATCAGGGAACAGTCTGGGCATGGTTGCTTTTACCGTTTGTAAAGACCTGGCTGAGAGCTTATCCTGGTAAATCAGTCAATGAATCGAGGAATCATATCAGTTATCTGATTGAGAAATTCAGAAATGGCTACCAAAAAGGTCATATTGCCTCAATCGCAGAAGTTTGGGATGGCGATAAACCACATTTCCCAAAGGGTACCCCTGCTCAGGCATGGAGCGTCAATGCGCTTTACTGTATTGAAATGATTCTGTCTAATCTGGAAGGGGATAAATCATGAAAATTCTGATGTTTACCTGGGAATTTCCACCTTTAATTGCCGGAGGACTGGCAATGGCATGTTACGGCATGGTAAAAGCATTGCTACAATCAGGTATTGAAGTCGATCTGGTATTGCCAACCAAAGATATGGTGTATTTTCCACTCAGAAAAGTGGAAGATGCAGACACATTGCCTGTAGTTTTCCTTGATCCTATAAAACACAAAGAATATGAAAGAATTACTCACGAAACCTTAACCAAAAGACTGGAGTATCTAGGCGTTAGCTTTTCACCAGAGACTTACATAAATGGTTCTGAATTAAAATCATGGACTAAAGTTGTCGAAAAAGTCGTTGTTGAAAAACATCATCACACCACCATTCAGGAAAAGATTTGGCAAGACTTAAAAATCTATTTACTGGGTGAGGAAAATATATTTAAAAAAGTTCAGGAACTGACTGTCCGTGCTGAAAAATTTGCCAAAACGCTTGATTTTGATCTGATTCATTCTCACGACTGGCTAACCTATCCGGCAGGCATGCTGGCTAAACGATTAACCGGTAAACCTTTAATTGCCCACATGCACGCCACAGAATTTGACAGATCAGGCGGAGTGGGTGATGAAAGAATACACAATCTGGAATATGACGGCATGTCCTATGCAGACAGAGTGATTTGTGTTTCAAAATATACTGCCAATATGGTGATATCCCGTTATCATATAGATTCAGGAAAGATTCGTATTATTCACAATGCATACGATGTAGGAGATTTGATTGCTGACCAGAAAGACAGAATTTTTAAAGGGCCAACCATCCTCTTTTTAGGTAGAATTACTCTGCAAAAAGGACCTGATTACTTTATCGAGATTGCCAATGAAGTGCTCAAAGTTCACCCGCATGCACGATTTATTATGGCAGGAACAGGCGATATGTCGAGAAAACTACTCCACAGATCTGCCTTTCTCAGACTCAGAAACCGCTTTATTTTTGCCGGTTTCCTGAACAGAAAACAAGTCGAGACAATACTAAATAGTGTCGATATCTATATATTACCTTCCGTTTCAGAACCTTTTGGTATTGCCCCGCTTGAAGCAATGGCTTATGGTGTAACCGCCATTATATCAAAACAATCAGGTGTATCGGAAGTGGTAAATCATGCATATAAAGTGGATTTCTGGGATACAAAGAAAATGTCAGAAATTGTTAATTATTTAATTGAGAATCCTGATGAATGTCAGGAAATGGGTGAAAAAGGTCGATTAGAAGTCCAATCTATTAGTTGGAGTGAAGCTGCAGATAAAATCATAAGCGTTTATGATGAAATGCTTTAAGCCAACCTTCAAAGGAGAATTTTTATGTTAAACTTAGTTTTCTACTTTCAGGTGCACCAACCTTACCGTCTGAAACATTACAGCGCTTTGGAAATTGGTAAAAACCATGACTATTTTGATCATAAGCTTAATGAACTGGTTACTCATAAAGTGGCTGACAAATGCTATATTCCAACTAATAATCTGATGCTGAAACTGATCAAACAATTTAAAGGTCAGTTTAAAATCTCATATTCGGTTACAGGTGTGGCAATTGAACAATTTAAAAAATACCGTCCGGATGTATTGGATTCATTTAAAGCACTGGCAGAAACCGGCTGTGTGGAGTTTATCGGAGAGACTTATTATCACTCACTGGCCTTACTGTACGATACTGAAGAGTTTCTGGAACAAGTCGAAATGCACAGAAATCTGATGAAAAAAGAATTTAATTATTATACAACGACTTTCCGTAATACAGAATTGATCTATCAGGATAAATTGTCTGACATCATCTATGACATTGAAGGCTTTAAGACGATTTTGACAGAAGGCGTTGACCGTATTTTAGGCTGGCGTTCTCCACTATATGCTTACAAAAATTATACTGGCGACATCAGTCTTCTGCTCAAATACTATCAGTTGTCTGATGATATTGCCTTCCGTTTTTCCAACAGAGACTGGCCTGAATTTCCACTGACAGTCGATAAGTTTGTTCATTGGGTTGAACAGCTTACTTTTAAGGAAGAAAAAGGGCGCAATATGTTTCTCAATCTCTTTATGGATTATGAAACATTCGGCGAACACCAATGGGAAGAAACAGGTATCTTCAAGTTTATGGAGAAATTACCGGAACGTGTACTTCAAAATCCGAATCTGGGATTTGCATGGCCTTCCCAGGCTTATGAATTATCCAATTACCAGCAGGAAACCCTCTCCTTCCCTGAACCTGTCTCCTGGGCAGATGCAGAGCGTGACTTATCTGCATGGCTGGAAAATGATATGCAAAAAAATGCGATAGAAACATTCTATGAGCTTGTCGAAAAAATCAGGGAAAAGGGACGTTATGATCTGATGGAAGATGCAAGAAAATTAAGCACTTCTGACCATTTCTACTATATGTGTACCAAGTATTTTCAGGATGGAGACGTTCATAAATACTTCTCACCTTACGACTCCCCTGAACAGGCTTATATCTATTTTATAAATGCCTTAGCTGATCTGGAGGAAAGATTAAATGATTAAAAAACCACGTTTTACCAGTATCCATGTAAAACCCAGAATTCCAGAAAGTCTGCACAGACTGGAAGAGCTGGCTTACAATGTATGGTCAACCTGGGATAAAGATGCTTATGATTTGTTTAGCCATATTGATCCGATGCTTTACAGAAAATGTGAACACAATCCGGTTAAACTGCTTTCTGAAATCACTAATGAAAGACTGGAAGAATTGTCAACTGACTCCGGCTATCTGTATGAACTGGATAAAGTCTATACGGGTTATCAGGAATACCTCAATTTTGATAATACTGATTTTGAAATTAATGGCGAAAAATGGACAATGGATCATCCGGCAAAAGTCGCTTATTTGTGTATGGAATATGGTTTACATGAGTCATTGCCTATCTATTCAGGCGGTCTGGGCATCCTTGCCGGCGATTACCTTAAAGCAGCTTCAGATCAGGCGATTCCCATGTATGCCTTTGGTATTCTGTATAAATATGGTTATTTCAGTCAGAGAATAAACCCTGAAGGAATGCAGGAAGAGGCCTATAAGTTGATTGAATGGGGTCAAAAACCTGTTAAAACTGTCAAAGATGACAAGAATATGGACTTGATTCTGGACATCAATATTCATAACCAAAAGCTCTTCTTCAAAGTCTGGATAATCAATGTAGGCAAGATCAAACTTTACCTGCTTGATACCGATCTGCCTCAAAATCCACCTCAATACCAAAGCATTACTCATCTGCTGTATGAAGCTGACAGAGAAAAGCGAATCCTTCAAGAAATCCTACTGGCTTACGGTTCGATGAAGATCATGGAGTATCTTAAGATTGAGCCAACTGTTTATCATATGAATGAGGGGCATTCTGCCTTTATTATCTTTGAACTGCTCAGAAAACTGATGGTCGAGCAAAAGTTAAGTTTTAATCAGGCAAAAAACATCATCAAAGCCCGTTCAGTATTTACCACTCACACTCCGGTTGTTGAAGGAAATGAACATTTTGATAAGAAACTGATTGATAAATATCTGAAAGATAAGATTGAAGCGATAGGCATCAATTATCAGGAAATGATCTCTTATGGCGAGATTGAGGGTGATGATCATAATTTCTGGCTACCTGCCATGGCAATCAGATTTTCCAAATACATTAATGGTGTTTCTGAATTACACTCTCATGTTTCCAGAAAAATGTGGCATAAGATTTACCCTAATCTTTGTGACAGTGAAGTGCCAATTACTGCAATTACCAATGGCGTTCACCTGCAAACATGGCTCAGTAAACAATTAACGATTCTTTATAATCGCTATGTAGGACCTGAATATCTGCATGCATCTGAACGTAAGCATGTTTGGAATAATGTACTGATGATACCAGACAATGAAATATGGGAAGCACATCTGCAAAGAAAAGAACAAATGATTTCTTTTATCAGAAACAGAATCGTTCGCTTTTCACAAGATAAAGGGCTTACACAAAGTACCAGCAATCCAGGTAAACGAATTTTACATCACAGTTATCTGACAATAGGCTTTGCCCGTCGTTTTGCCCAGTATAAAAGAGCAACCCTGCTGTTAAAAAATCCTGAAAGATTACTTAGGATTCTAAACAATAAGGAAAGGCCTGTTCAGTTTCTATTTGCCGGCAAAGCCCATCCTGCAGATATAGAAGGAAAAAAACTGATTAAAGGTATTATCGAATTTGCCAGACAAAACAATGTAGAAGACAAATTTCTCTTTATTGAAGACTATGACATGAACGTTGCCCGTCATATCGTTCAGGGTGTGGATGTTTGGTTGAATAATCCTGTCAAACCAATGGAAGCCAGTGGTACCTCCGGAATGAAAGCCGGTATTAACGGTGTACTCAACTGTAGTGTGCTCGATGGCTGGTGGCCTGAATGTTATGATGGGAAAAACGGATGGGCAATCAATGCAGCAGATTATTACAGTGATTATGAGACTGCTCAGAGAATGGAAGCAGAGCAGATCTATGACCTGATTGAAAATGAAATTGCTCCGCTTTACTATGAACGTGATCAGGCAAATTACCCTATCCGTTGGATCAGGATGATGAAACGCTCTATGTACACTGTCGGAATGGGATTCAATATGCACCGTATGCTTGATGAATATGGTAAAAAATTCTATATTCCAAGCATTTATCTGTATGAGCAAATATCTTCAGATAATTACAAGATTTTGAATGATATACTCGAAATCGAATCTAAAGCAGCTACAGTATGGGATAAAATTTTTATTAAGGATTTCTTCTTAAAATTCCCAGATGAAGAAAAGATTACCAGTGGAGATATCGTAGATATTGAGTCTTATGTTTACCTTGATCAGGCAGAACATCAGCTCTTTGAAGTCGAACTCTTTTATCAGCTCGATAATCAGGATAATTTTGAAATTATTCCGCTTGACTTTGTTGAAAAATACTCTGATAATGTAGTAAAATATACTTGTTCTTTCCGTCTCAAAAAATCAGGATATCAAAACCTCAGTGTCAGAATCAAACCTAAATACAATTTTAGACTCTATAAAGAGCGAAAACTCATTAAATGGAGATAGAAACTCAAGGCTGCTTCGGCAGCCTTTTTTATTATGAGTCATAATTGTCTCACTTCCAGTCAAATATAAAAAACTTTTAAGAAAAGTATTGACTTTATTACAATTTTCATTTTTTTTACTTACAAAGTATGAAATGAGGATAATGAGATTTATGGAATATATTTGTGAAAACATTTTTGTCTGGCATGGAGATAAAAAAAACGATTATCGTACTTTGTTAAAAGAAAGACAGGCAATTCAACTGTCTCATTTGGTCATCCCTTATGAACGGCTTGTCAGAATGGAGCAAACTGCTGGCGATGTCATTGTTAATGTGAATGATGCTCATGCAGGAGCTGGATTTATTGATAATGTGCCGGAAATTCCACTTGCTGACGCAATGATTACCAATACGAAAAACCTTTTTTTATGCGTCCGTACTGCCGATTGTTTTCCCATTTTGATTTATGATAAAAAACAAAAAGCAATTGCAGCTGTCCATTCTGGACGCGAAGGAACAAGACTCAATATACTTGGAAAAACAATTCAAAAAATGATTGATGAATTCAAATGTCAGTCAAATGACTTACATATTGTTATTGGTGCTGGAATATCAGCAAATCACTATGAAGTCGATAAAAATACCTATCATCATTTCTATAAATCCAACTCAGAAATTCTGAGTCAGGAGTTTATTGAAAAAAAGTTCAACGAGTC
>Ga0116149_1005246_pt1 | contig 12282 bp, 13 predicted proteins | sample AD_UKC057_MetaG_FD_89787 | JGI IMG/M metagenome (GOLD analysis project Ga0116149, IMG submission 89787) | Active sludge microbial communities of municipal wastewater-treating anaerobic digesters from USA - AD_UKC057_MetaG | ecosystem: Engineered > Bioreactor > Anaerobic > Digestate | place: USA...
ACTGAACTACGAAGCCGAGGACAAGGGGCCCATGGCCTATGTGACCGTGCATGGTTCGCAGGTTCAGACCTTCCGTATTGGTGGATACCCCAGGCAAAACGCCACAAGCGAACTCCTGAAGGACATCCTGCATCAGTACGAGGTACCCATGACCGGCAACAAGGAGCAGTTGATTCAGAAACTGGCTGCCCTCGCCGCCAAGAAGTATCACGACCGTGCGTCGGAAATGGACCGGTTCTTTGAAAAGCACCGCTATATCCGCATGCGAACCGCGCCGAAGAACACAGCTGAATTGCCCCTCCTGGAAGACCTGACCAATCTGCGCAACCTGGTACTTACCATGTATGCGGTCAAGCACCTGCGCGGCGACGCCATCCTTGAAGTGTCCCACCAGAACGATACCTATACCGAAGAGGAACTCGCGCTCGCACTTATCACGGGAAAGGTGGAACTGACCGGCGCCTTTCTTCGTGTTGCCTGATGTGTGATGAAGGGGATGATTCTATTTTGGAATTCACCCCCTTTTTTGCCCGAGAGTGTCGGGATTATGGCGACACATCACCATTGCCACCATTACAATGATCGAACAAAAATGTATTTTCGGGAAGATTTGTTGTTTTGCCTTCTGCCAGCGATGCTTCTTATCTTGTTTCAGGATCACAAGAACTCGAATCTTGCAAAATCCAGACAGAATTTATTTTTTGATACAATTATGAAAGGAGAATATAAAGATGAATACTCTTGAAGAACTTCTTGAGATAATACACCCATCACGCACCTACGATGTCTATCGTCGAAAAGTAGATAATGCTCTGCTTAATTTTCCTTTTCAGTCTTTCCAGGTCAATAGCTGGGGTTCTTGCGATTATTTTGTTGCCAGTTTTTTTGCAAAAATTAATACGGTATTTTTACCTGCCGAAGCGGAAAGCAATCTAGAACTGGGTTTGATAACATTTCATAACGTTTACAGACCCGTATACGGCGAACAGCCCGAGAAGCCTATTTATGACAGAATAATTTATGGTCACGAAGGAGGCATGCATGGTTTCGTGAAGGAATCCATTGATGTTACCGTTGAGTTTTTGGCTGCAGTACCCATTGCCAACCGAGTGGATGAGTTTATGGACGGCCTTTCGGATGATGAGTACTCTGCGGTTGCAAGTGAATACTTGGCAAAATATGGACACCTGCTCCCTGATGAGATTGTAAGCAAACGAGAACTGTATCTGCCATGGATTCTACGCCAATTTCTAAAACAACACCCACGACTTATGCTGAGGATGCGAAATATCCATTGAAAAGCTATTTTTCAAATAAAGGATCAAGAAAATTACATGATCGAGAAACAGAAGGTTTCGTTAAATAGTTCTCAAGTAGAACCCATTGAAAATGTTGACTTCCGTCTTCTTCCCTTAAGGGAAATTTGTCGCCATATTGTTTATGGGCTCCAGCTGCTTTTTCATGTGCAATCAGACTGCGCATGGTGGTGCAATCTTCCCTTTCCAGGGATATGTTCGCCCCGGGTATTTTTGACGGAATTTTATTAGAAAGTATGTCATCCATCGGACATGTTGCTTGGAGACCGAAATAATCATCAATAATTGCCTGAATCCGTTCACGTTCTCGTTCTGTATCGTTTTGCAGGTCAGGTTGACCAATATGTTCTTCAAGCCAGTGTTTACGACGTTTTCCTGAGAATGCTTTGGGGAACCACAAGACAAACCGGATTGCTCCAATATTCCATGTGTAGCGATTTATGAAAGGTCTCTTTTCCCGGGATGATTCTTGAAGACAATAGGATAATTGGCGCCAAATGAAACGCTGTAAATAAAAGAGGTCATGTGCGATTCTGTGCCAGCTTCGTGGTTCGACTTGCGGTGGCATTTCGGACACACCTGACTCGTTGGGAATGAAACCACCCTATCAACCTTCCCAGTAGCCCTCCTCTTCTTGGCTTGGTTCTTTGATACCTTCTCCTTCGGGTGCTTGCCATTGCGGAGGTAGATTCTGTCTCGTTGGTAGTCCCATTGGGCTGCCTCGTTGATTATATTCAGCTCCGGAATTGTCCCTGAGAATGTCCCCCAATCGGGATGCGAAAATGCGCTGGGTAAATCTTCAATCACGACAGCAACATCCTGTTTCGTGGCGCAATCTCCTAATCTACTTCGAGAAGGAAGCCGGTTTAGAACCTTGCACAGCACTTCACATGCTTCGCAATCAGCCACGTTATATGCGAGGAGTTTTTCGCGAAGTGCTGGAGCCCGCGAGCCTTCCCATTGATGCCGCCAAATGATGGAGTTCTGACCTGTCGAGTCTGACGCGGACCAACTGAATCCTATGAATCCGGCAACCGCTTTCAGACCATTGGAGTACGTTAGGAAATAGACTTGCCCGTAAATATGCGCCAGCAGATTCACGGCCTCTTTGGCCACCTTCTGCAGGAACGCGTCATTTCCGACCTCGTTGGTATGGCGCTCCGTCATTCGTTTGAGGAATGTGCTTTCGTAACTACCGTAGTAAATCAGAACCGGCTTCTCCACGGTTTCGAGAATGGCCAGGAATTCCCGCCAGATCTTTCCCTCGTCCTCGACGGTATCCGCCCATAGGCTGTGCTGGACGGCGGAGTCGTCGTTGCCAATACGCACGCCGATCAAATAGTAGAAAGCGCGGTCGGGCATACCCTCGACATCAAGATAGACGGGCGTACCTTCAATCTTCAGTTCAGGACTGCCAACAATATGGATCTTCTTTTTCCGAATCGCCAGCGCCTTGAGCGAATGGTGATACTTCTCGCGTTTTTCGCGCTGTCGCTTGGGCCGTCGACGAGGCCGGAAGGTATAGGAGAGTTGTGTGACTGTGAAGATACCCTTGCTATGGAGTGTCCCGCGTTCTGTCGCGCTCATTCCGGATAGGAGGCTGAGGTCGTCTTTCGCGATGGCTTCTTTTCGGCACTGCGCTTGGAACTCACATTCAGCGCAGTGTCGGTTCAGGATAAGGTCGGGCGACGTAGGGCTGGATAGTAACGCGGTGATTTTTCCTAGGCGCTTCCGTACTTCATCTGCCAAGGCCGAGGTTTTCACCTTGATCCTGGCGTGGTCGTCCCCGTGAATTATCTTACCGATGGCGATGTCGCGTCCTAACGCTGCCGCAAGCACAAAGGAGGCGAAGGCCAGCAACAACTTGTCGTCCTTACCCAGTTTGTTGGTAAAAATGAAGCGAATGGGGGTGAATTAAGCCGCTTTTCCCCTGCCCTCAGAGGGTACACGCTCGACGGAGTGGAGACGAGTCTCGGCAGCAAAAGCGGTTGCCCCCGTGACTGCGATGTCCACGGCGAGCCGCCATTTGGCACCTTTCAGGTTATCCGCAGTAGGCGAAATCTCAGAGTCGGTTGGCGGTGTTTGTGACAACAGGTGTTTCGCCTCCGCTGTGCAGTAGGACTCATTCTGAGTTTTCACCCATTCGGCGTACGTGTTTCCGCACGGAGTCTGATTGTTTGCCCGGAGCCAACATTTGGTCGGGCACTTCAGAAATGCTTCGAAAAGGTGATTTGTGATCTTCATCGGAAACCAATTTACACCTCAAGTTGACGCCCGAAAGGGACCGACACCCGTGAACTCTACCCGGTAAACCGGTTTGAAGGACTGTGTCGTGGCCTGCACGCTCTGAATGCGGTCGACACGGTAGGAACGATGCTCGCGGTTGTCCACGCGAATCGCGTGAAGCACCAAGTGGCCTTCCCGTGTCTGGCGCAGGGAATACGGTTCAATGATCCGCTGTGTGCCGTCGTATCCCAACTTCACACACAGGTGATTCGAAGCGGCAAAACGGACAGTTTCCAGAGGAACGGGCGTATGCCATACCTGCATCGGAACGGCAATGCTTGTGTGAACCGGCGCTATTTCGCCGGAGCCAAAGGGGACGCGCGGAAGCGCAGACGCCTTGATACCTTTCTCCAGCCAGGCAAAGAGGTCTACAATCTCATTCCAGAAAGCCTCAAGCGGGGGCAGTACGGGCAACTGGTGGGCCAACATGTTCGACCATTCCGATTCAAGAGCCTCCCAGTTGGCCTCTATCCTGACCGAATCCAATGTGGGAACGGGAATGCCCTTGGCCCGGCACTTCTCCGCTAAGATTGTCCTGATTACCGTGGCGTCCGCCTCAATCTCTGCGTTTCGAAAAAGGTTAATGATGTCGTAGAGATCTCTGGGGCGCCCGCGCTCACCCATGGCTCGTATCTTTTCCGCGAACAACTCTTCGAAGCAGTAGCAGCGGACGGTTGCAGGTTCCGGTAGATTGTCCGGGTAGGAATGGTGTATGCGGCGTTGAACCGTCGGTCGAACCACTTTCTCCGAATCGCTGAGATCCAACTTCACGCTGGCGACCTTCGCAGCTCCACGGGGACCTTGATAGTAAACGCGGCCTTCCGTGTATAAGCCCGAACTGTGCCCCTTGAGAAGCGGCTCCCTTCCGCTGAAAACAAGCCCCGACGCTTCCGTGACCCGTTCCAAGACTGCCCGCAAGATTGGCCCAAGTTCGGCAGGCCGGATGGGACCGCCGGGAAGGATTGTGAAATCCAGATCTTCGGAAAACCTGTAGGTTTCGATATAGCATTTCTTCAGACAGGTACCGCCTTTGAACGCCCATTTGGTTCCCAGAATTTCGTCGGTGCCAATGCCCCAAAGAAGCCATCCAAGGACGTAGTCCTTCTCCACAATATCATCGCGAAGCGACCATTCCCGGACGCGTTCATCAAGATCAAATCGGTTGATCATGTGGGTTCTCCGCCTACTTGGAGCGATACGTTTACTCTGAGATTCCAGCGTTTCGAGATGCGCCCAGCCCGGCGGACGGTCGGGTCGAGAAACGTGAGACCGGTACTGAGTGAAGAACGACAGCGCTCGACAATATCCGGAATTTCTATGCCAAGGATCTCCATCAGGTACCCCAGTCGTTTGTAAACCGTTCGGTTGCCGTTCCGCTCCACATAATCCAGGAGCAGATGATCATTACGGTGTTCTCCCGCAAAATAGGTTTCAAGGACATCGGCGACGTGGCGGATGCCCGCACCAAGACGTGGTTCATCGAGAATATCCACGATGGTCCTCGAAGGGTCAGAAATCGACACCTGAATGCGGTCGCGCCACACAATCCTCGTACCGAACAGCCTATCTTCGGAACGGTGCTTCAGATGAAAGGCCGTATCCTGGATAATGACCGGACTTTTTCTGACGGCCTGGGCCGTCACAATCGCGATGTCGCGGAAAATCTGCTCGGTCAGCCCCCAATGTTCGCAGGCGCTCCAACCAGCAATATAGCAGGGTGTGAAGCTGCAAACGGCAACGGCCCAAGTGTCCTCACGCCAGTCGGCAGGCTCAGCCGCCCCGAGTGGCACCGTGGCATAAAGACCCCGTTTGATACGAACGAGCCAGCCTTTGGCGGCGAGATGGGCAAGCAGACGCTGAGTGCGGACCGAGTCCAGAGACCAGACTCGACCGGCTTCTGCAGCTTCAAACGGTCCGGTGAGGTCCCTATGTAGAATTTCGAGGCGCTCACGGGTTCCTGCTTCAATCCCGCGCCGGGAAAAATAGGGTATATTCATTTCCGTTATCCTTCATTAAGAGTGAATATTGCGCACTTATACTATACCACTCTTTGCAAAAACCCTGCAAGTCTTAATTTTGCAAGTCTTAATTTGAGGCATATCAAGGGAAACACGGCCAACGAAAATTTCTGCCTTACGAAGTACCTAATATTTTGGGAGTTCCCCCGGCTCTACCGGGGAGGCCGCAAAAGTTTGACATATGATGGAGTCCATCGTAAAGACTCTTATGACGCCGGTTGTCGGTCAAATAGATCTGGCTTTGAATGGCGTAGTGTTTGTTCCAAGACGACCGCATAATTTCCTGAATGCAGCCATCTGTTTCTTTTGAGACAAGATTTGCGTGATGGGGCGCAGGCGTCGTTCGGAAAAGAGGTGGACTTGGTTGTCAGGCTGATTCAGCAAAACATCAAGGATTTTCGGCGCGAGCTTCAGCAGGTTGAGCGTTTGGGTGACTCGTGCTCTGGAGATACCGAGACGTTTGGCTAAGTCAGATTGAGTGGCATACGCGCCATTTTCGAGAAGGTCTTTGAGGATGACCGCCTGTTTCACAGGATTAACGCCAAGCATGGTCGGTTCATTGTGGATTGTAGTTGGCTCAGTGTCCGCGGGTTCAATGGGTGATACGAAAAACTCGCCCTTGTGCAGTCGCGAAAGGTCAATCCAGAAGGCCAGATCGAAAAAGTTCGTGAATCTTTCGGACGCGGGGAGCCATCCAATTCCCGATGCCTTTGGCCTCGGTTTTAGTTTACACGACGCCCCGGTCGAATACAGGCCGGGGCGTCGTCGTATCTGCCTGCCAATGTGCGACTTGCACCGCCCCCCTGTCTCTACTGTATTCTCATGTCATGAGACGGTTGCAAACCTGCAAGCGAAAGGAAACCGGCAGGTTCCCCACGCTCAGGCGAAAAACACTCACTAAACACGAGAGGTTGCACTTAACAACTTCGAGTTAATAAACAGCGGGGTTGCCCATGGCCACCCCAACGGATGCCGGACGTTAAGTAATATGGATAAACTGTCAGCCACAACCATTGACCAGGCGACGCTTGATGAAATCATCCGGCGCATTCTCGCCGTTGCCTCTCCCGAGAAAATTATCCTCTTTGGTTCCGCCGCCACCGGTACAATGACCGCGGACAGCGATATAGACTTGCTCATCGTAAAACGCGATATTACCGACCGCCGACAGGAATATGTTCGCATCCGGCGTGCCCTTCGTGACATTGCCTTCCCCTTTGATATCATCCTCACCACCAGCGATTATTATGAAAGCACGAAAGATGTTGTCGGCGGCATCGCTTATCCGGTGAACAAGGAAGGACGCGTACTTTATGCCGCAGCGTGATGAAGAGAGAGGCCATCTTCTTTCCGAATGGCTGCGCAGAGCAGAGGATGATATAAAAGTTGTTGAACTGCTGCTTGCCAACGAAACGGGTTTGGCAACCCCCATCGCATTTCACGCGCAACAGGCCGTTGAGAAGTATCTGAAGGCCTATTTGACTTGGCATCAAGTCCCCTTTCCCAAGACACATGACATTGAACGATTGCTTGTGCTTGTTGAATCCATCAATAAGAATCTGGTCTGTTCACTTGCAGACACGACGGTTTTGACCCTATATGCTGTGGAAGTCCGCTACCCGGGTGACATGGCGGCAGCAACCAATGAAGAAGCGCAAGATGCTGTCGCACTGATGTGTAAAGCCCGTGACGCCATTCTTTCAGCGCTGCCTGGTGCTCTTGAATAGACGCCGTACTCTGTTGTGCCTGCTATGCCCATTAAGTTAGTGTTATTCTATGCTGCCTCTAAAACTTCCCGGAACTCCTGCGCAATTATTTTTTTTTAGTGGCGGCAAGGATGTGTATGCAGTCCACGAGCGGGGGCGCCCGATGAGAGTGAATAAAGTGTTCATTCGAGACAAACTTCATCCGGTAAGCTCTGTACGCAGTTTCCTGAATGTGTAAGCCTGCCTTTTGTGAGATGTAATCTGCGTAATGGGTCGTAGTTGTCTTTCGGATAAGACACGACTGTGGTCATCCGGCAGATTCAGTAAAATATTAAGGATTTCAGGGGCAATCTTCAGCAGGTTAAGCGTTTGGGTAACTTGTGCTCTGGAGATGCTCAGACATCTGGCCAGATCTGCCTGCGTTTTGTAAGAGCCTCGATCAAGGAGGTCTTTGAGAATAAGCGCCTGTTTTACCGGATTGACGAACGGCAGGGTCGGCTCTCTTGGGGTCACATTTGTCTCGGTGTCTACGTCTTCAATGGGCGATACGAAAAACTCGCCCCTGTGCAACCTCGAAAAGTCTATCCAGAAGGCCAGATCAAAAAAGTTCGTGAATCTTTCGGACGCGGGGAGCCAGCAACTTTCCGCCACCCGCAAAACGTGTGGGTGGCGTTATTATTTATGGCTTATGCAACCGACATACTTCAAAGCCGTTCATCTGGATGCTATTTTTGTGGTTCCACCGAAGATGTGGAACGAGGTATTCGCCAGCATAATGACCCGGAATATACCTGAAGCAAGACAACCAAACGCTTTGAAGGCCCATGGGAACTGGTCTGGCATAGCAAGCATGGAACAAGAGCCGAGGCTATGCGGCAGGAGAGGCAGATTAAGAAACGCGGAATAAGTCGTTTCCTGGACGATATCAGCCGGTAGAGTTCCGCCGCAGGCGGAATTAACCACGAGTTCACCTGCTGAAGCGCAGCGAAATTCCCGCTGAAGGCGGGGGTCGCGGAGCCAGTCAATTCCCGATGCTTCTGGCTTCGGTTTTAGTTTACGCATTGCCCTGGTCGAACACAGGCGGGGGCGTCGTTGTATCTACCTGCTAATGCATAACTTGCACTGTTCCCCCACCCCTACTGTATTCTGGTGTAATGAGACCCTTCTAAACCCGCAACCGGAATGAAACCGGCAGGTCCCTGGCGCTCAGAGGAAAAACGCTCAGGAAGTGTGCTCGTTTATGCTTAACGATTGATTAAGATATTTCCGGGCGTGGAGGTACTTCGGAATGACGGAAACTTTTACACCACGTTTTACCATAACAAACGGTATTGCTGCCGGCCTGACGCGCATTGAGCGGGCGCGTGGATTCCTGGAGGCGGCAATGCTGTCCGAGGATTGGGTGCGGGAGATGGGGCGTCGTGCGCTGGTTCTCGAAGCCCACCATACCACGCACATCGAGGGAACACAACTTACCTTGAGCCAGGCGGAGCAACTCCTTGCGGGCAATCCGGCGCCAGGAACTGATCCTGATGATGTGCGGGAACTATTGAATTACAAAAATGCCTTTGAGTTCGTTTCCGATTATCTCGAGGAGGGCGGACCGATCACCGAGGGGTTGGTCCGGGAGATTCATAAGCGGCTCGTCGAGGGGGTTCGGGGCGGCGCCGCTTGCCCGGGTGCGTATCGGCAAATGCAGAATTATGTGGTCAATTCAGCAACGGGTGAGATTATCTATACGCCTCCGCCAGTGCATGAGGTGCCGATCATGATGGCGGCGTTGGTGGACTGGCTCAACAGAGAGCAAGACATTCACCCGGTTTTGGTAAGCGGCATCGCTCAGTTCCAACTTGTACACATCCACCCTTTTTTGGATGGCAACGGCCGGACATCCCGACTACTCTCCACGTTGTGCCTTTACCGGGCGGGATACGACTTCAAGCGACTCTTCACCATCAGCGAATATTACGACCGGGACCGCCCCGCATTTTATCGGGCTATCCAAAGCGTCCGAGAACAGGCCATGGACATGACCGGTTGGTTGGAATATTATGTGGATGGGCTGACCGCGCAGCTTTCCGAAGTGCGGCAGCGCGGTGAGCAGGCCATCCGACGGGATGTGCTGGTCAAAGATCACCGACTTTCTGCACGTCAGGCCAAGGCGCTCACCCACATAATAGAACACGGTACTTTGACCATCCAGAATTTCGAGAATTTGTGTCCCAATGTCAACCGTCGCTCGTTGCAACGGGACTTAAAGGCGATGATGGATATGGGTGTGTTGACCTCAGAGGGGGCAACAAATAATATCGTTTATCGACTGAAGCAGGTGCTATAAACTTGCGACAATCATGCGACAAAACTTGCGACACCTTTGCGACACAACTCATGACATTTGTATGAGCCGATAGCTGAAAGCAACTATGTCAGGAATCAAGATGACATCTACAATCAATTGGTCGGCGCCAGTTGTTATCATGTTTTTTGTTCCATTAGTTATGAAGAGTAGCGCCTTTCATTCCATGACCATGGATGCATGTTAATCCACCCGGTTCGGGTAGGCAGACAGAAGACCGGCCACAGGCGAATCCAAGTCGTGGTCGCGGAGCCCGTCCATTCCCGATTCCTCTGGCTTTGGTTTCAGTTTGCGCATCGCCCCGGTCGAACACAGGCTGGGGTGTTGCAGTACCTGCCTGCCAATGCGCGACTTATATGGCACCAGCATCAGCTCAAATACCTTCAGACTTCCTGATCTCATCGGGGTTATTCAATGATTACTTGGAATCCGGTTTGGCACTTTTTTGAAGCCATGTGCGTATAGGACCGCAAGAAAGGGACCACGAAATAGCCAATAGCAGTAAAGGGCATCCATGCTTTGTTACTGACGGTTATTTCGTCGTCAGTTCCTTTTTGCTCCGTATTTTTGTTTCTTTACCAGTGCCATGGGCATTTCCGACGAGATCAGGATATATGACCTTCCTTCGACAGACCTTTCAGTTGATTGCAGGGACTTTAAGAAATGAATTCATGCAAAATCACACCTCGGCTTGCCACCATATGTTTCGCATCACAGCCAGTGACCATCCGCCGGATACCCCAATGCATCACCGTTTCATCAGGGCAAACACCCCCCAGCCCAGGTATTCACGCGTGTAGGTGGCGTGGCGCACGGGTTCTGTGGTCAGTTGGGCTCGAAGCTCTTTCGCGAAGTCGTCGTCGGGATTCGCTTCAAGCCAGCGGCGCATGGTGATCCATTTGGCCGCCTCGTATCTGTCCCAGCCGTCCTGGTTAGCCAAAACCATTTCAACGACGTCGTAGCCGAGGCGGCCGAAAGACGCGATAAGTTCTGGAAGCAGGAGAAAGTCGGCGATGGATTCGGCAAGACACCCCCTGGCCACCGCTTCCGTCGGTGGCAACTGCCGCCAGTAAGGCTCGCCGATGAGGATAATCCCTCCGGTGCGCAGGCTTCGCGCCAGCAGTTCGATGGTGCCGGCAACTCCCTCGCCGATCCATGTGGCGCCGACACAGGCCGCCACACCGACCCTCTCGTCAGCAACGTAGCCCGCAGCATCGCCATGGATGAACTTGACTTTATCAGCCACGCCGAGTTCTTCAGCACGCCGTTTTGCCTGCTCGGTAAATAACGGGCTCATGTCAATGCCGGTGCCGGTGATTCCGTAATCCCGTGCCCAGGTGCACAGCATCTCGCCCGACCCGCTGCCGAGGTCGAGCACCCGGGTTCCTGTTTCCAGACGCAACGCCGCACCGAGCGTGGCGAACTTATCGGGTGTGAAGGGGTTATGGATGCGGTGAGCGCTTTCAGTGATGGTGAAGATCCGTGGAATATCCAATGCAGACAATCTCCTTACGGCTGTGAATAGAGTATAGATTCGGTTAAAGCCTACCAAACAATGCTCTGCGGAGCCGTATGCATCAATATATGCAGATACGGTTCGGCAGGAGCCCCGGGGCATTAACACCGTGATGCCGCGTACAAGCCTTTAGGTTCTGAAAAAAGTCTCTCTACAACAACGGGATTGGAATCAATGATCTGGATCAGGCGAAGCGATGCCTCATTGGGAACACGCAACCCTTGTTCCCAACTCTGTACGGTTCTAGGCGACACGTTCAACGTGGCGGCAAAAACCGTCTGTGACATGTGCAGCTTTCGCCGAACAGATGCAATTTTCTTTGCGTCTACTCTCGGAGGCGGCGCAGGGACACGCACGGTTGCCAAGGTCAGTTCACCTTTCGCATGGGCAAGACACTCCTCAAGTCCAGTCTTAATCTGGTCAAATACACTCATGGGTTCTGGTTTGCCGGCCATAACTTAATCCTTCTCGAAACGGCCCTTCTGCGTCAATGCCGCCTTGATTTGCCTGGCAAGGGCAGCCAATTGTCGTTTCTGCGAGGCGTCTAGATCATCCCGTTCATCTTTGCCGTACGCTGTGATAAATTAAATGCAGTTCACTTCGGGAATATACAGGTATATTATACGCGCACTCCTCCACGCTTGCCCTTGCCGCGCCGTGCCGATGCAAGGCGTATCTTACGGATACCGCCACACCCCCGCATCACCTCGCCTTTGGTCGGCTGATGCAACAAGTCATTTTGGAGATGACGGTACAGATCATCGTCCATCAACTCCGTAACACGACGAGTAAAGAAAGGCGTTTCATAAAATACAAACAACCTACTACACCGTAGTATAACAGGAATGGCCGGCAACTTACCAAAACTATTTCATGAAAACGAAAAAGCTTTTTCAGTTGCCTTGCCAACTGAAAAACTTTGTTGGACTAAACGCTAATCCGACTGGCTCCCACAACCCTGTAATTGGGTGACATCAGAACCCAAGGGGCCTCCAGTAGGCGTACCTTCCTTGGTGCGCCAAAAATACTACCTACGGCGCTTGTGGCAAGAGGGCGCACCAAGGAAGGTACGCCTACTGGAGCG
>Ga0116149_1005247_pt1 | contig 12278 bp, 19 predicted proteins | sample AD_UKC057_MetaG_FD_89787 | JGI IMG/M metagenome (GOLD analysis project Ga0116149, IMG submission 89787) | Active sludge microbial communities of municipal wastewater-treating anaerobic digesters from USA - AD_UKC057_MetaG | ecosystem: Engineered > Bioreactor > Anaerobic > Digestate | place: USA...
AACTGTTCACATCTGCTATACCTTTTCCAATTTTACTCTGCATATTTCCAGTTCCATATTCAATTATCATAAGCACCTGTATTATAAAATTACTCACAAAATCGTATAAATGATAATTATCCCAGTTGCTTGGCATTTAGAACGGAAATTGTCCAAGGAATAAACTGTTTTGGGATAATAACCACACACACTCACAATCTTGGATGGGGAAGTAGTTGAGGTTACTGATAACCATTTTTTATTATCTTCATCCCAAGAACCCTGCCAACCATTATAAGGTTGATTATTGCTGTCTGCGGATACACCTTCAAATGCTGCTACATATCTTCTCGGATAATATCTTGCTCCTTGAAATTTTGATAACGATATTAGATGCTCTTGCCAACCGGTTTCTTCTTCAAAAGAATATTTATACCAAAATGCAGGGATTTCCACCATAATATTTCCGTCTTGTCCTCCTAATTTCGCATCACCAATAATATAATATAACTGAACTCCTTCACCAACAATCCCCCAATTACTAATATGCGGATGAGATAAAGTATAAGTATTATTATCATCTGCTCCGATAATCAAAGCCATCCAAAAATTATGACTATCCCCATCAAATATATTTATATATTTCCCAATATTATTTGTGGATGCTATCCTGTCTATTGTAATTTCTACTATTCCTAATCCATAATCAGAATTAAGAGCTTGAATCGTTCCATCTGCATTCGCTATATTTGTTTCCTTATAACTTCCCTTCTTCCACATTGAGTTTCTGAAATCAAGATAGTATTCTACTTTACCTTCATAGTTTACTACACATCTCCTCATCTTATTATGAACTGGCATTAAGTTCTCTGGAACAACATCATTTATATCATACCCAGGTAATCCTACTCTTTCATATATAAATCCATTGATTGGAGGTGTATCATCTTTACCGTCTCTGAATTTCACCCCATAAATATAGGGTTTATTCCTTTTGCTAATGCCATTTAATCCCAGATAACCCAATTTTCTAAACATCTTATACCTTAGTTATATTAGCTATACCACCATTAACGGCTATCTTCTCTCCTGGGTAAATTACCAGCCATATTTCTCCTCCAGTGGGTAAGAAGATATTACCACTTACAGCAACCGGATTTTCACCTATTGCAATATATATATCCGATTTAGCTACAATTCTCACTAAGCAATCACTATTACTATCTATTGCCTGAGTTGTAGCTACACTACCTGCAGTTCCATCCAAATCTTGTGAATTTTCCTGGCTTAATCGGACAATCGGTATTACATTTCCGTTAATATCTATTACTTGCTTAGCCATTTTCCTTCCTTATCTTGTCTATTTTTGCCACGATTTTGGCAATATCTTTAGTATAATTCACCGCAGTGGCATATCTACCGCCTTGTGGTCTGGTAAAATCGTGTTTAATCATCATCTCAGGAGTCACAATTGTTCCTTCATTGCGCCAGCAATAATTCATAGCCATCATACGGCAGTATGTTCGTAAACCATCCTCATAACTCTTAAATGTTATATTTCTGCCATCATCCATATTGCCATAATTGAATATATTATTTGTTTTCCGGCTTCTGACCGCTTCAGGATTACATCCAAAATGGCTTTCTAATATCCCTTGCGCTAAACATAATCTGGGATCAATCTTATATTGTGCACAAATTCTCTCAATAGCATAAGCCATTTCATCCAAATCATAATCAATTATTGCTTTCTTTCCGAATGGTTTTACCGCCAACTCCTGCAACACTTTTTTTATCATATCTTTGTTCATCATTGTCCTTTTCTCCTTATCTGTTTATTTTAGTTTATATCCAGTCGTCCTTCTTTAATTAACCGCAATTCAAAATCTTTCAATTCTTCCTGGAATATCTTTCTGATTTTCTCCTCCGTTAAGGAATTCTTCTCCAAATCATAAATTTTCTCATCAATCCCTTTCCGCCAATCCCTCAATCCATTCAAGGCAAATATCACATACACATTTACTAAACCTAATACTCCCAAAATAATTGTAACTAACATCTTATTGCCTTTATTCTTAAACTTCTTTTATATCCAGAATAGTCCTTTCATTCTTTACTATACCAACTTCATGTTCATAAAAAGTATGATCTGTCATGTAAGCAGTAATATTATATTTACCTTCAATACCCATAATATGATAACGACTATCAACATTCGTTTCATCAATATAATCTCGCTGATGTGCTTGCATATCTACCTCTGCTAATCCAAATGGAAAACCATTAAGATCAAGAACTTTACCTTCTATTATGCCAAATGGAAGTTCAACATATTCAATTCTTATTTTTTGGCCTAATCCTTCTGTTCCAAATTTCGTCATCCCGCTTATCTTCATCAGGACGCTCTCACCTTTATCTATTATTTTTTCCACCTTGATTCTGATTCCTGTGACGCTGATCACCAGATCCAAATTATTTAAATCAAACATCAGGACATCGCATAATGTATTATTATAACTCAGAAGGTATAAAGCCATATCATTGCTAACATTAATCACTCCTGATTCAAATTCTATTTTCATCCCGTTACAAAAGGTGGTTCCATCTTCCATCGTCTCTGTTTCAGGTTCCATTTTAATATAAGCACCACTTTTAAGAAGATCTAATTTATCAAAGTATTGCAATAAATTCTCATTCTCCACAGTAAAATTAACAAATCCCATTTGTGGTCTTATATATGCATCATAAAATCGTTTCATTTTTCGCCTCTTTCTTTTTTTAAATGGGGATAAGTCCTCACTTATCCCCATCTCTCCATTAGCTTATTGTTATAATTTGGAATGGTTTGGTTGTTATTTCACTACCGTATTTCCTCTCTCCCGCAAGGGTTATTTTGGGCTCTTCGCCGCTTACAACCTCTAATTTGGGATGTAATCTTGTTCCAAAAACAGCATAACCAAAAGAAATTTGGTCACTATCTACTAACAAAACATCTACTTTTTTATTGAGAAATGCAGCCATAATAGTATTATAATCAGCAGTTGAGAAATTTTTTACTTCAATTTCCAGAGGATTTTTTTGTCCCGAGATATAAGTTGTTGCGCCTCCATCTACTCCTTCTTCTCCGTCCGCTTCAATTCCCGTCTTAATGCTTCCCTGCGCTCCCACTAATAATGTCCAACCGCTGAATGTCCAATCAGGATAACTACCACCCTTAGTTAAGGTCGTTATAATACTTGATGCAGTTCTATAGAATACTTTATTGAAGTATTTTTTCATTTTACTCCCCCTGTATTTAAACTACTATTTTCATAGGCAATTTGCACTGCTGCTTCTAAACTGCCATATTTCTTGATTAATATTTCCTGCATTTTAACGGGTAAATGATTCTTTGCTGTTATTACTGCTATCCTTTTCTTTTGCATTCCATCTGCATTCTTATTGCCCATATCAATATTCACCAAGATATTTATCAAGGCATCAATTGCGTCTTTAGCAATTTGTTCTTCAATCGTTAGTCCCCATTTCTTACTTAATTTTAGGATCAATGGAACGCCGAATGCTGTTAATACCACACCTAGTAAATTCATTACCGGGACTTGCAATTTATCCCAATTGACGGATGCCGGCAAAACAACCGGCACCATCAATAGGAGCACGATTAGGTATATCAGATAGTATTTTTTCATCTATTACATCCTTACCCAAATTATATTTATGCTTGCTGCACCAGTTGTGCTTTTATAACATATATATTCTGCATCAAGAGTGGGCAATTTCACTGGCATATCCTTGGGAATATATATCCAATTATCTGCTATGCTAGCGTTAACCCCTCCATATTTGATTAGTAAAGGTTGGTGTCTTCCGATTATTATTGTCTCTGCGGCATTACTCGGAACGGCTAAACTATCATAGGCAGCAGGGGATTGTGCCGGAATTGTATCTCTCTCGGTAGTGAAATACCTGCTCATTTGAATTGGTATTCCGTTATTATCCATTTTCAATGTTTCTGCATACATAAAAGCAGCCATCATCATCATTAGGAATATTGCCAATACTATTTTATAATTTACTTTCTTCATTATTCCCCCTTTAGACATCTCTTCTGAAACCAATGAGATAGGTATTATCCTGCACTACTCCACCATAAACAGTATATATGTTGACTACATCTCCTGGTATTTTAGCGTCTGGCGAACTTTTGCTTTCAAATTCTTTCTGTCTTCCAAATCCAAATGCCGGCTTCCCGTAAAATAACACAACGGGTAAAGTTCCTGCGGTAATTGACCAGTCATTTTTTACTTTCGGCATATCATTAGCTAAAATCACATCAAAACCCAATAGCCGTCCAATCACACCATCCCGCATCGCTGTCGTATCAGCAATTTTATCTCTACTCACAAAATCTGGAATATCAAATAGATCCGCTTCAAATTCAGGGCTTATTGCACAATATCTTTCTCTTGTCGGAACCTTATTAGTATTCAGTTTCTTTCTTGCTGCAAGAAAATCAGTTCGTGTAAGTTTGTGACCCGTTGTATCGCTAATCGTATTTTTATACCCAGATCCACTATTCAATCCAGCAATCATTGCCTTCAAAATAAAGACATCATAATCATCCAATAATGCATTTACTGCTCCTTTTGTGAGCGCCATTAACATATCTACCGATGCCTGAGCCGCATCAATATCGCTTAAATTGAAAACAACTCCTTTTTTTTGATCGAAGCTGAAGGATATTGCCGATTGTGAAGGATCGTCCGGCGTGGTTACAGGTAATGCCTGAACAGTTAATCCTGTCAATTTTGGTCCGTTATAACCTGTCGCTCTTTGCCCCAGGGTAAAAGGAGTATAATCCATTACACTATTAACTATTCGCTGAGTTGTCCTCAGCTCGTCAATCATCTCTCCCAGGGTTCTATCTGCCCATAATTCAGGAAAAAATCCCATTATTTACCTCCATATAAAGCCTTATTTCTCAAGGCATTAAATTGTTCTGGTTGATTTTTTTTGAATGCTTCCAGTTTCTCCGGATCATTCAATAACTTACGATATTCTTCCTGCGGATTTTCTGTCTTATTTTCCTCCTCAGGAATTGGTTTTCCCGTGGTCAAATCCGGTATTACATTTGCAGCAACAAATTTTTCAAATGTTTCTTTCCCTTCTTTGGCTATAATCAAACCTACTTCTCTTTGCGAGGGAAGTAATTTCTTACCAGTTATGGCGTCTTCCACCATTCTGATTTGTTCCTCCTCTGCTATTTTGGCATCCTTTTTGGCTATTTCCGCCTCTAATTCTGCTATTTTAGCTGCCTGCATTTCTTTTTCTTTTTGCAGAGCTATTACCTGTTCTTCTAATGTCATCTTATTCTCCTTTCCGCTCTTTTGAGCTTTTTTGTTGCTTTCTTCTATCTTATTTTTATTTATCATCGGTTCTAAATCGTCCTTAAAATATGGCGTATTAGTTAGTGCCACGCTATGTAAACAAGTTCCTATCCATTCATCGCTATGAGGATCGTGTTCATCAAAAAGGATTACCGGGCTAATATATCTGTAGCGTTTAGTTTCTATATAGCCCTTCGCCTCTTCTGTCCATTCAATATCCGTTGCCCATATTCCATTATCTTTCTTTTCCAGTTTATTGATCCAGCCCGCAGCAGGTGCCGGTTCTCCATTATCTACGCTATTCAAACTTTGGTGTTCATAATCAATTACCAGCTTAATCCCGAAGCGGGCAAAATTTTTAACAATATCCTCACAATCCTGTTCCGTAATTCTAAACCCTCTTTCTCTCCATTCTCCAATCGGAACTATATGGATTTCTTTTGGTAAGTTATCTACTGCTTGGCTCATTATGTAATATTTCATCTTCATTCCTTGTTTATATTATCATCTGTTTTGCTTATATCTATATTTTCTCTTCTGTTTTCAATTTATATAGTATCTTACTATACTTTTTCTTACTTTTGCCTTTTCTCCTCTATTTTCTCTTTGATATTTAAATGGAGTAAAAAAATGACTAAAAAAATGATGGACTGGTTCATCAGTAAATTGCAGGATGAATCTCTGAAATTTGCCCAGGTAGAATCCTATGAAGGACAGTTTGAAGACCTTGATAATGATACCACTATCTTTACACCTGCTGCCTTTGTCTTAATAGAACATCCCGAAAATGTCGGTGATCTTATTCTTTCAATGAATTATAATGTCTCCGTCTATCTGATTACTACTCATATCCATGGTGCTACTTATGATTCTATGCTGGATTTGATTGATACTCTCATCTCCTATTTACACTCCGCTCCCGTTCGTTTTGACTTGGATGAAGAGCATAAACCTCCCACTCAATATTTTGGTAGATGCTTCTTTCTTTCTGCTGATTATGTTGCTATCTTTCCAGGTAAATGCGCTTATAAATTAAATTTTATTGTCAAGGCATAAGGAGTTCAAATGTATTGCACTATAGCTCAAGTCAAAGCCAAACTTGGAACCTTTACCTCCCTTATTATTGGTGAACTTACTGATGATAATATTAAATCTTATATCGCTGACTCTGATGCTCTCATTGATGGTTATATTGCTTCAGCAGTTTCTCTCCCTTTTGTCTCCGTCCCGAAATTAATTACCGCTATCTCTATTGATCTTACAGTTCGCAATCTCTGGGCTTTACGCCAAGCCAAAGATTTGCCTGAACATGTCAAATTAGATTATGATAACGCTTTAAAACTTCTTAATCTGATCAATAAAGGTTCTCTAAAACTCTCTGCTGAAAACTCTTCAGATCCTTCTTTTAATGATCTTAAGTTCACCGCCGCAAATCGTATCTTTGGATCTGAATTATGAATCAAACTCAATTGCTTAATTCAATAGGTATAATTCTTACCCGTGATATTAAATCTCGTATTCGGAATAATCAAATAACCCCAAAATCTAAAGAATCTGGAACTACTTTAGTGAAATCTGGCAAATTAGTTAATTCTATCACTTATCAAGTTGATAATAATATTGTAAGAATAGGAACTAATCTGAAATATGCCAGAATTCATCACGAAGGTGGTATTATCAGACCTGTCCAAGCTCAATATCTGGCAATTCCTCTTACAAAAATAGCTGCCGTGAAAAAGCCGAGAGATTTTGATAATACTTTTATCTCCAAAGGTGTTATATTTCAAAAATCTGCTGATGGTAAATCAATAGCTTTATATGCACTTAAAAAACAAGTTAATATCCCTGCTCGTCCTTATCTGCTTATTCCACCAGGAAGTTATAAGGCATTAGAAAATTTACTTTATAGTTATTTAGAAAATGAATTTAAAGGTAGAAAATAAAATGGCTTTCTCTCAAGTTACCAAAGACCTTGCTCTCCAGCATTTCATTGAAGGGAAATCACTTGCCCAAATCTCCAATATCCTTAATGTCCCCTTGAAAACTCTATATAATTGGAAATATAAATACGATTGGGCGTCCTTCCTCCGCATCGGAAATATAGAAATTGCAATGTCTGTAGAACAAGAAATGTATCGTCTCGTTCAAACAATGATCAACAATAATACTATTGGTGATCCCGCACAAGTGGATAAGCTCGTCAAGCTTACTAAAGCCCTGGAACGCTTATCCCCCAACCGGCAAATCCTTAATTCTCTATACAGGATACTGGAAGCTATAACAGATTATGTTAATCTCGCTCAAGATCCTATTTTTGCCAAATCCTGGCAAAAACATCTAAAACCTCTTAGTCAACATCTCAAAAAGGTTTTCAGCCCGAAAGATTAGTATGAATTTAAATGTTACTTCTCATAATTATGATTCTCTTATTGAGAACTTAATCGGCAGAATTAAAGCTAATGCACTTCCTTTCCCCGATTCCGATCCGCTATCTATTTCTCATCGTTCCTCTCGTGCTCTTGCAGATTTTGAATTCTTTGCCAAAACTTATTTCCCTCAACATATATTCAAACCTTTTGGTTCTTTTCATCGTGAAATCAATGACTTGACTAATATCCCCAAAACTATTACAGCTATAGCGGCACCTCGGGCTCATGGCAAAACTATTCTTCTGGCTGTCCTTAAACCAATCTGGCTAATCCTTCGTGGAGATATTCACTTTCTCATTATAATTGCTGAGAATGAAGACCTTGCCAAAGAAAGAACCGGCTCAATTGCTACAGAATTGCGTTATAATGAACGCCTCTTAATGGATTTTGGTGTTTCACTTCCTTATCTTAATGCCGATAATGATTATATTGTTCGCAATTCTTGTCGTGTCCTTGCCCTCGGCTATAGACAACCGGTGCGCGGTAAATTGTTTGGTTCTTACCGTCCCGATTATATTGTAATAGATGATTTTGAATCTCACCTGGCAAATAATATCCGCATTGCTCATGAAAAAAAAGATTATGTCCGGCAGGAAGCTTTTGGTGCACTTCCAGCTGATAAAGGGGTCATTATTTGGCTCGGGAATTTGACGCATGCGGATTCTGCTTTGAATCTTTTCAAAAAAGATTGTGAAGATGAACCTGATAACCCTTATATTCGCTTTATTCTGCGCAAAGCTATCCTTCCTGATGGCTCTCCTCTCTGGCCTGAGGGTTTCTCTTTGCCTGAATTGGCTAATATAGAACAAGCAATGGGCTCTATTGGCTTCCAGCGTCATTTTATGATGAATCCCATTACGGAAGGTATTAAGTTTCTCTCTCAATGGTTTCATTATTACGATTCTTTGCCTAATACTTTTGATAGTATTATAACCTATTGTGATCCTTCTTTATCCAGTAAAGCTACGGCTGATTATAAAGCCATCATTACCCTTGGACTTAGTAATCGGCGTTATTATGTATTAGATATCTGGATTCGGAGAACCAGTATTAATTCTATGTTGCTCTATCTTTATTCCCTGGATAAACGCTTTCCAACCCGTATTTTTATGGAATCAGTCCTCTGGCAAAAAGTCCTTTGGGAGTTCATTCCGCCTCTTTCCGAATCTCAGGGCTATCTCCTTCCAGTTACAGGTATTGAATCAAAATTGCCCAAAGATCAACGCATTGAAGCTATATCTCCCTATTTTGAATGGGGCTGGCTTTTCTTCCCCAAAATTCGTTCTCAAGACCTGCAACTTCTGGAAGAGCAATTGCTTGGTTTTCCATCTTTCCCCTATGATGATGGTCCAGATGCTCTTGCCGGAGCACTGGAATGTCTCAAAACTTTTGCCAGACCCTTTGAATATCGTTCCTTGAAATCAAAATCCGCTAATAATTATATCTTTTTATAAGGAGTTATAATGTCTTTATTTAAATTCGCCAAAAAACAAACTACTCTGCCTTCCTTAACAGCTGTAGAAGTCCCTCAGAGCTCTTTAAATTACCGTATTCAACTTACTCCTGACTATATCCTTTCAGCTCGTTCTCAACTTGAACTTGGATATCTCTCTCCAATGCTCAAAGCTTATCGTATCTTTCGGAAAGAAGATGATTCTGCCGCATCTGCAATTGATGTCCGTTCAGAAGCTCTTAAGGCCTCTTCTGTTTCCTTTTCAACAGAGAAACTATCTTCAGCCCAAATTGATTTCTTTACTTCTCTGCTTAAACAATTTACTCCCCTTTTTATAGATCTGCTTCTGGAATTAAAACTAACCGGTGTCCTTTTTCGCCAAATAATCTATGATTTTGATTCCGGTCTTTATTATCCAGTTAAATTCATTTCCTATCCCCGAGCTGATTTACGACTTCTAAATAATATCCCCGTTCCGTTCAATAATAATACCCCGATTATTATTAATCCCATCCAAACATTGGCTTATTTTCGTGAAGAAGCTATCTTATATTCTGCTTTGAAATATGATGTATTCTTTTCGTTCGCCATTAATAATTGGGCTCAATTTACAGAAACTTATGGAAAACCCCCTCGCATAGCCCGATATGCTCCTGGCACCACTGAAGCCGAAAAAATACAACTATGGCAAATGCTCCAAAACTTCGGCACAGATCTTGCTGCTATGGTCTCTGATAATGTTCATATAGAATTTGCTGATTTTATGTCCAAATCTGCCTCTTCAGATCTTTATTATACCCTCTCTAAATTCTGTGATGAACATATAACCCGCCGTATTTTAGGCAATAATCTTTCTACTACCTCTGTTGGAGATGGTGGCTCTTATGCCCAGGCAAAAGTGCACAATTTAGTTCGCAAAGATATTCTGGCTGGTGATTGTCGTGATCTTGATGCTTTCCTTTCCGCTTTTTTTACTCGCTTAAATCATATTAATTTTGATTCTCAAGCTATTGATGTTATAGTGCATCCACCTTCGGATAATAATCTGATGGAACGCATTCAAATTGATGAAAAATTATATAATTATATCGGCATTGATTTCCCCGAGGATTATTGGTATACTATGTATGGTGTCCCTCGCCCATAAGGATAATGAACGCTAATGAACTCTTCTCCACTCAATACTCTCCATCCCCTGCCAGCTACATATATTAAATCTCGGCATTATATATTCGCCAAATTATCAGCTCGTAATTTCAAATCTGATACCGTTCCTCTATTTTCTGCTATGGACCATTTGAAAAAACAAATTACTTCCCTTTCTTCTATTGATACTTTGCCTCCTTTCACTCCTCTTGCAGTTCATTATGGTAGTGCCTTGATAAATTCTGTTCTCGCCTCTTTCATTAAAGGATATAATAATTCCCGTAAGCGCAAATTGCGCAAAAACTCTCTCACCTTAGATGATTTAATCAAGTTCGATTGGAATCTCCAAAATATCCCTGCTATGGCTTCTTTTTATCGTCAGGTATTTACTATGGCTTATGTCCAAACTGATGAATTACGAAATCAGCTCTTTGAAGATGCCAAAAATGTTTTTGCTTCAGGTGGTTCTTTTCGTGATTGGGCAGATTCCTTCTCTTTGCATGGCTTTGAGCCATCCAATCCTTATCATTTACGAACTAATTATGATACCGCCGCAAATGCTGCTTATGCTGCCGGTTCTTGGCAAAATATAGAAGAAATGAAAAATATCTTTCCTTATCTTCGTTATGTAACAATGCAGGATAATTTAGTTCGCCCTGAACACGCTGCTTTAGATGGACTTATTTTCCCCGTGGATGATCCCTTCTGGAATACTTATATGCCTCCAAATGATTGGAATTGTCGCTGTTCTGTAGAACAACTAATGGAATCCGAATTACCTGATATTCCTCAGCCCAATCTCACTCCTTATCCTGTTAATATTAATCCTCAATTCCAGAATAATCCAGGTAAAACTAATGCTCTTTCTCTTTATACTGCTCAACTTTCTGCTCCTCCTACTAATTGGAAGGATGCAGAACTTCCTTCCTGGACTAAATATGATTCTGCTAAATTACCTCAGCTATTTAACACCGATAATTTAACTCGTTCTCAACTTCTGGATTTATATGCTAATTATCTTGGCAATAGAATTGTTTTTGATGTTAATAATGTCCCTGTCTCACTTGCCTCTTCCAAAGTCCATAAGTTTTTGGATATTAACCTGCAAGAATATACTATTCAAGACCTGAAAGAATATAATATTCAAGACCTTAAAGGAAGATTTAAATATTTGCCTTGTATTGATGATACAATCCGTTCTCCCCATGAGGTTTGGTTTCAGCCAGATAACAATAAGCGAATTTATTATTTAAAACAATATGCTAAAAATATTGTGATCATTGCGGAAATAGAAGCTGATAATATCTTAAGATACTTTAATGTCTTAATCCAACGCCTCAAGGATATTAATGATCTTAGGCAAGGCATCTTGCTCTATAATAAATAAGAGCTACTTGCGTAGCTCTTATTATTGGGCTGATCATCAATATTGCCTGCTATTTGACCAGTTCACATCTTTCTCCGCGGGCAGGCGCTCCAGATGCTGCACATTAATATTATAATCTTTTTTTTTCTCCACCTTTTTCTCTTCTTCATTTTCTGTCCTATTTTCTTCTCTTATCATAAATTATATCTCTAACCGTCAAAGCACTTAAATAATACCTCTCTGCTACTATCTCTATTGCTATTTCCCGCATAATCCCTTCTCCAATTAATTCTTCCACTTCTTCTCTAATCTTATTGTTCCTGTTTTTATTATTCTCTTCTCTTTTATTCATCTACTTGTGCTCCCATTCCTTCTAATATCTTTCTGATTTCGTTCTTTATCTTTTCACTCTTTGTAGATTTGACTTGCAGTATTAAATAAGCAACTCTTTCTTGATACGCTTTTCTTAATGAACATATCTTCATTCTTTCTTCGTCACATTGTTTTGCCTGGCAAAC
>Ga0116149_1005259_pt1 | contig 12253 bp, 9 predicted proteins | sample AD_UKC057_MetaG_FD_89787 | JGI IMG/M metagenome (GOLD analysis project Ga0116149, IMG submission 89787) | Active sludge microbial communities of municipal wastewater-treating anaerobic digesters from USA - AD_UKC057_MetaG | ecosystem: Engineered > Bioreactor > Anaerobic > Digestate | place: USA...
ATCAATGGTAGCCCTGCCGCAGCGGCCTTTTCAGCCACGGGCTTTAATTCAAGCGGCGTATGATGATTCCAGAATGCATGTGCCTTGACACCGATACACCCTGAGGATGTCTTCCATTTTTCAAATTCTGCGACCGGGTTCTTTTTGCCTTTGGGGTTCACGAACACCCATCCCAGGAATCTATCCGGGTGCGCGCGAACAAGATTGAATACGGGCTCGTTGTCAGGATCGAACCTTAGGGGATAATTGTTGCCAAGAATTTTTATCCCGTTATTGGTGAAGTTTGCAATAAATGATTTTCCAATGCGCCGAAAAGGGCGTTTGAAGAGAAGTACCTGCAGTAAGGATATCAGCAACCTGCTTGGTTCAGGGTAGGGATCAATTTGAAGTCCCATTAGGGCCGTTTTATCGACACCTGACTGATCCATTTTCTGCAGCAATTCATTTACAGAGAGAAGACGCTCTTCTAAGTGGTAATGACAGTCGATCACCATGATTCACACTCCTTAAACTTAATGTACGTCATGGCCTGCTTACGTGTCCGTGGAAGACGGCTCCGGCGCTATCAGCTGGAACGAATCCATCTGCAGTTATGCCCGCGCGGTCACCGGCCTAGATGACGGACGAGAAAGTCGCCGTCTTGTTGCCGTCCGCATCAATCAGCGCGGCGGATACCGCCTCATATGGCCAGCCAACAAACTGCTCGATGACGGCATTCAAGTTGTTCGCAAAGAGCAAAAAGGAGCTCGCCGCGATTTCCTGTCCGGCTTTTCATACTTCCTCGGATATGGGCATCATGCCCCGTGCAGCTGTCTCAAATGAGATTTGGTCCGCAACCTTTCGATAGATGAGATTGGGGAAACCATACAGGTTATAGACGCCCCATGCTCTAAATTTCGTGATGATTACCGATGGAAACCTATCCCCATTGACAAGGCTTGTCAAATATCTCTTTCAGGAAGCTGCGCGAGAACCGGATGAGCCCCAAAAAGAATGCTTACCCGGCCACCCCACCACGACCTGGAAAAAGGAAAGGCGGGGGGCGTCGGGTCCTCTTTAAGTACACCATGCATGTATTTAGGTTATCTGAATCTTCTAGCCAAGGGCATCCTTAATTTTGGGGTAACTGGGGTAACCGTGTTCAAACAATTGATTCTATTGAACAAATGCCTCATGGCCTAGGGTAATAAAGGGGTAACCAGCGGGTAACGAAATTTATAGTCAGGGGTATGTCTCAAATTGGCGTGATTCGCGTGACCGGCACCCAGATACATAGAATTGTTAAGATACCAGCGATCATCAAGGCGTGACCTGGCGTGACCCTTCCCGTGACCCGGGGAGGAGCAAAAACCCAGGGGTTGAAGCGTCACAAGCGTCATCCGGAGCTCGACGAAATCCTATTTCCTTAATATAGTTTACCTTTCTTCGATGACGCTTTGTTTCACCCCAAGCGTCACCATAGCGTCATCTCCCGGGGGGATGCGTCATCACAGATGCCGGTTGCGTGTATAGGGCGGAGAACCCACCCGCGCGTACACTGAGCGCGACTATCAGCAGGTTCCCAGTTATCAGGGGTCAAACCCCTGCCCCCGGATTGGAGCGTGTAGAAGGTTCTGATGGGGGATTATCGATTTCTTATTTCCAGGCTCATCATTCGAGCAGGCGTTTCAGACCTCATTCGGGCAACGTATGGCGGCCCGTTGTCACGGAGCTAATGGATTCTCATGCGCAGACGATCCACGGCGCCAAAGGTCAAGGCGACTGAAGAGCAATGCAATAAGATTCCAGACTGTCTTGAAATGACGTCCGCATTCGGTGCAGTAACGCCCCTGCCGGTCGTTCTGGCAGCTTAATCCTCCATTGACAGGGCCGGGCCGATCAGGGATAATCCCCGAAAATCCAACATCGGGAGGACAGAGGCTATGCGGGATGTCCCGTGATCGAGGCTGTACGCTGTGGCGCGTCGCCGCCCCGATCGTCTCCGGGTCCGGGCGCAAAACGGATCTGTGAGGGCCCGCCATGACCCGTCTGGAGTCCCTTACCGACATCCGCCACAGCCTGTTCAAGCCCCGCCTCCAGGAAAACTTCACCTTATGAAATTTTAGCGACACATGCCGGATTTGATGTCCGGTTAGTTGATTTTTTGTGTTTTTTAAATTTTTGTGTTGACAAACAAGGAAAATAATAGCACGTTCCATATGCCCCTTTAAAAATCACATCAAAGCACCATTTTTACCTGTGAGGTGATGTATGGTGGCATTGATCAAAGACCCCGTGTCTCGGATGATGAGAGCGGGATTTTGTGTTTTAAGGAGCTATCGGTAGAACAAGGGCTGCTCGATTCAGTATGTTGTTTTTTTTAATGCCACCCTTGGGGCTGTTTTAACTTTCTCGCCTTCCAGGCGAAGTAATTTCGTACGATATCTGTAAGGGATTAGCAACAGGCAACCTTTCCATATTATGGCCGTTTGCAAAGTCGAATTCATTAGACGCGGCCCCTAAACCCATCGGTTTGCAGCCGATGGTGGTTCAGCTGTGCGATAGGAGGGCAATCAATATGGCTATGAAACGCTGTGATCAGGGACATTACTATGATGCAGACAAACACACGATGTGTCCAGCTTGTGGGGTTCCCGACCTTGAAATCGGGAAAACGAAGCCCCTTGGAAATGCCTCGCCACAACTTGAAGCTACTTGGCATTCACCGGCACTTGATGAAGGGAAGACTATACGCCACGGCACAAGCAGGGTTGGTCCACTTGATCCTGGTAAAACCGTTGCTCTCGTAAGGAAGAAAGCAGGGATTGATCCCGTTGTTGGATGGCTGGTGTGTGTTGAAGGAGCTGATAAGGGCCGAGATTATCGAATTCGCAGCGAAAAGAATTTCATTGGCCGATCGGAGAAGATGGATATTCAAGTCAGCGGAGACGATACAATATCTAGAGAAAATCAAGCGGTTGTCAGTTTCAATCCCAAAAATGGCACCTTTAAGGTACACCCCGGCGATGGCCGCGGGATTGTCTACCTAAATGGTGCGGATGTTGATGCCCCTCAGGAGTTGAAGCCGTACGATGTTATTGAAATTGGACAAACAAAACTGACATTTGTGCCATTCTGTGGGGAGAAATTTCAATGGTGAAAATACTACAGAATTGGTTGACCGTCGCTGCGCTATGCTTAATCTACTCTTCTGTATCGGCAGCAGATGTGATTACATTCCGGGCCAGACAGGCCGTAGCGCGGCATCCTGAAATCAAGGTGTACATCGATGCGCTTGGCCCTTCAGGGCTTCCCGTAGATGCTCCTTCAGCAGGGCAGCTCTTTGCAACGGTCGGCCAGATACAAGCCGATATCAAGGACATCAAACGCTTCGACCAGTTAGGAGAGGGTGTGGGATATGTTTTTCTTGTAGACATTTCTCGTTCACTTTCTTCGGGTCAGTTTGATCAGATGAAGGCTGCCATCAACCTTTGGGTTGAAAAGATGCGAGATACTGACCGTATGGCTATCATCTCATTTGGCGAGAAAGTCACTACGGTTCAAGATTACACCGGTGACAAGAACGCCTTGAAAAATGGAGTCAAGGCGCTTGCTATGAGTGATAACAAAACTCAGTTGCATCAGGGCATTGCGAAAGCAATAGAAACGAGCCATCGGATTGACACGACTCTGCCGAGCCGACGGGTGATTGTAATGCTCTCTGATGGTGAGGATGACTTCCCAGGCGGCATGACCCGGGATGAAGTGCTTGCAAAAATGACAGAAGATCGTGTTCCGGTCTATGTGATTGGCTTTTTACAAAGGGGCGTGGGAAAGGATGAAAACCTGAAGGCCCTGGGTGAGTTTGCGCGAACGTCTGGTGGCGAGTTTTTTGATGGCAATCGCGCTGTGTTGGGAAAACTATACGAATCCATTCAGCAGAAGATTCTTAAGTCGTTCTTGGTGAAGTTGGATGCAACAAAAGCCATTGCGGATGGAAAGTCATACAGGCTGCAACTCACCTTAAGTAGTTCAGGAAAAATCATGACCGATGGTCTCGATCTCCGCATATTTCCTCATACGGGGACAACGCCAGAAAAAACTCTGCCCCAACCTTGGTACAATGCCTGGCATAAGAAGATCTCCGTTTGGGGATATGCTGCAGCAGGTTGTTTTCTCGTTCTGGTTATCGCACTTTTCATAAAGTCGCGTCAGAAAAAAGCCGCCAGGCTTCGTGCCGAAGAGGAGGAGCATAAACGGGAAGTTGCCGAGCAGGAGGCTGCTCAAAAGAAAGCGGCAGCAGAAGCCGCAGCTCGTGTAGAGGAAGAAAAAAAGAAAATTGACGATCAATTGACGGTCAGAAAATCACAAGCGCCCGGCTTGAAGATGAAGCTCTCCGTGCTGGGCAATTCAGCTGATAGACGTGATTACGGCATCATCCTCTCCAACCAGGCATTCATCGGCAGATCTTCAGAATGTGACCTTTCGATTCGTGACGATGAGGAAATATCAAAACGGCATTGTAAACTGACAATTGAGGGCGGTTACGTGATGATAAGCGACCTCAATTCCACGAATGGTACGTTTGTTAATGGAGTTCCGATCAAGAGTGATTATCGATTAAAAAGTGGTGATCTTGTGCTGCTTGGAAGAACGGAGATGCGGATAACTTTCTGATAGCTGTATCATTTTAACAAGGATCTGAAGATTACCCTATCTTCTATGGTAATCTTTAGTGATAGCCCGACCGAACACTGAAGATACATCCGCCAATAGACTGCTATAGCTTTTGCAGTTTAAGAATCCCACTATTAGAAAGTCATTGCATGCTCATTCGTCCGGGAAATGCCCAACACATCGGTTCGCGAAATGAGCAACAGGACTCTTTTGCTTTCTCGCGCATCGAGGATGCTTCTTTAGTCCGCCGGGCGGGTGTGCTTGCTGTACTGGCCGATGGAATGGGCGGTTTGGCAATGGGGAGAGAGGCGAGCGACTGCACGGTAAAGACAATCTTGTCTTCGCATGCGCGCTCTCAACCAGAAACACCGCCAACCAACATCCTGCAAAACGCTGTCAAGTTGGCAAACAATGATGTCCTTGCTATGGCGCAGAATGCGGGAGTTGACGGAGAGGTTGGTTCTACGCTGGTTGCCGTTATCGTCAAAGACAACAACCTATACTGGACTTCAGTGGGGGACAGCAGAATTTATCTTTATCGGTCTGGTGAACTGGTACCGCTTACAACGGCCCAGAACTATGACACTGAACTGCTCCAACGCGTTATAGATGGCACGCTAAGTATGGAGGAGGCGCAATCACACCCTGATCGGGCAGCCTTGACCAACTTCATTGGAAACCAGGACATCAGACCAGCCGACAGCAACCTCAAGCCCTTCCCGATTTCTGATGGCGACTGGATTATCCTTTGTTCTGATGGATTGTTTGGAACACTGACAGATTACGAAATAAAAGAGGAGCTATTTGGCAATCCGCATGATTCCTGCGAGCGGCTGATTAAGAAGGTTTTAAGCCGTAATAAACCTCACCAGGATAATACTACCGTGACGATTCTCACCTGCGGAGATCGTAACTCAGTAACGATTCGGACAAAGAAGAAAATCCGTCAGCACAAGATTTTCACACCTGAGCAAAAACAAAAAAAGTTTCGATGGATATCTATTCTTGTGGCACTGGCCTTTTTCGTAGCATTAACGCTCGCCGCTTACATCTTTTATAAACAAGCTCAAAAACATTTGATGGAGAAGCCCATCACAATAGGCGAAAATATTCAAAAATCGCAGTCAGGCTCAAGCGAGGTGCCAATATCTAAAGGTAAAGCGAATGCAGAGAATGAGAATATTTCCGATTAAATACAGATATCTGATTCCTCTGATAATGCTCTTTGTAGCGGAGATTTTCAGCGCCGCATCTGCGTTAGCTGTACCCATTGAAGCGATGAAGGCCAGCACTGTGAGAATACTGTGCCGGTCAGCCTTCTCCTCCGGCATTTACTCCGGATCAGGCGTTATAGTAGGCAACGGTGAACATGTGGTGACAAACAACCATGTCATAGAATGTGCTGACAATGGTGGTAATGTTATCGTTATTCAAAACAAAGAAAACAGCTTTCAAGCCAGCGTTTTATGGAAATCTGAGGCTAAAGACTTGGCTGTGCTTCGGATTGATGGAACGATTGGTGGCGCTGTGCCAGCGTTTGCAACCAGTGAAATGGTCGGAGACGCTGAGACGGTTTACGCAATGGGTTTTCCAGGCGCTGCCGACTTGAACAGGGAGACTCTCTTCTACGTTAAGACAACTAAAGGCATAATCAGTTCACGCACAACCATTAATGGTTTGAGGATATACCAGACCGATGCCGCAATCAATAGCGGCAATTCAGGCGGTCCGCTCTTCAATGAATCAGGCCAAGTGGTAGGTATCAACTTCCTCAAAGCTTCTAGTTCTGGAATTGAGGGTATCGGTTATGCCATCCAGGCAGATGAACTGCTTCCCGAACTTGCACGGCTGGGCATATCCTACCGAAAAGCAAGTTCTGACGGAAAATCGGATGCCCCAGTTGCAGTTGCCCCTTCCGCACCATCAACACACATACCTGGAAACAAGACAGAACCACCAACAGACGGGCAAGCTTCATCACTCCTTTATCTTGCCATTATTATTGCCATAGCCGTGAGCGCGGTTGCCATCTTCGTGACTTTAACCAAGCGGGGAGGGGAAATGGCGCAATGGACGCGCACTCGCGGCGGCAATGGTACGTCGCAACATTCTCCCCCTACCCCCAGAGAGAAACTACCGCCACTAGGAAATCAACCGCTTCTTCTTGGTTTATCAGGAACATTTGCAGGCAATGAAGTCAGAATGGGTCCCGATCCTATCGCTATTGGAAGAGACCCCAAGAGATGTCAGCTGGTTTATCCTGCCGATGTTAACGACATAGGCAGACTTCATTGTGTGGTGAGATTTGATCCGATACGCACCGCTTTCATACTTGAAGACCGGAATTCAACTAATGGAACATTTTTGGGCAATGGTGTCCGCCTTGTCCCGGGGAGAGAATTTCAGATAGCCCACGGCGGGAAGTTTTATCTGGCCCACACACGCAATATGTTCAAAGTCATGTTGGTTTAGGAGGACAGATGAAGTTTGAGAGTGCCTCGATCTCAAAGACTGGTGGCCGTGAAGAAAATGAGGACTGCTGCGACAGCATAGATGTCGGCTCTGCTGGACTATGGATCGTTGCCGATGGTCTTGGTGGTCACCGAGGTGGCGCGGTTGCTTCACAGACAGCTGTTCAGACAATGCTCAGCAGCTGGCGTCCAGAGGCCGAAGCTACCCCGCAAACGATGATCGAGTTAATCAACTCAGCCCAGGTTGCCATATGTAAGCGGCAGGAGACTGACCGGCAGCTTGCCGCCATGAGAACTACCGTGGTTGCTCTTCATATTGTTGGAGACCAAGCGCTCTGGGGACATGTGGGCGATTCACGGCTCTATTTTTTTAGGGGGTGTGTTCTTTCATTACAGACCAAAGACCATAGCGTCCCACAGGCAATGGTTGCTGCAGGTGAAATTACACGGGAGCAGATTCGTTACCACGAAGACCGAAATCGTCTGTTACGGGCTGTCGGAAACCCTGAAGGGGCGAAGCCCACGATTCTTGAATCTGCTCAGCCTGTCAGACCGGGAGATGCATTTCTCTTGTGTACTGACGGCTTATGGGAGCAGGTCACAGAAACTGAGATGGCGGTTGATCTGGTCAAGTCAAGCACCGCAATGGAGTGGCTGAAACGAATGGAATTACGTCTGATGACCAAGGTAAAAGCGGACCATGACAATTACACCGCGCTGGCCCTGTTTGTCATTAAAGCGTAAGGGGGGAAGTTGTGACTGAAGCAATAGTATTTGGAATTATATTTGGGATTGGATTCTACCTGTTTTCTTGTTTTGTTGGGTTTAAGATCTGTGAGAAGTTTGGTATTGGGTCGCTGTTTGAGTGCTGTATCCCGATTTATAATGTAGTCCTTCTTTGTCGATGTGCGGATATTTCTGGTTGGAATGCACTTTGGTATATAATCCCGGCCGCTTTTTTTAAAGGCGAACTCCAGGTCCTAGGGGCTCTCATATCAGCCGTATTCACAGTCGTTTTGTTTGGACGAATCGCGGAGCGTATGGGGAGAAGTTTCTGGCAGTATGGCCTTGGAAGCGCATTTCTCTTAGGAATTCCAGTTCTTGTTCTGGCGTTTGGCCCCGCCCGTCCACGAGTGCAAAGTGCGGTGCAGGGGGGTGATCGGGAACGAGATGATAGTGCCGCACCCAATACGATATACAAACCACTTCCCATTAAAAACAGTACATTGCCCGCAAGATCATCTCCGATTGCGCTTGAGCAGTCAACTGTCAGCATTCACTGCTACATGGGAGAGCTTAAGGGAAATACCATTCCTGTCCCGGCTCAGGGGATAATTATTGGGCGTGACCCAGCACAATGCCAGCTTGTGCTTTCATCAAAGGAACTTTCGCGGATACACACAGCGATTATGGTAGAAAAGGATAATCCTCGTAACATTATTATCAGAGATCTGCAGTCAACCAATGGCACCTTTCATCAGGTGCAGGATTCTTTAAATAAAGCGCGCTGGAAACGCATCAATGGTTCTGTTGTGCTTGGCCCTGGCGAACGCTTTAGAATTGGCAAGGACGTTGCCGAGTTTGAGGTTTGCTAATTGAGTTGCCGTATTTGGAAGGGCTTGCCCCATGAGTAATGAGACCCGTTGTTTATCCTGCATGTCAGACATGAGGGGTTCTACAGCCTGCCCGTCATGTGGATGGCAGATGAACAGCGAAATGGACAACCCCTTATACCTGCCTGTGGGTCACCTCCTGAATAGTCGCTACACCATCGGCAAGGTTCTTGGAGTTGGCGGTTTTGGCATCGTGTATATCGCCTGGGACAGCAACCTGGATATTAGGGTTGCAATTAAGGAATTTTTGCCAAAGGAATATGCAGCTCGCTCTTCCAATCATATCAGCCTCACCCCGTACACCGGCAGCGCCCATGCAGATTTCTCCCTCGGCATCGAGAAGTTTCTGGACGAGGCAAAGGCCCTGGCACGCTTCCAGGATCATCCGGGAATCGTCACCGTCCACGAATCGTTTCGCGCCAACAACACGGCCTACATGGTCATGCAGTACCTGGATGGTATAACGCTGAAGGAGTACCTCAAGCGCCAACCGGGAGAGAAGATCGCCTTCAATGTGGCGGTCAAAGCAATGACCCCGATCATGGATGCCCTGCGGGAGGTGCATAAAGCAGGATTCGTCCATCGCGACATAAGCCCCGACAACATCTTTTTAACCACCCAGAATCAGGTAAAGTTGCTCGATTTCGGTTCTGCCCGATACGCCATCGGCGAGCATTCCAAGAGTCTGACCAGTGTTCTTAAGCATGGCTATGCCCCGGTTGAGCAGTACAGTGTAAAGGGCAAACAGGGGCCTTGGTCGGATGTCTACGCCGTATGCGCCACCATTTATCGCTGTGTCACCGGGTTTGTGCCACTCGATGCCATGGAGCGGATTCAAGAAGACACGATCAAAGCTCCTAAGCAACTCGGAATAGATATCCCTTTAAGCGGCGAAAGAGCCCTCATGAAGGGTTTGGCACTCAAGGCCGTCGATCGGTTTGAGAATATCCAGCAGTTGCAGAAGGCATTGGCAACAAGAGGGAGGCGCGCACCGCAGGTGGGGGGGACGGATGTTCAGGCCGATATGATCCGGACTTTGCAAGAATTTGAGTCTGAACAGCAGAAAAAGCATCGCAATGCAATACAACCTCACCGATCACATCTAACGAATAATTTAATTGAGTGTGCAAAATGCGGGGCGATGAATCAGTTAAATCCTGACGATGATCCAAATGCACTGCAGTGCGGGGTGTGCAAGAACTTACTGGGGCTGAAACCAGTCTCGGAACATAATGAAATAAAGTGTGCAAGCTGTGGTTATGAGAGAACAGAAAGGGATGATCACTTCTATTCAAAGGAAGAATGTCCTAAGTGCCACATTATTTATAAGAAATTTGTTGATAAACCAACACCCCAAGAGACTACGGATGAGTATGTAATCAAATGCCCTGAGTGCGGCACAAGGAATCAATTTGAACCAGGTGATGATCCGACAGACTTTGTGTGCGGTCATTGCAAGAGGGATTTTGGATGCCCGGCAATCGACTCATCTTACGAAAAGCATGTGAATAACCCCGTCCATCCTTTGGCTATTTATTTGAAAGGATACCGCTATTTGCCCTTGGGTGAAAAGATAGGGGTAGCATATTGCCACGGGTGTAAACGTGATGATTCAATGCATAAGTTATATTATTGCCGACAAAAAGATGAATATTATCACGGTCAATGTCTTATTAGCCAAGGAGGGAAACGCGTCTCGACGACGGAAAACACATCAACAACGGCAACCAATAATGACCAAAATAATATTGACCTCAAAGCCCCCCCAATCGAGGATGAGGTTAATAAGATCAATCCCATGGTCTTTTTTTTGATTGTGTGTCTGATGATTTACTTTGTTTCTTGCACTATCTATCTTATCGGCATAGATACTTCTACAAAAAAAGATCCCCTTATGACTAAGATTGAGCAAGAAGCAAGTAAATTCAATGCAACCTTACCTAAAATGGTGAATAATAGAATCAGGTATGACACGATAAATGTTGGCCCAGGCAAAAAGGTTACAAGCGTCTTCACAATAACTGATTCAAAAGCGTCTGATTTTGACAACACAGTATTTTATAACGATGTAAAACAAAAATTAATCAAGCAGGAATGCAAAGGCGACCTGCAAGACTCATTAAAGGGAGGTGTTACATTTGTTTATAGCTATTACGGAAGCGATGCGATGCTTATTGCTGAGGTCCCTTTGACTCCAGCTGATTGTGGTTATTGAAAGACGGGGACAGCTGCCCTTTTAGCCCCTTGTGGGGGCGATACTCGTTGTAATCCTGCATCCGGGATCATCATCTAAAATGGTCCTGGAAACAATCTTCCCTGAGCGCCCTTAAAATGACGAGAAGCTCAGACCGCGACATCCAGGACCTACCGGGGAGTTCAGGGAACAATCCTTTTTTAGCCAAGCCGCGGCTATAAGAAATGGCTGGAGGCCGTCGGTCAACGACCTCCAGCCTGCCAGGCTCCCGGAACGTGGGTGGTTGTGTAAAGAGTTTTTCGCTTTTTTGGGCAGCGCCCTTTCAAATCTGATTTATCCTGCCTCCGCTAATTCCAGGGCCTGATCGATATCCTGATCGTGCAAAAGGCCCATGTTCAGGTACCGTTTCGCACCCCACTGGGTCCCGGCCACGTGGCGGAGCCGGGCCGCGCAGAGCATCAGCGCTGAGTGTCCGTCAGGAAAGGCACCCACGACCCTGGTGCGTCGCCGGATCTCCCGCATGATCCGCTCCAGGGAATTGTTCGTCCGGATCCGAACCTGATGTACCCGGGGGAAGGCATAGTACGTGAACGTCTCTCCGACCGATTCATGGATCTTCTTGGCTGCTTCTCTGAGCTTCAGACCCTTCAGCTTGCTGCAAACAGCCTCTGCCTTCTCTATGGCTGCATCGAGATCCTCGGAGGCATGGATCGCTTTGAGCATCGTGGCAACGTCCAGCATCAGTCTCGTCGGCACGACGCTCAGGACATTGCGGTAAAAATGAACGATGCAGCGCTGCCACTTCGCCTCAGGGTAAAACTCTCCCAGGGATTCCACCAAGCCCATACAGGCGTCGGTGACGAAAAGGCGTACCCCTTTGAGCCCACGTTCCTTCAGATGACGCAGAAAGTTCGACCAGCCGGCCTTGTCCTCTTTCGCTCCCTCGCAGATCCCCAGGATTCGCCTATATCCTCCCGCATTCACCCCGATCGCCACCAACACCGAGACATTGCTCACCTCGCCGGCCCAACATCTCTTCAGCACGATTCCATCCAGATAAACGTAGGGAATTGCTTCTTCGATAGGTCGATTTCTCCAGGCCTCGATCTTCTCGTAGACCTTCTTGTTCAGGTTGCTGATCGTCCCGGAACTTACCTTCGTTCCCCACAGAGCCTCCGTAATGTCCTCAACCCGGCGAACCGAAACACCCGCCAGGTACATCTCGATCAGCGCCTCCTCAACCGACGCCTCCCGACGTCGATATCGCTCGATGATGGCCGTCTCGAAGGTCTGCTGACGAAGCTTCGGTACCTTCAACG
>Ga0116149_1005265_pt1 | contig 12248 bp, 9 predicted proteins | sample AD_UKC057_MetaG_FD_89787 | JGI IMG/M metagenome (GOLD analysis project Ga0116149, IMG submission 89787) | Active sludge microbial communities of municipal wastewater-treating anaerobic digesters from USA - AD_UKC057_MetaG | ecosystem: Engineered > Bioreactor > Anaerobic > Digestate | place: USA...
CGAGCGGGGGCCGGAGTGGAAGTCGAGATCGAGGACGTGCAGCATCGAATCCGCGACCGTTGTCCTTTCCCGCTCACCGTCTCACACGACGATGAGCTCTTCGAACTCGGGGATTTCCTCCTTGAGCGCCATCTCGACCCCCATGAACAGGGTCATCTGTGCGCTGGGGCAGCCCACGCAGTTGCCGGTCAGCCGGACCTTGGCCTTGTTCTCGATCACGTCGACCAGCTCGATGTCCCCGCCGTCGCCCTGTATGAGGGGACGGATTCGATCGATCACGGTCTGGACACGTTCGCGTGCAATCATATGCGCTCCGGCTGGGCTGGGCGCCCCGCTCGTCGAACCTGGTGGATGGAAAAAGGGAAGCGGCCGATTGAACCCCGCTGGTATCCAGTATAGCGGGGAGGCCGCCCCGCGACATCTGGTAGAATGAGCCAGACCCCTACATGGCAGCCCCATTCACCATAGACTCGGTCGTCGTGGGCCGCAGTGCGCGCATGCGTGCGGTGTTCGACTTCGTGCGCGTGGTGGCCGACAGCGACAGCAGTGTCCTGGTGACGGGAGAAACCGGCACCGGGAAGGAGCTGATCGCCAACCTCATCCATCAATCGAGCTCCCGGCGCCACAAGCCGTTCGTCGCCGTCAGCTGCGCGATCCTGTCCGAGACGCTGATCGAGTCGGAGCTGTTCGGGCACGAGCGCGGCGCCTTCACCGGCGCGATCAAGGAACGGCCGGGCCGGTTCGAGCTGGCGCAGGGAGGCACGATCTTCCTCGACGACATCGACGACGTCCCGTTGTCGATGCAGGTGAAGCTGCTGCGGGTGCTCCAGAACCGCGTGGTGGAGCGGTTGGGCGGGACGCGGCAGATCCCGGTGGACGTTCGCGTGGTGACCGGCTCCAAGCGCGATCTCAGGCAGATGGTCGCCGCAGGGAAGTTCCGCGACGACCTCTTCTATCGCCTGAACGTCATCCCGGTGAACCTGCCGCCGCTGCGCGATCGCCGCGAGGACATTCCGATCCTGGTGGACCACTTCGTGAAGCGGTACTTCCGGCAACGGGGCGAGGAGCCGCGTGCGGTGTCCCCGGCGGTGCTGCAGGCCTTCCTGCGCTACCCGTGGCCCGGGAACGTTCGCGAGCTCGAGAACGCGTGCGAACGGATCGCGCAGACCTGCACGTGCGACACGGTTCGCCTCGGGTGCGTCCCGGTCAGCGTGCTGTTCCACAAGTACGCCGAGGATCACCAGCCGGTCGTCGAGAACCACGCCCATCCCTCGGCGGTCTCGCTCGACGACCGCCTTCGCGAGGTCGAGTCGAACCTGATCACCTGGGCCCTGAAGGTGAGCGGGGGCAACAAGTCGAAGGCGGCCGAGCTGCTCAGCATCAAGCGCTCCACCCTCGGCGATCGCATCAAGAAGCTCGAACTCACCCACCTCGAAACGACGGAGCAGTAGGAAGGAGCGCCGAGGGACCGGCGCGCCGCGCCGAGTTTTCGGAGGAAAAAACCGGACTCGGCTCGACATGACGTCAAAACAGGCCTGTTTTTGACACTTCCGGCCGTCCCGGTGTTGGCACTTCAGTTGCTCGGTTGTCTGTCGTGCCCACCGTGCTCGAAGCCGCCCCGCCGCTGATCGCCCCGCCGCTGGAGGTGGGGGTGAACGGTCCAGAGGGGTGCGCCCTGTCGCCCGCCGACCTGCGGCGCCTGTTCCGCGGCCGCCGCCTGACGCCGGCCCGCCGCGAACGGCTGGCGGCCAGCGGGCGTGTCGTCGCGCGGTGCGGTTCGCGGATCGTCGGGCTGGCGGCCTTCGAGCCGCTGGGGGCGGAGGTTCGCGTCCACGAGTTCGGGGCCGACACCGGTTCGGTGGTGCCTGCCGAGCGGATTGCGGACGTGCTGCTGGATGCCCTCGAGGTCGCGTGCCTGGCATGCGGGGCCCGCCGGCTCGTCCTGCTTCCGCGGGCGGTCGTCATGCCCGGTCTGCTGCAAAGCCGCGGCTTTGCGGTGATGGCCGAAGGATGCGCCGGCAGCTGGTTCGAGAAGTCGTTTCCCTCCTGACGCTGCTCAACTTCCGCTCACCCTGCGGCGCGCCGCGCCGCCCCGTGCGCCGGCGTTCCGAACGCGGTGGCCTCGAGCCCGGCTGCCCGCACGCAGTTCGCGATCTCCTCCAGTCGCTCGAGCGGCACCGCCTGCAGGTAGGGCCACGCGGTCGGGCGATCTACCGAGTAGACGTGCACGAGGCGCGGCCGCGCCGCCAGCAGCTGGACGATCCACGCCGAGACCGCGAGGTCGGTCGCATTGTCGAAACGGCCGGTGCGATCTTTCACGAACATGGCCTGGATGACGACGTCGCGCAGGCCGGCGAGGCCCGAGACGATCGACTCGAGCGGCACGCGCGCGGCGTTGAGCCGGCGCAGCAGCGCCGGGTCGCCCGCGTCGAGCTTCATGTACCGCTCGTCGAGGGTCTCGAGCGCGGCACTGACGCCGGGCAGTCCCAGCGTGCTCGCGTTCGACAGTATGGCGATCGGCAGCCGGGGCACCACCTCGTCGCGCGCCTCGCGGAGCGCCGCGATCACCGCCGGCAGCTCCGGGTGCAGCGTCGGCTCGCCGTTGCCGGCCACCGTGAGGCGGTCGATCGGCTCGTGCCTGGCGGCGAGCGCGGCGAGGGCGCGCGCCGCGGCCCGGGCGATGGCCGCTGGTGAGGGCCAGGGGCCGCCCGGGGAGGTTCCCGGGTCAACGGTCACGGCGGTCCAGCCGTATTGGCAATAAGAGCAGTTGAACGTGCAGACCTTCTGCTGACGGGGGAGGATGTTGAGTCCGAGCGACCGGCCGAGCCTGCGCGAACGAACGGGGCCGTAGACGAGGCCCTCGTGGAGCGGCAACATGGGAAACCCCTGAGATGCCGGGTTTTCGGAAGAAGAAGCGCCGGATTCCCGCGAGCGCCCCGCGGCACCCGTTCAGAAATCGGGAAGGAGTCGGGGCCGGATCCCGCGCAGGGAGCAAGGGTTACAAGTTCGAGGCCAGCCCGGGCGCTTGATTTTCCACCCGCGCGCGGCCACAATCAGCGGCGAACCGCAGGGCGGATCAGCGGTGGACGGGGCGAGGCGCCGCCTTCTCCGTTTCCCTCGTCCGCTCCGCTCTGACGCCGACCGCGATCGCCTTTCGCTCTCTGCGCTCGAAACCCGAGGTCACCCGCCAGGGCGCTGGTTCCGCCCGGGAGCACACGTGTCACGTCCCTTCGTGTCCGGACTTCGCGGCCGGTTGCTGTTGCTGATCGTCCTGGCCACGCTGCCGGCCTTCGCGCTCACCTTCCTGACCGGGTGGCGCGACCGGCAGCGCCAGCGTGCCGAGGTGGCGGCCGGGACGATGGGCCTCGCCCGCCAGATCGCCGCCGACCAGGAGCGCATCATCGACGGGACGCGCCAGATCCTCTTCGATCTCGCGCAGGTGCCCGAGGTCCGCGAGGGCGACCCGGCGCGCAGCCGCACCTTCTTCGCCATCCTGATGAAGCAGTACCGTGGCTACGCCAGCTTCGCCGTGGTGGCCCCGAACGGCGACGTGCTGGCCAGCCTTCCGAGGTCGGCCGAGCCCGTCAACTTCGCCGACCGTGACTGGTTCCGCGAGGCCGTTGGCGAGCGCCGCTTCGCCGTGGGCGACTACCAGGTCGGCCAGCTGACCAAGACCGCCGTGCTGGTGGCCGCCTGGCCGGCCATCACCGCCGACGGCACCCTCACGTCGGTGATCACCGCGGCCCTCGACGTGCGGTGGCTGAACGAGATCGCCGCCGCCAGCCAGCTGCCCCCGGGTGGCTTGCTGCTGCTGGTGGACCGCCGGGGCCAGGTGATCGCCCGCCACCCCGAGGGTGAGGGATGGATCGGCCGCCACCTGCCGAACCCGTCGCTCTCGGCCGTCATGAAAGACCAGGCCGAGGGCGTGGTTGAAGCCGCCGACCCGGACACGCTCGAGCGCATCTACGCGTTCACGCCGATTCGCGGCCGGGCGAACACCGAGCTGCGCGTGGTCATCGGCGTGCCGCGCGAAACCGCGTACGCCGCCGTCAACCAGCTGCAGACGCGGCAGCTGATCATGCTGGCGCTCGTCATCGCCCTCACCCTGGCCGGGGCCTGGGTGTTCGCCGAGCGCTGGGTCCTGCGCCGCGTGGCCTCCCTTCTCGACGCGACGCGCAAACTCGCCGCCGGCGACCGCTCTGTGCGGACGCGCCTCCCGTACGGCCACACCGAACTGGGCGAACTGGCGCGCGCGTTCGACGAGATGGCCGGCGCCCTCGAGACGCGACAGGCCGAGCGCGATCGCGCCGAGCAGGCCCTCCGGGCGAGTGACGCGCGCTTCCGGGCGTTCATGGCTCACAGCCCCGCCATCGCCTTCATCAAGGACGAGGCCGGGCGGTACGAATACGCCAATGCCGCCTTCGAGCGCTTTCTCGGCATCGAGCCGGACGGGTGGGCCGGGCGCACCGACGAGGACTTCTTTTCCCCGGAGGCTGCCCGTGCGCTGAGCCTCGCGACCCAGGCCCTGGGCGACGGCTCGGGCCCGCGGCAAACGCTGCAGGCCGTTCGCCGCCGTGATGGAACCGAGGCGTCGTGGCTGCTGGTCACCTTCCCGCTCGGCGACCCGGCGTCGCCGAAGCTCGCGGGCATGGCGGTCGATCTCACCGACTCGCAGCAGATGCGCGAGGCGCTGCGGCGCAGCGAGCAGCAGTACGCCACCCTGGTCGAGCAGGCAGCCGACGGGATCGTCATCACCGACGCCGGCAGGCGCCTGGTGGCTGTCAATTCGGCGGTTTGCGCGATGTCGGGCTACTCGCCCGACGAGCTGATCGGACGCCCGGTGGACGATTTGTTCGCGCCGGGCAGCCTGGCCGCGTTGCTGGACCGTACGAAGGGGGACGGCCTGGCCGGCGCGGTTCCCGAGATCGAGGCGGTGCGGAAGGACGGAGGCCGCTTCCCGGCCGAGGTCAGCCTGCGGTTGTCGGCCGATGGATCGGTGCAAGCCATCGTCCGCGACGTGACCGCCCGCTACGCGGCCGAGGCGGCGCTTCGAGCGAGCGAGGAGCGTTTTCGCCGCCTCTACCAATACCTTCCGCTCGCCTACCAGTCGCTCTCGCCCGAGGGGGTGATCCTCGAGGTCAACGAGGAATGGGTGCGGCTGATGGGGCTGCCGCGCGAGCACGCCGTGGGCCGCCGCTTCGACGAGATGCTGCCTGCCTCGGGGCGCGCCCGGTTCGGGCGTCTGCTGACTGGCCTGAGCGGGCCGGCCGAGCTGCGCGACATCGAGCTCGAGGTGGTGCGCGCGACGCGCCCGGCCGCCGTCGTGCGCCTGAGCGGCCGCCTGGGGCACGGAGCCGGCGGCGCGCACGTGCTGCACTGCGTGCTGCAGGACGTCACTGCGGCGCGCGCGGCGGCGGCGCGGGTCCGCGAGAGCGAGGCACGATACCGCTCGCTGTTCGACGACAGCTCGGCATCGCTCTGGGAGGAGGACTTCTCCGGCATCAAACGGCATCTCGATCGCCTGCGGGCGCTCGGGGTGACCGACCTCGAGGCGCACTTCGACGCGCACCCCGAGGAACTGGCCGACTGTGTCGGGACGGTCCGCGTCGTGGACGTGAATCGTGCGACGCTGGCCATGTACGGCGCCGAAACGCGGGCGCAGATGCTCGGGGGCCTCGATCAGATCATCGGCCCGGACGGCTACGAGGTCTTCAGGGACGGGATCCTGGCCCTCGCCCGGGGCGAGCGGTCCTGGCAGAGCGAGGCGGTGAACTACACCCTCGGCGGGGACCAGATCGTGGTGGCCCTCCGCTGGTCGCTGGCCCCGGGCGCGGAAGAGTCGTGGTCGCGCGTGCTGGTCTCGGCCATGGACGTCACCGAGCAGCGGCGCGCCGAGTCGGCGCTGCGTGAAACCCAGGCGCTGATGGAGCAGGCGTTCCGTCTGGCGCCGGGCTTGATGACGCTCAGCACCCGTTTCGACGGCCGGTACGTCGACGTCAACGACGCCTTCCTGCGCGAACTCGGGTACTCGCGCAGCGAGGTCGTGGGCCGCACCGCCAGCCAGCTGGGGCTGTGGGTCGAGCCCGGCGCACGAGAGCGCCTGATCGCCCAGTTCGAGGAGGCGGGGCATCTGCAGAACGCCGAGGTTCGGCTGCGGCGCCGCTCGGGCGCCGTCCTCGACGGCCTCTGCTCGATCGCGCCGCTGGTGGTCGGCGGCGAGCCCTGCCTGCTCATTCACATCGTCGACGTGACCGCCTGGAAGCGGGCCGAGCGGGCCGGCCGCGAGAGCGAGCGCATGCTCTCCACGCTGATGAGCAACCTCCCCGGCATGGTGTACCGCTGCTCGGACGACCCGGAGTGGACGATGTCATTCGTCAGCGAAGGGTGCCGCGCGCTGACCGGCTACGAACCGCACGAGCTGGTGGGCAACCGCCGGATGTCCTACGGGCGGGTGGTGCTCGAGGAAGACCGCGACGCCGTCATCAACGCGGTCACCGAGGGGGTGCACGCGGGGCGTTCTTTCGAGATCATCTACCGGATCCGGCGACGCGACGGCGCGGTGCGCTGGGTCTGGGAGCAGGGGCGCGCCGTTGGGTCGGGCGGTGGGGGGTACGCGCTCGAGGGGTTCATCGCCGACATCAGCAGCTTCACCGAGGGCGCGGTGCCGCAACCCTTCGTCTCCGGGGCGGTGCGGCGGTGAGCCGGGGGGCGGCCGGCCCCGCATGTTCCACGGCCGGGCGGGAAGAGGGGTGACGATGCTCAACGCGTGCGAGCTGGAGATCGACCTGTTCTGCAAGGGCATCCGGGTGCCGGCCGACGTCCGGCTCGATGGCTCGCGCAGCATCTCGCGCACCCGCGCGGGCCTGGGGTCGGGCCTCGAGATAGTGATCCCGACCGGCTCCCGGCTGAAGGACCGGATCTGGGTGAACGTGCCGGTCGAGGAGCGCTTCGCCCGCCAGTCTCCCTACCGGCTCGAAGGCTCGCCCGAGGGCGGCTACGCGGTGCGCGACGAGCGCAGCCAGACGTCCTACACCGTCGAGATCCCATCCGAGCCCGCCTGGTACACCCGCGAGACGTCGCGCGGCATCCCGATGAACCGCATCGGCGTCCTGCAGGGGACCTACCTCGGCATCTACGTCAACATGGTCTGCACGTTCTGGAATTACAGCCCGGCCGTGAACTGCCGGTTCTGCACCACGGGCCAGAACGTGGGGGAGCACGAGGTCGCCGACAAGTCGGTTGCCGACGTGGTCGAGGTCGCGCGGGCCGCGAAAGCGGAGTCGGGCGTGACCTTCGTCCATCTCAACGCGGGGTTTCAAGGAACCCGCGGCGTTCAGTTCGCCGAGCCGTACATCCGGGCGCTCAAGGAAGAGGTCGGTGTGATGGTCGGGGCGCAGCTCGCGCCCGAGAAGGACTTCTCCCGCTACGACCGGCTGATCGCCCTGGGCGTGGACCACGTCTCGTTCTGCCTGGAGTTCGTGGATCCCGAGTGGTTCGCCCGCATCTGCCCCGGGAAGGAGAAGCAGCTGGGCCAGCAGCTGTTCTTCGACTCGATCCAGTACTGTGCCGCGAGGATGCCGCGCGGCGCCGTGTCGGGGGAGATCATTGCCGGGGTGGAGCCGATCGAGAAGACGCTCGAGGGGATCGATTGGATTGCGTCGCAGGGCGCGTTCCCGACGGTCTGCATCTTCCGCCCGACCGTCGGCGCCGACATGGAGGACTGGCCGTCACCCCCGTACGAGGACATGCGGCGCGTGATGGTACACATGTACGACGCCTGCCGCCGCAACTGGATCCCGATCGGCGCCGCCCCGAACATCGAGGTCAGCATCGTCGTCAACCCGGACGACACCGCGCTGCTGGCGCCGCGGACGGCCGGCTTCTACGTGTTCGAGGGATACCGGAGAGCGGCGCGCCTGCTGGCGGCGCCGGTGTTCGCGCGCCGGATGAGGCCGCGGGGGCGACGAGAATCCGGCGCGACTGGCGAGAACTCGCCAGCCGGCGGGGCCGCGCCGGGCGGCGGGGGCCAGGTCCAGGCGTAATTTCGAGGGATTCTCGGGAGAGGGCAGTGGCACCTGCCTTGCGTTCCGAGAAGGGTGTCGGCGCCGCGAGCAGGCACGGCGCATGCGGATGGGGGCCCGCATGTGTGCGTCCGGTTCACGGCGCCGATTCTATTTTGTCCGGGCCTTCCATCCGCCTTCGCCAGGCGCCCGCTTCGCCCCCGCCTTCGGCCGGACGCTCGCTCCCCTCGCGGCTTCGGCGGGCGCAGGCTGCGGCGTTGGCGAGCAGGCCCCTGAGCCCTGAGCCGTGAGGCCTGCCGACATCCCGTCAGGCCGTCACCTGAAATTGCCGCCGGTCCGTTACACCCGTTCTTGGGAGCCTTGAATTCCTTGAGATTCTGCGGGTTGGGGGGTGGCACTTCGTTTGCGTCCAAAAGAGTGGAAAGGGCAGAACAACGCTCCAACCAACTTCGATGACAATGCAGTGCCCGGTGAGGTCGCGCGTTCGTATCCTCTTTTGGCCCGCCGCGGCCGGTCAGCCCATGAAACGGCCGGTCGTGTCGAACCGCTATCATTAAACCCTCCAGACCCTAGTTCCACAGGGCGGCCCCACCGGGCACGCAAATTCGAGGGCGGCCACCGAGGCCGCCCTTTTTGTTTCCGCCGACGCCCGCAGTGCACCTTGACGGCCGCCAACGGGCTTGGCGGCGTCTGCGGTCACGATTACAATGCGGTGGTTCTCATCCCAACCGCGTAACGCACGCGCGCGCCGCAGCGCGCTCGGATGGCTGGCGGGAGGCGCTCCTCCCCGGCCGAGGACGCGAGACCCGATGCGATTCCGTCTGGCCCTGGCGCTCGCCGCCTGCTGCGCGACGGCGCCACCCATCCTGGCGCAGCAGCCGGCGCCTCCCCTGACCAACGACGATTGCCTGGCGTGCCACGGCGATCCCGCCGCCCAGGGGAGCAGCGGCCGGTCGGTGGCCGTCGACACGTCGAAGTTCGAGCGGTCGATCCACGGTCAGGTCGGCGCGTCGTGCGTGGACTGCCACACCGACCTGGCGGCCATGACCGAGCTGCCGCACCCCGAGAAGCTGGCGCCCGCCACCTGCGGCGCGTGCCACGAGCCCGCCGTGCAGGCCTACGACCTTGGCATCCACGCGAAGGCGCGGGCAGGCGGGAAGAACCCAGTGGCGGCCCGATGCGCCGATTGCCACGGCGCCCACGACATCCTGCCCTCGAAGGATCCCGATTCGCGGACCTACCATCTGAACTTGCCCGGCACCTGCGGGAGATGCCACCAGAACGACGAGATCGTGCAGCGGGGCCGGATTGCCGGCAGCGACGTGTCGCGCTTCCAGGACAGCATTCACGGCCAGGCGCTGTCGCGCAGCGGCCTGCTGTCGGCCCCCAACTGTGCCGACTGCCACGGCTACCATGACATCCGGCCGCCCCGGGACCCCGCCAGCCGCGTGGCGCGTGTCCGGGTGCCCGAGACCTGCGGCAGCTGCCACGAGGGGATCCTGAACCAGTACACCGGCGGCGTGCACGGCGCCGCGCTCGCTGGCGGGAACCCGCTCGCCCCGAACTGCGCGTCGTGCCACACGGCCCACGGCGTGATCCGGACCGAGAGCGAGTCGTGGCAGCTGCAGGTGCTGGCCGAGTGCGGCTCGTGCCACGCCGAAGCGATCAGGACCTACCGCGACACCTTCCACGGGCAGGTCACGCGGCTGGGGTTCGTGCGGGTGGCGACCTGCGCGAGCTGCCATGGCGCGCACGACATCCTGCCGGCCGAGAACCCGCGGTCGCGCGTCTCGCCGGCTCGCCTGGTCGAGACGTGCGGCACCTGTCATCCGGGCGCCACCGAGAGCTTCGTCCAGTACGACCCCCACGCCGATCGCCACAACCGCGAGCGGAACCCGCTGCTCTACTACGCCTCCCGGTTCATGCAGACGCTGCTCGCCGGCGTCTTCCTCTTCTTCGGCGTGCACACGCTGCTCTGGTTCTCACGCACGGCGCCGCTGCGCCGGGCCAGGAAGCGTGCGGCCGCACGCCTGCGGTCCGACGAGGAGAAGCGGGCGGCGGCCGCGCCGGCCGGGGGCGGCGAACGGCCCGGCGGGGCCGAAGAAGGCGGTGGCGGAGAAGGGGCGGCCGCAGGAGGTGAGACCCCCGGCGAGAGCGGCGAGGAAGGCCAGGGCGGCGCCGGCACGCGCGGCGAGGGGCGGGACACATGACGAGGAGCTACCTGCGGTTCGATCGCTATCACAGGATCCTGCACGGCCTGCTGATGATCAGCTTCATCGGCCTGGCCTTCACCGGGATGCCGCTGCTCTTCAGCGAAGCGAGCTGGGCGCCGTACCTCTCGGCGGCGTTCGGGGGGCCCTGGTCGGCCGGCATCGTCCACCGCGTGTTCGCCGTCGTCCTGATCGCGACCTTCGTGCTGCACGTCTTCCGGCTCCTGCACCGGCTCTTCGTGAAAGAGGATCTGGAGATCCTGTGGGGACCGGCCTCGATGACGCCGCAGCCCCGCGACGTCGCCGAGATGATCGCCCACCTGCGGTGGTTCCTCCGCCTCGGGCCCCGGCCCGAGTTCGACCACTTCACCTACTGGGAGAAGTTCGACTACTGGGCGGTGTTCTGGGGGATGGGAGTGATCGGGACCTCCGGGCTCATGCTGTGGTTCCCGGAGTTCTTCTCGCGGTTCGTGCCCGGCTCGTGGTTCAACGTGGCGCTGCTCGTGCACGGCGAGGAGGGGCTGCTGGCAGCCGGCTTCATCTTCACGATCCACTTCTTCAACAGCCACCTGCGGCCGGAGAAGTTCCCCGTGGACCCGGTGATCTTCGGCGGCCGCGTCACCGAGCACGAGCTGGCCGAGGAGCGGCCGGCCGAATACGCGCGGCTCCGGGCCGAGGGGCGGCTCGCCGACCACGAGACCACGCCGGCCCTCCCCTGGACGTTCACGCTCGCGCGCGTCGTGGCGGCCGTCGCGGTCACGCTCGGCCTGGTGATGGTGGTGCTGATCCTGTCCTCGACCTGGTTCTGAGCCGGAGACCGCGATGTCACTGCGCCTGCGCTTGCGTTACCTCCGCCACCCGGTCTCGCTGTTCGGCATCTGGCTGACCACCGTCAGCGCCGTGATGTTCCTGGTGGTCTTCGCCGCCGAGCTGCTGGGGATGCACACGAATCCCTACATCGGGATCGTGTTCTTCCTCGTCCTGCCCGGCCTCTTCGTGCTCGGCCTGCTGCTGATTCCCCTCGGCGTGTGGCTGATGCGGCGGCGGGAGCGGCGAGGCCGCCCCGAGGGGATCGAGTGGCCCGTGGTGGACATGAACGTCCCCCACACGCGGTTTCTCGTCATGGCCCTCCTCGGCGCCACCCTGGTCAACATCGTCGTCCTCTCGCTCGCCGCGTACCGGGGCGTCGAGTACATGGACTCGGTCTCCTTCTGCGGCCAGGTGTGCCACACCGTGATGGAGCCCGAGTACACCGCGTACCAGCACGGCCCGCACGCCCGCGTGGCGTGCGTCCACTGCCACATCGGGCCCGGCGCTCCCTGGTTCGTGAAGTCGAAGCTGTCGGGCACCCGCCAGCTCTTCGCCGTCGCGCTGCACACCTACCCCACCCCGGTCCCGTCGCCGGTGGAAAACCTGCGCCCCGCCCGGGAGACCTGCGAGCAGTGCCACTGGCCCGAGAAGTTCACGGGCGACCGCATCCGCCAGGTCTTCGAGTACGCCGACGACGAGCCGAACACGGAGACGGTGACGACGCTGCGGCTGCACGTGGGAAGCGGGCAGCAGCGGCTCGGCGCGACCGGCATCCACTGGCACATGGCGCCCTCGACCCGGGTGACCTACATCACGACCGACCCGAAGCGCCAGGTGATTCCTTACGTCCGGGTGGAGGACGCGCGGGGACGGGTGGTCGAATACCGGGCCGAGGGAGTGACCGACGAGGAGCTGGCGAAGGGCGAGGAGCGGCTGATGGACTGCATGGACTGCCACAACCGCCCGAGCCACCGGTTCGACCCGACCGCCGCGACGGCGGTCGCCGAGGCGATGTCGCACGGGGCGATCCCGAAGAACCTGCCGTTCGTCCACCGGGAGGCAGTCGAGGCGCTCCAGGTGAAGGAGCCCTCGCCGGAGGCGGCGGCGGCCCGGATTGCGAAACGCCTGACGACCTTCTACCAGGCCAACTACCCCACGGTGTGGAACGAGCGCCGTGGCGAGGTCGAGGCCGCCGTCCGGGCCGTCC
>Ga0116149_1005266_pt1 | contig 12248 bp, 13 predicted proteins | sample AD_UKC057_MetaG_FD_89787 | JGI IMG/M metagenome (GOLD analysis project Ga0116149, IMG submission 89787) | Active sludge microbial communities of municipal wastewater-treating anaerobic digesters from USA - AD_UKC057_MetaG | ecosystem: Engineered > Bioreactor > Anaerobic > Digestate | place: USA...
ACTTCAGCTTCAGGAATGATTGCTTCCTGTTCAATAACGACATCTTCGATTTTGTTTTCAGATTCTTGATTATAAGAACCACGTTTGCTTTTTCTGGCCATTGTTAAACACCTTTCAAAATAATATCGAGATTGCGGTGAACCTCATTCAATATTGTATCATGATTGAACTTGTTCATACAATCTATTGTTCCTTTACACCTTGCTCTAGTTTCAAAGCAGGGAGTACAACCTATATGAGTAGCAAGATCAATAGTTCTTGCTTTTTCTGGATATAGTGGATGTAATGTCATTCGTTCATGTTCTCTAGTTGAACCAAGGAATGTTATCACAGGGCAGGCCGCAACATGAGCCAGCCATAAAACACCACTATCCATTGTCAAAACACATTTACAATGTTTCAGATTTTCAATTATATCTATAACTGTCATCTTACCACAAGCGTTTATTATATTATGATCTTCAAATCCTTTCGAAGCATCTTGGTCAATTAAAAGCACTTTAAAGCCCTTTGCTGCAATTGACGTTGCCATCCTTTGAACAAATTCATATGGCAGGGTTTTCATGTAACCAGAGCCACGGATTTGCAAAGCAATGGTATTTTCCTTTGGGTTCACAAATAATTTACCCTTGGTCTGCATTTGACTACTCCAATCAAGCTTGTCAATTTTAGTATCAAGAAAATTAGCATAGATATCCATCCGATGAAGATTTCTTTGTTCGTTATTCAAACTATGATCACATTCCAGAATACCATTCAGATGAATCTTCAGGCCATGTTTCTTGTTATCACATGCCGACAGTTTTAAGAATTCCAAATCTGGAAATAGTGTTTTTAAAGGCTTAATAAACCTCTCAGATGTGGCAATGAAAAGATTTTTGATATTCTTCTGCCTTTTAAAGTTCCTAGCCACAGGAATCAACATAATCAGATCACCAAGGGCAAATTCCCTAACCAATGTTAAATTTTCATGTCCATATATTTCTTTAATATTGAACTTTCTAAATGATGAATATTTATCAACATCCAAATTTGTCTGCCTTCGATCAAAAATTTCATTTGGCTGAACAACAACCGGTGTAAAATTCATATCACCATTTGGCAATATATGTGTAGCTGGACTAACATTGATATAAAGATCAGCCATTGTTTCTCTCCGGTGTGAAGTCATAATAATCCACAGTGACTTTAAAAAATTCCTCATATATTTTAATACGATGCATCTGTCTAGTATGGTTTGTCAAGCTATGGTCGCTTTCAAGAACTCCATCCAAAATGAGATAGTTTTTATAGCCGCGCTTTGGCATATTAGAATATACTTCGTCAAAAATACCAAACCACTTCATAATCTCAACAAAACAGGGGCTGGTTATTAATGAAAATCGCATACCAGATGTCCGTTTCATATACTTAACCACTGGAATCAACATAATCAGATCACCAAGGGCATAATTACGTTGAAGCAGAATTGGTTGTTGTTTATCACAATTATCAAACTTTAGATTATCCTCGGAAATGAAAAATTTACTCTTTAATAGAGCCTTGGCAATCTTATCATCATGAATATTAGTCCACTCATTTCTGACAAAATGCCGCTTATATTCTACAGACTCAACAATGATGTTGACAAAAATAGTCTCTTGAAGTCCTGTGTATTTTATTTTCATTGTAGATGGAAAGGGGGTGGGTGTTTCCACCCCCCCCCCTTTGAGGTCTTAGTTCAACTCAGATTATGAGTTGGTGATAACAACCTTACCGAGCAGATCACCAATGACCAGCTTACGGGCAGCGCGTGACATGACCGCTCTGGTTTTGACGAAGGTGTTCGGATTGGTTACTTCGGGGCTGAGGTATGCCATTTCGTATGGAGAGAATACATACGAGGTTTCAGTCCAGTCGGCTGAGTTGTTGTAACCCAGAAGGATTTCGCCTTCGATGAAGGGGTCAACATAAACACGCCATCTGTTTTTCAGATTACCAGCATAGTAACGGCCACCGGTTTTGATGGTTTTCTGTTCAACAGAAACAGAATCCGGTACGAAACCTTCCATCTTTTCGATGAAACCAGCCTGGTCAGCAGGAACAACGATATAGTTGGTCTTGCGATAGCGTTTCTTGAAAATCTGGGTATCGACATCAACAAACTTTTCAAACAGGGTTTCCATCCAAACCTTGCGGTCGGTGTAAGAAATGCCTGACGGAGCAGTCTGGTTGAAGTATGCGATACCACCGGTAGCACCAGCAAACAGGTCGGCGATGATGGTTCTATCCCATTCACGGGTAAGTTCAGCGCCCATAGTGCCGGTGATAAGGCTCATAGCGGCCATGCCATGATAAGCCATCAAATCCTGTTCAACTTCGATAGTTACGTTGCCCTTCAACTTTTTGGTTGTTGCGCTGACGTCCTGTGAAGTGATTTCGAAGCTGATTGTCTTAACAGCAGTCGGTGAAACGGGGTCATATTCTACGTTGTTGGCGTAGTTGCGATTGGCATGAATGTTTGCAGCCAGAGAAGTAGCATCTTCACGTTTGAAATCGTTGAAGAAGATTTTGTAAGTTGGCTGAGGAATCGGCTGGAGAGAAACCAGTTCGCGACTCATCATGTTCGGGTACACCTGACCGATCATGGCCATTTTGGTCTTGATCATGTAGGCGATAGAGCCGGTAGAGGTCTGGTTGGTTTCTTCAACCTGTTTGAGATCAAACTGGTTATAGTCGATGCCCATTTCAACACAGGTCGATTTGACCGCGTTGTCGAGCAGGAGGGCCATTTTGTTTTCTTCCAACTCGTTAAGACGAGTGTTGTTGGTGAAATGTTTGGCACCATCGAGAAGATGACCGTATTTGTCCAACAGTTGCTGATTTCGTTCAATAAACGAAGCTTTCATAAGTCATTTTCCTTTCGTTATTTGCTGCCAAACTTTTCAAGATATTTGGCTTCAGTCCACGGGTCAAGGCCATTGCGTCTGCGCTGAAGGTTACGAGCTTCAAAGTCCTTCTTCTGATCATCGGTCAGACCAGTTTTCTTGGGTTCTGCGCTTTCACCTGTTTGCTGAGTTTTGGCCGGGGCGGGGGTTGCTACCTTGGCTTTCATTTCGGCTACGATAGCAGCATTGGCTTCATAAACAGTCTTTACTTCGTCTTTGGTAAGACAATTTTCAAAACAATTTTTGAATGATTCCAGTGCGAAAAATTCTGCGTCTGTGGCTTTCAGATGATCAACATAAGCATCACGTTCTGCTTTGGTATGAGCATCTTCAATTTCCTTGATCTGGCTGCGAAGTTTATCAGCTTCAGCTTTAGCATCCTGAAGTGCCTTTTCGGTTTCAGAAAGCTGCTGTGCTTTTTCTTCAACAAGCTTTGATTCTTCAATCACAGTGAATTTGTCGGGAAATACTTTTTTGATGCCTTCAACAACTGTTTCCAGTTCGGTTGCTTTAGCAGAAAGTTCCTGTGCAGTTTCCTGAACCTTCTTTTCAGCTTCCTGGAGTTTGACATCGTATTCCTGTTTCACGTCGGCGATCGTTGAATCGACAAGCTTCTGAACAAGTTCAGGGCAAGCCGCTTTCATTTCTTCGACGGTTTTAAACATTACGGAACTCCTTTTTTTGGATTCTAAGTGCATGTACGCTTCGGTATCTAACACAGCCGGGTCATCGACGAAATCAATAGAAGAAAGTTCCCAGTCATAAATGACATCAAATTTGCCTTCATAACCGACAATTTCTTCTGATTTGACATTTGCCATACCGCGAGTCGAAACCCCAATTTTCGAACCCCCATCAAGAAGGGCTTTAAGGTCTTTACCAACCGCAGTATTGAGAATTTTTGCCTTGTAGTAAGCATAGCCGTCATCCTGAACATCAGTAATGTCCATAAGAAGGGCACCCGCTCTTACAAGACTTGCGCCAGAACTAAAAAAGTCAGGATGATCAACCAACATTCGTATTCTACGCTCTTGTACCATTGGTCTTAGTTTAGCAATGGCCTTATTAGCTTCATCGCGTTTATAAACATGCTTATTGCGATTGGGCACATCCGCTTTCATAAAGGGGCCAGAAATGATATATTGCATCTTGCCCTTCCCTTCGGAAGCGATAGATTCAACTTTACAATCCAGCCATTGAATTTCATGTATTTCTTTACGCATAGTTAAACTCCTATTAAGCATAATAATATTTTGTTTTTTACTTGTCAAGAAACGATATTCACAAATGCATAATATAATGGATATGGAATTTGCATTTTAACTGCGATGTCATAATAAAACATAAACTCATCAATTTGTTTTTTATTAAAGCCATGTGCTTGCAATGCTTTAGTTATATCCATCACGACACCCGCTTATTCAATCTAAATACAATTGTTTCTGTCATATCAAATGTCATATCTTCGCCATAAATGCTTTTTCCGGTAATGACATTTCCGGTAATATTGCGAATTGACAAGTAATATTGATGAATTCCAAAGTAAACACAAACAACTTCATTTATTTCAAAATCAGGAATTCTTGTGAACATGAAGCCTTTGTTAAATTTACGAATTTCGGCCAAGTATTTTGAAACAGGTAAATCTTTTTTAACAGCCAGTTTTTGATTCTGAATATATTCAACATATTGCTGACGATATTCATTGGCCATATCTACCGATGATTTTTCTTGATCAATTTCGGACAAACCACGCCAGTAATAAAACCCATCACGGAGAGCCGAAAGATTTTCAACAGCATTTTCAGAAGGTATATTCCCATTGGCGACATAATTTTCAAGAACGAAATTGATATGTTTATCATCTGAGCCAATAAACCGGTAATTCAAGCGGCAACGGCAGTTGGAAAGACATCTGCTATTTCCTGCTCTCGGAAGGGTTGGTAAGGTTTTCTTGCTGTATGGACTATTGGCTGCAAATGATAAACAATCTACACAATGTTTGTCAGTTTCTCCAAGTTGCCAGATGATTTCAACCTGTTCAGGCAAGTATGCAACACGACCAGCCATAAATACGGCATTAAGGCCATCAACATACATCTGAAGGCGTTTAAAATAATTCATTTTGCCGCCTTGGTTGATCACAGCATCAGCAAATTTTGTCATGAATGACATCTCTTGGGTGGTCTGATATGCCAAAGAACGTCTTTCATCATCACCAAGGGTCATTTCCGTGGTCTGGCTATATGTTTTGCCAGCGAGGTATGAATTCTCATATGCTGTCTTGATTGCTGATCTTTGTAAAACCAAATATTCATCTTTGGAAATTTTGCCATTAATTAAACCAGAGAGGTTATTTTTTAGTTCTCTTGAATAATTATTTTTTGTTAATATGAAAGATGAAATGATTTGATTTTTCAAACTAGAAGAATTATTAGGGGTGGTTGCCACCCCTTTATTTTTCTTCATAATGCTTTTTGAAAACTTTTCAAAAAGATGATCAATCAAATCTGGCATATTAGTTACCAGCCTGTGCTTGTAGAAGCTGAATCAGATTGACAACACAATCGGCCAGAACAGGATGATTTTTGATGATCTTCTGCATCTTCTGCCATTCTTTAAATTGATCTGTTGTAAGTTTCGATTTTATAACTTTCAACATTTCTTCTTTATTTGGTTTGGTGCTTTCTGTTTCATCTTCAGAATCATCTTCAGAATCGGCGTTGTTTGCAGCCTGTGCTGCCATAAGAGCCTGTTGCTTCTGAAATTCTTCTTCTTTCATTGCATCGACTCTTGATTTCATATCAGCAGCTTCAATATCACTCATACCAAGAATCTTGGTGTAAATGAATTCATCATCAATACAACCAACTTCGATTTTAAGAATCTTGGCGATTTCGGCTTTGATCTTTTCGGTTGCCATTTTTCTTTCTTCATCAACCGTCATGCTGAGAGGCCAGTTTACATTAAGTTCATCAAGGCCAATTTGAACACCTTCAATTGCCAGCATATTCTGATAAAGCTGCTTCAGGGGTGGGGTGATTATGTATTGAATACGACGAATCCTTCTCAGGAAGCCAATCATCTGATTGTCTGAAGTTGATTTTGAGTTAGTGTCAACTTCTTTACCAATCAGAATCTTCGGCGTACCGGTTGAATATATCATCTTATCCTGGAAGTACATGATGTCCTCAATGTTCTTACCAGTGCTGTTATTATTGTTCAATGGAACTACATTACCACCAGAACCAGCTCTGGTTGGTACCATGATATCCTCAATAACCGACAGTGGATTGTAGTTCCAAGACCATTTGCCAGTACGAGGGTCAATGTATTTGCGTCTTGTGACCCGCTTTTTATACTGGTCAAGAAATGCCAATGCATCATCACCCTGAAGTTCACCAACATCTACGATGATAGCATAGTTCTGATTTGCTCTTGAAAGACGAGCAATCATGATACCTTCTTCCATCAAACGAACTTGACGATAAAGCAAACGAGAGTGTTCCAGCATGGAAACACCTTTACCATATCGACAATATCGTTCTCTGTCGGTGTTCAAACAAAGGTGAAACACTTCACCATTGCTGAATCTGGCCACTTCTTTTCCAGCAATCTGTTGAATTACTCGCGGGTCTGATTGTGGGAACCCATCAATCATAACCGGAACCATCGTCTTTATAGGAATGTTTCTGAAGCCCATAACCATATTCCCATCAACGTTGGTTACGATTTCTTCAGCATTATCACCATATTTCAACATTCCACGAATCATCGGGAAAAGCTGCTGTTGAACAGAAATACGAGCTTCGATCTCATCAATCTTTTTCTGCGCTTTTGGGTTTGTAGAAGTTACGTTGACAATCTTGCTTTTGTCATTTTCATTTGGATAGACGATATAATCAGCATTAACATCTAGGGCTGCGGCCAATTCAGGAACTTCCAAATCCATTAAATGCAATTCAGTATATCGAACACCATCTGTTTCATCAACTTTAATGGCATCTTTTACACGACCAGACCAGTAATCACCAACAAATCCAGAACCATAATCATCATCTTCCTGATGAATATTTGTCGGACTGGGCTTTTCTTCTTTTTGTGCCTTTTCCTGAATCGTGGGCTTTTCGTAACCAAGATATTTAAAAATATCGTCAATTATTTTCATAACGGCCATCCTTAAAAGCAAGTCTAACCGTTACTATACACAAGTTTTAACTATTAATCAAGCCACCAGTGACCCAGTTTAAAAATTTGTCCTTTTCATCATCACCGGTCTGATATGGATTATCCCCATCTTCGCCGTGCTTCTGGTTTTCAACATATCCAACCATGAGATCATCATTGGCATAAATTGGGTCAACATGCATGTTATAAACCATTGACGCAACCGCATCAGCTAAATCTTTTGACCCCATAGGATTATGGTCAATTTTATTTTTACTATAATCACGCTCAAGATCATTTAGTTCCATTTCAAGTTTTGGATGATAAACACATTTAATTCTACCATCATATAACGCAGTTCTGAAAGTTTCATAAGGCTCTGGTGTTCTATCCATAGAAATATATTCAGCCTTAATTCCATTTCGTTTAAGTTGCTGTTCCATATCCTTTGATTGAAATCCATCAGCACTGGCTCTGCGAATTTTATAACCACGTTTAATTAGTTGAAAAATTAAATGACGAACTCTTGCAATTTCAACTTCACCAAATTCCTTTTCTGGCCTGATTTCTATCACCAATTCAACTACACATATTGGTAGTTTTTCTTCAAAAGTGTCCATTTGCTGCGTTTCATTGTTGAAAAATTCACGCTTCATTTTCTTATAGCCATCAATATACCCAAGTGCAAACCCAAAGCTATCTTTGGTTATACCAATGTCCTGTGCAATATATCTTGGCTTTCCTGGATTCTGTAATTTACCCATGATATATTCTGCTGACATAAACTCTGGTTTTGGTGATAATGTTGCTGTGTCAACTGAGAAAATTCTTGGCAAATCATCATCAAACATTTCAATGATCTTGTCTTTGTTGCCGATAAATGGCTGAATCGCATGAATACCATAACCAGCAATATCTCTCAGCGCATTTTCAATGTCCATTTCAAACTTGTCATAAAAGTCCATTGGAACATTGATGACCTTACCAACAGGTGTATCATGTGGCCCAAGAATACGACTTCGTCTATTCAATTCACCAATTTCAACTTGGAATTCTTCTTTGGAATATGCAGCACGATTAACAATCCACTGATTATAGTCCATGACATAAACTGTCTTTTTGCCGGTTTTCTTTTCAAGTTCTTCAGATTCCATTATATGTTCACTGGTGAAATCATTTGGATAAACGCGAGAAGAACCAAGGTAAAGAATACCAGGCTTCTTTCCGTGTTTAAGAAAGCGAGAATCCAAGCGGCGTCTAAGGCTTCTATAAAGGGTTCTTGCAGCATCAAACATACCGGAACCACTTTCAGATTTCTTTGAATTTTTAATCTTTCTGAAAAAGTTTGCTTCATCCATGCCACCAGCATAAAGGTTCAAACCAATGTTTGCTGAATGTGAACTTGATGCTGGAAACACTTCAATCTTGTTTGGAAAGATCATTGATTCTGCCTGTTTTTTCTTGTTGAACATGAAATTATCCCTGAAATATGGGATTCTTTCGACCATGCCCTTAACGGTAGAAAAAATGTTCTTTTTACCTTGTTTTTCTGTAACTGAAACGATGATCAAACCAATTGGAGAGTCTGGAGCAAGGTTAAAAAATCGCTGTGGATGCTTTAAACAACTAAGATGATAAAGTTGCCAAAGAATACCAATTTCAATAAAAAACGATTTGCCCCAACCAATAGAACCTGTCAGAACAACTTCTTGGATTGTTGAACCTGGTGAGTGAATTTTGATGAAATCTTCACGCAACTTTGGGTACATACTTTCAACGACACCAATGCCGGTCTTTGGGTCAACGCCGCAATAATATGGGTCATCCAAAAATGTTTCTGGCGAAACCATTGGCCAACGGTAAGGGTCGCCTTCTTCTATGATTTCTCCAAAGGCTTCTTTTAAAACTTCAATGACGATATCTTCCTGGCCAGCATACTGCTTTAAAATCTCATCAAGAAAATTTGAATCGACTTTTTCCAGTAGAATATTTTTAATTTTGTCTAATTCTTGGTTTGCCATAGATTGTTATTATATGTGATGCATTGTGTAAATGTCAAATTTTTTTAAATGGTTTATAAAAATGGGGAATTTGGAATTTTTGGGAGCGATAGATAAAAGTTGCCTACGGCACATTGACATATTCATTTACATTGACATATTCATTTACATTGACATTTACACACGACCTAGAAAAATTTAGGTTATTGATGTCATAACCTAGAAAAATTTAGGTTATTGATGTCATAACCTAGAAAAATTTAGGTTATTGATGTCATAACCTAGAAAAAAAATATTTGCAATTTTACACTATATCTGCTATTATCATTTTTGTTATTGTTATTATTTTTAAAAGGATGGTAAAGATGGATATCAAAAAATATCGAAAAATATTAAAAATGGCACAGATTGATCTGGCATATGAAATTGGTGTCTCTTTGACAACAGTTCAACTATGGGAACGCAAAGTAAGTAAACCAAACGAAGAAAATCGGAATAAAATCATCGCCTTTTTTAAATCGAAAGAAATAAATATAGAGGAATAAAAATGGAAAAGGCCGATAAATCCAAAACATCTGGTATTTTCTATCTGAATTGGACAGAAACCTACGAAAATATAGAAAAATTATACGGCCACGAAGAAATATATCATCTAATGCTGGCACAACAGTTTCTATCTTGTAATCAACGAGATAGAGCAAAGCCACATATAGATAAACTAACACAACATACACAGGTTCTTTTAGGTGTGATGTTACCAACAATTTCTTCAAATGTGAGAAAATATGAAAACGGCTGTAAAGGTGGCCCACCATGCAACTATGATAAAAATATCAGAAAGATGATCAAGAAAATGCACGAAGATTATCATAGTGAAGAACTTATAACAGTCTTGTGTTCATGGTTTGAACATCTTAATAAAAACAAAAAACCGACCAAGATTGACAATCTGAAAGAAACTTTCGAAGAAATTTCAAGGCAAACTACATCTGCTATGGGTGCAATCAGAATAATAAAAAACAATCTTGAAGTTGGAAATCTTGAACTAGATTTTGATCTTTTATCAGATCAAGATTATGTACGTCTTGATGGTGAATAAAAAATGAAAACAAGAAAAGAAATTTACGCCGAGTATTTACAATCAGAAAAATGGAAAGTTGTAAGAGAGTGTGCATTTATTATTCATGGTAAAATGTGCCAAGAGTGTGGAGCTGAAAACGATTTGCAAGTACATCACTTGCGCTATCCAGAAATCCTTGGTAATGAAAATGTTTCAGAAGATTTGATAGTTTTGTGTAAAGAATGTCACCAGAAAGTGCATGGAATTGAAGCAATCGTGTCGGAAAAATCTAACATTGCGCCAGCAACAAGCGGCGTTGTTTATAGTACATGGGCCGATATGATTGTTAGACTATCGTCAAAGCCAGAGGAGGCCAAATATCTTACTGCCCTAAGTATTGCTATTTTTTATGGAAGTACCAATAAATGGGAACTTGCAGAATTTCATATAAATTCGGTTTCTGGATTTTCGCTTGATTTATGGGAAACTATAATAAAACCACAAATTTTGGCGAATTTGGATAGACGCGCAAATTCTCAAAAAACAAAAAAATTAATAGGAGTTAACTAAATGAAAACCGATAAACAAAAATTATACCCCAGAACCGCTGATCGTCAGATGAACTCTGGTGATTTTCGACCAGATTTAAAGGTAGTTCCAGCAATATTTGCAAATGCACTTGAAAAAGAAGTTGAATTTTACAAGTGGCATTACCTGAATGAGAAAAACAAATATTCGGTTATAAGCAAGTCTTACAATAAAGCCAGACAGATTCTATTTTCTATGTCACAGGCACTTGCCAATATGTTTAATTTTGCACATAAGAACGCTCGTATTTGCGAAGCACCCGCCATTGACGCTGATTTAAAAAATCAGGTTGATAAAGTTTTGGCCAATTACAAAGATTTCAAAGACAGCCATGCTGTGACATGTCAGACCTGTGAACATCTTGGCGAATCACCAATTTCTGGTGATCATTGTGAGGGCTGTGATGATTTTTCAAATTATCAAATGAAAGTGGGCGAGTGATGAAATACAAAAATGAAAAGTTACAAGTAACTATTGAAAGCGCCGGTCTCTTTGAAATAGTGGAGAGACCAAACCACATAGAACTCAGAGCGGATGGGGTAACCAAGTTCCACGTGATTGCAAAATCGACAGTCAGAGCTTACGACTCCTCGACAGTCGAGGCTTACGACTCATCGACAGTCGAGGCTTTCGACTCATCGACAGTCGAGGCTTACGACTCATCGACTGTCATGGCTTACGACTCCTCGACAGTCGTGGCTCACGACTCATCATCAGTCGTGGCTTACGACTCCTCGACAGTCGTAGCTTTCGGCTCATCATCAGTCGAGGCTTTCGGCTCATCATTAGTCGAGGCTTTTGACTCATCGACAGTCGTGGCTCACGGCTTTTGCTGTGTTTTTGTGAAATCAGGTAATTCGAAAGTTAAGCCAGAGAAGCATTTCGGGGCAATAATACAACAAGTATTTAAGGCTACTAAAAAAACTATAGTTTTTAAAAAGCTGCAAGATAACCTGATAGCGGAACTAGTCCTATCTAAAGGGCAAATATTCCAGAGCGAAAACCATGGCAAGTGCCGGACAGACAGGGCAGAAGTGCTGAGCATAACCGACGTCGATGGGAAAAAATATCTGGAAGGCCATTCAACCCATGACCACACTTTTGTTTACACAGTCGGCGCGGTAGTATCTGCGCCATACGATAAAGAAGTCAAGGAGTGCTCGACTGGGATTCATTTCTTCTTAACCCGTGAAGAAGCTGAAAGATATTGAAGCCGACTTAGCGGCAGAAAGGAACGAGTGATTATGAAGTGCAAACAGTGTGGGAGCTATGCGATTAACGTCCACCTCCACGGCAGACAAAAAGGCATCGACCTTGATTATTGCGATGTTTGCTATTGGCGGTTCCGAGCAGAAAAAAGCCTTGGCGAAGTTAAAAAACTAAAAGAGGTTATTGCAATAATGTGCCGCCGGTGTCGCGTCGGCATAAAAAAATGTGCAAAGTGCGAGGCAGTTGAGCATTTATCCGGTGCCGACATGCGAGCGGTTCTGCCGTTAGCAGAAAGGG
>Ga0116149_1005269_pt1 | contig 12241 bp, 8 predicted proteins | sample AD_UKC057_MetaG_FD_89787 | JGI IMG/M metagenome (GOLD analysis project Ga0116149, IMG submission 89787) | Active sludge microbial communities of municipal wastewater-treating anaerobic digesters from USA - AD_UKC057_MetaG | ecosystem: Engineered > Bioreactor > Anaerobic > Digestate | place: USA...
CCGTTCCAGGGCAGCATCGAGACCGTTTGCACCTTGTATTCAGCAAACTGGCGCTGCACAAAGCCGGGATTGATGGTCGGGATCGTAAAGAGGGCATCGGGATAGAGCTTCGAAACATCCTCGAGCACCCCGCCGAGAATGGCGGCATCGCCGGCGTTGCGGCCGGAGAAATTGCCAATGACATTGATGGTTTTCATAACACCCGCTTGTTTTATAGTCATGATCAGTCCAGCAGTCCGGATTCCTTGTACCAGAAGGCTGTGCGGCGGATGCCGTGCTCCAGTTCCACTCTGGGCTGGAAGCCGAGTTCCCGCTTCGCCTTGCTGATATCAAAGGCCCGGTCCTTGACGAAGATATCGACGCGCCGCCGGAAGATCGGCGGCTGCACCCGCAGTGGGATGCAGATCTTTTCGCAGAGCCAGCCGGCCGCATAAACCGGCCAGACCGGGGGGTGGAGCCGCGGCGGCTTGACCTGGAGAGCGTCGGCGACCATTTTGGCGAAATCGTTGAGCGTGAAATATTTTTCCCCGGCGATGATATAGGTCTCGCCGGCCGCAGCCGGGGTCTCAGCGGCAAGGCGGAATCCCTCGACCACGTCGGTGACGTAGCTGAGATGGTAGAGCACATTGCCGCCGCCGAACATGACGAACTTGCCCTTGTAGATCATCCGGTACATCTTGAGCATGCGCCCGTCGCCGGGACCATAGATGCCGACCGGACGGACGATGGTGACCGGCAGCCCCTTCTCCCGGTTGAAAAAGAGCGCCACCTTTTCGCCTTCGGTCTTGGTCTCCTGATAGATATCCCCGGGTCTGATCGGAGCGTTCTCGTCCGCCGGCGGCTTTTCAATGTGACCGTGCACGCCGCAGGTGCTGCAGTGCAGCACCCGGCGCACCCCCATTTCGAGGGCGGCGGCCATGACATTCTCAGTGCCGGTGACGTTGACATCCCAGTAGGCCTGGTCCGGCTGATTGGCCTCGCGGTAGAGCGCCGCAATGTGATAGACCACATCAATATTGCGCATCGCCTGGGCCAGATCGGCCTTGTACTTCAGGTCGCCGGTGACAATGTCCACTCCCTTCGCCTTGAGCCGTGCGGTGTCGCTCGTCGGCCGCACAAAGGCGCGCACCTGATATCCTCTCTCCACAAGATTGTCGACCATATAGCCGCCGGTGAATCCGGAGGCGCCGGTGACCAGAACCCTCATCGTCCTTCTCCCTTTGCCTTATTTTTTCGCCAGCACGACCGCGGCATGGCCGAATTTGTTGCGGATGCAGCCGGGCAGCAGATTGTAGACCGGCACGAAGAGATGATTAAAGAGACCCGCCAGCACGCCCTTGCGCGGGGAGCGGGTGGCCCGGGTGTAGTCGAGAAAAACCTCCACTGCACTGAAATCCTTGAAGAGATCGCGCAGCTGCTTCTTGTCGTAGAGGCGGGTGATCGGGGCATCCTCATGGGCGAACTCGAAATTGACCCGGCCGAGCTGGGTCAGAAGGATCTTCCAGGAATACTTGTAATAGAGGGTGATGGCCGCCTCGCCGCCGGGTTTGAGCACCCGCTTGACCTCGGCGACCGCGTTCTCGGTGCTCTCGGTCTGGTGGAGCACGCCGAACGAGGCGACGATGTCGAAGGTGTTGTCTTCGAAGGGGAGCTGCTCCGCATTGCCAAGCTTGAGCTCGGCCTGCAGCTTGTTGTGCTCGAAATTGCCCCGGGCCAGTTCAAGCGCCCCCGACGAGAGATCGAGGCCGGAAACCTGCATGCCCGCCTGCGCCCAGGCGACCAGCTCCCAGCCCGCCCCGCAGCCGATCTCAAGCATGCGGCCGCCGGGATATTTGGCCGCCTCGCTGGCGATGAGCCGGTAGCGGTGCTCATAGTTCTTGCGGATGAAGGCCCCCACCGTGTCGTAGAACTCGGGGGAGCCGATCTGGCGCGGATCTCCCGTCCAGAACTGGGTGGTGTTGACGTTATCCGTCCAGTAGCGGCGCACCTCATCGATGGTCTTTTCGTCGCTGCCCTTCCACAGGTAAGAGCCGATGGTATCTGCCATAAAAACCTCAAATTCCTCTTCAGTGATGAATAATTTATTATTTACTTGCCTTCCCTACACGCTACACAATTTTGCGCAAATTTCAAAGCGGGAAATCTACGCCGGCTGGTAGATGGCTTTGAGATCCGCCAGCTCCCGCTGCCGGCGCGCTTCATCCCAGCCCAGCTCCGCAGCCATGATCGCGGCCGCATCTTCGGCCGCGGCATCGCCCGGGTACTCGCCCGAGCCCAGCTCGGTGCGGCGCAGAATCACATCGGCCAGAGTCAGGGCCATCTCGTGACGGGCGGCATACAGCACCTCGGCGCGCAGCACCTGCGCCTGTCCGGCCACCGGCCGCAGCCACTCCGGATCGCCGCCGGCGGTCTTGTAGAGCTCGCCGAGGCCGGTGCCGTAGTTGCGCGCCAGCTGATTCATCTGCTCCTCGGTGACCGGCGCGGGCCGTTCAGCCTGCTGGGTTGCCAGAAAGCCGCTGAAATCGCCGACATCGCCCCCCCACACCGGCCTCTTCCGGCCCGCCTTGTGGTCGAGTTTCTTGCCGAGCTTGCGGCCCGCCGCCCGTACCGCAGCTTCGGCCACCCCCCTCGCGGTCGTATACTTCACGCTCAGGATGCTGAGCAGGCCGGGAATCCCCTGCTCCCGCTCATGGTCGTAGATCCGGAAATGTTTGGAGATGCTGACATCCCCGCTGCCCGGATTAACCCCTGTCATCGGCAGCAGCCCGCCGTAGAAAAAGGTCACCTCCTCGCGGCGGATATCGGCCCCCGGCATCGCCGCGTTGGCATCATTGAGAAAATTGACGATATCCGCCTCGCTCACACGGTACTCGCCCGCCGTGCCCTGCCAGGGCCGATGGTCGGTGCCGATCATGGTGTACTCCCGCCACGGCACGACAAAGAGCAGACGCGAGCCCTTTTTGATCAGGGCATCCTTGTCCTTGAACTCTTTCCGGCTGTTGACGCCAAAAGCATACTCCTCGCTCAGCCGGCGCTTGACGACCAGATTGAGAGCGGTCGAGAAGAGCTGCTCGGGCGGCCGCCTGTCGCCAAGCCGGAAGAGGAGATCATTGATCCAGGGACCCGCGCAGGTTAGGGTCATACGGGCGCGGATCTCCACCGTCCCGCCGCCGATAGTGTCCCGCGCGACTACGCCTCTCACCCGCCCTTCCTGCAGGATGAACTCTTCCGCGGCGAGATGGTTGGCCGCCACGGCCCCATGCTCCACAGCCGCACGTACAAAAGCCAGGGCCAGCCGTTCCGAATTGTACATCGCGGCATCATACCAGACCGCGCCGCCGTTGAGATTCCTGGTTTCGACATGGGGGACCAGGGCGAGAAGTTGATCGCGTGAGATCACCCGGCCCATCGGCAGGGCGTGACCGGCGTCGGCGCCCAGGTTGCGGTCGGCGCTGAGAACGTCGTTCATCAGCATCGCGATGCGCATCACCTCCGGCCCCTTGATGGCGTGGCCGTAGGTCGGCATGACGCAGGGGAGGGGATGGACCAGATGGGGGGCGATGCGCAGCAGGATCTTGCGCTCGGCGATCGATTCGCGCATCCGCTTGAGGTCAGCATGCTGCAGATAGCGCAGGCCGCCGTGAACGATCTTGAGACTGTTGCCCGAGGTGCCTGAAGCAAAATCATTCTTTTCGATCAGGGCCACCGAAAGGCCGGCCAGGGCCGCTTCGCGCGCCGCGGTGGCCCCGTAAATTCCTCCGCCGACGATGAGCAGGTCAAATTCGTGTTGGCCGATCTGATTGAGGTCGCGTTGCATTATATCTCCTCTTGAACCGCCCCGCCTCCCCGGCGCAGGACTGGATTGAAATGAATACTCCATGCGGCGGATCCCCTCTCCGCCGCCCGTTTGAACAGAAAATCAGCGCATGTACTCGTGATGCCACATCTGAAACATCAGCAGCGCCCATAGACGGTGGCTGTGGTTTTCGCGCCCGGCCAGATGCTCGCCGATCAGCCGCTGCACATGGGCGGAGTCAAACCAGCCCGTCTCCGCCAGCGCCCGCGGCGAGAGAAATTCAAGCAGCATCGGCTTGAGTTCGCCCTTCATCCAGCTCTTGATCGGGATGCTGAACCCCTCCTTGCGCCGGTCGAGAATCTCGTCCGGCAGGATGCCCCGGAAAGCCTCCTTGAGGATATACTTGCTCCGCTTGCCGTTGAGGCGCAGGTGCGGCGGCAGCGAGGCGCAGAACTCGACCAGACGGTAATCCAGAAAAGGGGCGCGCGCCTCGAGCGAAACCGCCATCGACATGCGGTCGACCTTGACCATGATATCGTCGGCCAGATAGGTGACGATGTCGACGTACTCCTGCTGGTCCAGGGGCGCCGGCGAATCGCAGCCGGCAAAAGCCTGGCGGATAAAGCCGTAGGGGTCGTGGGCCGTGAGCTCACCGCGCAGAGCTTCACTGTAGAGCAGCCTCTTCTCGGCCTCCTGGAGAAAGATCATCCAGCGCACGTGCTGAAGATCGGCGGGAAGACGGCAGCCCTCGATGAAGCGCCGCGACTTGTTGATGAAACCCTTTTTCTTCTCGGTCGGCGGCAGCAGGGCGACCAGGGGCTCGATCGCTCCCTTGCGCAGCCAGCCGGGCAGCCGGGCATAGCGGCGCGCGGTCCGTTCGGCGATGTAGGTCTCGTAGCCGCCCAACAGCTCGTCGCCGCCGTCGCCCGAGAGCACCACAGTGACGTGCTTGCGCGCCATCTCCGAGACCATCCAGGTCGGAAAGACGGAAAAATCCCCGAGCGGCTCGTCGAGCTGGCGGACGATCCGTTCGGTCAGCCCCACGGCATCCGGGGTGATGATCTCCTCATGATGTTCGGTGCCGAAATGGCGTGCCACCAGCCGGGCCCAGGGCAGCTCGTTGTAGGTGGCGTTGTCAAAACCGATCGAATAGCTCTTGACCCCCGCTGTGGCGGTCTGACTCATCATCGCCACCACGGCGCTTGAATCGAGGCCGCCGCTGAGAAAAGCCCCGAGAGGCACCTCGCTCATCAGACGGATGCGGACGGCGTCGCGCAGCAGATCGAGGAATTCCGCCGCCAGATCGGCCTCCGCTTTGGCGCTGGCGCGGTATAGAAGCCGCCAGTAGCGCCGGATCTGCAGCCCCTGCCGGTCCAGGCTGAGCCAGTGGCCCTGGGGCAGCTTGCGGATACTCTTGAAGATGCTCAGAGGCGCGGGGATGTATTCAAAGGTCAGATAAGCGTCGAGCGCGCGGGGATCGACCTCGCGCGGGATTTCACGCAGGCGCAGTATCGCCTTGATCTCGGAGGCGAAGACCAGCCGTTTGCCGTCAAAATGGTAATAGAGGGGCTTTTTGCCGATGCGGTCGCGGGCGATGAAGAGGCGCTGGCGTTTTTCATCCCAGATGGCGAAGGCGAACATGCCGTTGAGATAGGAGGGGCACTCCTCGCCGTACTCCTCATAGGCATGAAGAACAGCCTCGGTATCGCTGCGGGTGCGGAAATGGTGGCCGCGGCTTTCAAGATCGCGCCGCAGTTCGAGATAGTTATAGATCTCGCCGTTGAGGACGATGACCGCGTCGCCCTCCTCATTGAGAATCGGCTGGCGGCCGGTGGCGAGATCGATGATCGCGAGGCGGCGCATGCCCAGTCCGACCGGACCCTGGATATACTGCCCCTCATCATCGGGGCCGCGGTGGATGATGGCGTCGCACATGGCCTGAATGTCGGCCCCGGCCACAGCATGGCCGCGCTCCCGGTTGTAGATGCCGCAAATTCCGCACATGCGCCCTTACTCCCGCCCCGCCCGCTGTCCGGGGATACGGCCGCTGGTTAATGCCGCCTCCCTCCTCTCCCTGCCGCCGCTCAACAAGAATGCTCCGCCGCCCGGGCGACGATCCATTGCACGCGGCGCAGATACTCCGAATAGCTGTACTCCTTCCCGGCCAGCGCCGCCGCGGCGGCGATCCTGGCCGCCGACTCTTCACGCTCCTCCAGCGCCCGGCGCATCCCGCCGGCAAATCCCTCCGCCGTGGCATCGGCCAGAACGGCGACCTCGTCATTAAGGATCTGGGTATGGGTGATGTGACGCGTGGCGACGATCACCCGGCCCGAACGCAAATAGGAATAGATCTTGAGAGGCGAATTGGTGCCGCTCAGCCGTGGCGAGACCAGCACCTCCGCCAGATCGATGAATCCTGGAATGAGCTGGGGCTGAACAAAACCGGTGAAACGGAACCGCTCCTCCACCCCGTGCTGCCGCGTCAGCGCCCTGCAGGCTTCCACCTGCTCCGGACTCCCGCCGACAAGCAGAAACTTGACATCATCGGCCCCGCCGGCCAGCAGCCGCGCCGCGCTCTCGATGAGCAGCGGGATGCCCTGATAGGCTTCAAGCGTCCCGTAGTAAAGAACGATCCGGCTGGAACCCAGATCGTACTGCTGCCGCAGCCGGGCGGCGTTCGCCGCATCGGGCGGAAAGAGCAGCGCGTTGTCGGCCACATTCTCGATGAGCAGGCTGGTCTTGCCGGGAAATTTCTCTTCAACGTAGCGCTGCAGCTCGGGACAGATGGTGATCACCGCCGCGGCCTGATTGATGGTCCGCGCCTCGAGACGCTCGAACCCCCCGACCAGCAGGCGCGAACGGGAGAAGCGGAAATTGTGCAGCTGCTGGGGCAGCGAGGAGTGCATGTCGTAGAGGTGCGGCATCCCGTACCGGCGCGCCAGATCGACTCCGAAAAAGCCCGCCTCCTCGTGGGTGTGCAGCAGGTCGTACCCCCCCTGCGCGGCCATCTGCCGGGCACGGCGGTAAAGAACCACGTCCAGGGCGATCTTGGCTCCGGAAGGACCGATTTTGACCTTTTTGATGCCGGGCACGGCGGAGGCGCGGATGATGCGCAGCCCGGGCATGGGCACATCCTGGCCGATCGGATAGGTGACCAGATCGACGCTGTGGCCGAGCAGGCTCAGGGCCTTGATCCGGTGCAGAACGCTGAAAGGGGTGCCGCGCGGCTGGAACCAGGGCTGGGGCGCGATCATCAGTATGCGCAGCTTTTTCCCGGTCTCCGGCAGGGTATAGTGGATCATGCTCTCTCGCTCCTCATTCAGCCCCGTAACCGGTCAGGACAACGAACATCGTCTTGAACAGAATCTTGACATCCAGCCAGAGCGACCAGCTGTCGATATATTCCAGATCCATCTTCATCCATTTGTCAAAACCGATCTTGTTGCGGCCGCTCACCTGCCAGATGCAGGTGATGCCCGGCTTGAGACTCAGCCGGCGCCGCTGCCAGACCTTGTAGGCCTCGACCTCGCCCACCAGCGGCGGCCGCGGCCCGACCACGCTCATGTCGCCCATGAGAACATTGAAAAACTGGGGCAGCTCGTCGATGCTGGTCTTGCGGATGAGATAACCGATGGTGGTGATGCGCGGATCGCGCTTGATCTTGAAGACCGGACCATCCATCTCGTTCCTGTTCATCAGCTCCGTTTTCCGCGCCTCCGCATCGACCACCATCGAACGGAACTTGTAAAGAGTGAATTTGCGCCCGTTGAGGCCGATGCGGGTCTGTTTGAAAAGCACGGGGCCCCTCGAAGTGGCCTTGATCAGCAAGGCAACCAGCAGCAGCAGAGGCGACAGGAGAATCAGCGTCACGGAAGAGATCGCCAGGTCCATGATCCGCTTGATGAAGAGCTGCCACTCCTTGGCGTGAAAGGTTTCGAACTCGAGCAGCGGAAAGCCGTTGAAATCGGTCTGCCGCGTGCGCGCGATGTGGAGATTGAAAAGATCGAGGGCGATCGAGGTGGAGATGCCCAACTCCTCGCAGGAGAGAATCGCCTCCTCGATGCGGTGGAGCCAGAGCCGCGGCACGACAAAGATCACCCGGTCGATCACCAGCCGCTTGACGATGAAAGGAATATCCTGAATGCGGCCGATCACCCGGTAGCCGTCGACCTCCTTGCCGTACATGCCGTGCTCGTCATCGATGAGCCCGACGATATGCAAGCCCCAGTTCGAATGGAGCTTGATGGCACGGATAAAATCGCGCGCCCGCTTGCCGGTGCCGACGATGAGCAGGTTCTCCCGGTTGTACCCTCGGCTGTGGATGCGGTCGAGGAAGAGCAGCAGCAGCTTCCTCTCCAGCAGAAGAAGAGCAAAGGCCAGAATCACAAAAACCGAGAAATAGAGACGGCTGGCCAGCTCGAGTTTGAGGATGAAGATCAGGCTGCCCGAGGCGATCGTCGCCCAGACCGTCGAGACGAAGAGGAGCCAGGTGTATTTTCTGAAGGAGCGGGTGCGGTAATTGCGGTAGATGCCATAGAGGGAAAAAATCGCCGTCCAGATGATGGGAAAACCGATGATCATCATCCAGTAGTTGGAGGCGAAGTAGAGAAAGCCCGAAAAGGTCGGCGAGACCGCGTAGGCCTTGACGTTGAGCTCGGCGACGGTCCGGATGTACTCGTCGACGAAATAGGCCAGGGGAAAGGTCAAGAGCAGAGTGAGCACATCCGCCACCCGCATCACATTCCCCAGGAATCTTTCCTTCTCAGAAACCATACCACTCACTTCATCAAAATTCACTGGTCAGCGCTGCGCAGCTGGCTGACCCCGCAACCGGGCAATGGATGCACTATTTATGACAGCTCTTGAACCATTCCGAAAAAAGAGCGATACCTTGTTCGATCGGCGTCGACGGGCGGTAATCGAGCTCCCTCCGCGCCAGGGTGATATCGGCATAGGTGACCGGCACATCGCCGGGTTGATCCGGATGAAACTCGAGCTCCGCCTTGCGCCCCAGTCCCTCCTCCAGCAGATGGATCAGCCCGAGCAGATCGATGGTGTTCGATTCACCCAGATTGTAGATATGATAGCCCTCGCAGCGGAGCAGGGCGGCGTAGAGCCCCCCGATGATGTCGTCGATGTAGGTATAGTCGCGGCGCGAGCGGCCGTCGCCGAAAACCGGGATGGGTTCTCCCGAGGTGATGAGCCGGGCGAATTTGTGGATCGCCATATCGGGCCGCTGCCGCGGGCCGTAGACCGTGAAAAAACGCATGCAGCTGATCGAAAGGCCGTAGAGATGGTGCCAGGTGTAGGCCATCAGCTCGCCCGCCTTTTTGGTCGCAGCGTAGGGAGAAATCGGATGATCGACCGGATCGCTCTCGGCGAAAGGAACCTTGCTGTTGTTGCCATATACCGATGACGAGGAGGCCGAGACGATCCTCCCTACCCCGTGCAGGCGGCAGGCCTCGAAGATGTGCATCGTCCCGAGCACATTGACCTGCTCGTAGAGCAGGGGCTCCCGGATCGAAGGCCGCACCCCGGCCCGCGCAGCAAGATGGACCACGCTGTCGTAGCGCTGCTCCGCAAAAAGACGATCCAGCCCCGGCCGGTCAAGGATATCGCCCTCAACGAGCCGGTAGCGGGGATGAGCAAGAAAGGGACGGACATTCTCCCGCTTGAGGGCGGGATCATAGTAGGTGTTGAAATTGTCCAGACAGTCGACCGCGTGCCCCTCGTCAAGCAGCTTGCGGGTAAAGTGGGAACCGATGAAACCGGCGCCGCCGGTCAGGAGAAGATGCATGGTCGCATCCGGCCTTTCGCTCAATAATGGTAATAGCTGTAGTTCTGCACCAGCTGGGTATCCGAGCTGTTGAGTACAGCGCCGACGAGTTTGACAGGGACGGTATTAAAGATCTCCATCTTCTCCTTGGCCTTGCCGATCCTGGTCTTGCCCGCTCGCACCACCAGCACGACGGCGTTCACCTGGGTGCCGAGCACGACGGCGTCGGTCGCCGCATCCAGCGGCGGCGTATCGAAAAGGACGATATCGAATTTGCGGCTCGCCTCGTCGAGAAAACGGCGCATCAGCGGCGAACCCAGCAGCTCCGAGGGATTGGGCAGCAGGACCCCGCAGCTGATGAAGGAGAGATTGGGCACGTGGGTCTGCTGCACGATCGATGAGAGTGTGACGCTGGAGCTGAGATAGTTGGCCAGCCCCGGCTCGCGGCGCATCTGAAAGGTGTTGTGCAAAACCCCGCGGCGAAGGTCGGCATCGACCAGCAGGGTGTTGGTGCGCTGCTGCGCAAAGATGATCGCCAGATTCGAGGCGGTGAAGGACTTGCCCTCCTCCGGGGCGACACTGGTGATCGCGATCGAGTGGGGCCGTTCATGGGTGCGCGAAAAGATGATCTGCGTGCGCAGCGCCCGGTAAGCCTCGCCGATCGGTGTCGGCGAATAGTCATGGGTCACCAGCTGCCGGTCGATCTGCTTGGCCTTTTCGTGATCGTGATACTCGGGAATGTCCTTGAAATCCACATTGGGGATCGCTCCGAGCACCTTGAGTTTGAGGTGCCGGTCGACATCCCCGGGCGTGCGGATATGGCGGTCGGCGAGATCGATCCCGAGCGACAACGCCAGTCCTGCCACCAGACCGAGAGCGGCCCCGATAAAGACCTTGGTCGACTGGCTCGGGTTGATCGGCACGGTCGGCTTGATCGCCCGGTCCAGAACCGCAAAGTCCTCACCCTCGCCGCCGTCGGCGATCTCCAGCTTTTGCAGCTTGGTGTAAAGTGTGGTATAATGGTCCTCACTGACCTTCTTGTTGCGCTCCAGCTCCATCAGACGGTACTCATCATCGGGCAGCATCCGCTGCTGCGCCTGGATATCCGCCATCTTGACCCGGGTCTCGCTCTCTTTCTGCGCCAGGGTGTTGCGGTAGTTGGAGGCAAAGGCGATGATATTATCCTGGGTCTCGCGGATGCTCGTGCGCAGGCTGACCAGAGGGGCGTAATCGTTCGAATAGTCTCTCATCAGATCCCCCAGCTGCTTCTCCTGGCTGTCGAGCTGGTCACGCAGCAGGGCGAGCGCGGGCTCATCGCGCATGGCGGAAAAATTGGCCAGCTGGCGCACGATCAGCCGCCGGTACTGCTCCGGGTCCGAGCCGAGCACCGGTTCACCCAGTTTTTCGAGCAGCTGGGTCAGCTGCTCGCGCTGCTGGGGGATCTCGCGCAGGGTATAGCTGTTGCGCTGCATCTCGTCGAGGATGGTCCGCTTGGCCGCATCGAGGGAGAGGGGATACTTGGAGAAGAAATTACGCAGATCCGCATCGGCTTCCCGCACCTTGGCGGCGGCGACCTCGAGGCTCCCCTCGAGCCGCTTGCGGTAGGTGTTGGCGTCCCGGTCCCTGAGCAACAGGGTCTCCTGGACGTAAATGTCCGCGATCTGGTTGAGCTGATCGGCGATATGGTCGCGGTCCTCACCCTTGATGGTCAGCTTCATCAGATTGCCGTTCTTGCTAACTTCGGCAGTGACCATGGTGTTCAGTTCGGCGACCGCCCGCTCAAAGGGGCGAATCCGGAAGTTGACGAACTGCGGACTCTCCACCCACCTGGGATTGAGGCGGAAGGTGAGGCCATCGTAGGTGTACTCCTTCGAGATTGCGTCCCAGACGGAGATGCTGTCCAGCAGGGTCTCCTTGGGATACTCGACCAGATAGATGGAGAAAGTGCCGTTGTCGTCAACCTGGATTTTGTATTTGCCCGGCGTCGGAGTGGTGGTGGTATGGAATTCACTGAAAACATCACCCTGGGGGCCGGCCTTAGTCCCCATCTGCAGAGCAAGCCCCATGCGCGCAGTGACGCGCTCGGCAAAGCTGCGGCTGCGCAGCTCCGCCTGACGGTCACGGCTGAGGATGCCCTCCGCATCGGTGTCAAAACTGCGCGTCTTGATGGTGGCGAAAGTGCTGTAAACCGGCTTTTCGTTCTTGGAATCCCAGAAAAACCAGGCCGCACCGATGAGCGTCAGGAGCAGGATGATATATTTACGCTTCCAGAATCCGGCGAAAAACTTGCCGAAATCCATGGGAGCGGACTGCTGCTCGCCGGCGGGCATTAAAAGATCAAGATCATCCATGTCAGCAAAAACCGTTATAGGGCATTGGTGTTGTCATTTTTGTTGTAATTGATCAGGACAAAGTAAAAGGTGAACAGGGACATGGCGAATTGCATGTACCGGATGATGGTATCAAACGAAAGCCGGTTCACCCTGGGCGCCACGATCTCGTCGCCCGACTGCAGCCCGAGCTCGTAAAGCGACTGGCCGCGATAAAATGCCTCACCAAAACCGCGATAGAGCGCCTGGCCGTTGCGCAGAATGAACATATCCTCATAGGAGGAGAGCGAGTGCAGCCCCCCCACCCCCTTGATCACTTCCCAGAAAGAGATGTTGGGA
>Ga0116149_1005277_pt1 | contig 12228 bp, 8 predicted proteins | sample AD_UKC057_MetaG_FD_89787 | JGI IMG/M metagenome (GOLD analysis project Ga0116149, IMG submission 89787) | Active sludge microbial communities of municipal wastewater-treating anaerobic digesters from USA - AD_UKC057_MetaG | ecosystem: Engineered > Bioreactor > Anaerobic > Digestate | place: USA...
ACGTTGGGCGCGCCCTTGGGCGGACGCAGTTGCTCGATAGGCGGGAACTTGCTGTCCGGGTTCTTCGCATCGTAGGTGGTCAAGGTGGGCCGAGGCGTGTTCGGCATCGGCAGATGCGACCGCTGTTTGGTTTCGGCAACGCTGGGGGAACCCGGCGTGCCGGTGGTTTGCTGCCCGCTGGCGGGCAGCACGATGGCCGCTCCCAGCGCGAGGCTGAGGGCGGCGATTATGGTTGTTCTTTTCATCGGTTTGTTTGTTGCAGTGTGATGGATTGCCGCCAGCTCGCTAACGACTGCGGTGGCAATGAGATTGTATCTGGGTGTTATTTTCTGGGTTTGACTTGTTTGTCGTCTCGCTGGTGGACTTTCATCATTTCGGAAACAGGAACGAGACCTGGAAGCGCAAGCCCCACTCCGGCGCTCCGCTCGGACCCTCGGCGTAATAGCGTCCGCCCAATTGCAGTGAGATTGGCTGTTTGCCCAATTTCAACAACTGCTGCACAAAGGCGTTGACGGGCACCGTCCATTGCTCTCGCTCCCAGTCGTACGTGGACTCGGCGTTCAGCCCGAGACTGGTGAACGTTTTGGTGGTGTAGGAAACAAAGGGCTGGAGGAACGTCCGGTTGACGTCCGCACGATCACTTTCGCCGGCAAAGGACCAGACGTGGTTGACCAAAGCGCCATAGGTCCAGTGTCCCTGCTGTTTTAAGATCACCGCCGTCGGACCGGCGCCCCACTTCTCCTCGCCCAACAAATCATCGGTAGCGGCGGGAAGCTGCAACACCGGGCCCGCACCCCAAATCCATCCGTTCTTCGTCGGTTTGACCGGCGAAAAGAAGAGACTCTGGACGGCATCGGCGAGGCCCGACTGGCTGGAGGTGCCGATGTAATTCTCTTGATAGACGTAGGGCACAATCGTCCGTGAAATGACGTTCCAGTTCTCGTTGAGCGAAATCGGAATCACCGGTTGCACGTTCAGCTTGTATTGGAAGCCGTCGTCACTCGGCCCCGCGCCCCAGTCGAAGTTGTTTTGCAGCGGGAGACTGATCAGGCTGGCGATGGGATTCAGTGTCGCCTTGGCCAAGGCGGCGGCTTTGGCCTTTTCGTCGTCAACCTCCGCGCCGCCGCCGGAGGAAGTAGCATCGGCGGGCGCGAGCGTGAGCGGGTGAGACAAGCCGGCATCAGCAAATTCCCCGGCTTGCGCTTGCGCTGCGTTGAACGTCGTGAGCACGAGACTGCACGCCGTGGCGATCGCTGAGACCCGGTTAGGGAGGCTTACCACTTCTATGTGTGCCATTGGTGAGATTAGGTCGGTTAGAACAGGAAGCCCAGTGTGAACTTGAGGATTCTGGGTTTCACGGTTTTCAGTTTTGTCTCTTGCACGTTTGCTTTCTTTCGCTCAAACAGTTGAATTCTGTGAGATCACCGGCCACGTCCCCCGCGCGAGCGCCCGCCGCCCGAGTAACTGGAGGCGGACGACCGCGAGCGCGAAGCGGAGGATTGGTACTGGCTGGCGCGCTGGGTTTGTTGGTTGCCCCAGGAGCGCGCCTGCGCCTGCGATTCCAAGCTCGATTTGTTCTGGCTCCATGTGGTTGAAGCAGGAGAGGCGCTCGGCGGGGTCGCACGCGCCTGCGATACGGAACTGGCCTGAGGCTGGCGGCTGGAACTGCTGGCGGTTTGTGGCCTTGCGGAAGAGGGCTGCGGTTTGGAGGTGCTCTCCCAGCCACTGCCCGAATTCTGGGACCAGTTGCCGCTGGAGTCCTTCTTGTAGACGGTGCCGTCTTTCGCCGCGTAGTAATCACCCGACTGGGACTTGCCGACGGCACCCTGGCCGTATTTGGTATCCCACGCCGCCATGCCACTGCCCTCTGTGGTTCGTAGCGCGCCCGCGCTCCCATATTCGCCCGAGGCGTAGCGGCCCGCCGCGCCCTGGCCCGTCGTCGGATTGTAGGCCGCGCCTCTTCCAGCCGAACCGTAGGCCGTGTTCACCTGTCCGCCGGCCGCCCGCGCCCCAGTATAGGGATTGTAGGCCACCCCCTGTCTCGCCGACCCGTAAGGTGTGCTCACTGCGCGGCCCGCCGCCGAAGTGCCAGTGTAGGGATTATACGCCGCCCCTCGCGCCGCGCTGCCGTAAGGGCCATACGCGTAGCTCGAACGCGCGTAAGTGCCGGTGTAAGGATTGTAGGAGGCGGTGCGCCCCGCCCCCCCGTAGGGGCCATAGACATGCGCGGAAGCATAGTAGCCGCCATGACCGTAGTGATACACGGCACCACAGCCGTAGGAATAGTGATAAGGAGGCGGGTAGTAGTAATGATGATGGTAATCGTCCGTGATCGCCGCGCCCGCCAGCATGCCCATGCCGAACATCAGCACGCCTGTAGCCGCCACATATTCGCCGCTGTAACCGGAGGTTTGGCTGTAAACCACCGTGGTCGGTGTTGAACTCTGGACCACAACATAAGTGACGTTGTGATTGGGGTTGGAGGGCGGGATCGTGTAAATGGCCGCCGGCACACTGGTGCAGAAGCTCCATGGACCGGTCGCGCTCGCGCTGGAATACCAGACGCCCCCGTAGCACCAGTAGTAACCGCCGTTGACCAGAAAGACCTGGTTCGGCGTATTCACTGCGTACTGGACCGTGGTGCTCGGGATGGTGACGAACTGCGGCGCGCCCGTGTAGGTCACGGTTTCCGTCACGGGCGCGATTGGGACGGTGGTGGTGCTGGGAATCGAGGCCAGCAGCACGGCGTCTTTAGCCTCGCGGGTGCCCGGCACGGACGCCTTCACAAACGCGACGGGATCGTTGTCTGGAATCCGGGCGAAGTCCGCGGGCAAATCCCGGCTGGCCGCGGACCAAGGCCCTTGCAGGCTCGTGGCGCGGAACCACCGGCCCGCCACCAGGAAGTAGAATCTCGCCTCGCCTGAATTCAGGAAGGCAATGGACTCGGTGTTCGCCACCAGCAGCAGGCTCGTGCCTTCGATGGGACGATACTTCGGATCACCATCCGTGAGGATCAGTTCCGCCGGTTGCGTGCTCACAAATACAGTCGGTGTGGACTTGGCTTTCTTGCCAGGCAGGTTGGCGCGCACTTCCGCCCAATTCTCGGTCGCGGGCAACGCCCAGAAAGAAGTCGGCAGACTCGTGGCGGCGGTCCACGGCCCCTTCGCATCGGACGCGACAAGCCAGTTGTCGCCATTCAACAGGTAATACCGCTGGGTGGCGGTGTCGTAGAGCACGTCCCAATTGGTGTTGAGCGCAAACAGCAGGTCCGTCCGATTGGTTTCGACGGGCTTGAACTGCGCCTCGCCCATGAACATGACCAGGATGGCCGGCTGCCGGCTGTAGAAGATCGTGGGCGGTTCGAGATTCACTTCGATGGCCGGTTGCGTCGCGTGTTGAGCCGGATCCAGGTAGGCCAACACCCGGTCCAACGAAACGGTCAGGGCCTGACCCGGCGGCTTGAGTTCGTCCACCGCGCGGCGCAACGCGGCCAACTCGGAGTCCGAGCAGTTGGGGAAGCGCAACTCGCGCTGCGTCGGCACCAGGGCCACGATGCGCGCCGCGTGGTCCGTCACCGTCACGGCGTCCACTTCCGCGACTCCGAACTTTTCCTGCTTGGTCACGCCCTTGACGGCGATGGCGCAGCGGAAGTGGATGTTCGTGTAGCCGTTCCAGTAGTCCACCTGGGGCTGATAGACGGTGAGTTGTTTCTTGTCCTGCTTGAACACGCGCGGCCAGCCGGGGTCGGCCGACTGAGCCGTCGCCAGCAGTGCGGCCTGCCCCAGCGCCAGCCCGAGGCCTATGGCCGTCAATCTCGATGTAGTCTTCATACTGCTTTGGGGGTTCGGAACAGGGGGCAGTTCCGGGCTTAATTGGTTTTACGGTAGCCGGAGTTGTCCACTTTTACCGTGAGCTTCTTGGCCGGCGCATTCAGCGTGATGGCGTCGGCGTAACTGGTGCCGTCGGCCAGTGTGCCCATCCCGGCCTGGAGGTCCACCACGTCCTTGGCGCTGTCTAAGTAGGTCTTGACCGTGAGCGCGAGGAGCCGGTTGCTCGTCAGGTCCACTTCCACGCCCAAGTTGTCGCCGGGCTTGAGGTAATCGCGAAAGTTCAGACGGGCGCGACGGCCGGGTTCGAGGACGTCCAGCGAAACTTTGCCGGCGTCCTTGGCCGCCTGAATCAGCACCGGCGTGGGCGGCACGTAACTCTTCACCAACGCCACGGCCTCTTTCATGTAGTCGGTCAATTCCTCCTGCTTGGCTTCGGCGATCTTCCCGCGCAGTCCGCGTTTCTTCTTGGCGGGAAGAGGCGTGGTGAGCGGCACCTTCTGCACGCCGCCGTCCGCGCCGTAATAGCAGCGGTTCATCTGGCGGGATTCTTCCTCGCCCTTGAGGCTGATGACGGTGGTTTCAACCCACTCGTATTGTTTGAGGACCGCCTGGCTGGCGGTCATGGTGGCCTTCAACATCGCCGCGCGTTCAGCGGCGGAGGGTTGCTGGGCTAACACGGGCAGCGCGAGCGCGACCAGTCCGAGGGTGGCGAAACGAATCAGTGTTTTCATGATGGTCATGTATTCAGTTGGTTCAAAGGCAAGCAGGTCGAGTGGGTTTGTCCTGGCTGTTGCGCTACTTTAGGGCCGATGGACAGAGGTTAAGGGAGGTTGCGGGATTACGCGCCGAATGGCCTCCAGCACCCGCTCCCCGGGTTCGTTCTTCCGAAAGTATCCGGCGCAGCCGCGGGCCAGCGCCTCGGCGCGCACTTCCGGATCATCGTGCGCCGTGATGAAAATCACCGGGGTGCTGTCTCTGACTGCCGCCAGCCGCTGGCTCAAGTCCAGACCGGACATGCCGCCCAACTGAATGTCGAGCACCAAGCAGTCGAACCGAGGGCGCCTGGTGTCCTCGAGCAAGGCTTCGGCGGAGGCATAGCAGACGGGCTGGAATCCCGCCATGCGGAGCAATCGGCTGAACGACCGGCATATACTATCGTCGTCATCCACGACTGCCACACGAATGATGTCACCGGCCATGCAACGCGCCTGCATGACGGGCAGTCTCGGGGAACGGACAGATCTCGGCTACTGCCCTTTGGGGAAGGTCAGAAGAGTGGCGAGTGGGGAGAGCGGCCTACAGCACTCGCGCCTCCTGCACCAGCCGCGTCAGTTCAGCCACCGAATGAACGTTGAGTTTGGTGGTGATGCTGGTGCGGTGGAGTTTGACCGTGCGCTCATGAATGCCGAGATCGGCGGCGATCTGTTTGTTGAGTTTGCCTTGGACAACGTGGCGCAGGACTTCAAGCTCGCGGTCGGTCAGTTGCTCAAAACGCTGGCGCAGCGCCAGCAAACGGGCGCACTCCGTTCGCTCGCGTTCGTCCCTAGCCAGCGCGCGCTGCACGGCGGCGATCAGCTCCGTCCGCGGCGCACGCTTGGTCAAAAAATCTTCCGCCCCGCCCCGCATGGCGCGCACCGTGGTGGGGATATCCCCATGACCCGTCAGGAGAATCACCGGCAAAAGGCTGCCCACTTTTTGAAGAGCCGCCTGCAACGCCATGCCGTCCATGCCCGGCATCTGCAGGTCGGCAACGACACACCCTGCGGTGTCCGGTTTGAGTTCCGCCAGAAACTCCATCGCCGAACTGCAGGCGACAACGTGATGTCCCGAGGCCCGCAGCAACCGGGAGACGGCCCGCAGGAAGGAAATATCGTCGTCCACAACGAAAACCGTGGCTCGGGGCGAGGAACCAGTCGCAAGAGCAGGAGAATCGCAGTGCGGTGTTCTCACTTGCCATCTTCCCGTTGCCGCTCACCGGCGGCAATTGGCAGCGTGAAACAGAAACATGCGCCGCCCTCCGGCCGGTTCTCCGCCCAGATTCTTCCCTTGTGCGCCTCGACGATGGTCTTGGATACCGCCAGGCCCATGCCCATGCCGTTGGCTTTGGTGGTAAAGAACGGCTCCAGCAGACGTCCCAGCGAATCGTTCGGTATTCCGACACCATTGTCGCAGACGCGGACTTCGACCATGCCGGGGTCCGCGTGGCGCGCGGTGATCTGGATGCGACGCTCGTGCGGGGCAGTTCCCGCCAGCGCGTCCATCGCGTTGACCAGCAAGTTCAGCAGAACCTGCTGAAGGTGGACACGATCGCCCCAGACGGGCGGCAGTCCGGAAGCGGAGGAGTAGACGCACTTCACTTGACGGGCCGCGGCATCGGTGCCAACCAGCGACAGGACTTCGGTGATCACACCATGCAGTTCGACTGGCTGCAGGTCCAGAGTGCGCCGTTTGAGCAAAGACCGAAGCCGATCAATCACCTTTCCCGCCCGCTGATCGTCCCTCAGGATGTCGGCAACAATCGCACGCAGTTCCTCTAGGTCGGGCGCAGTCTCCTGAAGCATGAGTTCGGCGGCTTCAGCATTCCGCAAGATGGCCCCCAACGGCTGACTGAGCTCATGGGCCAGCGCGGAAGCCAACTGGCCGAGCAAAGTGACGCGGCCGGCATGAGCCAATTTGCTGCGTAATTCCAGCGCTTCCGTCACCGTCCGTCGCGGCTCGGTGATGTCCCGGAGAACCCCGACGGTGTGGGTCGCGCGGCCCGCCTCGTTGCGCCGGAGGACGTGGGCCAAGTGGTCAATCCAAATCATACCCCGCTGTGCATGCAGGTAGCGGTATTCGACGGCCAACTGGTCGGCCATCCCATCATTCAAGCGGTTGTGCGCGTCGAGAATGCGCGGGCGGTCCTCCGGATGGATGTGCTCCAGCCAGAATGCCAACGCGCCGCGGTCGTCCGTCCCTCCCGGAGGGGCGCTGATGATGGCGCGCACCCGCTCGTCCAGGTAGGTAACCCGCTCGCCGTCCGCCACCTCGTAGAAGCCCAGACCGGCCAGTTCGGCGCCGGACGCCAGCCGCGCTTCGCTTGCGCGAAACGCTTGTTCGCGCCGTTTGCGCTCGGTGATATCCAGCGAGACGCCCATCAAGGAATCTGATTCGCCGGTCTTGGCGGCACGCACGCGACCCCGCGAGAGCATCCATCGGACGCTTCCGTCAGGTCGAAGAATGCGGTACTCGACCTGGTCATCGTTATTCGACCGCACCATCGCCTGCACCTTTTGGCGAATGAGTTCCTGATCGTCAGGATGGACCACGCTCAGGAACCGCTCGAAGGTCACCACTTCATCTGCGGCGAAATTGAACAATTCCCGGGTCTTGGTGGTGAGCCAGAACTGGTTGCTGGCCAGGCTCAGCCGCCACAGCCCCACCCCGGCCGCATCCGCCGCCAAGCTCAGCCTCGCCTCGCTCTCTTGCAGGACCTGATCGGCACGCTGGCGCGCGAGGGTGCTGGCCATGATCTGGGCGAGGAGTTCCAGTTCCTCCTCAAACTCACCGGGGAATGGATGCTCCTCACCGACGGAACACAGACCCAAGCATCCAACTGTGGCTCCGGCCACCTGCAACGGCCAGTTGTACGCGGACCGAATCCCCAACCGTTCATAGGTCTGGCGATCCCGCCGCCCTGATGGAGGAAAGTCGTCCAGACAGGCTAAGTGGACCGGCTTGCCTTGCACCAGGCGCTCGGCCGTCCAGGGAAAATCCAACTCCGTGAAACAAGGGGGGACGGGAGGCAGTTCCTCCGCCGTCCAGATATGGGTGACCTCTCCCGCGCTGCCCTGCCCGAAGAACTTGCTGATGGCGACCAGGTTGAATCCGAGGAAACTCCCGATCTGTCCCAGCGCCTGGTTGATATGCGCGTCAATTTCTTCCGCGGGTAGATTGATAAAATGCGTTGAGACCTCGCCCACCAACCGCTTGAAGTCCAGTCGGCGCTGGAGTGAAGCGATCTCCGTCCGCGGCGGAGCCTCGGAACGCTGGGGCGCTCTCTCACCGGTCGGGTCTTGATCTGGATGATTCACAGGAATGGAGAAGCAAGACCCGCTTGGGCGCGACTTGCACCGCGCTGGCCATGGCTATCAGGCCAGTCAGCAAATAGCCATGATTCCGAGCCATCATGCTGCCCGCAGGAAATCATGCCCCGCCGGCTGCGTCAACAATGTCAGCGGCGGTCTCGTAATACAGGAATCTGGCGGTTGAGACGTGCATTTGTCTGGGTGACTTCTTCTTCGGGTGACTACGGGCAGTTCCAGTGCGCCACGCCGCGTATCGACCTTCTCCATGACAATCCCGATGCAGTGTAGCGAATGCTCGCAAACCTCGACGTCACCAGCCTGCAGGTCCGAGAATCGGACAGTCCGCGCTGCCCGGCGTGCGGGGGCTACGTGGAACGACATCTCAGGAGAGACGGGCGCTTCGTGGAGTCGCCGTATATGGAGCGACAGGCGGCGCACCGGGAGTTCCTGAATCGCTCGACTGGAGGCAGGCTCCTGCTCCTCGATTTGGGTGTCTCAATAATCTCAAGCAGATCGGCTACCGCCGCCCAGGTCATTGCCACCTGCTCCGGTCCACCCAACAACGGCTTCCTCACCACCGACTTCAACCCGCCCAACGGCGACCTCCAGACCCCTGGGGTTGGATCTCTGCAGACAGCCCCGGTCACGCCCTGGTCTTTGGCGATTTGGACGGCGACAAGATCGAGGACTGTGGAATCACGGTCGAAGGCTCAGCCATCGGTCAGCCTGCCGACGCCCTCGTCTGGGGCGCATGGAGGTCCGAGGGTGTCAAAGGCATCTCCACCGACCACGGTGCAGCCGCCAACTTCACCGGTTGGAATGCCTTCGGCGTGGTGTCCCTGGGCGACCTCGGCATCCTGGGCGATTTCAATGGGGACGGTATTGCCGACCGCCTGCTTTACCGCACTTCGGACAACCAGGTCTTCATTGACTACAGCCAGCCTGCCGGCGGCTGGGGTGACGGCGTGGCGGACGTCTCGCTGGTGCTCGGGATTCCGGGCGACCAACTTACGGTAAGTGACATCAACGGGGACGGCCTCGATGATCTCGTGCTCTATGGCCGACCCGATCCGGGCAATGCGGCTTTGCAGGACTTGTTCGGGTACTACAACGATGGCGCGAACTTCGCGTCGCTGAACCCGGTGGCCCCGGACATTCAAGACGTGTGGAGCATTGGCGACGGGGTCTTATTCGGACAACTCATGCCCCCGGCGCCACCGCAACCGACCTTGGTGGGTCCTGCCTTCACGTCGGGCCCGCCCAGCGTCTTCGAATTCGGCTGGAACTCCGTCAGTGGAGTTAGCTATAAGGTTCAACGCACGGCCAACCTCGAGGCCCCGGACTGGATGGACGTCGGGACGGTGACGGGAACCGTCGGGACGGTCACCTTTGCAGACACTGCGGCCCCGGGAGGCGGGGCGTTCTATCGGGTTGCTTTGCCATAGCCATTGCCCGCAGTCGGGGCGATTCGAAGGGGTCGGGCCGCATCAAGGCTGGCCCCCGTCTGCTGCTGCGGCTCTGTCGGCGGAAACGACCTGAAATTGTCCATGAACGATCAAACCAGACGGCTGCCTCGACTCGCGGTTTTGCTGCTTTTCGTCTGGTCAGCCGATCATCCCGCGCAAGCGACTTCCGTTACCGGCCGGATCGCGGACTCCCGCACGGGCGAGACGCTTCCGGCCCGCCTCTACGTCCGCGGTGATCGAGGGTCCTGGCATTTCGCCGAGAGTGCGGACCCCGCCCGGCCCGCCGTCCGATACGCGAAGACGAACTGGATCAACCCGAACGCGGTCGAATGTCATGTGACCCTGCCTGCCGCCCCGTTCCGCGTCGACCTTCCACCCGGCACCTACACGCTGATCGTCGAACGCGGCAAGGAGTATCGCCCCTTAACTCAGCAGGTCGAGGTCGCCACGCAACCCGTCGAGTTGAGTCTCCCGATTCGCCGCTGGATCAACATGGCGCAGCGGGGTTGGTACTCCGGTGAAACCCACCTCCACCGCACCCCGGCTGAGCTGACCAACGTCGTTCTTGCCGAGGACCTCAACGTCACGTTCCCGTTATCCTTCTGGGTGACGCAGGCCTTTGCCGCCCCTGGCGCCGGCGACCGGAACATGGCCGGCGATTTTCCCGCCCGGCCACTGTACGCGGACTCGACGCATGTGATTTGGCCACGCAACACGGAATACGAAATTTTCACCGTGGGCGACAGACCCCATACGCTCGGGGCGCTCTTCCTCCTGAACCACCGCAGCGTTTTCACCAACGGCACACCGCCGTGGGGACCCGTGGCGGCGCAGGCCCGGGCCGAAGGGGCGTTGCTCGACATGGACAAACTGGACTGGGCCTTTGCCTTTCTGCTGCCGCCGGTCACCGGCGCCCAGCTTTACGAACTCGCGAACAACCACATGTGGCGGACCGAGTATGCGTTCACCAACTATGTCTCATTCGCCTCGCCCTATCTGCATCCTCCCTACGGCAGCTCGTGCGGCAGCGAACGCGACTGGACCCTCTACACGCTGGGCATGTACTACACGCTGCTCAACGCCGGCTTTCGCTCCGTGCCCGCCGCCGGCACGGCGAGTGGTGTGCATCCGGTGCCCGCCGGATTCAGCCGGGTTTATGTCCATTTGCCCGATGGGTTCAGCTACGAGAAATGGGTCGAAGGCCTCGCCGCGGGACGGAGCTTCGTCACAACCGGCCCGATGCTCTTCGCACAGGTCAACGAACGGCCGCCGGGCGAGACATTGCGTCCCGTCGGCGGCCCGGCTCGCTACCGCGTCAACGGCACCGTCGTCAGCGAGGAACCGCTGGCGTTTATCGAGGTGCTGCACAATGGGATCGCGGTGCGCACGATCATGCCGCAGAACCGCGAGGGGCTCGAAGGGGCGCGCGAATCCTCTTTCGACACGGAAATCACCACCGAGAGAAGCGGTTGGATCGCGGTGCGATGCTGGGAGGAGCGCCCCATTGGACGCTTCCGGTGGGCGCACACCGCGCCCTGGCACATCGAGGTGCCGGGCAAACCCCTCAGGCCGCGCGCCGAGGAGAAGGCGTTCCTGATCGAGCGGATGAAGCTGGAGATCGAGCGTAGCCGCGGCGTGCTTCCGCCCGAAGCGCACGCCGAATACGAACGCGCCCTCGCAGCCTACGAGAGACTCGAGACCGAGGAGGAGGACGTCGCCATCGCCCAGACGGCCCGCGCGCCAAGAAACGACCGTGAACTGCGCGATTGGCTCGAGAACATGATCTGGCATCACGGTTTCAGGATCGAGGAGGTCCGCGCCGCCACGGGTCTGACCTCGGCGGAAGTTCGGGCGGCTCAGGAGCGGCACGGCATTCACGCCACGAACCGGCCGACCTTTGCCACCGACGCCCCGCTCCGAGTCCTGCCCTACCCCGGCGGGCGCCATCCCCGCACGGGCTTTCTGGACGGCGCTCTTTGCCCTCAACGCGACACCAAATGCAGCGTGTTCACGCCCTGGGACAACCGAAGCTACGTGGTGGTGGACGTGCCCGAAGCCCTCTGGTCCAACCTCGGTCTCACTTACCTCGCCCACGAGCACATCGAGACGATCTGGACCAAGACCGACGCCGTCCTCGAACCGCTGGAGTGGAATCGGCATGTGGACGGATCGCTCGACTTCGAGCGCACACTGCCTAACGGCATCGTGTTTGGCACGCGCGTCGTTCCCGGACGCGATGCCGTGCGCATGGAATCGTGGTTGAGCAACGGCACCACGAACGTGCTTACCGGTTTGCGTCTCCAGAACTGCGTCATGCTCAAGGCCGCAAAAGGCTTCCACGCCCAGACCGCGCAGAACAAGGTGCTCCGTGCCCCTTACGCCGCCTGCCGATCCGAAGACGGTCGCCGCTGGGTCATCACGGCCTGGGATCCGCTGGACGGCGTCTGGCAGAACCCGCCCGTCCCCTGCATGCACTCGAATGGCAGGCTGGCCGATTGTCCGCCCGGTCAGACGGTTCGCGCGCGGGGCTGGCTCTGGTTCTACGATGGGACCGATGTGGCAGCCGAGCTCGATCGCATCGAAAAGACGCGGTGGCGAAGCGATTCCCAGTCTCCACACTCGGGCACGGCAAGCGCACGGCTTCGCTAGACCGCCGCGCCGGCATCAGGAAAGCGGCGAGTTGACGAACCTCCAGGAGTTCCAGGGCGGCACGAATCCGACGGTCTCCGACACCGTTCCGATCACGCTCGAAGAACGCCAGTTCCTGCCGAACGACCATCTCCAGATGAAGGGGTTGGGGGCCAGCGCCAGACGGCCAGGGCTCATTGCTTCACCGAAGCCAGCGGGTGCTGCTCGGGAGCTTGA
>Ga0116149_1005278_pt1 | contig 12225 bp, 8 predicted proteins | sample AD_UKC057_MetaG_FD_89787 | JGI IMG/M metagenome (GOLD analysis project Ga0116149, IMG submission 89787) | Active sludge microbial communities of municipal wastewater-treating anaerobic digesters from USA - AD_UKC057_MetaG | ecosystem: Engineered > Bioreactor > Anaerobic > Digestate | place: USA...
TCGCCTCGGGCCACAGAGCCGAAGATACGCATATCATGGGCGCCGTATCGCCGGGCAATCTCAAGAATTTCCCTGCGCTTCGCTTGTATTGTTTCTCGGTCTACCATTTTGCTTCCTTTGGTTATGAGGTAATTATAGGAAATGATAAGGGCATACTAAAAATCGCCCATAGCAGCAAAGTCCATTCATTTAGGTTTATTAAGCCGTACCGAAATCCTTCCCTCGAAGTGTCTGGCCTACTCAGACCGGAATATGCAGTCTGCCTATATCGTTATACACAATCCCAGACCGAGTCATTCCGGTTTTCCCGTGAACGTGTGAGCGGGAAAGACCGGAATCCAGTTTTATGAAAGCACAAAAGACGCCAGAGGTCTTGAAATAAAAAGACCGGAGGGACGGAACGCTTGACGCGTTCTTTTATCCCGCCGGTCGCAATTTAATCTGGTAAAAAATCAGTTACACAAACAACCTTCAGCAACTATAGACACAGGACCAACACAGTTGCCCGAGTACAAGCAGCAGATCCGCTGGAATCCAAGCACGACTGCTTAATACATCTCCGCAGGCGACCTCTCTTGAAGCGTTGACTGTCGTCATAACGTAACGATAAGCGTTCACACAACCTTTTTCCTATCCAAAGTTCGTGGAACGCAACAGCGCTATTGCTCAGGTGCTGGGATTAGTGCCCAGCACATAGGCGGCACTTCAGATGGCACAAAGACGTAACCTTCGCCGTTCTGCCACAAATACGCGGCACGGATGGCGTACGCCATCGGATTACTGCCTTGTTGCCAACCTGAGAGATAGGCTATCGCTTCGCTCATGACTAGGCGCCAATCCAAGTTTACGTCGCCAGGGTGATACTGGTCTTCGCCTTCACCTTCTGGAAGCACAGGCGTATCATCAGGATCAACAGGATCAAACCCAAGCTGGACCTCTGTACCATCATCAACACCATCTTCGTCGGTGTCCCAGTTGTTTGGGTCTGAGCCTGTATCACCAGGTCCGTTGTATATGCCTGTTCCTGTCTCAACTTTATCATCTAATCCATCACCATCTGAGTCTGGATTCCAAGCATCTGTTCCTGTGTCTGTTTGGCTTGTGTAAGTTTCTGTGTTGGTTTCTACATCGCTGAATAATCCATCATTATCAGTATCATGGATTAGGTCGTAGATTTTGACGTTTCTGAAGTTTGGATTGTTGGAATAGTTTTGTGGAGCATACTGATCTGTTACTATCCATGGCCCACCAACAGATTCTGAGCCTTTCAAATAATCAACTATTCCTGGAGGATTCCACCAAGGACAATAGCTGTTCCAAACATTATTATCAACTAATTGGGGATTAGAACTAAAGCCTTGATTATAGTACATAAAAGCACCCACTTCATTGTTAGCAATAATATTATTTTGGAAGATAGTACTCGCGTTAGAAGTATCTTCCGGACCAATCCCTATGAAATAATTAATAATAGTATTATGATTACAAGTAATTGTATTACTAGTATAAATGCCTCTTGCTTGAGAAGAGGTATTATTATAAATTAGGTTGTTAAAAACACTGCAATTATTTGTGGTAAGTAAATTGATGCCCACCAGTGTATTATGAATTTCACAATTGCCCTCTGTGAATCAATGCATTAATTGCTGAACTAATAACCAAACTAAAAGAAGGAGGATTAGTTGCATTACAATAACAATATCTTAATAAATTATTATAAATAATTGGAGAACCTGTTGAATTGCATATATACCCTACTTTAAAAAATTCAAGAAGATTATATATGAATTTGGGCTCAATTGTACCACTTAATAGAGAATCCCAATCAGTTCCTGCAGGGAGTTGAGTAGTACCTCCATTGCTAGTCCAAATAATTGGTCGCTGTTCTGTACCTTCTGAAACAAGTATGTCCCAGAAATTAATGTTTATTCTATTCGGATTATTAGGTGTTCCAAATGCATCTTCATAATCTGAACTCCTTCCTGTCATAACAAATATAGATCCAGGTTGTACAATAACACTACCACCACCACCTTGTGCATGAAGAACATCACCTGTAACTTTGATGATACCTGAAAATGTTTTATTGTAATCTGGAATTTGTCCGCTAAGCCTTACGTAATCAACTCCTTCTGTTCCGGTTAAGGTTTTCTCAATAGCGCTCATATACCTCTCCCTTGGCCAATTGATGCTTTTAAACTTTGTAAAATCAATTGTTGTAAGCGCTGGTATCACATCCAAAGTTCCATTGCCATCAACATCCTTCAAATCAACTAACCAGACTGGATCTATCGCAGGATCAACATACTGTACATTTGTCCCAGGTATCATCTGGCCGACAAAGGAAAATAAAGGATCTTCGTCATAAGAGGAATAATCCATCATAGGAATAAACCTTGGCGGCAGAATAGAACTCATATAACCATAAGTAGCTCTAGTATCAACAACATCAGATAGTGTTGCTGTCTCTCTTCCTTCAGTAACCAATCTAGAAGGAACAAATAAGCAATTCTTGTAAGTGTTAATATCTGAACTATTAGGGACCCATATAGTGCATGGATGTGAACCAGAAACCTCTGGATAGTCAGGATTATCAATTACCATAGGAGTAATCTGCCTAATAAGGGAAGGATCATAGCTTCCTGGGAGAGATTTTTGTTGTTCTTGTGTTTGGTGGTGTCCTGTCGCTTCTTTATAGAAATCTTGCATCCGTGATGCTGCAGAAGCATTAGGAGCAAACAATGCAGCAGCGACTGTTCCGTATAGAGTAATGGTGGAGAGCATTCTATCGTGTTTCATGATTGTTATCCATGATTTTTTTTGAATACTGGGGGAAACTATACTCATTCCACCCGCCGCCTGGAGGCTGCGCATCGTCTGACTCACCCCACGGCCCACCCTTGGCGAAAGGGCCTGGAGACAGGCGGATGGTAGGGCCAGGCCTGGTTTGGTTCGTTGTTCGTACACAGCCTGTTTTTAGGTGTGCTTTATTTTCCGGCCAAGGCGATGAGAAAAGCAAATTGTTTTACCCATCTGTCTATCACTGGATAAATCAACCTTGGGCGTGACGGGTGCTCTTCTGGATTCCGGTCTTTTGTCCTCCTCGTGCCTCGTCGGCCAAAAACCGGAATGACGGCGGGAGGGCGGACTATGGGTTACCTGTTTTCTTTTGGGTTTTTATAAGCCTGGCTATCATCCGGTCTTGAGGCATAGACCTACATTGCGATCCTCAACTTCAGACCGTGTCATTCCGGTTTTTCGCGGTGGAAGAAGGACGTGTATCGAAGGGTAAGCCAGGCCGCGAAAAGACCGGAATCCAAGTTTATGACCTACTTTCGCTGGACTTAATGCGTTTTTAGTAGGCGTACCTTCCCAGGTGCGCCGTTGGCGGAAACGAACCAGAAAGTTTATATTCCCGCCCTTAAGCGTCTATAAGAACTCAAGTGATGATACCCTCCGACGGCGCACCTGGGAAGGTACGCCTACTAAAAGGACCCGTAATTGAGCAAAGATGGTGTTAAGTTCGCTTTGTAACGCAATAGTTGCCATGAGCCTATAACTCATTCGGAAACCATGAAAATATTACCGAAATTTTTGAAGCAGGATAAACATCTCCTGTAGTAGGAACTACTTCATCTACGTGCTGTGCTGTAACGGAACGTTTTGTTTTTGGGGTGAGGCATTATTTATAGTGCAAGGAGTTCTATGTGGTCGCCAGGGTTACAAGAAAAACCAAGGCGGAAGTATTTGGTGTTTATGTATGAAATGGAAGGAGTGACACATGAATCTGATACTTATTGCATGTATGGTGATGGCGGGGGCCGCCGGTGCTGCGGATACACTTGCGTCGCTTGAGGGTCAGTTGGAGGGCACGCCGCCGTCTGAAATGATGAAAGGGTACCTGACGAAACAGGCAATGCGTCTTTTGGAGGAACGTAAGGCGCGGTATGAAACGCTGAAAACGGAGGCAGAGATACAAGCCTATCAGCAGGACCTGCATGCGTTCTTTGTGCAGCAGTTGGGCGGCTTTCCGGAACGCACGCCATTGAATCCACAACTTGTAGGCCAAGGGGAAACCGAATGGTTTCGCTACGAAAAAATTATCTTCGAGAGCCGTCCCCAGTTTTATGTAACCGCAATTCTCTATCTGCCGAAAACCCCGGGACCATGGCCGGGAATTATTGTTCCCTGCGGGCATAGCGCCAACGGGAAGGGCATGGATGCCTACCAGTGCGCTTCCATGCTGCTCGCCGCCAACGGCATGGCCGCCTTGTGCTATGACCCACTCGGCCAAGGTGAACGGTACGCCTTCCTCAAGGAAGACGGGACCTGTGAATTTGGAACCACTCTGGAGCACACGATTCTGGGCGTGGGCGCCATATTGACCGGCACCAATACTGCCGGTTACAGGGTCTGGGACGGCATGCGCGCCATTGATTATTTGCAGAGCAGGCCGGATATTATTCCTGAACGTATTGGCTGCACGGGTAACTCGGGCGGCGGCACGTTGACCAGTTATCTTATGGCGCTGGATGACCGTATTCTGTGCGCTGCACCCTCCTGCTATATAACCAACTTCGAGAGACTGCTATCCACCATCGGCCCTCAGGACGCCGAGCAGAACATTTTCGGCCAGATTGCCAAGGGCCTTGATCATCCAGATTACATTCATCTTCGGGCCCCGAGGCCCACCCTTATTTGCGCCGCGACCGAAGACTTTTTTGATATCACGGGTACCTGGCAGTCCTTTCGTGAAGCCAAGCGACTTTTCTCACGGCTCGGCTATTCGGAACGGGTGGATCTGATTGAAAATGCCGATAAACACGGATTTAACCAGCCCCAGCGCGAGGCGGCCGCGCGCTGGATGAGCCGGTGGCTGCTGGAGCAGGACCGTGTGATTCGGGAGCCGGAATTCACCGTGTTTACGGATGAGGAAATACAGTGTACCCCCGAAGGGCAGGTGATGTTGCTGGACGGGGCGGTATCCGTGCTGGACCTGAACCGACAACGCGCACAGGCACTTGCTGAGAAACGCGCCGCCTATCGAAACAGTGTGGATGACGAAACATTTCGGCAAAAAATCCGGGAGCTTATCGGCATGACGGAGGAAGAAGTGTCCGAACCGGAAAGTATGCCGGTGCCCGCACCGGAAGGAGAGAATGCTACCGGAGAAATGGTCTTTTTGAAACCGGAACCGGGTATTCTGCTTCGGGTGGTTCTTGTGAAACCGGCGTCCTTTACGGGTGATTACGTTATCTTATGCCAGGACAAGCCCCTGGAAGCGGTTCTGAACGCGGAGAACCCCGGAACCGCGCTGCTCGAAGCGGGCCATGCGGTATGTTGGGTGGAATTGCGTGGAATGGGGGAGACCACCAGTATTTCCAGCGCCGCCAACTGGGAAGCACAGGTGGGTGCGGATTGGCAGGACTATTTCCTTGCCTATCTTCTGGGCAAATCCTATGTGGGCATGCGCGTGAAGGATATTTATGCGGTCACCGATTTTCTGCGTTCCCGTGAAGAACGGCCCGTGCGCCTGTTCGCACTGGGCCGGGCGACCGTGCCCGCGCTGCACGCCGCCGCCCTGAGCCCGGAAAGATTCTCCCACACCACCCTGCAAGGCGGCATCCCCTCCTGGACGGAAGTGGTGAACACCCCGCGGGCAAAGGGCCAGCTCATCAACGCCGTACACGATGTCTTGTCCTGGTATGACCTGCCGGACCTGATTAACTTATTGCCGCCAGAGGCAGTAACGGTAACCGACGCCGAGGTGCCGGAGTTTTAGGCGGTTCATTCGATTCAATTAACCTAGAAGCAGTTTTTGGATTCTGAAGCGGTTTTCAAAAAAAGGACGTAATAGACATAAAGGACCCAAAGGACTGTAAAATGCTTTTCTGATGGGTGTGTCCTCCAAAAGATGTGAAGCACTGGGTTGCGGGTAAGGCCCCTGTTATCTCCCGGATAATTATTTTTGTTATCTTGACTTAAGTCAAGGAAAAAGTTTTTCTTTCGTTGTAGAATTTGCGTAGAAACGAAACGGAAACAATCTGCGCGAAAGGAAAACAAATGCCAAAGAGAAACATTATCAAGATTGATGAAGACAAGTGCACGGGGTGCGGTCAATGTATCGTGGACTGCGCGGAGGGCGCCCTGGCCATTATTGATGGCAAAGCAAAACTCGTTAAAGAGAGTTATTGCGACGGCCTCGGCGCCTGTATCGGTAATTGTCCCACCGGGGCCTTGACGCTGGAAGAGCGGGAAGCCCCAGAGTTTGTACTGCCTCCCGAATTGGCCCATGCCGCGGCAGCGGGGGCCGCAGTGCATCAGCATCCCGCTCCCAGTCCGATGGAATCGGTAAGGCCATGCCCGTCGAGCATCTCCCCGGCGGGAGGGCATTCGAACTCTGGTGGTTGTCCCGGGTCGCGTGCACGCCAATTCAACCGGCAAGAGGCAGCCGCCGCGGGCAGTTCGACGGAGGTGCCGTCCGCGCTGAGTCATTGGCCGGTACAGTTGCACCTGGTAAACTTCGCTGCGCCTCATTTTCAGGGGACAGATGTACTTATCGCAGCCGATTGCAGCGCCTTTGCCTGTGGCGCATTTCACCCGCGTTTTTTACAGGGCAAGTCTATAGCCATCGCCTGTCCCAAACTGGACAACCCCGATGGTTACCTGGAAAAACTCACCGTATTGTTCCAACAGGCCAATCCCCGCAGCGTTAGCGTTGTCCGCATGGAAGTGCCCTGCTGTACCGGCCTCTTACGTTGGGTGCTGTCTGCCAGAAACCAGGCGGGAAGCGACCTATCTGTCGAGGAAATCATTATCGGTGTTGAGGGTTCCGTCCTGGGACGAAATCGCTATTAAGAACAGTGTATACTTGCGTTGTTAATCAATAGAGTATTCAACAAATCCATCAACTGGAGAGGAGACAAAGAAGATGTCCATGTTCTGTTTTCAATGTGAGCAAACCGCCCAGTCCACGGGCTGTACCAACCATGGTGTATGTGGAAAAGACCCCGAAACCGCGGCGTTGCAGGATCTGCTGGTCCATGTTGCAAAGGGCATCAGCCAACATGCTCATTGCGCGCGCCAGAAGGGTGTCAAGGATGCCGAGGCAGACAAGTTCGTCGTGGAAGCCCTGTTCACCACGGTCACGAATGTCAATTTCGATCCTGCAACCATCGCCGCAATGATAAAGCGCGGTGTGGATATTCGAAACCGACTGCAACATGTTTGTGCGCAGGCCTGTGCGGCTGCGGGCAACTCCCCGAAACCGGTGCAGGGTCCAGCTTCTCTGACGATTGCCACTGACCAGGAAGGCATGGTGCGCCAGGGCGTTTCCATTACCCTTGAGAACCGGTTGCAGGCGTTTGGCAAGGATGTTGCCGGCCTGCAGGAATTGATTCTGTACGGGTTGAAGGGCATGGCGGCTTATATGGACCACGCGCGCATACTTGGTGTAGAGGACGATGATATCTATGCGTTTACGCACGAAACGTTGGATGTTCTTGCCCGGAGCGTTGATGATGTGGATGCTCTGGTAGGCCAGGCCTTGAAGGTTGGCGAGAAAAATCTGCGCGTTATGGAAATGCTGGACGCGGCTAATACGGGCGCCTATGGGCACCCCGAACCGACCCAAGTCCGTGTCACCCCGGTAAAAGGTAACTGCATCCTGGTGTCCGGCCATGACCTGAAAGACCTGGACGAACTGTTGAAGCAGACCGAAGGCAAAGGCATCAACATTTACACCCATGGTGAAATGCTGCCCTGCCTGGCTTATCCGGGACTCAAAAAATACAAGCATCTCGTGGGGAACTACGGCGGTGCCTGGCAGAATCAGGCCAAAGAATTCGATGCCTTCCCCGGCGCCATTCTGATGACCACCAACTGCATCCAGCGACCGCGCCAGAGTTACCACTCCCGCATTTTCACCTGCGGTCTGGTCCAGTGGCCCGGCGTCACCCATATCAGCGACCGGAACTTTGCACCGGTAATCGAAGCCGCACTGGCCGCCCCGGGATTCGCCGAGGACGATCCGGAACAGTTCATTACCGTCGGATTCGGGCACAATGCGGTCATGAGTGTGGCCGGGGCGGTTATAGATGCCGTAAAGGCGGGAAAGATTCGGCGCTTTTTCCTCATCGGCGGCTGCGACGGCGCCAAACCGGGCCGCGATTATTATACCGATCTCGCATCGAGCGTACCCCATGATTGCGTCATTATGACGCTCGCCTGCGGCAAATACCGCTTTAACAAGCAGGAGTTCGGCGCCATTGACGGTATTCCGCGCCTGCTGGATATCGGCCAGTGCAATGATGCCTATAGCGCCATACAAATTGCCGTGGCTTTGGCCGACGCGTTCAATTGCGGCGTGAATGATCTACCCTTGTCCATCGTTCTGAGTTGGTACGAGCAGAAGGCCGTTGCCATTTTGCTGACTCTGCTGCATCTTGGATTACAGGGCATGCGCATTGGACCGTCGCTGCCCGCCTTTGTCGGTCCCAATGTACTGAATGTGCTGGTTGATAAATTCAAACTTACTCCCATCAACAACGTAGAAGCCGACCTGGCAGCCATGCTCGGCTGAGAGACGGTATCGGAACCCAATGACCGCCTTCAAAACAGCGGAATTTTACGAGATACTGGGCAATGCCGGCGGGCGTCTTGAGCGGGAAGGTTCCTTCCTGCTCGAGGCGCTCGCCGAAGCGCCATCCACCCATGTGGCCGATCTGGCCTGCGGCTTGGGTTTACATGCCCTGTTCCTTGCGGAGCATGGGGGAGAGGTACATGCGTTTGATCTCAGTCCCGAGATGATTGACCATGCGCGGAACCGGCGTCCTCATCCGAATCTAACCTATACTGTGGGTGACATGTGCACCCTTTCAGGCGGTCCCTACGGGCTGGTGTTATGTCTTGGAAACTCCCTTTGCCTGCTTGATTCCGCACATAAAGTTAAAGTATTTTTTCAGGGCGTTCACGGACATCTTCTTCCCGGGGGACTCTGCATTACCCAAACGCTGAATTACGAGACACCCGTCATGAAACGCCCCCGTATCCGCGTTGAGGGGGCGGAAGTACAGGGAGGTGAAATCGCCGCCATTAAGCGATTTCTACCCGAAGGGGACCATACCCACCTATCCATTGACTATCTTGGCGTTGCCTTGGGAGACATGCTCCAGGCATCGGAGTCCTTTACACTGTATCACTGGAACGAGAGGCAACTTTCAGAGATTGCCGAGAACACAGGATTACAAGTCAAGGGCTGTTATGGAGGTTATGACCGAAAACCCTTCCGGGAAGATACCCCGGATATGGTGTTGATTACACAAAAACCGTAAAAAGAACAGGGGCCCCAACAAAAACAATACCGGTACAGTATCAAGGCTCTATCCCTTTACGTCCGTGATGTCTCTTCCAAACCACCTGTACCCTCTAATCTGATACAATAATATGGACTTTTCCGTCATTGTAAGAGCAATGTAACAGACCACGAGGGTAAACATGAACTTCCGGTTATTTCGTTCTCCCGACATTACAAGGCCGCCGTTATTGCTTTTCGATTATGATGGCGTGATTGCTGATTCCCTGCAGGTTCTATTGCCGGAGTTCTCCCGGGCGTGTGTTGAACTGGGGTTGACCAAAATTGACCCCGAAGAGTTCTTTCTGAAGCTTTACGACGCCAATCCCGTAATCCAGATGATTAAACATGGTTTTCCCTTACGCAAGATGCGGGCCATGGCGTTGGAATACGCCCCGAAAATCGAAGAAATCCATCAGCGCGTCCAGCCTTTTCCCGGCATACCGGAAACCATCAATCGACTGGGGGAAAACTACCCCCTTTTCATTATCACTTCAAACAGTTCTCAATTGGTCCGTAAATTCACGGAGACATACGGACTGCGCAAGGTACAAGGTGTTATGGGCGTTGAGGAGCATATCAGCAAAGTGAAGAAGATACGCGCCGCATGCCGTTACTTCCCAAGGCATTGTCCGTATTACATCTGTGATACCAAAGGAGACCTTATTGAAGCGCGCCGGGCCCGTGCTATTCCCGTGGCTGTGGGTTGGGGATGGCACGATAAAGATCGGTTAAATCAGGGGAAGCCCCGCTATTTTGTGAAGAACCAGAAGGAGTTACTAGCCTTGTTCGGCATGGAGTTACCTTAATCGGAACTTACCCCGCTTTCCCTTGATTGGCCACGGCCTCTGCCGCCTTACGAATGGCTTCGGGGTCGCCCAGGTAACGATGACTCAGTGGTTTCAAGTCCTTGTCAAGTTCATAGACCAAGGGGACGCCGGTGGGAATATTGAGACCGATAATATCTTCTTCAGAAATTTCATCCAAATACTTCACCAAGGCGCGCAGACTGTTGCCGTGGGCCACAATCAGCACACGTTTTCCTGAAGCGACCTGAGGAGCGATGGTCTCCTTCCAATACGGGACGAATCGTGCAACAGTCTCTTTCAGACTTTCCGTAAGCGGTATATCTTGTTTATCCAAGTCCGAATACCTGCGGTCCCGGGCGGCATTACGTTCATCGTCCTCTTCTAAAGGCGGAGGCGGTACGTCATAGGAACGCCGCCAGATTTTCACCTGTTCCTCGCCATGCCGGGCTGCGGTTTCCGCCTTATTAAGTCCTTGCAACGCCCCGTAATGCCGTTCATTGAGACGCCAATTCCGCACGACAGGAAGCCACATCTGATCCAACTCGTCCATAACAATCCACATGGTGCGAATGGCGCGTTTCAGAACCGAGGTGTATACCAGGTCAAACTCATATCCCTCTTCCCGCAAAATACGACCCGCCGAATGTGCCTCCTGAACTCCCTGACTGCTCAAATCCACATCGGTCCACCCCGTAAACCGGTTTTCCAGGTTCCACGTACTCTGGCCATGCCGTATCAGTACTAATTTGTGCATGTTAAAACTCCTTTACTTCAACAACAAACGCTCATCTGTGAAAGTATACTTGCCGACATCAGTCTGTAATCCAGAGAGAATTAAAAGTCTGATCTAAAAAAAGTTCTTTTGCAGTTTCTTTTCTACGTTTCTTGGTGGTCGTTACGTTTCTTCGTTAAGAAAACCAAACGCAGAGACGCAGAGGACGCAGAGATTAGCAGAGAATATAGTGGAAAATTGGGAATAGCCTTTCAGGAAACTTAGATATCCCCCATAAACGGTTACAATGCTTTCATTGATTACAATATGCTTGTTCACAATAAGTTGATGTTTTATCGGAAAATTTCTATCATCAAAAACAAGAAGTTTTGTATGTTGTTCACGCTTTGGCGTGCTCTTCAAGTTCCTTGCAAGTTCCGCACGCTGAAGCGCGAACAACATACCTTCAGAACATTTCCTGGGTTGTGGGTAGAGCCCACGTTGGTTAAATTCTCAGCGTAGTCTTGCCCAAAGCGAAAACAGAGGCATCTCCGCTTTGGCACTGACTATCCACCGCTGTTGTCAACAGTACTGGGCCAGTTGATTGGACCCGAAGAAGAAGCCGGCAAGCGGGTCGAAAGCGTCATCCTCATGTTCGATACTCAGCACCCCCGTATAATCATTATGCAGCAGGGTGCCGATATACTCGCCCCAGTTGATGCAACCGTATCCCGGAATCACATACCGCCACCACCCATCCGCATACACGCCGCAACGCGCACGAAGCGCATGGTCAATCAGGGTGTCCTTGGCGTGGGTGTGAAAAATACGGTCCTTAAACAGGGATATGGGCGCGAGATGGTCACAGCCCTGGTGCACCAGGTGGGACGGGTCATAATTCAGGCCGAAATTCTCATTGGGAATGGCCTGAAACAGGGCATCAAAGGTATCAATGCCCTGCAGGCAGGTCTGATACCAGTTTTCAACGGCAATCTTGATGCCCCTTTTGGCGGCATGCGCGAGAATCGGCTTAAAGGCCTTGGGCAGCACCTTTTCTATGGTTTCCATCTTTGTCATGCCCGGCGCGGCAAAACCTGTCAACATGCAGACCACCGGCACGTTGAGGGCGGCCGCCGCATCGATGATTTTTTTGGCGATTCCCTGTGTCTTAACCATCTTTTTCGGGTCAGAAATATCACAGGTATAGTAACAAAGGGAACTGATGGACAGCATGCTCGCTTCGAGCATCTCCCGAATCTCTTTGCTGCGTTTGGCCGATAATTTTGTGGCGTCGATATGAGGGCTGCCGGGGTGGGCGGGAATTTCCAGGGCATCGATAAAAGAATCTTCAA
>Ga0116149_1005282_pt1 | contig 12219 bp, 9 predicted proteins | sample AD_UKC057_MetaG_FD_89787 | JGI IMG/M metagenome (GOLD analysis project Ga0116149, IMG submission 89787) | Active sludge microbial communities of municipal wastewater-treating anaerobic digesters from USA - AD_UKC057_MetaG | ecosystem: Engineered > Bioreactor > Anaerobic > Digestate | place: USA...
AATACTGTATTAGAAAACCGACGTAACTCCGTTGGAGTAGAAAAGAGAGAAGAAGAGACATCACTTACCCAGGGTAGCGGGGTACCACAACCGCTGGGCTATGATATGGAATCCCGTTGGGATGCTGAATACATACGTCGGCATCTCAATACCCCATCCTGAACGGAAAGATATGGGTAATGACAAGAGTTCAACTTGGGAACGAGGTGAAAAAGCGCAAGCATGGCTTGCGCACTTCCAAAATAATGTCTATACGACGATTCGCCTTCTTGTTTCTTATAGGGGATAGGAGCCGATCTCTGCTAATGGTCTTGTATTATTCTTGCTATAAGGAAGGAGTTGAACTATACTCATGAAGGTATAGAGTTCATGGTTCAAGATGTCTCCAAATGGAGGTTGACCATGGTATTCAGAATGAAAGTAGCGGTCGCTGTACTTGTGGCTATAACGCTTGCGGTTTCGGCGTTTTCAAATACAGTGTTCTTTTTGCTGATGCTAGAGGGTTTAGACTCGCTTATCAAGAACGGGATGGAGGGAGAAGGCGAACCACAGGTTGCCGGCGAGTTACCTGTTGAAGGCAAGGAACAGTCAGAAACTATCTCGCTTCCCGGCAACATTCCGCTGGAGATGGTCTGGATACCAGGCGGCACGTTCCAGATGGGCCGGTATCCGGGCGAACAAGAAAGTTATGACAAGGAGGAGCCGCAGCATGCGGTGACAGTCGGCGGGTTCTGGCTGGGCAAGTACGAGGTAACGAAGGCACAGTGGACTGCGGTGATGGAAACGACTCCGTGGTCGGGACACATGCATGTACTTGACCATCCGGAAAGCCCGGCGGTGCAGGTGTCGTGGAACGACGCCCAGGCATTTATTGCGGCACTGAACACCCATACGGGACAGACGTTTCGTCTGCCGTCGGAGGCGGAGTGGGAATATGCCTGCCGTGCCGGGACTACCACGCGGTTCTACTGGGGCGATGACCCGTCCTGTACGACGGGCAACGCGTATTGTTGGTGGGCGTATAATGCGTATAATGTCGGCAAGCGTTACGCCAATGTAGTAGGTTTAAAGGCGCCCAATGGGTTTGGATTGTTCGATATGAGCGGCAATACCTTGGAATGGTGCGAAGATGACTGGCACTCGAACTACACGGGCGCGCCCCAAAGTGGCATCCCTTGGGTAGATTCGCCTCGAGGATCGTGCCGCGTCATTCGGGGCGGTGGCTGGTACTACAGCGGCATCGGCTGCCGTTCTGCGTTCCGCTTCGACAGCATCCCGTCATTCAAGGACATCCACATGGGCTTCCGCCTCGCCAGGGGAAAATGAAGCATGAAATAGTCTGGACGGGACAGGGATCAGGGAGCAGGAGCGAGTAGGCAAGAGAAGAGAAGTATTATGGTGAGCCTGCCTGTTTTCAGGGCTCTTCTTTTATGGTATCATATAGGCAGTCTATAGGAGTGTTACCCATGACTTATAAGGGCCATATTGCAAACGGAACGGTTGTGCTGGACGAACCTGTGCCGTTGCAGGACGGCACAGTTGTCCGCGTCGAGGTGGTGGCAGAGGCGGCCTCGACGGTGTTACACCCCGATATCGAACGGTTTACCGGGGTCTTGCCCGCCGATGTTGCTGTGAGGGAAGTCTATGTTGACGGCATGCTGAAGAAACATTCATGAAAGTCATGTTCGACGCCAATGTATTGCTGGATGTGTTTCAGCATCGTCTGCCGCATTACGACGCATCGGCGGCATGCGTCAACGCGGTACGTTGCGGAGTCATTGAGGGATATATACCCGCCCACGTGTTAACCACCTTCTACTATGTTCTCGCCAAATACCGTAACAAACAAACCGCGTGCGATGCCGTACGTTGGCTGCTGACACATTTCACCGTGGCCGCATGTGATCATACCATGCTTCAGGAAGCGCTCGCATGCGATATGCAGGACTTTGAGGACGCTGTGGTTCTGGTGTCCGCCCGACACGCGGGGTGCGCCTGCATCGTGACGCGAAATCAGGATGACTTCCACAACGCGCCCTTGCGCATTGTATCCCCCCAGGCCATGATCGAAGCGATTGGAAAGGATTGATGCGCCTGTATTCATACAGGGATCAAGGAAAAAGAGCGTGGCCTTGTACAAGCACCTGGCATGAGGCAATGGTTCACATCAGACGGCTAATGTGCTCCGAATAACAAAATATCATGCGCCCCTGCGTTATTGATAGAATAGGTCTATTCGTCATAGTGAGCGGCATCCTGCCGTAGGAACCTTCGGCCGTGATGGCGCGAACAGAACCAGAAGGAACCTCCCATGCATACCGAATCGCTGACACGAAGAAACTTCCTCGCCGCTTCCGGCCTGGCGCTCGGCGCCAGCGCGGTATTGAACCCACGGGCCCACGGGGCGAACGACCGCCTCTCGCTGGCCATTATCGGCACAGGCGACCGGGGTACCTCCCACATCGCCGATATCGCGAAGCTGAAGGACAGCCATAATGTCACCATTAACGCGGTGTGCGACGTGTGGCGGGTGAACCTGGACAAGGCGGCGGAACGGGTCACCAAGTGGTTCGGCGCGACGCCGTTCACCACCACCCGGTTCGGGGACATCCTCAGCCGGGAGGATATTGACGCCGTGGTGATTGCCACGCCCGATTTCGGACACACGCCCATCATGCTCGAGGCGCTGAAAGCGGGCAAGGACGTCTATGTCGAGAAGCCCATGTCGCTGGAACTGGACCTGGCGAACCAGGCCCTGGACCTGGCGCGCGAAAAAGCGCTGGTGGTGCAGGTGGGCACCCAGAAGCGCAGCGAGGGCAAATGGCGGGCGGCCCATGAATTTCTGGCCGGACAGGGCCTGGGCACCCTGACGCGGGTTTCCTCGTCCGTTTGTTTCAACCACCCCCGCTGGGCGCGCGACGTAAGCGACTGCAAGGCGGAAGACGTGGACTGGGATGCCTACCTGTTCAACCGGGAAAAGGTGCCCTTCGACCCCAACCTGATCCGGCGCTGGCACCTGTACCGCCTGTGCACCAATGGCCTGTCAGGGCTGTGGATGTGCCACCTGGTGGATGTGGCCCATATCATTACCGGCGCCGCCTACCCGAACAGCGCGGTGGCCCTGGGCGGCATCTATCAGTGGAAAGACGGGCGGGAACACACCGACGTATTCCACGCCCTGCTCGACTATCCGGAGGGGTTCCTGTTCGACTGGTCCATGAGTATCACCAACGCGGCGGGCAACCGGTACAACGCCCACGGCCGATACGGCACTATGGACGTGGAACGGCTGACCTATTCCGGCGAGGGCGGCGAGAAAGGCCATGAAATTGAGGCAGGCACCCTGACGGCACAACCGGACGGGAACCACATGGCCAACTGGTTCGACTGCATCCGCAGCCGGCAGCGGCCCACCGCCGACATCGAGTTCGGGCACCAGCATTCCGTGGCCACCATTATGGCGGCGGAAGCGCTCCACACCGGCAACCGCATGAAGTATGACCGCGAGAACCGGCGTATCTATGCCGGGTGACAGGGTGCGCGCGTTTTTCTACCGGCACATTAATAGCTTATCCGTTCGTAGCCGCGAGGGAAAAACAAGAAGTTGAATCTGAATAGCCCGAAGGGCTTAAATATCAAAGCCCGGGGTTGCGGTACTCCGCTACCCCGGGTATATGTACAGCGATCTCCATGCCCTACCCTGAAAGGGTTGCGTAACGAAGACTTACGCAACCCTTTCAGGGTAGGGGGCAGATTTATGGCACCGGTTCCCAGGGTAGTCCCGCTTGTTGGCGGGACAACCCTGGGCTTTGTTGTTCAATCCTTTCAGGATAACAAACACGCCTAAAGTATCACGAAAACAACTTCAGATTTCCTGACCCAGCGGGATTTCTCAATGATTTTTCGGAATCCAGTTTGGCACTTTTTTGAAGTCATCTTCGTATAAGATCGCAAGAAAGGGACAGACAACGAAATAGCCAATAGCAGCAAAGGGCATCCATGCTTCGTTTCTGATGGCTATTTCGTCATCAGTCCCTTTTTGCTCCGTCTTTTTATTTGTTCACCCGTGCCATGCGCATTTCCGACGAGGTCAGGAAGTCTGAACTTCAACAAAGAACGCAACACCCGCATTAGTTAAAACGCCGGAACGTGATGCGCTCCGGCGTTTTCAGTGGATCATTTACGAATATCAGCCCTTACTTCTTGTCGGCAGCTTTCAGTTCCTCAACAAAAGCAATGTACTTTTCCTTGGCTTCATCCTGGCTCAGCCCCGCCAGCTCTTTCCACGCGTCATACTTGGCGCGCTTGATGAATTCCATCATGCCGGGACGCGGGCCATTGCAATCACCCTCCTTCCCCTGCTTGTAGAGTCCATACAATTTCAACATGGCCGTATTATCCGGTGCTTCGGACAACTCCGTTACTTCCTTCTGTGCCAGTTCGAACCTGGCGGTTAAATCATCTGACATGATACATCCTCCTTCTTTGTTTTGTTTTGATCCAAATAAAGGAACCATATCCCGTACGCCACCGTTTTTATACGCCAACAGCCGAGGAAAATGCAAGTTATTTGTAAAACGCCGAGAAGGGACACGGTAAACGAGACTCTACTTCATTTCAGGCGAAGTCTTCCGGTATAATGTACTAGATACGCGGACAGCACGCCGGTTGCGTGCCTTATTGTAGTCTAGAATTCGTTTCATTGAACTCCCTTTCCAGCAAACCTTCCCTGTTACGGGATATCTCTATCAATACCTGCACAGCAAGGAGCAAGCGAAAAGTACCATGGCCAATACAATTCTCGACCGTTACGAAGCCCTGGCCGCCGCGGCCAAAGCGGAAACTGACTCTGTGGATTCCGCCTCCACGATTATCATTCAAGTAGGTTCAGCCACCTGCGAAAACGCGGCAGGCTCGATGGATGTGTGGCAGGAGTTTGAACGTAATATACGGACCTCCGGGCGTAAAGATATCCAGTTGCACCGGGTGGGATGCACAGGCCGGTGCAGCCGCGAGCCTATTGTCGGCATCTTGATGCCCGGAAAGATGCCGGTAAAATACCAGCAGGTGGACCGCGACACGGCCCATGAGATTTTTACGCAGCATATCCTGGGCGGCACGGTGTTGCTGAAGTCCGCCCTGGAGAAAAAAGCGGCGCAGGTGGAGCGCCAGATTATCCTCTGCGAAGCGCGCCACTGCAACGGTACCTGTTGCGATGAGATTGAAACCCTGTTCCGGAAGGCGTTTGAAAAGGAATCGCTTGACGCTGACGCCATCACCATCACCCATGCGAGCGGGCTGGGCTTCTGCTCGGCGAGGCACGAGTCCGGCGCCACGTGCGCCATGGTGCGCCCGGACAACGTGGTCTATTTCATCAAAAGCAAGGCCGATGTGGAACGCATTGTCAAGGAACATTTTGCGGGGGGCAAAGTCGTTGAATCGCTGCGCTGCGAGGAAGAACTGCTCAGCCTGCATTTTTTCGACCTGTATGGCGATATCGCCTTTTTCAACCAGCAGAACCGAATTGCCTTGCGCAACGCCGGCATCATCGACCCGGAAAGCCTCCAGGAGAGCCTGCGCTACCACGGTTTTCGCGGGCTTGCCCTGGCCTTGTCCAAAGGCGACCCGGGCTGGGTGGTGGATCAGGTCACCCAATCCAAGCTGCGCGGACGCGGCGGCGGCGGCTACCCCACCGGCCTCAAATGGGCCGCGGCACGCAAGAGCCCTGAAACAACCCGGTACCTAATCTGCAACGCCGATGAGGGCGATCCCGGCGCGTTCATGGACCGGAGCATGCTGGAGTCCGACCCCTTCAGCGTGGTGGAAGGCATGTTGATAGGCGGCTACGCCATCGGCGCGCAACGGGGATTTTTCTATATCCGCGCGGAATATCCGCTTGCCATCCGGCGCATCGAACATGCCATCGCCGAATGCCGCAAGAACGGCCTGGTGGGGGAAAACATTCTCGGCAGCGATTTCAGCATGGAACTGGAAGTGCGCCTGGGCGCGGGCGCGTTCGTATGCGGCGAAGAGACCGCCTTGATACATTCCATCGAGGGCGAACGGGGCCAGCCGCGCATCCGCCCGCCCTATCCCACGGACAGCGGGCTGTGGGAAAAGCCCACCGTCATCAATAACGTGGAGACCTTCGCCAACGTGCCGCCCATTCTCGTCTACGGCAGCGACTGGTTCCGCACCATGGGCCTGCCCAACAGCGGCGGCACCAAGGTGTTCGCGCTGGCGGGCAAGGTGAACCACACGGGCCTGGTGGAGGTGCCCATGGGCACCACCCTGCGCGAAGTGGTGTATTCCATCGGCGGCGGCGTTCCGAACCTCAAGGATTTGAAGGCGGTGCAGACCGGCGGCCCGGCGGGCGGGGTAATCCCGGCCGATTACCTGGACACGCCCATCGATTTCGACACCCTGGGCAAACTGGGGTCCATCATGGGCAGCGGCGGCATGATCGTACTGGATGAAGATGACTGCATGGTGGACGTGGCGAAGTTTTTCATGGCCTTCTGCCAGGATGAATCCTGCGGCAAATGCACGCCGTGCCGCGAAGGCACCAAGCGCATGCTTGAAATTCTGGAGCGTATCACCGAAGGTAAAGGTACGCCGGATGACCTGGACAAACTGGAACGACTTGCCAACCTGGTGAAGAAGAGCTCCCTGTGCGGCCTGGGCCGGGCGGCGCCCAATCCGGTGCTGAGCACCCTGCGGTTTTTCCGGAACGAATACGAGGCCCACGTGGTGGAGAAAAGATGCCCCGCCCACAAGTGCAAGGCCCTTGTTCATTACGAAATCATTCCGGACAAGTGCGTGGGCTGCACCATGTGCGCCCGGAACTGCCCCGCATCCTGCATTTCGGGCGCGCGAAAGGAAGTCCATTCCATCAACCAGTCCGAATGTATCAAGTGCGGGCGCTGTTATGAGGTCTGCCGCTTTGATGCCGTGGCAAAATTGTAATCGGACCCGGAACCTCCCGGGACTTATCAATATAAAGGGAAAACAATGACCCAGGAACAAACCGTAACCCTTACCATAGACGACGTCAAGGTCACCGTGCCCAAGGGTACCACCATCATGGAGGCGGCCGAAATGAAACTCGGCATCCGCATACCCCGGCTCTGTTACCATCCGGATCTGAGCATGCAGGGCTCCTGCCGGGTATGCATCGTCGAAGTGAAGGGCATGCCCTTCTACATGGCGTCCTGTTCGGTGGAAGTGTGGGAAGGCATGGAAGTGCAGACCAACAGCCCCGAAATACGCCAGGCGCGCCGCGACATTGTGGAACTGCTGCTGGACAACCATCCCCGTGCATGCCTGACCTGCGATCGGGACGGCAATTGCGAACTGCAACGGGTGGCCTATGCCACCGGCGTGCGGGAACGCCTCTTCGCGGGCGAGCGCAAACGCTTCCCCATCGAGGAAAATGGAACGGCGGTGGACCGCAACCCGGAAAAGTGCATCCTGTGCGGGCGTTGCGTGCGCACCTGCGCCGAGGTGCAGGGCGTCTTCAACCTCAGCCAGCAGGGGCGGGGATTCACCACGGTGGTCAGCCCGGCGCATAACGACAACATGGACGCGTCGGTCTGCATTCAGTGCGGGCAGTGCATTGCGGCGTGCCCCACCGCCGCGTTTACGGAGCATGACAATACGGAAGCGGTGTGGAAGGCGCTGGCCGACCCCCGCAAACATGTGGTGGCCCAGACGGCCCCCGCCATCCGCGCCACCATCGGCGAGGAATTCGGCATGCCCATCGGCACGCCCGCCACGGGAAAACTGGTGACCGCCCTGCGGCGCCTCGGCTTTGACAAGGTCTTTGACACCAACTTCACCGCGGACCTGACCATCGTGGAAGAGGCGACGGAATTCCTCAACCGCTTTGAAAAGGGGGAACGCCTGCCGTTGCTGACCAGCTGTTCGCCGGGATGGGTCAATTTCCTGGAAAAGTTCTACCCGGAACTCATCCCGAACGCGTCGACCTGCCGCTCCCCCATGTCCATGATGTCGTCCCTGCTCAAGAACTACTACGCGGAGCAGGTCGGCATCGCTCCGAAAAATATCTTCGTGGTGGGAATCATGCCCTGCACGGCCAAGAAATTCGAGTCGCGCCGCCCGGAATTTATTTCCAAGGATGGCGTACCCGATACGGACGCGGTGCTGACCACCCGTGAACTGGCCTGGATGATCAAGAACTACGGTATCAACCTGGCCTCCCTGCCGGACGGCAACTTCGATTCGCCCCTGGGCGAATCTTCCGGCGCCGCGGATATTTTCGGCACCACCGGCGGCGTCATGGAAGCCGCGCTGCGCATGGCCGTGGAAAAAATCACCGGCGCGCCGCCCGAAAACATGGAATTCAAAGACGTGCGCGCCGTGGAAGGGCTGCGCGAACGCGAGTTAAAGGTAAACGAAACACTTACCCTGCGCGTGGGCGTGGCCAACGGCCTGACCAACGCGAAGACCTTGCTTGATGACGCGCTTAACGGCGGCAAGCAATTCCATATCATAGAGGTCATGGCCTGCCCCGGCGGGTGCATCGGCGGCGGCGGGCAGCCCTATCCCCCGCGCGGCTACCGCATCCTGGACCGGCGCCTGCTCGCCAAGCGCGCGGAGGCCCTCTATACCATCGACGGCGCCAAAGCCGTCCGCAGTTCCAACCATAATCCGGCTATAAAAAGCCTGTATGAAGAATACCTGGGCACACCGGGCGGCAAGAAAGCGCACGCCTTGCTGCACACCCACTACACGCCCAGATTGCCCAGAGGAGTCCGCTGATGAAAAACACCACCATCGTTACCGACAACCGGGAAGAGGTGCGCCGACGCAGCATCGAGGCGCTCACCCCCGAAATCGTGGCCTTTATCGAGACCTGCAACCAGGGCGACCACGCCACCAGCAACCTGATAGGCGCGCTGCACCGCGTGCAGCATCATTTCGGTTACCTGGGCCGCGAACAGTTGGACGCCGTGGCCCAGCTGCTGCAGGTGCCCGCCGCCAAGGTAACCGGCGTCGCCACGTTTTATCATTTCTTCCGGCTCGAACCCCGCGGCCGGTTTATCATCAACGTGTGCCTGGGAACCGCCTGTTATGTCAAGGGCGCCGAACGCGTTGCCGACCGGTTGGCCGACGAACTGGGTATCGCCTTCGGTGAAACCACCAAGGACGGGCTTTTTTCCCTTGAAAGCACCCGGTGTGTCGGCACCTGCGGCCTGGCGCCCGTTGTCGTCATCGGCGACAAGGTATATGGAAACGTAACGCCGGACCAGGTGCCGGGCTTGATCGAGAAGTATGTGCTCCTGGCGCAGCGCGAGGATAAACAGGCCCGCGAATCCAAGGCCTGAACGGGGCGCCTCCCATGATTTGAGGACGCCCCCGAATAAACGGTATACTAGTCAATCCTGATGCCGCTGTCAGTGTATGCCTTTTCATATTAATAGGAACTAATCGGGACTTTTCTACTATAAAGAACAAGAAGCACGGTATGTTGTTCACGCTTTAGCGTGCTCCTGAAGGTAGGGACGCGGCCCGCACGCTAAAGCTGAACAACATACGCTGGAAACATTTTCTAGGTTGTGGGCACAGCCCGCGTTATATTCACATAAACCATTTTGCCCGCGCGGCGGGCAAAACCTGTACCGGAGGGTTTTTCATGACAGCAATTGAACCGGGGAAAGTTCGCAACGTTGGCATTGTCGGACACGGCGGCGTCGGCAAAACGATGCTCGTCGAACACATCCTGCATAAGGTGGGCTTGACCGGCCGGTTAGGCACCATTGAAGACGGCAACACGGTCTGCGACTATCTCGAAGAGGAAATAGAGCGCAAGCACAGTATTGCCGTGGCCCTTGCCCATTTGGAGTGGAAAGGCGGGCGCATCCACCTCATCGACCATCCCGGCTATATGGACTTCCTGGGCGAGGTGGCGGCCTCCATGCCGCTGGTGGACGGCGTTATCATCATGGTGGACGCGTCAACCGGCATCCAGGTCGGCATGGACAATGCCTGGAAATATGCCGAACGCTTCAATGTGCCGCGCGCCTTCTTCATCAACAAGCTCGACCGCGAACACACCCATTTTGATGAAACGCTCAAACTGCTTCAGGAAACCTACGGCCGCCACTGCGTGCCCATGGTGATCCCCGTCGGCGAAGGCTCCGGACTCACGGGCGTCCTGGATATCGTACAAGGCGATGAGAGCGCCCTGCCGCCGGAGGGACTGGCCTATAAGGAAGCGCTGGTCGAAGCCGTCGCGGAAACGGATGAAACCCTGACGGAAAAATACCTGGAAACCCTGGAGTTGTCCCCCGAAGAATTCAAGGCCGGCCTGCAAAAAGGCATTACCAGCGGCAAAATCATCCCCGTCCTTTCCGGGAGCGTGTCCATGGACAAGGGCATTGACGAACTTCTCGACATGATAGAGGCGTCCTTTCCCAGCCCCCTGGACCGCAAGATTGTCGCCACGGACGATAACGGCGCGGAAGTGGAAGTCAAGGCGGACCCCAAGGCGCCCTTCCTCGGGCAGGTGTTCCGTTCCGTGGTCGACCCCTTCGTCGGGCATCTCACCCTGTTCCGCGTATTAAGCGGCACCTTGAAATCGGACACGGATTTCTATAACGTCAGCACCAACACCAAGGAGCGCACCGGAAAACTGTTCATGGTCAACGGCAAGCAGCAGGTCCAGGTGGACAGCGTCGGCCCGGGCGATATCGCGGCCATGACCAAACTCAAGAACACCCATTTCGGCGACACCATCGGCGCGCCCGGTTGCAACCTGCGCATGCCCGCCATCGAACTTCCGGAAGCCATGGTGAAACTTTCCATTGTTCCCAAGTCCCGGTCCGACGAAGACAAGATCGGCGAGGCGCTCAACCGCCTGGCGGAAGAAGACCCCACCTTCTCCCACTATCGCGATCCCGCCACGGGCGACCATATCATTCGCGGCATGGGCGACCTGCAGCTCGATATCCTGCTCAGCCGCATGCAGCGCAAATACAAGGTGGAAGCCGAGACCGGCATTCCCAAGGTGGCCTATCGCGAAACCATCAAGTCCAAGGTCGAGGTGCAGGGCAAACACAAGAAACAGAGCGGCGGCCACGGCCAGTACGGCGACGTGCACCTGCGCCTGGCGCCCAACGAACGCGGCGCCGGGTATCAGTTCATTGACAGCATTGTCGGCGGTGTCGTGCCCAAGCAATACATCCCCCACGTGGACAAGGGCGGCTGTGAGGCGCTGGAACGCGGCGTCATCAGCGGCCATCCCGTTGTGGATGTGATTGTGGAACTGTTCTTCGGCTCCTTCCACGCCGTGGACTCCTCCGAAATGGCCTTCAAACTCGCCGCCTCCAAGGCCATCCAGAAAGGCGTGCGCGAGGCCAGACCCTGCCTGCTCGAGCCCATCATGGAAATCGCCGTCACCGTGCCCGAGGAATTCATGGGCGACATCAACGGCGACCTCAACAGCCGGCGCGGGCGCATTCTCGGCATGGACGCCCTGGGCGGCGGCCGCCAGGTCATTCGCGCCAACGTGCCCGAAGCCGACATCCTGCGCTATTCCACCGAACTGCGCAGTATGACCCAGGGCCGCGGCAGTTATGAACTCAAACTGAGCCACTACGACGAAGTGCCCGACCACGTTGCCAAGGAAATCATCGCCGCGTACGAGAAATCCCGCGTCGAGGAAGAATAACCGTCCTCCTATAGTAAGCATCGGCGCACCTGAAAATGGTGCGTCGTTTTTTTATTGGTGCCAAGGAAGTATCGCGAAGGGGGAAATGAGATTCCAGGAGAGGAAAGGTTCCAGACCAAAATTCGGTAGCCAGCGGAATTTTGTATTGGGTGGTTATGAACAAGGTGCAGGATTGAGGGTTGTCTCTTTTGGCGCACCCGGGAAGGTACCTTTACCGAACGCATACGAACTGTGTTGGCAGGTATGAACGAGGTGCGGGATTGGGAGTTGTCTCTTTTGGCGCACCCGGGAAGATACGCCTACTACGCGCATAAGAATGTATCAGGTGGATATGAACGGGGTGCGGGATTGGGAGTTGTCTCTTTTGGCGCACCCGGGAAGGTACGCCTACTACACGCATAAGAATGTATCAGGTGAATATGAACGGGGTGCGGGATTAGGAGTTGGCTCTTTTGGCGAACCTGGAAAGGTACGCCTGCGGGACTCATACGAAGTGTGTTGGCGGTTATGAACGAGGTGCGGGATTG
>Ga0116149_1005292_pt1 | contig 12205 bp, 11 predicted proteins | sample AD_UKC057_MetaG_FD_89787 | JGI IMG/M metagenome (GOLD analysis project Ga0116149, IMG submission 89787) | Active sludge microbial communities of municipal wastewater-treating anaerobic digesters from USA - AD_UKC057_MetaG | ecosystem: Engineered > Bioreactor > Anaerobic > Digestate | place: USA...
GCGTCGGCGCCTCCCGTGTCCGCGACCTGTTCGAGCAGGGGAAGAAGAACGCGCCCTGCATCATCTTCATCGACGAGATCGACGCCGTCGGGCGGCACCGGGGCGCCGGGCTCGGCGGCGGCCACGACGAGCGCGAGCAGACGCTGAACCAGCTGCTCGTCGAGATGGACGGGTTCGAGTCGAATGAGGGTGTGATCCTCGTGGCGGCGACCAACCGTCCCGACGTCCTCGATCCGGCGCTGCTGCGCCCGGGCCGATTCGATCGGCGCATCGTCGTCAACCGGCCCGACGTGAAGGGGCGCGAGGGGATCCTCGCCGTCCACACGCGGAAGATCCCGCTCTCCGACGACGTGAACATCGGGGTGCTCGCGCGGGCAACGGCAGGCTTCTGCGGCGCCGACCTGGCGAACCTGGTGAACGAGGCGGCGCTCTACGCCGCCCGCTACAACCAGAAGGTCGTCCGGATGATGGACTTCGAGTTCGCCAAGGACAAGGTGCTGATGGGGAGCGAGCGCCGCTCGATGATCATCAGCGACGCCGAGAAGCAGGTGACCGCCGTGCATGAGGCCGGCCACGCCCTGCTCACGGTGCTGCTGCCGGGGGCCGACCCGATCCACAAGGTCACGATCATCCCGCGCGGGATGGCGCTCGGCCTCACGCAGCAGCTGCCCGTTGACGAGAAGCACAACTACTCGAAGCCCTACCTCGACGACCAGATCTCGATCCTGCTCGGCGGCCGCGTGGCCGAGGAGATTCTCACCGGCAACGTGACCACCGGCGCGGGCAACGACCTCGAGCGCGTGACCGACCTGGCGCGGAAGATGGTCTGCGAGTGGGGCATGAGCCCCGCGATGGGGCCGCTCACCTTCGGCAAGAAGGAGGAGCAGATCTTCCTGGGCCGCGAGATCGCGCAGCACCAGGACTACAGCGAGGACACCGCCATCCGCATCGACCAGGAGGTGAAAGCCATCGTCACCTCCAACTACGACCGCGCGCACGCGATGCTTGCCGAGAACCGCCAGGGCCTCGTCCGCATCGCCGACGCGCTGCTGCTGCACGAGGTGCTGGACGGCGAGCAGGTCAAGCGCCTGGCGGCGGGCGAGTCGATCCAGGACGTCGTGTCGCGGCCGTCGGTTCCGGCGTCCGACGAGGACGAGGCGCGAGCCCGCCAGCGCGACCGGGGCGCCATCGTCCCGCCGTTGCAGCCGATCCAGAAGCCCCTGCCCCAGGAGTAGACGGCCCGCCAGGCGGGCCGGGCGGAGGACGTAGAACCGGGGACGGCGCACGCGTCCGCGTGCGCGGCTCGAGCCCGCGCCGCATTCTGCGCCTGCCGTTCCGCGGGTTCCCGTGACACGCGCGTGTTCCCCCTGACCTCCTACGTCGTGCCCGTCGCGGGCGGCGATCCCCTCGTGCTGGGGGATCGGACGCTCGTGATGGCCATCATCAACGTCACGCCCGACTCGTTTGCCGAGGCGTCGCCATCCGTCGATCCGGCCCGGGCGCTCGACCTGGCGCAGGCGGCGGCCGAGCACGGCGCCGACATCCTCGACCTCGGGGCCGAGTCGACGAGGCCGGGGTCGGCGGTGGTGCCCGAGGACGAGGAGCTGCGCCGCCTCCTGCCCGCGCTCCGCGCCGTGAGCGCGCGCGTCCGGCTGCCGATCTCCGTCGATACCCGCAAGGCGGGCGTCGCCCGCGCCGCCCTCGACGAGGGGGCCGGCCTCGTGAACGACGTCAGCGGACTAATGTATGATCCGGCACTCGGGGGCGTCGTGGCCCGCGCCGGCGCCGGCCTCGTGCTGATGCACACTCGCGGGACACCCGACCGGATGTACCGCGAGGCGGCCTACGGCGACCTCGTCGCCGAGGTCCGGGACGAACTGGGCCAGGCGATGGAGCGGGCTGCCCGTGCCGGCGTCCCCCGCGAGGCGATCGTGCTCGACCCGGGGATCGGCTTCGCCAAGCACGCCGGCCAGAGCTACGAGGTGCTGGCGGGCCTGAGGGAGCTTGCCGCCCTCGGGCGCCCGTTGCTCGTGGGCCCCTCGCGCAAGTCGTTCCTCCAGGCGGCCGCCGGCGAGCGTCCCGCGGCCGAGCGCGACTGGGGGACCGCGGCGGCCGTCACGGCGGCGATCCTCGGCGGCGCCCACGTGGTGCGCGTCCACGCCGTCGCCGAGATGGTGCAGGTCGCGCGCGTCGCCGACGCGATCCGCCTTGCGGGTCGCCCCGGCGCCCGGTAACGCCCCAACTTCAACCCTCGGCGCCACCGCATGGACGCACTGCTCGGCATACTTCAGCGTCTCGGCTGGTGGGATGTCCTCGACATCCTGATCGTGTCGGTGGCGATCTACGAGATCCTGAAGCTGATCCGGGGGACCCGGGCGGTCCAGATGGGGCTCGGCGCGGGTTTCCTGCTGGCGCTCTTCTACCTCTCGCGCCTGGGCCACCTCACCACGGTGAACTGGCTGATCCGCAACATGATCGGCTACGTCGTCTTCGCGCTGATCGTGCTGTTCCAGGCCGACATCCGCAGGACCCTCGCGCACTTCGGCCGCACGCCGTTCGCCGGCTACTTCGGCCGCGGCGAAGGGGGCGACGACGTGATCGAGGAGATCGCGGTCGCGGCCGGGGTGCTCGCGTCCCAGCGCGTGGGGGCGATCATCGCGATCGAGCGCGACATCGGCCTGCGCAACTACATCGAGGGCGGCATCCCGCTCGACGCGACGGTGACCAACGACCTGCTGGTCACCATCTTCAAGCCGGGCACCCCGCTGCACGACGGGGCGGTCATCGTCCAGGGCAACCGGGTGGCGGCCGCGGCCTGCTTCCTGCCGCTGACGATCAACCCGGTGGTCAGCAAGGACTTCGGCACCAGGCACCGCGCCGCCATCGGCCTGACCGAGGAGACCGACGCGCTGGCCGTCATCGTGTCCGAGGAGACCGGCCGGATCTCGGTCGCGCTCGAGGGGCGCATCGAGGTGGGCGTTGCGGCCGACATCCTGAGGACGCGGCTCAGGGAGCTGCTGGCCGCCCGCGAGGCGAGGCCCCGCGAGAGGCGCGGGCTGTACGACTGATGGCCTACTACCACCCGTTCCGCCACCTCGGCCTCAAGTTCATCTCGGTGGCCATCGCCGCCGCGCTGTGGTTCGTCGTCGCCGGCGAGGAGACCGTGGAGCGGAGCGTGCGTGCGCCGCTCGAGTTGCAGAACGCCCCGGAAAGTCTCGTCCTGGTCGAGAACCCCCCCACGGCCGTGGACGTGCGCGTGCGGGGCGCCGGGGGCCTGCTGCGCCAGCTTTCGGCCGCCGAGGTGGTCGCCGTGCTCGATCTGTCGTCGGCCCGGCCGGGCCGGCGGCTCTTCCACCTCACGCCGCAGAACGTCCGCGCGCCATTCGGCGTAGAGGTGACCCAGGTGTCGCCGGGCACCATCTCCCTGGTCTTCGAGCGGAGCGGGTCGCGCACGGTCAGCGTCGTGCCGGCGATCGAGGGCGAGCCGGCCGAAGGGTACAAGGTCGGCGCCATCACGTCCGACCCGGCGACGGTCGTCGTGGTCGGACCCGAGAGCGCCCTTCGCGACGTGACGGAGGCCATCACCGACCCAGTGTCGATCGAGGGGGCGCGCCGGGTGGTCCGCGAGTCGGCCACCGTCGGCGTTGCCGACCCCAGGGTGCGCCTGCTGAAACCCGTGAATGCGCGGATCACGGTGGACATCCTCCCCCTGCCGGTGCAGCGCGCCGTTCTCAACGTCCCGGTGCGTCTCCACAACGCCGGGCGGGGGCTGAGCGCGCAGTCGGTCCCGCCGGTGGTGACGGTCCTGACCAAGGGCCGCAAGGAAGTCCTGGATGAGCTGCGGACCGACGCGGTCGGTGCCTTCGTGGACCTTGCCGGCCTCGGACCGGGCCGGTACAATCTCCCGGTCCGGGTCGCACCGTCGCAGGACTACGAGGTGCTCCGCATCGAGCCCGCACGGGTGCGCGTGCGGGTGGTCCGCTAGCCTGCCTGTCCCTTCGAGCAACCATGGCACACCGACTCTTCGGCACCGATGGCGTTCGCGGACGGGCCGGCGCCTATCCCCTGGACTCAGAGACCATCCGACGCCTCGGCGCGGCGCTTGTCCGGGCGCTGCCGGCGGATGACGGGCGGCACCGCCTCCTGGTGGGCCGCGACACGCGCGAGTCGGGGAGCTGGATCGTGCGGGAGTTCGCGCACGGGGTCAGGAGCGCCGGCGGCTCGATCGTCAGTGCCGGCGTCATCTCCACCCCGGCCGTGGCGTACCTGGCGCGCGAGCAGGCGTTCGACGCCGGCGTCGTGATCTCCGCGTCCCACAACCCGTTCGAGGACAACGGCATCAAGGTCTTCTCGGGGGCGGGGGAGAAGTTCACCGAGCAGCTCGAGCGGGCCGTCGAGGCCGTCGTGGCGGATCGGTCGTGGCAGGTGCCGGCCGGGGAGCCGGCGCCGCTCGAGGACCTTGATCTTACGGCGCCGTACCTCGAGCACGCGCGGATTGCGCTGCCTTCCGCCGGCAGACTCGCGGGTTTGCGGCTGGCGGTGGATTGCGCCAACGGCGCCACCTCGGCGATCGCGCCGCGGCTGTTCCGCGAGCTGGGGTTCGACCTGGTGGTGCTGGGCTGCGAGCCCGACGGGCGCAACATCAACCTGGAATGCGGATCCACCAAGCCGGCCGCGCTGGCGCGCACGGTCGTCGCGCAGGGCTGCCGAATGGGGGTTGCCTTCGACGGCGACGGCGACCGCGCCATCTTCGCCGATGCCTCGGGACGCATCGTGGACGGCGACGGCGTGCTGCTGCTGGCCGCGCGCCACCTGCAGTCGGCCGGCCGGCTGCGCGGCAACGCGATCGTGGCCACCATCATGAGCAACATCGGCCTCGAGATCGCGCTCCGCGAATCGGGGATCGCGCTGGTGCGGTGCCCGGTCGGCGACAAGCACGTGATGGAGGAGCTGATCGCGCGCAACCTCTCGCTCGGCGGCGAGCAGTCGGGCCACGTGATCTTCTCCGACTTCCTGTTCACCGGCGACGGCCTGGTCACCGCGCTCAACGTCCTGCAGGTGATGGCCGAGACGGGGCGCGAGCTGGGCGATCTCGCCGGCGAGCTGGTCACCTACCCGCAGGTTCTCGTCAACGTCCGCGTGAAGGAGAAGCGCGAGCTGCAAGGGATCCCCGAGATTGCCGCCGTGATGGACGATGTCGAGCGGCGGCTCGGCGCCAGCGGGCGCCTGGTGGTCCGGTACTCCGGCACCGAGCCCCTGCTTCGCGTCATGATCGAGGGTCAGGACCAGCATCAGATCACCGCCTGGGCGACCGAGATTGCCGACGCCGCGCGGCGTCACCTCGGCGAGCCGGCCGAAGGAGCAGCCTGAGCATGGCCGACCTGGACAACCTCAAGGACACGAAGGACTACCACCTCGACGTCCCCGCCCGGAACGAGCCGTTCTTCCTGAAGGGCGCGGGCGCCCTCGACTGGGGGATGCAGAACCGGCTCGCGCGAATCTTCAACCCCCGGTCCGGCCGCACGGTGATGCTGGCGATCGATCACGGCTACTTCCTGGGCCCGACCTCCGGGCTCGAGCGGATCGACGTCAACATCGTGCCGCTGCTGCCGTACGCCGACGCGCTGATGCTCACGCGCGGCATCCTGCGCACGACGATCCCGCCGTCGTTCGGCCGCGGCGTCGTCATGCGCGCCAGCGGCGGCCCCAGCATCCGCAAGGAGCTGTCGAACGAGCTGATCGCGGTGGACATCGAGGACGGCCTCCGGATGAACGTCGCCGCGATGGCCATCCAGGTGTACATCGGCGGGGAGTACGAGACCCAGACCGTCAACAACATGACCCGGATGGTCGACATGGCCAACCGCTACGGCATCCCCACGCTCGGGGTGACCGCGGTCGGGAAGGACATGGTTCGTGACGCGCAGTACTTCCGCCTCGCCACGCGCATCTGCGCCGAGCTCGGCGCGCAGTTCGTCAAGACCTACTACGTCGCGGACGGGTTCGAGACCGTCACCGCCTCGTGCCCGGTGCCCATCGTGATGGCCGGCGGGAAGAAGCTGCCCGAGCTCGAGGCGCTCACCATGGCGTTCCGGGCCGTGGACGAGGGGGCTGCCGGCGTGGACATGGGCCGCAACATCTTCCAGTCGGCCGCCCCGACGGCGATGATCCAGGCGGTGCAGAAGGTGGTCCACGAGCTGATGAAGCCCGAGCACGCGTACGAGCTGTACCAGGAGCTCGCGGCACAGGCGAAGCGCGATCGGGCGGCAGTATGACGGGCACGCCGGCAGCCGCCCTCTGGGCGGCGTGCCCGACCATCAGCGTCGGCCTCCTGACCTCCGACCTCCTGTCGCTCGGCTCCGAGCTGAAGGTGCTCGAGGACGCTGGCGTGAAGGTGGTCCACGTGGACGTGATGGACGGCTGCTTCACGCCGATGATGACCGTCGGCCCCCCTTTCGTGAAGGCCCTGCGCCGGACGCCGCTGTTGAAGGACGTGCACCTGATGATCCGCGATCCCCTGGAGAAGGTGGGGGAGTACGTCGCCGCGGGTGCCGACATCGTGACGGTCCACGTGGAGTCGTCGATCCACGTTCACCGTGTGCTCCAGTCGCTCGGCCAGATGCCGCACGCCGCGAACCCTTCGCGCCGCGTGGTCCGTGGGATCGCGCTCAACCCCGGCACCCCGGTCTCCTCGATCGAGCCGCTGCTGCCGGAGGCGGAGATGGTGGTGCTGCTGGCCGTCAACCCGGGGTGGGGAGGGCAGGCCTTCATCCCCGCGACGCTCGACCGGGTGCGGCAGGTGCGGGACCTGGCGGCCGGCTCGGGGAGGGAAGGCCTGATCGTCTGCGTGGACGGTGGCGTGACGCGCGCCAACGCGGCGGAGATTGCCAAGGCGGGCGCCGACCTGCTCGTCACTGGCAGCGCGGTGTTCGACGGCCGCCACGCGGCCGAGAACGCCCGGGCGATGCTCGCCGCGGTGGGAGCCCAGTAGCACAGGCGTCCCGCCTGTGCCGAACCGGCGTCCCGCCTGTGCCGAGCAGGCGTTCCGCCTGTCCCGAACCGGCGTCCCGCCTGTCCGGTACGGGCGTGACGGTTGCACCGCTTGCCCCATCGTTCAGCCCGTGGGCTGATTGCGCTCATGAAGTCACTCTGGAGCGAAACCGAGGCTCGCCGCTTCGTCGACCTGCACGGCCCCGCCTGGGGCGAGGCCCTCGCGTTGCGCACCTACTCGGCGCGATTGCTGGGCGCCGAGCCAGGGCTGGTGCTGCACGGCGGGGGCAATACCTCCGTCAAGGCTGAAACCTCCGACGTCTTCGGCGACCGTCACGAGGCGCTCTTCGTCAAGGCCTCGGGCGCCGACCTGGCCGCGATCGGACCGGACGGGCACGTCTGCCTGGCCCTCGGGCCGTTGCGCCGGCTTCGCGCCCTCGACCGCCTCGGCGACGACGAGATGGTGTGGGAGCTGCGCCGGCAGTTGCTACGTGCGGGCGCCGGCGCGCCGTCAATCGAGGCCCTCGTCCACGCCTTCCTTCCTCACCGGTTCATCGACCACACTCACGCCGATGCGGTGCTGGCGCTCACCAACCGCGCCGGCGGCGAGGCGCTTGCCGGCGAGGTGCTCGGGGATGGCGTGATCGTGATGCCCTACGCCGAGCCGGGGTTCGAGCTGGCCAAGGCGGCGGCCGACGCGTTCGAGGCGGCGCCGGCGGCACGGGCGATGGTATGGGCCCGCCATGGCCTCGTGACGTGGGGCCGCGACGCCCGCGAGTCGTACGAGGCGACCATCGAGCTCGTCTCCAGGGCCGAGGCGTGCCTCACAGGTCGCGCCCGTGCTCGTGTCGTTTCGGCAGACCAGGCTGCCAGGACGCGTGAGGGGATCGCGGACGCCGCGCCGGTGCTGCGCGGCCTCTTGGCCGGACCGAGGGACGAGGCGACCGGCAGGCGGAGGCGCGTCGTCGTCCGGGCCCTGGCAACAGCTGACGTCCTCGAGCTGCTCGAGTCGCCCGGCATGCGCGAGGCGGCCCTGGCGGGACCGCTCACATCCGACCATCTGATCCGCACGGGCCCCTGGCCCGCGTGGGCGACGCTCGAGGCGGCCGGTGGCGGACCGGCCATCGCCGACGTCTTCCGCTCGGCCATCGGCGCCTACGCGGCGCGCTACCGCGACTACTTGCAGCGGCACGCCTCGATGATGCCTCGCGAGCTGGACGCCTTCGAGGCGCTCCCGCGCGTGGTGCTCGCGCCGGGTCTTGGCGCGTTCTGCGCGGGGCGCGACCTGCGCGACGCGGAGATCGCCCGCGACATCACCGCGCACACGCTCGCCGTGAAGGCGAGCATCGCGGGGTCAGGCACCTACGAGGGTCTGCCGGAGCGCGACCTGTTCCACATGGAATACCGGACGCTGCAGCACGCGAAGCTCGCCGGTCGAGAGGGCGGCGCGCTGACGGGCGAGGTTGCGATCGTGACCGGCGCGGCGGGGGCGATCGGTTCGGGGATCTGCCGCGCGCTCCTCGAGGCCGGCTGCCTCGTGGCCGCCACCGACCTGCCCGGCCCCGGCCTCGAATCGTTGGTCACTGAGCTGTCGGAGGTGTTCGGCCCGGCCATCATCGGCGTGCCAATGGACGTGACCGACGCCGGCGCAGTGGGGGAGGCGTGGCGGCGGGTCGTCGAGGAGTGGGGCGGCGTCGACCTGGTGGTGGTCAACGCGGGGATCGCGCACGTCTCGTCGCTGGCGACGATGGACCTTTCGGCGTTCAGGCGGCTCGAGCGGGTGAACGTGGAGGGGACGCTGCTGGTGCTGGGCGAGGCCGCCCGGCTCTTCGAACGGCAGGGCAGCGGCGGTGACGTGGTGCTGGTCTCCACCAAGAACGTGTTTGCGCCCGGCGCGAAGTTCGGCGCGTACAGCGCCACCAAGGCCGCCTCGCACCAGCTCGCCCGCATCGCCAGCCTCGAGCTGGCCGGGCTCGACGTGCGGGTCAACATGGTGGCGCCCGACGCCGTGTTCTCGGACGGCAGCAGGAAGTCTGGCCTCTGGGCCGAGGTCGGCCCCGACCGGATGCGCGCCCGCGGCCTCGATGAAGCGGGGCTCGAAGCCTACTATCGGAGCCGCAACCTGCTGAAGGCCCCCGTGACCGCGCGCCACGTCGCCAACGCCGTGCTGTTCTTCGCCACGCGACAGACGCCGACGACGGGTGCCACCATCCCGGTGGACGGCGGCCTTCCCGACGCGACGCCTCGCTAGTGGCGCCGGCCTCCGCCTGCCCCGAGCGAAGTCGAGGGGCCAGCCTCGAGCGAAGTCGAGCGGCCAGCGGGTCTGCGGGTCTTGCGACGGAGCGAATCATGCGACTTGCGGTCAACATCGATCACATCGCCACCATCCGCGAGGCCAGGAAGGCCCGGGAGCCCGAGCCGATCGCGGCCGCGCTGCTCGCCGAACTGGCCGGCGCGCAGGGCATCACCGTCCACTTGCGCGGCGACCGGCGGCACATCAAGGACCGCGACGTGGAGCTGCTTCGCCAGATGGTGGCCACCAAGCTGAACATCGAGATGGCCGCGACCGAGGAGATGACCGGGATCGCGTTGCGCGTCCGCCCCGACCAGGTGACGCTGGTTCCCGAGCAACCCCACGAGATCACCACGCAGGGCGGGCTCGACGTCGTGGCGAACCGCGCCGCGGTGATTGCGGCGACCCGGCGGCTCCGGGAGGCGGGCATCCGCGTCAGCATCTTCATCGATCCCGACGAGGCGCAGGTGGCGGCCTCGAAGGAGGTGGGCGCCGACGCCGTCGAGATCAACACGGGGGGCTACGCCGACGCCTCTCCCTCGTCGCGCGCCGCTCGGCTCGCCGAGGTCCGCCGCTCGGCCGAGGCGGCTTCCGCTGGCGGCCTCGAGGTGCTCGCCGGCCACGGCCTCACCTACTTCAACATCGGTCCCGTGGCCTCGATCCGCACGATCGAGGAGCTGAACATCGGGCACAGCATCATCTCCCGCGCGTCGCTGGTCGGCCTCGAGCGGGCCGTGCGTGAAATGGTGGAGCTGCTCAGGTGACCGGGCATCGCCTCGTCGTGCCCGCGCTCCTGGCGTGGCTCGCACTGTCGCCGTGGACTGCCTCGGCCTCGACTCAACAGCACGTGCACTTCGTCACCGGGGACGGCGTGTCGATCGCCGCGACGCTGTACCTGCCCTCGCGCCCCGGGCCCGCGGTCGTGCTCATCCATATGCAGACGCGGTCGCGCCAGGACTGGGAGGCCGTCGGCCCGCGCCTGGCTGACGCGGGGCTGGTGGCCCTGGCAATCGACCTGCGGGGTCACGGCGCCTCCGACCCGAGGCCGACGGGTCCGAGTGCGAAGGACGGCGGGATTGTCGCGGACCTCAGGGCCGCCCGGAACTACCTCGCGACGCGCCGCGAGGTCACGCCCGGGAAGGTGGGGCTGCTCGGGGCGTCGATCGGCGCCAACCTGGCCGTCGTCGCGGCCGCCGCCGATCCCACGGTCCGCTCGATCGCCCTGCTGTCGCCCGGCCTCGACTACCAGGGCCTGCGAACGCAGGCCAACCTCAACCGCTACGGCGACCGCCCCGCGCTGCTCGTGGGAAGCCGCGAGGATGCCTACGTGATGATCACGCTGCGGCGCCTGTCGAGCGAGGGGACAGGCGTGCGCGAGCAGCTGGTGCTGGACGGGGCGGGGCATGGGACCACCATGCTGGCGCGGCAAGCCGGGCTCGTCGGGGTGCTGGTGGACTGGTTCAAACGCACCCTGTTATGATCGGCGGGTCGGCGTCTCCAACCATCATCCTATGAAACCGGAATCGATCGTCCTCGCCATCGCCGGGGCGTTCTTCGGCCTCATCGTCGGGTGGATCATCGGCACTCAGCAGGCCGGGCCGAGGGCCCTCGCCGGCGTACCGCCGGCCGCCGCCGTGCAGCCCGCCGGCGGCGCGGCGCCCGCGGCGCAGCCCCAGGCCCCCCCGCTCGACGAGGCCCGCGTGCAGGTGCTCCGCGCCGCAGCCGAGAAGAACCCCTCTGACGCTCAGAGCCGCGTGCAGCTCGGCAACGCGTACTTCGATGCCGAGCGCTACGGCGAGGCCGTCACCTGGTACGAGGCCGCGCTCGGGATTGACCCGAAAGACCCCAACGTCAGCACGGACCTCGGCGTCGCCTATTACTACCTGAACCAGCCCGACCGCGCGCTCGAGCAGTTCGAGCGGTCGCTGGCCGTCGATCCGGCGCACACCAAGACGCTGTTGAACCAGGGGATCGTCCGCGCGTTCGGCCGGCAGGACCTGAAGGGAGCGGCCGAGTCGTGGCAGCGCCTGATCGCGGTCGCGCCCACGAGCCCGGAGGCCGACGCGGCTCGCCGCGCGCTCCAGGGCCTGCAGTCGGCGCACCCCGATCTCGCCGGAACGGCGCCCGCGGCGCAGCCCCCCGGGAAGTAGGCCCGGCCGATGCTCATCCGCATCCTCCTGCTGATCATCCTCCTGGTGCTGCTGGGGCGGGCCATCCGCTCGCTGCTCGCCAGCGCCGCGGGGGCGCCGTTGGCGGAGGGACGGAGGAAGCCGGCCGAGCGCGGCGTCCGCATGGTTCGGGATCCCGTTTGCGGCACGTTCCTGCCGCCCACGAATGCCCTCGCCGAGCCGGCGCGCGACGGCTCGGTCCTCTATTTCTGCTCGGAGGCCTGCCGCCAGGAATACGCCGCGCAGGAGAAGCGCCGTTGAAGCCGAGGGTCCTGCTGACTCGACGCGTGCCGGCCACCGTCTACCGGCGCCTCGAGGAAGCCTGCGAGGTCGATCTCCACGGCGAAGCCGCGGCCATCCCTGGCGACGAGTTGAGGCGCCGCGTGGCCGACAAGGACGCCCTACTGTGCCTGCTGACGGACCGCGTCGATCGCGAGGTGCTCGAAGCGGCTCCACGGCTGAAGATCGTCGCCAACATCGCCGTCGGCTACGACAACGTGGACGTCGCGTCGGCCGCCGCGCGCGGCATCGTCGTCACCAACACCCCGGAGGTGTTGACCGAGGCCACCGCTGAGCTCACCTGGGCGCTGATCCTCGCGGCGACCCGGCGCATCGCCGAGGGCGACCGCGCGGTGCGGGCGGGGCGGTGGGGCGGTTGGGCGCTCGACTACATGCTGGGGATGCAGCTGAGCGGGAAGCAGCTGGGGGTGATCGGTCTTGGGCGCATCGGCACGGCGGTGGCTTCGCGGGCGCC
>Ga0116149_1005298_pt1 | contig 12196 bp, 6 predicted proteins | sample AD_UKC057_MetaG_FD_89787 | JGI IMG/M metagenome (GOLD analysis project Ga0116149, IMG submission 89787) | Active sludge microbial communities of municipal wastewater-treating anaerobic digesters from USA - AD_UKC057_MetaG | ecosystem: Engineered > Bioreactor > Anaerobic > Digestate | place: USA...
CAGCAATGACGAGGCACTGGATTTTGACTCGGTGCAGCGCGGTAATGCCGAGATGGAGCGCCGCTGCCAAGAGGTCATTGACGCCTGCGTGGCTCTCGGTGACAACAATCCCATTCTCAGCATCCACGACATCGGCGCGGGCGGCCTTTCCAACGGCTGTCCCGAGCTGGTCGAAAAGACCGGAGCGACCTTTGACCTGCGCGCCGTGCACAATGAAGAGCGCTCCATGAGCCCGATGGAAATCTGGTGCTGCGAAGCCCAGGAGCGGTATGTGTTGGCGATCGCACCCGAAAACCGCGCCCTTTTTGAACGCCTGTGCGAACGCGAGCGCTGCCCTGTGGCCTTCATCGGCGTCGCGCGCGATGACCAGCGACTGGTGCTCAACGACAGCCATTTCAACGACCGGCCGATCGACATGGATATCCGCGTGTTGCTCGGCAAGCCGCCGCGTATGGTGCGCGAGGTCGCGCGCGACACGGGAAGGCCGGTGCCGTTGGCGTTTGAAGGCGTTGCGCCGCTGGCAGCGCTTGAGCGCGTGCTGCAGGTGCCGGCTGTGGCCGACAAAACGTTCCTGATCTCGATTGCCGACCGCACTGTCACCGGGATGGTGCACCGCGACCAGATGGTCGGGCGGTACCAGATCCCGGTGGCTGACAACGCGGTGACGGTCACCGGTTATCACGCCACGACCGGCGAGGCGATGGCGACCGGCGAACGTACGCCTGTTGCGCTGGTCGACGCGCCCGCTTCGGGGCGCATGGCCGTGGCCGAGGCGATCACCAATATCTCCGGTGTCAACATCGGCTCGATCCACGCCGTCAAGCTCTCGGCCAATTGGATGTGCGCGTGCGGCGAGGCGGGCGAGGATGCGAAGCTCTTCGATACGGTCGCTGCGGTCGGCATGACGTTCTGCCCGCAGCTCGGCGTATCGATCCCTGTCGGCAAGGATTCGCTCTCGATGCGCACGGTGTGGCAGGATGCGCACGGCGCGTCGCATCGTCAGGTCGCGCCGCTGAGCCTGATTGTCAGCGCCTTTGCGCCGGTGCAGGACGTGCGCAAAAGCGTCACCCCCGATCTCAAGCCCGGCGCCAGCGAATTGCTGCTGATCGACCTCGGCCGCGGCCGCAATCGGCTGGGCGCCAGCGTGTTGGCGCAGGCGTACAACCAAGTCGGCGACGAAACGGCGGATGCGGATGATCCCGTGTTGCTGCGGCGTTTTTTCGACGCGATGCAGGTGCTGGTGGCCGAAGGTGCCTTGCTGGCCTATCATGACCGTTCCGACGGCGGGGTCGTTGTCACACTGGCCGAAATGGCGATGGCGGGCGGGCGCGGCGTGTCGGTTGATCTGCCGGGCAAGGATCCGCTGGCCGCGTTGTTCAGTGAAGAGCTGGGCGCGGTGCTGCAGGTGGCCGATGGCGCGCGAGATCGGGTCATGGCGGTGCTTGCCAGTCAGGGGCTGGCAGATGCGGAGGTTTGCGTGCGCATCGGGCGGCCGACCGATGACCGCCGCTTTCGCGTTGCGGTGTGCGGGCAAATGGCCGTTGAGACGACCCTCACCTGGCTGCGGCGCACCTGGTCGGCGTTGACCTGCCGCATGCAGGCGCTGCGCGACAATCCAGTGTGCGCGTGGCAGGAGTATGACAACGTACTGTTAGAGACCGACCCCGGCATGCAGTTCGCGCTGACCTTCGATCCGGACGCTCCGGTCGGCGCGAGTGTGCGACAGCCGCCGCGTATGGCCGTGCTGCGTGAGCAGGGGGTCAACGGACACGTCGAAATGGCCGCCGCCTTTGCGTTGGCCGGTTTCGAGTCGGTCGATGTGCATATGACCGACCTGCTAAACGGCCGCGCAGATCTTGCGGCTTTCAACGGCTTGGTGGCGTGCGGCGGTTTTTCATACGGCGACGTTTTGGGCGCCGGTTCGGGCTGGTCGCGCAGCATCCTCTACAATGCACGGCTGGCCGAGATGTTCAAGCGATTCTTCGCGCGGCCTGATACGGTCACGCTGGGTGTCTGTAACGGCTGCCAGATGGTGTCACAGCTCAAGACGATCATTCCGGGCGCCGGGCATTGGCCTCTGTTCCGGCGCAATCTGTCCGAACAGTTTGAGGCGCGCTACGCGACTCTTGAGGTCATGGAATCGCCCTCTGTTTTGTTGAAGGGCATGGCGGGCTCGCGCCTGCCGATCGCGGTGGCGCATGGCGAGGGCCTGGCGGTCTTTGAGTCGCCGGAAGATGAAGCGCAGGCCATCGCGGCGCTGCGCTATGTGGACGGCTGCGGCCGGCCGACCGAGCGCTATCCGTGGAATCCGAACGGCTCAAAAGGAGGACTGACCGGTTTCACCTCGCGTGACGGCCGTGCGACGATCCTGATGCCGCACCCGGAGCGCGGTTTCCGTTCGGTACAGCTCTCGTACCGTCCCGCCGATCTCTTCACCGGCGAAGCCGGCCCTTGGATGCGGCTCTTCCGCAACGCATACGCATTTGTTGCGCAGCGGGGATAAAGCTGAGGAAGCGCAGTTTTTTTCTCACACGAAGGCACTAAGGACACAAAGGTTTCATATAGAAATTCCTTCGTGACCTTAGTGCCTTCGTGTGAGATTGAATGGGTGGGCTATGCCCGCGTCAGTCGTAGGAGCGGAAACGTTCGCGCAGCAAACGGCATAAGCCGATCATGCCAGTCGGCCAGAGACGCGTGGGCGTTGCCGCCTCGAGCGCCGTCTCGACATCGTCCGGCAACTCGGTGAGGAAATCCAGTCCGGTTATACGCTCCAGTTCGTCGATCGAGACGAGTGTAGACCGCGCATAGGCGCGGCGCCGGATGGTTTGCGGCATATAGACGGCAAACGCCCTCAAGCAGTCGCCGCGTTGCGCGACCGCGATCTGGTAAAAGGCGGTCGGGATGCCGATGCCCGAACGGAGCCGTTTGTCGTCCGGCGAGGGGATAGCGCCGGCGATGACCCAGACCGTCCCCATGTTGTCCGGCCAGATTTCCGAAATGCGGTATTCGAGTTCGTACCAGGGGCCTTGATTCAAGCCGGACCGTTGCGGGCAGATGTTCGACGTCAGGAACGTTTCGAGCTGCGCCGCCTTGCCGAAACGGGAAGCAATGGCGAGGTTGGGCACCAGATGGCCGCGGTCGTATCCGCTCTTAGTGTACTCCTTGTGCTGCGGCGAACGCTTGGCTTGTGGATCAGGCTTAAAGCCGGACGGCCGGGGCGGCAGTTCTGCAGAGGCCGCAGCATAGGTCCGGTAGGCGGCCCACAGAGGATGCCGCAACGCGGGCGAATAGCCGATGATGAAACCCGTTCTGCGCAGTACGGCGATCTCGTCGGGCGCCGGTCCGCCGACACGCTTCGGCAGTCCTGCACAGGTGACCGTGTTGGTGGGCAGTGATGCAGGGTAAGTGGTTTCAACATCCCGCCCGGTCAGGCCGAGCGCGTCAGAGAGATCGGCAGATGCGTTGCCGATGCGCGCGGCCCACTCGGCAAGCGGCGGGGGCAGGTGTTGCGCCTGCACCTGTTGCCAATACCGCGGCTGGTGGACATACCAGTTGGTCGCCAGCGCGACCAGCGCAAACAATACGCTGACCCAGCGGAGGCTCTGGCTGATTAGACGGCGTGCCATACACGGTCAGGTGGTTGATAGGACGTAGGCATAACAGTGGTCGAGCGCTTGGCGGAAGGCTTGCGGCGAACGCCGTTCGCGGCGCAAGGTTTCGCGACCTTGCCGAGCGAGTTCTGCCCCCAGATGCGGACTTTCGCAGAGACGCACGATCCCCTCCGCAAACTCTGCCGGTATCGGGCGCGTCATCACAGCGTTCTCGGCAGAGAGGATCGCGCGGTTCGCCGGGGTGTCGGCCGCGACAATCGGCGTCCCGGACTTGAGGTAATCCAAGACTTTGATCGGCGCCGTCACGCCGGCTCGGCGCGGCGAGACGAGCACATCCGAAACAGACAACAGCGCGGCAAGCTCAACGGTCTCTATGCGTCCCGGGAAGCAGACCGAGTCCGCGATGCCGGCGCGATCGAGCGCCTCGTTCATGCGTCGAATTTCTGCGGTATCACCACCGACAACAACGAAGCGCGCGTGCGGGCAGGCGGACAGCACGTGCGGCATCGCGTTGAAAAACAGATCAAGTCCCTGAAAGCGGGTGTAAGAGCCGACGCAGGTGATCAGCTTCTGGTCGGGCGAAGTCCGGTAGCGGGCCATGGCGAGGTTGCGGGCCGCCGTCGAAATCTCTTCGTCGATCGCCGGAATGTCAGGGATCACACATGCGCGGCTGCGGCAGTTGAGTCGGCTGAACAACTCGACCATCCCCGTGTCATTGCCAATGACGGCGGACGCATGACGCAGTGCCCGCCGTTCCAGAAGCCGGTGGACGGCATGCCAGAAACGGCTCAATCCGCGCGGCCGTTCAGGAACAAAATCTCCCGTGCGTTCATACACCCACGGGGTTTTTGTCAAACGGCCGGCAAGGCCAGTTACGATGCCGCCGTCATCGATGCCGTGCATGAGGGCATAAGCGTGACGGTTGCATGCGGCAACCGCTATGGCGGCCATGACAACATCTGTCACAAAACGCCGCAGCGAGGGCCCCGGCGGAAGGTTTCGGCAGAAGGGCAGAAGGGGCGTCGAAAGTGAACGCACGCCCGGCGGCACATCAGGTGCCGCACTGCCCGGAGGGGCCAGGAAATCAACCGTGTGCCCGAGTGCGATAAGTGCCGCGAGATCATGACGCACACGATGACTTGCCCCGCGCCACGGAGCGAGGGGCGTCGAGGTGACAAACAGAATACGGGGCATGGCAAAAGAGGAGTCTGTGAAAAAAAAGGGATTACCAACTCTCGGGCAACTCAATGCGGATCGTGCGGCCTTTCATGGCGTCACGCTGGGCTTGCGAAGAACCGCTGTTCGGGACGGGCGAAGCCCACAGCGTGCCCGGTTCTGAGGCCGGGGGGACAAGGATAGGTGCGGCGCACGCCGGGCACTCACTCTCTTTCCCGGCCATTTCTGCCGGTGCTTCGATTTCCTGATTGCACGCGGGACAGACAAACGAAACGAAAACGGTATCAGATGAATCTGCGCTCATAGGCACTCCAAAACAGCGTGAGGAATGAAAACAGGGCGTGGCGGCGCTGCTTGCCGCCCGGCCCCGCTTTCTTAATCAATAGTCCTTGTCGTCGGGTTGCTCGATCGCCTTGAGCAGGCGCTCGACAAGGGCGGTCGTCGAGAGCCCCTCTGAGTCAGCCGCGAAGTTCGCAATGATGCGATGGCGCAGCACCGGGATTGCCGCTTTCACCACATCGCTGCAGCTTACGTGGATGCGCCCTTCCAGCACGGCGCGCGCTTTGGCGGCCAGCACGAGAAACTGACCGGCCCGCGGGCCGGCGCCGTTCGAGACGTACTTTTTGATGAAATCGGGACTCTTCTCATCGTGTGGCCGCGTCGCGCGCACGAGGCGGACCGCATATTTGATGACGTGGTCCGAGACCGGAATCTTGCGCACGACAGTCTGGAGCTGCAACAGTTCGTCCTTCGTGATGACTTTCTGCGGTTGTTCGCTTTTGGCCACGGTGGTGGCCTTCACCACAGTCTCTTCCTCATCCTCTTTGGGATAGTCAACCCACAGGTTGAACATGAACCGGTCCTGCTGCGCTTCCGGCAACGGATAGGTGCCCTCCTGCTCGATCGGGTTCTGTGTAGCGAGCACAAAGAAGGGCGCGTCGAGCTTGTAGGTTTGGTTGCCGACGGTCACACATTTTTCCTGCATGGCCTCCAGCAGGGAAGCCTGGGTTTTGGGCGGTGTACGGTTGATTTCGTCGGCCAACAGCATGTTGGTGAAAATCGGCCCTTTGATAAAACGGAAACTTTTTTTATCCGTCACGGGATCGTGCTCCAGAATCTCGGTGCCGGTGATATCGGTCGGCATCAAGTCCGGCGTGAATTGCACGCGCTTGAACTCCATGTCGAGCACCTTTGCGATCGTGGCGCAAAGCGTGGTCTTGGCCATGCCAGGCGTGCCGACCAGCAGGCCGTGGCCGCCGGCGATGATGACCATCATCACTTGGTCGATGACGTCGACTTGCCCGATGATGACCTTGGCGATCTCAGCCCGGATCTTTTCGGAACGCAGCGACATCGCTTTGACAAGCTTGAGGTCGTCTTCAGATGCACCCTGCGCTTTGAGTTCGCGCTTCCCTTTTTTTACCGGCTGGACGTCTGAAGAAATGGACGCATCGGCCTGACCGGCGGCCGCAACCGGTTCTTCGATGAAGAGCAGAATAACCTGTCCGCCCAGAATGATCTGACATCCGCTGTGGAGGATGGCTTTGCCCAACGCCTCTCCGTTGACCGTGGTGCCGTTGGAGCTGCCGAGGTCTTCCAGCATCCAACCCTCATCACCGGGGGTGAGCTGCGCATGCCGACTGGAAATCGCTTCGGCTGGGATGCAGATGGAGCACTCGTCGTTACGGCCGATCAGATAAGATTGGGTCGGCGCAAGTTCGGTCAGCAACTGGTCGCCTTCGGGCTGTTGCAAGAATAGCTTTGCCATGTGTGTGTTTTCCTTTGTTGTCAGACAGAATTACCGAGACTCTTGGGGCGTCGCCGGATTCCCCGGAACAGGATCGCTGGCCAACGTGAGTGTCCCCAAGTCTTTCACGGAGGTCGCCACGCGGATGCCTTGCAACGACTTGCAGAAGTAACCGGGAATCAACCCTTTGGTATCGGGAGGCCCCATTTCCTGACGTGTGATCTCGCGCGTCTTCTTCATCTCCCAATGGGTCCCCAGCTTGCTGGTGCCGACGCTTTCCATCAGGCAGAGTTTGATACTGCGGATTTGAATGTGCTTGAGGACCTCGGCGCTTTGCAGGGTGACCGGCAGTGTGCGAACTTCTTGCTCAAGCACGCGTGCCTTACCGAAACTGCCGCTCTGGCCCTCGATGCGGTGCTGGTTTTTCACGTTGAAAAAGGGATTGGACTCGGTGACCTTCGCCTTGATCGCACGCACATCCGACTCGGTCAACGTGTTGACTTCGCGCGAAAGCAGTAAACCTTCGTAAAAACAGTTCTCGCACAACACGAAGAGATCATATTTGCCGGGCGGCAACCCATAGAAGGAGAACGCATTATTCGCGCCCAACGCGGCGAGATAGACCTGGTTGGTCATGTCTTTGTTGATGTTGCGCGCATTCTTGGTGGCGGCGCCCCCTTCGATGTCAGCCAAAGCGGAAATGTTGGGAAACTTCTGCGGCATGGCCAGTACGCCAAGCACTTCGGACGGGTTGCCGGCGATCATGCCGCGCAAGCCGCCGCCGGCCGAGGGGTCGGTCTTCGCGTACAGGTTGATGCCGACCTTGGTTTTGCTGTAAGGCGACATGTTGCCGGGATCGATTTTAATCGCTGCGAACGCCAGTGAGGCCGCGAGAACGACCAGGGAAGCGCCGACAGCACGGTTCTTGCGGGATGTCATCATGGCGCGAGTACCTCCTTCATGGCGGCTTCGAAGGGATGGCCTGGAAAGCGTTTAACAAAGTCTGCGGCGATTTCTTTGACACGCGTCTTGTCATTGAGCTGCTGCAGGCACTCGATCTCCAGCTTCATGGCGTCCGCGAGTTGCGCACTCATGGTCACCCCCTTACGATAGGTCGCCAGCGCATTGACCGCGCGGCGCAGGTCGCCGACGGCGAGGTAGACTTTGGCCTCCGCCATCGGATAATCGCCGGAAAGCTTGGAGGAGGGCGACTCATTCTCCCAGTCGTTCAGCTTTTGGAAGGCCTCAGGCAGCGCATCCTGCGCAAGGAAACTCGCGATCGTTGCGTACATCGACGCATCGTGCACCGTGTAAATTTTCCAGTCATCGACCTTCATGCGTGAAGCCAGGCTTTGCATGGCAGGCCGTTTGGACGCCGCCTTGGCGGTCGTATTGGTTTCCGCCTCGGCATCGCGCCGCTTGCGCGCTCCAACGTAAGTCAGACGTCCGCCAGCCATGCCGACTTTGTTGCGGCTTCTGAAGCGGTCCTGCGCCTCCTTGTAAAACTTCAAAGCCGCGTCATAGTTGCCGAGCGCCCGTTCGACATCACCTTGCCGCAATGATGCAAGGTGTGTTTGATCGGGCGCGATCGCCGCTTCCTTCAAAAAAGCGACCTCGTGCTTGGCCGCCGCGGGATTGTTGATGTCGAGCAGATAGGCGCACACGCGTTCATCTTTCCAGCGGAATTTTCGGGCGCTGTTTCTTTCGTTTTTCTCAAGCCGCGTAATCCAGTCCAACAGATGTTTATCATTACGCTGCAGGCGCAGCGTCTCGATGAACCGGTCTTCCAATGCCCAGCGCTCTTCGGGCGGCCGCTTCTGCAACGTGTCGAAGCCGCGGTTGAAGAGATCGATCAGAATCGGACCGGCATTATAGGGCTCGAGCAACTCAATCAGCATGCCCCAGTGGTCGTTGCTCCAGTCGGCGCACGGATCGGCCGGCGGCGGGACGGCCCGCAGCATGTCGTACAAGGCTTTGCGAACCGTGAGCCGGTCATTCTTGGTGTCCAGCGAAAGTGAGGGAGGGGTCCAGAAGCAGCGCATGCGCACCGTAGTCCGGGCAATGCCCGCCGCATTTGAAACCGCGAGGGTGACGGGGAGCGCGATGGCGTCGGGGTCGCCAGAGACCAGCCAGTCGATCGCCGGCTCGGCGAAACGCTTATTGGGCGGGAACTCCCAAGTGACCGACTGCGTGTCGGAGGGCGTCACCGCATCATACGAGAGCGCGAACAAAACCAAGGGCTTTTCGCCGATCCAGTAATACCCGAGACGCTGGTTGTTGCCGTTGATAACTCCGGCACGGCGTCCGTCTTTGAACGCGATCCGTTTGATGTCGGCCCGTCCGGACTGCGCGAGTCCGGAGACGTGCTCCGGCAATCCGTCTTTCGTCTCCATGCCGGGGCGCTTCCAGCAGAGATTGATCTCCTGCGGACCGCTCTTTTCGAAGTGAAAGTAATCGATGCGGTGAAGTCCCGGCCCGAGTTCGACCCAATCGCCGCGCTGCCCTTTGGCGCCGGCCTGCCGCGTATGGAGGCCGGGCCAACTGTGGATCGTCTTGCCGTTGATCGCGAACTCGGAGCCCTCATCCGAAATCGTGCAGAAGAAAATACGCTCCTTTTTCTCAAGAACGAATGCGCCGACAATCCACGTTGAAAAGTCGTCATCGGGGCCGAAGGGATTGACCATCGAACCGATACCGTAATCCCATGCGTCGAAGGAGGCGCCTTGGGCCGGCGGATAGTCCCGCGCCATGCGTTTGGCCACCTCCAGACTGGCGTTCCCGTTTTTTGAAAAGAAGAAAGTCGCCGGCAACAGGCGCGTGCTGGCCGGTCGCGGCGGCGGGTTGGCCGCGGGGGTGATGTACACAGTCGCGGTTTTTCCGTCATCCGGTTTGGCAAACAACACGCCGAAACCGTCGGTTGGCGAGTCCGCGACGATGATGCTTTCCAATACCTTGCCCTGAGCATCACGCACTTCGGGGACACGGAACTTTCCGGGCAACAGCCCCCCGTTAGGGATTTTTACGAAAACGCCCAGATCAGGATGGTCCGGCTCGCTTGACACGGACACGTCGACCCGCAGTGCTGCGCCGGGCACGGGCCAACTCTCCTGCTGCGCCTTGCCCCAACCGGATGCAAACAGCATGCCGCAAAAAATAAGGCTCTGAAAGTGCCGTACGCCACGACAGGTCTGGCTTCTTTGGATGAGGGAAACGGTCATCTCACAAGTCTTCAACACCACACGACTCCTTACGCAACGTATCCACACGCACACTATTACATCTCACCGATCGCCTTGAAGTAATCCGACACCATGTCGCGGTATTCGGCCGGGGCCTCGTCCGGCGACGCCGCGATCGCCTCCTCGGCGTTTTCCGTATTGCCGACAGCCCCCATGTCCGCGCTGCCGATCCCGTTTTCAAGTGAGGTGTAGGTCGTGCTGAGCGCTTGCCGCGCTTTCTTGTGCAGTTCGGCGATCATCGCGGGCGAGGCGTTCTGCTTCTGCAACAGGTCGATCTGTTTGCTGAACGCAATGTACTTCTTGAGGTCGTAGGTCCGCAGATTGTTGAGTTGCGCCTGGGCGTACACCGCTTCGGCGTTGCGGGTCAACTGGGCGCGCGTGCTCTCGGCGGAGTCGGCTTCCACCTTGGTGTCGCGTCGCGTGGCGCCTTCGCCGCCCTCCATGCCCTTATCCTGCGAGTAACCGGAATTTTTGCCGCCGCCCGTGGCGACAGCGTCCGAGTGCCCTTCTTCTTCGACGTCGCCGGATTGATTGGAGTCCTGCGTACGGCGTTTGTCGAGATTCTTGTCACCTTCGTTGATCTTGCCGGAACGCGACATCACCTCGCCGTCGGCCATACCCTGCCGTCCGACCTGCGAGCGGCCGTCCTGGTCTTTGTGGTCGGGGCGGTCGTTGCCGGATTTGCCTGCGGCGCTATAGCTGACGGTTTCGCCTTCGGAAATACCCCATCCCATGTCAATGTTGGCCATGCCTTGATTGGTCACGGAGTCGTCGGCCTTCTCCAATTGTTCTTCTTCCTGCTCCAGCAGATCGCCGATGATGTCTTGCAACTCTTCCGGCATGGTCACTTGGCCGACAGGCCCCTTCATCTCTTCCTTATCGATCGTCTCCATGTTGCGCTTGACGTTGTCGGACTTTGCCACGAGCCACATTTCCATTTCGTCCGCCTTCTGTCCGGTCATGATCAGCGTATCGAGCAGGAAGTCCTCCTTTTGCAGACCGACCTCGACTACGGCGTTTGTCCCTGACCCCTCCTCCTGTTTCATCTCTTCATACGTCTGGAAGGTATCGGTCACCAGTTCATTGACGGCATCCAGCTCCGGCATGGCTTGCAGGTCGGTTGCGACCTTTAACATGGCTTGCGCCATATTCGCTTTGAGTTCCGCGATCTCCTCAAGCAGGTCTTCGTCAAGCTTTTCGGTTTTGTCGCCTTGGCCGCCGGTCTCACGCAGGGCATCCACCACGCGCGCCTGCAAGTCCTCCATCTTTTTAATGGCATGGCGCGCGTCCTTGATAATCGCCAGCGCGTCTTCGGTCTTGTCCTTGGTCTCGGTCTCGCGCCACTCTTTGAGGAACTCCATCAGCACAGCGATCCCGTTGGTCACGGTGTTCTGCGGCGGCACAGCGTCCGCAATCCGTTCCGATTCCATGACCTCTGCGATCGAGACCATGGTGGGATGGAGTTTCAGTTCAACCGCCCGGTCGGCAATCTTGTTCATCAAGACGCCGAATTCTTCGTCTTCACGGTCTTGCTTCGACTCGGAGCGACAGAAGCCGATCATGGCTTCCATGTCTTGCGAGAGATTGTCCTGCCGGTCGACAATCGCGTCTGGGAGTTCGGTCGCTTTTTCAACGGCTTTGAGCGTGGCGGTAAGGTTGGCTGTCTGCCCTTTGCGGATACCCTCCAGCATGGCTAAAACACCGGCAGCGGCCTGTGAAACCTCGCCCTTGTTCATGTTGCCATCGGCCTGCACCAACAGGCGCAGGACCGTATTTTGCGCGTCAACGGCGAGTTTGGCGTTCTCGTCGCGCGTTTCCGACGCACCGGTCACCATGCGGGACAGCCGCATGGCGGCGTCCGGCAGTGGTCCCTTGGCCGCTTTGTCGAGCGCGACGCGCGCGGTGCCGATCGCCGCGTCCTTGGTCTTCAGCAGGGCCTCGGCATAACTGCGGATCGCAGCCTGCTTCTCAGCGACCTCCTGCCAGCGCGGTTCGTCGTAGGCGGGCAGTTCATCCTGCAGCCGCTTGGTGGCGGTGAGCGTGGCACGCTGGCGCGCGACCAGTTCACCGATCGTCTTGCGTGCCTCGCCGCGGTTTTGCTGTTCGGCGGCGAGCTGCGAGGAGAGCGTCGTCATTTCAAACAAGATCTGCTGGCTGACCGTGCGATTGGGCGTGTCGCCGGCGGCGGTGTCGTAGGCCACAATGCGCAGGGCCGAAGAAGCGGACACATCTTCCAGCGAGCCGGTCCATTTTTCGTTAAAGCTCTTCTGCCCCGCAAGGTCCCACTCTTTCAGGACTTCGCCCTCGGTGCCTGGCTTGGCTCCTTTGTTGACGCGCTCCATGCGCACCTTGCCGAGGCCGTATTCGTCGCTGACCTCGAATTGCACGACCGGCGCGGCGTTGGGCGGCAGGACCGCTTTCGC
>Ga0116149_1005302_pt1 | contig 12185 bp, 10 predicted proteins | sample AD_UKC057_MetaG_FD_89787 | JGI IMG/M metagenome (GOLD analysis project Ga0116149, IMG submission 89787) | Active sludge microbial communities of municipal wastewater-treating anaerobic digesters from USA - AD_UKC057_MetaG | ecosystem: Engineered > Bioreactor > Anaerobic > Digestate | place: USA...
CCGCTGGCCATCGGCCTGAACTGCGCCCTGGGCGCCACGCTGATGCGCCCCTACATCCAGGAGCTCAACCGCGTGGCCGAAGACACCTTTATTAGTTGCTACCCCAACGCCGGTCTGCCCAACCCCATGAGTGACACCGGCTTTGATGAAACGCCGGACGTCACCAGCCGCCTGGTGCGTGAGTTTGCCGAAGAAGGGTTGGTCAATATCGTGGGAGGCTGCTGCGGCACCACGCCCGAGCACATCGGCGCGATCGGGCAGGCCGTGGCGCCTCTTGCAGCACGGTCGCGGCAGCGACAGTTTTTCTACAAAGAAGCGGCGCTGCAGGACCATTAGGCACTGCTCCATGGGTTAGCATCCTCCCGGTTTATTAACTGTCATAAGGTGAGGTGCTATGAAGAAGTTGGTAGTAATCGCTGCGGCATTGACATGCTGCATGGCAGCGCAGGCAGAAGAATCCCGTGTTCGGTTTTTTGGTTCCGTGGGGGCCGGTTTTGGTGGTGATGAACTGGCCAGTGGTACCTATACCAATGGCAACACGTTCTCCATCAAGGCGGGCAATGGTGCGACATTGGCCGCCGGAGTCAGCATTCCCGTGAGCGATCTCGTGGACGTGCAGTTGTCGGTGGGGTACCAGTCCACGTCCACCAACGCTTCCAATGGTGACATCAGCTTCAAACGTTATCCCGTCGAAGCGCTTGGGTTCTAAAAACTCAATCCCAACTGGCGCGTGGGCGGCGGCTTGCGTTCGGCAACATCGGCCAAGCTGTCGACGTCCGGCGTAGCCGGGATGCTGGGGAGCTACGACTTCACGCCGTCTGTCGGGGTAGTTCTGGAAGCACAATACCTCTTCGACAAGACCACTAACCAACGCGGGCAGTTCGGTTTGAGCGGCCGCTATGTGAGCGAGTCATTCGAAGAAAACAGCACCAAGGCCAAGTTCAACGGGAACCACGTCGGATTCTCGCTGGTGTTCTACTACTGATTTTGTGCGGCTTGCTCCTGCCGCAGGCAGGGGCAAGCCTCGTACAGGCGTGCAGCTCCCGGCTACAGGGAGGATGCGCCTTTGTTGGGTGGCTGGGTGATCGGTGCCATCGCGCTCTCGGATACCTTGGTCAGCTGTTCAATCTCTTCCTGCATGGCGGACGCCAGGCGAGCGTAGAGCTTGAGCTGGCGTGATGTGTTGCGCAGGCGCTCGGCAATGTGGGAGGACATGGAAAACAGCAGTTTGGCTGCTATGAGGGACTCCTCTGCAATCATGTGCTCAATGGCATCACGGGTCAGGATGGCGCACATGACGTTGGAGCTTGCGGTGCATGACGCAGAGCGCGGCTCGTTGTCTACCAGGCCCATTTCGCCGACCAGGCTGCCAGGGCCCAGTACGCGGACCGTAATGGGTTCGGTCCGTTTGACGGTAATCTGCTCTACCACCACGTCACCCTGAATCAGCAAGGCCATGAAGCCGCCGTCGCCCGCATCGCCTTCCTGGATGAAGGTGGTGCCTGCCGGGATGAAACGGGGTGTCATGTAGCGCACCACCACCCGGGCCTCTTCCAGGGTCAGACGTACCAGGCCGCCAGGTGCGCACAGCAGCCGGGCGGCATTTTCCGCGCCGGTACCTTCGGTGTCCAACTGGTCTTTAACTACAGTTTTGGGTTGCGTCATGGTGTGCCTGTATTGAAAGCGAAAAGCCGTTGGAACGGGATGGTACCGCACGGCAGACGGATATGCATGTAGGTTCACCCTTAAAATCACACCTATCCAAGGAGCGTTGCAGCGGAAAATTTCAGTTCCGTCAGGCTTGGACCGTGTTTTAAACGACCGCAACGACGCTCACCTGAAGGCTGTTTTTACAGGTGAGATGAATGTCTGCTTCCCCCATTTCCGATGTGGTTCCCATGATGCTGTCCGGTCTGGAGCCGGTCACCATCGATTCCAGTTCACTGTTTATCAACATTGGCGAGCGCACCAATGTGACGGGCTCCAAGGCCTTTGCGCGCATGATTCTCAATGGCGAGTTCGAGCAGGCCCTGGCCGTGGCCCGCCAGCAGGTGGAAAACGGCGCGCAGATCATTGATATCAACATGGACGAGGCCATGCTCGACAGCCAGGCCGCCATGGTGCGTTTCCTGAATCTGATCGCCTCCGAGCCAGACATTTCCCGCGTGCCCATCATGATCAACAGCTCCAAGTGGAGCGTGATCGAAGCCGGCCTGCGCTGTGTGCAGGGTAAGGCGGTGGTGAACTCCATCAGCATGAAAGAAGGCGTGGACGAGTTCAAACGCCAGGCCAAGCTGCTGCGTCGCTATGGTGCCGCCGCCGTAGTGATGGCCTTTGATGAAAAAGGCCAGGCCGATACCTACACGCGCAAGGTGGAAATCTGCGAGCGGGCGTATCGCATCTTGGTGGACGAGGTGGACTTTCCGCCGGAAGACATCATTTTTGACCCCAACATCTTCGCCATTGCCACCGGCATTGAAGAGCACAACAACTACGCGGTGGACTTCATTGAGGCCACGCGCTGGATCAAGCAGAACCTGCCGGGCGCCAAGGTGTCGGGAGGCGTGTCCAACGTGTCTTTCAGTTTCCGCGGGAACGACCCGGTGCGCGAGGCCATCCACACGGTGTTTCTGTACCACGCCATCCAGGCGGGTATGGACATGGGCATCGTGAATGCCGGCATGGTGGGCGTGTACGACGACTTGGAGCCCGTGCTGCGTGAGCGCGTGGAAGACGTCGTGCTGAATCGCCGCGAAGACGCGGGGGAGCGGTTGGTCGAGATTGCCGAAACCGCCAAGAGCGGTGCCAAAGACGAAAGCAAAAAGCTCGAATGGCGCGGCACGCCCGAGGCACCGGAATCGGTGGGGGCACGCCTCTCCCATGCGCTGGTGCACGGCATTACCGACTTCATTACCCAGGACACGGAAGAAGCCTACCAGGATGTACTGGCGAAGGGCGGCCGCCCGCTGCACGTGATCGAAGGCCCGCTCATGGACGGCATGAACGTGGTGGGTGACCTGTTTGGCCAGGGCAAGATGTTTCTGCCCCAGGTGGTGAAAAGCGCGCGCGTGATGAAGAGCGCAGTGGCGCACCTGCTGCCCTACATCGAGGCCGAAAAGGCTGCCATGGTCGAGGCCGGCGGTGAGGCCAAAGCCAAGGGCAAGATTGTGATTGCCACCGTCAAGGGCGATGTGCATGACATCGGCAAAAACATCGTCACCGTGGTTTTGCAGTGCAACAACTTCGACGTGGTCAACATGGGTGTGATGGTGCCCTGCCACGAAATCCTGGCCAAGGCCAAGGAAGAGGGCGCAGACATCATTGGCCTCTCCGGACTGATTACTCCCAGCCTGGAAGAGATGCAGTACGTGGCGGGCGAGATGCAGAAGGATGAGTACTTCCGTAGCCGCAAGATGCCTCTGCTCATCGGTGGCGCCACCTGCAGCCGGGTGCATACCGCGGTGAAGATTGCGCCCAACTACGAAGGCCCGGTGGTCTACGTGCCCGATGCTTCCCGCAGCGTGGGTGTGGCACAGGGCTTGTTGAGCGAGCAGGCGGCCCAGTACATTGCCGAGCTCAACGCCGACTACGACAAGGTGCGCCACCAGCACGCAAACAAGAAGCAAACTCCCTTGTGGCCACTGGCCAAAGCACGGGCCAACAAAACGCCCATCAACTGGGCAGCGCACCAGCCCACGGTGCCCAAATTCATTGGACGCCGCGTCTTCAAGAACTTTGATTTGGGCGAGTTGGCCAAGTACATTGACTGGGGCCCCTTCTTCCAGACCTGGGATCTGGCGGGTCCTTTTCCCGCCATCCTCAAAGATGAAGTGGTTGGCACGGAGGCCGTGCGCGTCTACTCAGACGGCCAGCGCATGCTCAAGCGCTTGATCGAAGGGCGCTGGCTCACTGCCAATGCGGTGGTGGCGCTGTACCCGGCCAACACGGTGAACGACGATGACATCGAGTTCTATACCGACGAGTCCCGCACCGAGGTCGCCATGACCTGGTACGGCCTGCGCCAGCAGACCGAGAAACAGGAAATTGATGGCGTCATGCGCCCCAGCCGCTGCCTGGCCGACTTCGTGGCGCCCAAAGGTGTGAAGGCGGACTACGCGGGTCTGTTCGCGGTGACTGCCGGCATTGGCGTGGACAAGAAGGAAAAATACTTCCTCGATGACCTGGATGACTACTCGGCCATCATGCTCAAGTCCATTGCCGACCGCCTGGCCGAAGCCTTTGCCGAAGCCCTGCACCACCGAGTGCGCACTGATCTGTGGGGTTACGCCGCCGATGAGGCGCTGAGCAATGAAGACCTGATTGCCGAAAAGTACCGTGGCATTCGCCCGGCCCCCGGTTACCCAGCCTGCCCGGACCACAGCGTCAAGAAAGACATGTTTGCACTGCTGCAATGTGACGAGATTGGCATGACTGTGACCGAGAGCCTGGCCATGACCCCGGCGGCCAGCGTGAGCGGCTTCTATATTGGCCATCCCGATGCGGCCTATTTCAACGTGGGCAAGATTGGCGAGGACCAGGTGCAAGATCTGGCGCAACGCCGCAACTTGAACCAGACGGAATTGCAGCGGTTGCTGGCGCCCAACCTGTAGTCCGGATGTCGCGGTTGCGCGTTATGGTGTCTGCAACCCAAGGAGCACCATGAACCGTACCCTTTCACTTTCTGCGACTGCCTCGTCTCCCCGATTTCGGCTGGGATGGATCGCGGCGGGTGTTTTTGCCATCAGCAGCACCTTTGCTACGGCAGCCGAGCTCCAGCCCCTTGCTTTCAAAGCCACAACGCAGCAGTTGGCCATGCAGACGGCGGGTCCTGTGTGCGCCATCTGTGGCACGGTTGAATCTGTGACGGAGGTCCAGCGCGAGTCTGCGCCCAGCGGGCTGGGCGCCCTAGCAGGTGCCGCACTGGGTGGCTGGATTGCCAACCAGGTCGGTGGCAATGATGGAAAGACCTTGGCCACCATCGTGGGCTTGCTGGGCGGCATGTGGGCCGGTAATGCGGCCGAGAAGCAGATCAAGAAGGAAACGGTGTATGTCGTGGCCGTGCGAATGGAGGATGGCGCACTCAGGACACTGGAGCAGAGCAGCCCGATAGCGGTGGGCACGCGCGTCACGGTCGAAGGATCCGTGATCGTCCCCATGACCACACCCGCCGTAACCGGAGCCGGCACCACGGTCTGACAGTGCCACGTGCTATCATTTTTGCGAACCCGCAAAAGGAATAGCGCATGAATATGGCAACTGCAGCGCCCGGCGCGCCCAATGGCCCGCGCCCGGCCCCGGGCCGTCCGGAGAAGTTGCGTCTTGGTGACGTACTGGTTCAGCAGAAGCTTATCTCGCAGGAACAACTCCAGCAGACGCTGGATTTGCAGCGCACTACCGGCAAAAAGGTCGGTCGGCTGCTCATTGAAACCGGCATCATCACCGAAGAGTTGCTGGCCAACGGCTTGGCGCGCCAACTGCGCATTCCCTTCGTCAACCTCAAGACCTTTCCCTTCCGCGCCGATGTGGTGAAGCTGTTGCCTGAGTCCACCGCCCGGCGCTTCAAGGCGCTGGCGCTGGAAGACAAGGGCGATATCCTGCTGGTTGCGCTGGCCGATCCGCTGGATCTGTTTGCGTATGACGAACTGACGCGCATTCTCAAGCGCAACATTGGTATCGCAGCGGTGCCCGAGAGCCAGTTAGCGGCCGCGTTTGACCGCCTGTACCGACGCACAGAAGAAATCAGCGGCCTGGCCCGAGCCCTGGAAAAGGACTTGGGCGATGCGGTGGACTTTGGCGAGCTCACGGCCAGTGTCGGCATTGAGGGTGCGCCAGTAGTACGCCTGTTGCAGTCCCTGTTTGAGGATGCGATGCAGGTCGGTGCTTCTGACGTGCACATTGAACCCCAGGAAAACAGTCTGCAGATTCGTGTGCGTGTGGACGGTGTTTTGCAAACCCAGACGCAGGCGGACAAGCGTATCGGCAGCGCATTGGCCCAACGGTTGAAGCTCATGGCGGGGCTCGATATTTCGGAAAAACGCCTGCCCCAGGACGGCCGCTTCTCGGTGCGCCTCAAAGAGCACACCATCGATGTGCGGTTGTCCACGCTACCCACGACCTATGGCGAGTCGGCGGTGATGCGTCTGCTCAACCAGGGTGCTGCCATGCGTCGGCTGGATAACATTGGCATGCCGGAAGACATGCTCAAGCGTTTCCGCGAGGTGCTGGCGCGTACCTCCGGCATGGTGCTGGTCACGGGGCCCACCGGTTCGGGCAAGACCACCACGCTGTACGCTGCGCTGGCGGAAATCAATGCGGCAGAGTTGAAGGTCATCACGGTCGAGGATCCGGTGGAGTACCGGCTTGCGGGCATCACGCAGGTGCAGGTGAACGACAAAATTGAACTGACCTTTGCCAAAGTGCTGCGGTCCTGTTTACGCCAGGACCCGGACGTCATTCTGGTGGGTGAAATGCGCGATGCCGAAACGGCAGAGATTGGGTTGCGTGCTGCCATTACCGGACATCTGGTGCTATCCACCTTGCACACACGCGATGCGATGAGCACGCCGTTCCGCTTGCTGGACATGGGCGTGCCGCCGTTCATGGTGGCCACCTCCCTGCAGGCGGTGATTGCGCAGCGCCTGGTGCGCCTGAACTGCACCGAGTGCGCGGCGCCAGCGACGCCTACCGCGCAGGAGCAAGCCTGGCTGACCAATATGCTTGCAACCGGTGAGCCGCTGCATGCCAAGCGCGGCATGGGCTGTTCGGCCTGCAACGGTACCGGGTACTCAGGGCGTCAGGGTGTCTACGAATTGCTGGAAATGGACGCCACGCTGACGCAAGCGGCATCGCAATCCAATCCGACGGCCTTCATGCGCTCTGCGCGTGAGCGCATGAAAGGCCACACCATGGCCTACCACGCCCTGTCGCTGGTGCGCGAAGGGCGCACCACCATCGCAGAAGCCATGCGCATTGGTTTTGAAATCGACGCCGGCGGCGATCAGGAATAACCCGCCATGGCTGTCTACACCTGGAAAGGCCGCAACAACCGCGGCGAAGCCGTCAGTGGCCAACTGGAGGCCATGACCGAAGGTGGTGTGGCTGACCAATTGCTCTCCATTGGTGTGGCGCCTGTGCACATCGCGCTGGCAGAAGTGCCCAAGGAGTCCACCGGGGAGGGATGGCTGGCGCGCCTGAACCGTAAGCCCGTGGTGGACGAAGACCTGATGCTTTTCTCCCGCCAGATGTACACACTGAACAAGGCCGGGGTGCCCATCCTGCGCGCGTTTGCCGGGCTGCAGGCTTCCGCGACCAAGCCCGCGATGGTGGAGTTGTTCAAAGACATCCGGTCCAGCCTGGACCAGGGGCGCGAGCTTTCCGCCGCGCTGGCGCGCCATTCGGAGCTGTTTGGCGGGTTTTACATTTCCATGATCCGTGTGGGGGAGATGACAGGCCGTTTGACCGAAGTGTTTCTGCGTTTGAACGAGCACATGGAGTTTGAGCGGGATGTGCGTGAACGCATCAAGCAGGCCATGCGCTACCCCCTGTTTGTCATGATCGCCATGGCGATTGCCATCGTCATTCTCAATGTTTTCGTCATTCCGGTTTTTGCCAAAGTGTTCGCTGGCTTCAACGCCGAGTTGCCACTGATCACGCGGGGGTTGATAGGTTTCTCGAACTGGATGGTTGCCTGGTGGCCCCTTCTGCTGGCGCTCCTGGTCGGTGCAGGGGTGGTGATTCGGGGCTATTTGCGCACACCCGAGGGTCGCTACCGCTGGGATGCGCGCAAGCTCAAACTGCCCATCGTGGGCGACATCATTCTCAAGGCCACACTGGCCCGGTTCGCCCGCAGCTTTGCGCTGTCCAGCCAGAGCGGTGTGCCGCTAGTGCAGGCGCTGACCGTGGTGGCGCAAACAGTGGACAACGCCTTTATTGGAAGCCGCATTGAGCAAATGCGCGATGGCATTGAGCGTGGCGAGAGCATCTCGCGCTGCGCCGCTGCGACGGGCGTTTTCACGCCAGTGGTGCTGCAAATGATCAATGTGGGGGAAGAGACCGGCGAACTCGACAACCTGCTGTTCGAGATTGCAGGCATGTACGAGCGCGACACCGACTACGCGATCAAGGGTTTGTCCGCAGCGATTGAGCCGATCTTGCTGGCAGTGATTGCCGTGTTGGTCTTGTTGCTGGCGCTGGGGGTATTCCTGCCGCTGTGGAACATGGGGCAAGCCGCCATGGGCAAAGGCGGCTAGCCATGCGCTGGCAAAGTACGCGTGCTGCGGAATGGAGTTTGCTGGTGGTGGTGCTTTTGGTGGTGATGGGGATGTTCGCCCACCAATTCCGGGCGGTACAGGCGCAAGGAGAGCTGGCCGCCATCAAGACCACGCTGGGTGCCCTGCGCACCGCCCTGGTGATTGACCATTTGGAGCGTGCTGTGGCTTCCAAAGGCCAGGGTGTTGCAATTGCGCAACGCAACCCTTTCCTCCTGTTGGCCCGTGTGCCGGCCAACTATGCTGGCGCTTTCGAGGCAAGCAAAGCCAATGCGGTACCCCCCGGCAACTGGGTGTTTGACAGCTATTGCAATTGCATCGGCTATGGGCCGATGCACCCTTTTGCGCTGGATGCAGACACCGAGGCGCCCATGGTCTGGTTTCGCATCAGTGCGCCACCCGGGCCGCTTCAAATTACCCCCGTCCAGGCGTATCGCTGGCAGGGTGAGCTGGTCAATTGAGTCAAAAAGTTGAATCATTTCAGCAACTTGGCGCTAAAAGTTGATGCATAACAGTACATACATGCTCTAGAATTTGTAGCGTAAGCCGCGCGCGGCGGGTCGCGGCGATAAAATCCTTTAAAAACACAGCTTGGAAAGGCGAAATCATGAGACAAGTGCAACGCGGTTTTACTCTGATTGAATTGGTGATGGTGATCGTGATCCTCGGCGTATTGGCCGCAGTCGCGATACCCAAGTTTGTCGATCTGGGCAGCGATGCCAAGGCTGCTGCGCTGCAAGGCGTGATTGGTGGCATCAGCTCCGCCAGCGCGGTGAATTACGCTGCACGCAGCGTGACAACCGGTAACGGAACTGCGATCAATGCCGGAACTGGCTGTTCCGCTGCGGCTGCAGCAATTTTGCAGGGCGGCATTCCCAGCGGCTACACCGTATCGGGGACGACTTCTGGCACTACCGGAACTGCAAACAGTTGCACCGTTACGCAGACTTCTACTTCCAATACGGGTACAGCGACCATCATCAGCGTTACCCCCTGATCGTGGTTTCCCAATTTCCAAAGGTCGCCCTAGGGCGACCTTTTTACTTGTCGAGTCGGTTTCGGTAAGGCAAAGGCACCTGGCGCAGGTAGTTCTCTTTTTCCTGTGCAGGCACAGCCGATAACCCTGACGCAAACGCCTCCAACGCAGCAGCATGGTCTGGCGGCATGGTTTGCGCGTGTACCAGACCCATGCGAAAGAATCCGTCCGCAGCTTGCTCCGGCCACGTCTGGTTGCGCAGTTGCAAGGCCTGCACCGCGAGTGCGTTGTCGCGCAGCTTCAGCCCCAGTGCATAGCCGGCCTGCACCATTTCGTAGTCGTAGTTGCGCGTTGCAAAATAGGTGCGCAGCAACTGGGCTGCTGTTTGTGCCTGCCCCACATTGCTGAGCACCACGATTTCCAGATTCTGGGTGGCCTTGGTGTCTGGCCGGAGTCGCTGCACCTGTTGCAGCGCGTTCAGAGCGGGCGAACTTTGGTGCATTTGCGCGTGCGCCAACGCTTGGCCTTTCCACAGTGCAGCCACGTGTGGACGGGAATCGGTGACCGATTTCAAAATCCACGCTGCATTGGCCCAGTCACCCTGCACCATCAGGAACTCGGCGGCCAAGGGCGTGAGCTTGCGGTAGTGGGGGTTCAGATGAATGCCTTCCCGCACCAGATTCAGCATGCGGTCTTTGGAGGCTTGCTGTTCGGGACCCCAAGTGTCTTTTGACTTGGATAGATTTTTGGCAAGCAGAAGCGCCTGGACGAGGGTGCGCTCCGTGTGTACTGCGCGAATGGTGGTGTACACGGCGATGGCCATGCAAATCAGTAGTGTTACCAGGACTGCACGATGGACGTAGGTCTTACGGGTTGGAGGCGGAAATGCTCCCCCAAGGTGGCTGCCCATGCGGATATCTGATCCACAAAGCAACGAGAAACTCAACGCAAACAACACGCCACACCCCGCCAGATGCCAGGGAAAGCCCGCCATACTGACGATGCCCATGGCCAGCATGCCTGTCAGAACGAACCCACGCAGTGGAGCTTCCTGGGGCGCAGTCTTTTCTACGCGCCAAGTGGTGTCCACGCTGTGTATCCAGAATGCAGCCAGGAACGCAAGCACAAATCCACCCAGAGGCAAACCATATTCGCTCAGGAGTTGCAGGTATTCGTTGTGTGCGTAGTAGTCGATTTCCAGTACGGTGTCGTCACGCTGGAACCTCGGAATATGAACTTCCCATGCGCCTGCACCCACGCCAGCAAAAGGGTTTTCCATCGCCATGCGCAACGTGGCACGCCACATCTGCGACCGAACGGAGAAGGAGCCCTCTGTGTATTCTGAAGGCTGGGCCATTGACGCAACGCGTACCGTTCCACGATTCCACGCGGTTACTCCGGTGCGCTCCTGCGTGATACCGACGGCATAGGACGGTATGTTTCCCAACACGGTCAATGCAGTCAAGAAAGTCGCAACAACGGAAATCGTGGTGCGACGGGTCCATTTTCCGCACGGTAACTGCGTCCGGTAACGCACGACGGTGGCTACGAGAAGTGGTGCGGTCAGTGCAAGTGCGATCAAGGCAGACCGCGTCCCGGTCATCAGAATGGCCGTGACAACGGCTGCAAGCGACATTGCAAGTGGGATTGCCCCGCGAGGCGATTTGACAGTGCTCAGCAGCCATACCGAAAAGGGCAGGGCACATACCGCATATTCACCAAAGAAGTTGCGGTTGTAAAAAGTGGATGCAGGCGGCGGTCCCTGTGCAAACAAGGAAAAATCCAACCAGAACTGCAGCATGGCCCAGAGCGATGCGACAACCAGACCGGCGTGGATTCCCCACAGCAACCGGGGCAGGTTGTTCGTGGTTATCGCATTCAAACCCAACCACGCGAGCAGTGCCAACAGGAACCAGCGGGTCGTCTCGACCGAGGCTAGGTATCCGTGGCTCCAGACCACACTACCCAAGGCGTACACCATAAGGGTAAGCGGCAACCCCAGCATGCTGTGCCAAAGCCATGGTGCAGTGGCTGGACGCTTGTTCCAGAGAAAAACCAGGGCGGCCAGAAATACCGAACAGGCTGCTATTGCTGACTTCAAGGTGTCCTGCGCAAGCATTTCACTGGCCGAGCCCACCGCGGGTAGCAGAAACGCCATTCCTGCGAGAACGGTGACCGTGCGGTCTGCAGCAGGGTGAGCGGTGTCTGTAAGTGCCATGCATTCGATCATAGGGGCAAGCATGCGCTGTCTGGTTGTGTGGTGCATGGAGCTCAAATAGAATGAAAGCCCCCGTGTATATTGCCTAACCAGCTACAAAATACGTAGCAAAATGCACCTCATGCCGCAGTCACCGCAACGGACAACCGCTATTGGCTTTCAAAGGTCGGGAGGAGGCCTTTGTGTGCACGGCGGATTTACACTGATCGAACTGATCATGGTGATCGTGCTGCTGGGTGTGCTGGCGGTTTTTGCAGGCCCCCGGATGTTGCGCTCCAGCGACTTTTACGCCCGCGGGTTTCATGACGAAACACTGGCCTATCTGCGCTATGCCCAGAAGACGGCGATCGCCCAGCGGCGCACGGTGTGTGTCACCTTTGGGGCATCGTCTGTGACGCTGGCCATCGCGTCGACGGCGGCCGTGTCCAACTGCAGTACCGCTGGCACATTGCTGGGACCCAAAGGCGAGAACCCCGCCGTTTTGAACGCGCGTTCCGGCGTCAGCTATGTCAGTACGCCGACGGGTTTTAACTTCGACGGCTTGGGGCAACCGCTCACCACGGCTGGGGCACAGCAGCCCACGCAGACTTTTCAGGTCAGCGGCGCGTCCCAGACCATCACCGTGGAGACGGCCACGGGCTATGTCCATGAATAAGCTCCGTCACCGGGGATTCACCCTGATCGAACTCATCATCTTCATCGTGGTGGTGGGGGTTGGGCTGGC
>Ga0116149_1005306_pt1 | contig 12182 bp, 7 predicted proteins | sample AD_UKC057_MetaG_FD_89787 | JGI IMG/M metagenome (GOLD analysis project Ga0116149, IMG submission 89787) | Active sludge microbial communities of municipal wastewater-treating anaerobic digesters from USA - AD_UKC057_MetaG | ecosystem: Engineered > Bioreactor > Anaerobic > Digestate | place: USA...
CACCGCGAAAAACCGGAATGACGCGTTGTTTTTGGATTCTTGAACTAAACCAGGACATAACGCTCCTCGTGGTAAGAAACTGAAATCATAATTAATTGTCAGCAAAATGGCCTTAAGCGCCTATAGACACATAACCCCGGCACGCCGGGGCGGGTTGCTGCCAAGCAAAATCCTATGTATTGAATCCGAGCACACGACAATAAGGAAAATATTTACAAAATAAATAGGCTCGCCCCACCATTACGGAGTGCGTACTTGATCGACCTGTTCACCTCGATCATAGGGTAGTTCATCTTTGTTTCCATGAAGATATCCGATTGGTGATTGCCCGTCAAACAGTGATGCTCAAAGCAATTCCAAGGTGCTTTGGAAAAATATTGATATTGAATGTAATTTAATGTAATAATACTACACGATTACATTATAAAAAGAGCCGTGTCGAGTGGCGCGGGAAAGATTCTAACCGTTGATAAACTTATCTCTAAAACGTTTTACCAAGTTTTTTGTTGTCTCATAGGAGACACGCGTCGAAGTATTCTTCTGCCATGAACATACTCTCGATTACAACCATGTCATGGCAATAAGGATGATTGAGTATGAAGATCTATGTAGGAAACCTTGCGTACAGTACCACGAGCGAAGACCTCCGTGAACTCTGTGAAGGGTATGGCGAAGTCACTTCCGCGGATGTGATTTCGGACCGCGATTCCGGACGTTCCAAGGGATTCGGCTTTGTGGAAATGACCGAGGAAGAAGCGACGAAAAAAGCCATCGAGGGCTTGAACGGTTCTGAACTTCAAGGCCGTACCATTACGGTCAATGAAGCGAAACCTCGCGAAAGCCGGCCCCGTTCCGACAGCCGCGGTGGCGGCTACGGCGGCGGCGGAGGCCGGCGCTATTAACAGCCCGCTTTAATTGACTTCTCGAAAAGGCCGGAACGGCAAACGTTCCGGCCTTTGTTTTAGTGTTGTCTTCATTAAGCCGATATATCCCCCCACTTTTGCCATGGCCCGAAGCCGCTTCGAATCGCCGTCCGCAATAAAAAAAGTTTCGTTACCTCGCGGCCATTTTGCAACACGCCGACAGAGACTTGCCCCTCCACCAGATAGTGACGGTTATTACGGGGCCCCGGGCATTTACCCCGGGAGCAGATGAAGGAGGCGCACCTCGCCAAGGGGCACGGAAAGATCCAGGCGTATTCTTTCTTCTTCCCCAATGAACGATACCGGCCGGCCATCTTCAAAATTGAGAACAGACTTTATTTCAAAGGGAAGTTCCCGAAGTTCCACCGTAACGTCGGAAGCGACGGTTTCGTGGTTGATGACGAAAAGAATCGCCTCGCGGTCATTGGCGCGCACTGACACTTCGATATCGGGATTGGAAGACCGCACGTGAGGCTGCACGCCGGCCGATTCGGTTATTGCGCGCAAAAGTCCGACCAGTTGCGCCCGCGCTGCGTCATTGTTATCTTCATAAGCCTGAAAATACGTGTCCTGCAGGCTGAACCCCAGCAGAAAAACCTGCCCCTTTCCCGCCCTGCCGCGCAAGACCACGGGCACGCCGTCCGCGGATTGGGCCAACAGTTCCGCAGTGGTCACCGTGCAAGGACGGGGACTGACCAGTTGCAGGTCCAGCGCGACATCCAGAACCGCCGCGTTTACCTTGTCCACTGTAAAAACAGTCTCATCCGGGGTATTTTGCGGTCTGTTTGCCCAGGCAGGCGGCTGGGTCTTATAAGGCACCCAATGGCCGTATCGGGCGATGCGATTCGCGTTCATGCCGCTCACACCGAACACCTCTTCAAGCACGGCCGCCGGTTCCTTCGCTTCATTCAACCGAGGAACGCAATCCGCGATGACGGTTCCCCCGTTCCGGACAAACCCAGCTATGCGCGCCATCACGGCCGCCGGGAGCAGATCCAAATCGAACAGGACCAGCAGTTCATATCCCTCCAGCGTTTCATCAACGACCTGGTCCTCGTGGAGAATGTCCAGTTCGCCGAAGGCCCGCAGGAATAGTTCAAACGAGAGGCCGACATTGAAATATTCCCGCTGGAGCTGGATGTACTGGGTCCGTGGAAACAGCATGCATGCCCTGGCCTGCACCTTTGGCATGTTTAACAGTCTGCCGCCGGTTTTTTGCAGCAGGCGCAGCCCTGCACCGAGGCTTTCCCAATGGCCCGCGTCCACGGGAATTTTGTAACCGGTAAGCAGATAGTTGGCTCCCTGGGCAACCGCCGTCATGCTCATCTCCCGTTCACTCCAGTGCATGGCGGCAAGTTCGGGGCACAGGAAGGCGCCGAACCAGGCAGGATTGTAGGTCCCCACCCAGAATCCCAGGTCCTTTTTAAAGGCTCGCGTCAACGCGCGCATCTGCGCGAAAGCGTAATGGGTCTGGCTGATGCGCGGCATCGGAAGTTGTGACGGCCGGCCAAAGCGGAAATCAAACATCATATAGGGATAAATATCGAAAACGAAAAGGTCCGCAAAATCACCGCCCCAATAAAACACGTCGTCTATGGCCAGTTCCGAATGGGAGGTGCAGCCGCCGCCGAAGGTATTATGGCTGTCATGGGTCATGGTGACCTTGAATGCAGGATTGGTTTCCTTGAGCATGCCGTACACCTGGTGCCAACCGTCAGGGAATTGGGCTGACTGGAAATTGATGACATCCAGCCATTGTTGCGGATTGCCGCTAATAGCGTTCAGGTCCACAGGAAGTTCATAACCATAACGTTTTTGGAATTCAACCCTTGCCGCCTCCCCGAATCCGAAAGACTGCGGCCCCCAGTGGAAAGGTTCATCCTGGTAGGTGAATACGTTGTACAGGTTGGGCACAGCCTTCAGGGATTCCAACGCCGCGGACACCCGGGCGCGCACCGCTTCCGCGTACTCCGACGTGTATACGCAGGGGTTGGGCGGTTCCGTGCGGCCGAACCCTTCCAGTGCCCCGGCATGATAACTGATGATCATCCCCTTGGACCGGGCATATTCCAAAAGAACGGCCTCTTCTTCCGGCGGACGGTGTGTCGGCAGTTCCAAACCGGTAAAGCCATGCTCGAGGATGTTGTCAATTGTGGCGCGGAGTATTTCCTCGCTTACTGGCCCTTCCTCGCCCTTCCAGCCGGAACCGGAAGGCACCGGCGAAAACTGGGTCACTGCGGGGAAAAAAGCTGGAACCTCTACGGATTCAACGCCAGCGGCCCCGCCTGCTGCACATGACATAACCAACCAGAGCACTGTCCAAGGTTTCATCGGTTATTCCTTCCAGACCGCATACAGCAGAAAAGCGGGTGATGCCCTGCGAAATACACGGGGTAAATCCGTGACGGATACTTCCATCACGTTTCACTGTCAGGAAGAGGATACACCTCTCCTCTATCCTATTCCAATCGGTTCTCGCGGTGACGGATTTTCCGGCGCCTGAATGTTGCCCTTGCCGTTATAGCAGTGCAACCAGACGGTTTCGAGTACCAATCCGCCGTAAGGCGGTTGATTTGAATCCATTTGATGCGGAATTCAGTCTATTTACTGAGAAGGAACAAAATCATGGGTAAATTTCGATACATCATTTTTGCGTGTCTGTCCTTTATTCAGGCTTCTATCTTCGCGGAAGCGTCCTGGCTACCCGAGGATTTCACTTTGTTCAACGTGACGGCGCCGTTCTTCCCCACGCCAGGAAAAATCACCCCCGTCCCAACCGGTTCCTTTCCCGAACATGTCCGGGGCAGGGTAGAAACCGGCGCCGAATGGGCCACCGCGGAAGTCATCCGCATTGACAACAACAAGGTTGTTTTTGAGCCACGTGCCGCGGAATTCGTTGATGGAAAGCCGGTTACCGCCTCTGCGGTCCAGGGCAGCGTGACCTGGCTCGGCACCCTGGAGGGGCTCTATTGCCGGACCGCAGCGGGTATCTCCCGCCACAATGCCTACGGGGCAGGCGGTCCCCTGGCCACACAGGTCACCGGGTTGGTGTCGGATTCAAGAGAAACTTTATGGGTGGGCACCCCCCTGGGCCTGAGCCTCCGGACGGCCGACGGCGAATGGTCCCATATTCAAGGGGCACAAGGTCTGCCGGTCGAGGATATCACCGCCCTCGCCCTTGATCGTTCCGACCGGATTTGGATAGGGACTTCGCAGGGCGCCATCCTTTATAAGCCCTACGAGGAAGGGCGGCAATGGTTTTATCGTGCCGGGAAAAGATATCTGCCCGGGGACGCAATAAAATCAATCGCCGTTGCACCGGAAGGCTCCCCCGTTTATTTCCTTACCGATGCGGGCCCGGGCAGGCTGGATGTTGTATCCACCACACTGCTTGAAAAGGCCGATACCATCGAAAAGCGGGTCAACGAACGACATCGTCGCCTTGGCCTGGTCGCGGATTGTGTCCTGGACAACGCGGAAGACCCGACCGCCCACAGCATTGAAGATAACGACAACGACGGCCTTTGGACCGCCTATCACGTGGCGGCCATGTCGCTGTGTTACGGCGCCACCGGCAATTCGGCCGCCAGGGAATCCGCACGGGAAAGCATGCACGCCCTGTATAGGCTCCAGAACGTCTCCGGGATACCGGGCCTGGTCGCGCGAAGCGTGGTTCCCGCGGAGATTGGCAAAACCAAAAGCGAGCAATGGCGGCCTACTCCGGACGGTACACTGTATTGGAAAAGCGACACCTCCTCAGACGAGATAGACGGGCATTACCTGGCGTTCTACACCTATTATGAACACATTGCGAACGCGGATGCGGCGGAGCGCGCCTTGATCGAAAAGCAGGTGCGCGCGCTTACCGATTACCTGGTCAATAACAACTATCAACTTATCGATTGGGACGGGAAACGTACCCGGTGGGGCTTCTGGAACCCCGAAGCGCTTAACGGGAACCCCCTGAACTATGTGGAATCCGGCCTGAACGCCCTCCAGATACTGTCCTTTCTAAAGGTTGCCCACCATATTACAGGCGAAGCGAACTATGAGTCCCATTACCGCAAACTGATTGTGGAACACCATTATTTGGACAATATTCTGCTTACCAAAAAGTGCTTCCCCGACGAGAACAACCACAGCGACGATCAACTCGGTTTTGTTGCATGGTACCCCATCCTGCAACTGGAGAGGGACCCGCGTGTGCGCAGGGCGCTGGGCGCGGGCGTAAGCCGCCACTACGCCGTGGTCAAGCCGGAGAAACCCAGTTTCTACACGTTTGTATACGCCACGATAGACCCCGCCGGCGCGGACATTGCCGGTGCCGTTGAAAACTTGCAGGAAATTCCGACGGACCGGCGCATCTATGCGACCCGAAACCGTCACCGGGCGGACGTACAGTTCTCCCCCCTGCCGAACAGATTCGGCCGGCCTTTATTGACGCGTGTACTTCCCGCGGACGAACGCTGTTTCAAGAAATGGAATGCCGACCCCTATGAACCGGATAAAGACGGTGACGGACGGGTTGAGGATGATGGCGCCGCCTATCTCCTTCCTTATTGGATGGCCCGGTATCATGGCTTTATACGGGAAACCGAATAAAGACACGACACATACAGGTTGCACGTCCCGCGCGATTTCGAATCCTTAAGATTTTCTGTGTCTTGCGCTTACACGGTCCACGGCGCGCGGTATTCCCGGGTCAGCCATTCGGGGTTGCCGCTGCCCTCGGCAAACTGCATTTCTTTGGGCTGCCACTTGATGACCTCATGGTTGAAATACGCCTGGTTCAGCAGGTGGCAGCAGATGGCGCTGCGACCGCCGACTTCTTCACTGGTAACGGTTTTTTCGCGTGATTCGACACAGTCAAGGAAATTCCGGATGTGGTCCGGACTCTCATATAACTTGATTTTCGCGTCAGCCAGGAATTCCTTTTCCAGGGTGCTCAGCACGGATCCCAGGGAACCGCCGTCCTCCCGGGAGGAGAAACCGGCCACTTTTTCACCGCCCCGCCAGAATTCGATTTTTCCTCGGTTAACCTTGACTTCTCCTTCGCTGCCGAAGAAATGGGCGCCATAGCCGTCCACGTGGGTCACCCGAACACCGTTTTCATATACAAGCACGGCGCCGTTTTTCGCCTGCGCATCCGCCGGGGGATGCACTTCCACCGGGCCGCTTTTATCCATGTCCAATCCCCACTGCGCGATATCGACATGATGGGCGCCCCAGTCGCACACCATGCCACCGCCATATTCCTTGTAGTTGCGCCAGTCGGGGAAGTGGTCATGAATGCCCCGGGGGCTCAACACGGAGCTGTAGGGCCGTACGGGCGCCGCCCCGAGCCACCGATCCCAATCAAGTCCGGGTTCCAGTTCCTCTTCCGGCAGGTCACAGGGCGCCGGTGGCGGCCCGAAACTGCAGTCCACATGGTCAATTTTCCCAATGAGGCCGTTTTGCACCAGTTCGCAGGCGATTCTGAACTCTTTCATGGACCGCTGCATGGAACCGGTCTGGAGTACGCGGCCGGTTTCCTTGACAGTATCCATGACCACATGTACTTCGTGAATATTATGGGTCAACGGTTTTTCACAATAGACATCCTTGCCCGCCTTTAGCGCCGCCACGGTGGGAAATGCATGCCAATGGTCCGGCGTGGCAATTACCACAGCGCTGATATCGTCCCGGTTGATGATTTCCTGGAAGTCGCTGTAGGCGCTGCAATCGGCCGAACCGCGTTCCGGTCGCGCCGTGTAGAAACTATTTACTTTTTCCTGAACCGCCGTTCGTCGGGTCGTATCGACATCGCATACGGCAAGCACCTGGCATCTTTTGTGGTTCAGAAAGGCATCCAGCAGGTAACTGCCCTGCTTGCCCGTGCCGATGAAGCCCAGGGTAATGCGATCATTGGGTCTGGTATCGGCGCCCCATAGGCGCGACGGCAGTACGAAGGGGGCGGCCGAAATCAGGGACAACTGTTTCAGAAATGAACGGCGACTGGTCATCTTGGGAATTTCCTTCAATTTTGTTAACGTATGCCTTGCGGTTATAGCGCTGCAAGTTGGAAAACTCACTATTTTTGTTTACCACACCAAATATCATACCAGCTTTGTTCCCCCCCGGAGAAGGAACCCGGCAATCCGCCCCCTGCACCTGGGAGAGCCCCGTTTCTCTTCCCGATCATGGCAGCGGGGACTCAAAGATAACCCAGAGCCTCCAAAGATTGAATATCCTCGTGATTGAGAAGGTCTGAATCGGTCTTTTGGATATCAAGTTGAGCGCTGGTGCGCTCATCCGCCGCGCGTGCGGCATCCAGCAGTTGTCGCCCCTTTGCCGCACTCGCGGGGTCCCGGTCCGCCAGGGAATTGCGTTCTTCGGGGTCCTCCGCGAGATTAAACAGCAGTTCGTGTCCGGAAAGGACGCCGCGTACATATTTCATCCCCTCAAAAACAACGCTTTCCAAGGGTTCATGAAAAATGGGGGCCCCGCTGAAGACAGGCTGCTCAACAGCGGACCCGGCCGGGTTCTTGAGCAAGGCTGTAAACGGCGGCAACATGCTTTCCGGATTCGCCGCCGGCCCTGCGCAAAGTTCGAGCAGGGTGGGCGCAATAGCCTGCGTGGAAACGGTGGCCTCCACCCGCGCTTGCGCGGGTGTTCCGGGCAATTTTATTAGCATAGGGACGTGTATCAACTCATTGTACAGGGTGTGTCCGTGTTCAAAGCGTCCGTGCTCCCACAGTTCTTCGCCATGGTCGGACGTAAACAGAACGAGTGTGTCCTCGTACAGGTTTAACTGCTTAAGGGCTTCAAAGACACGTCCCACCTGGGTGTCCACATACGCGACCTCCCCGTCATACAGGGCATGTATCCAGGCCCGCTCTTCGGCAGTTCTGGCGGTACTTCCCATACGTCCCGCCCGCGTCTCCATAAAACGGTCTCCCCGTTCCCTCACTTCGGGATTCTGCGGCTGAAATTCTTTGGGCGGCATGTAAGGCATGTGCGGGTCAAAGTAGTGCAGCCACAAAAAGAAATCCCGGTCGGCATTGTTCTTAAGCCATTGGATGGCAACATCCGTCAGGCCGGACGCGTCCGGCTTCCGGTCGCCGCACAGTTTCACCAGATTGTGGGTTAGACCGACCTCAAAATTCCGGAGTTGGACGGAAGGTTGTGGAAACCAGTGATATTCCGTAAACCCGCGGTCCAGTCTGCTTCGGGGCGTCAGCAGGCCATTGAAACCGACCGCAGCTGTGTGGTAGCCGGCTTTTTTCATGGCCTCCGCCAGCGTCGGCACGTTGCCCGGCAAGGCGCTTTTGCCGTCCGTAAGGGTGTGTACCCGTGGTGAAAGGCCCGTAAGAATGGAGGTCACCGACGGATAGGTCCAGGGGGCGCTGCTATAGGCATTGGCAAAAAGGGAGCACTCCCGGGCAAATTGGTCCAGTTTGGGGGTGTACCCGACATCCGGGTTATAACACCCCAGCGCGTCCCGGCGCAGGGTATCCACGATGACGAGTATGACACGTTTAACGGGGCGGGCGCCGCTGGTTCCGGGAACTTCCATGGCCGGAAGAGACGGTTGCGGAATAAGGGTACGGGACGGCGAAGCAACCACAACGATGAAAAGGACCGCTGTAAGGATGCCAAGGCGCAACGGTGTTTTACCAAGCCACCACAAAAGGACAGCCCCCGCTATCGCAGCAACGGCAAAGGCCCCCCAGTACAGGGCCGTATGCACTTCGGGCAGTCGGGCATATCTAACCCAAACGGCAAAGACAAAGCCCAGCAATACAACCGTAGCGATAAAAAATACGCGGAGCGACAGGCGCACGGACGCAAAACGGCGGGATAGTTTGCCGAGCACCAGGCTGCAGAGAACGGACGTTATCAGTGCGATGGAGGCGAAGTATCTCATCAGCGTCAGCCAATGCGCATCATATTTCCGCATGTGCAACAACAACAGGTCCAGAATAATGACGAGATAGCCATAGAGGATAAAGAAGAGGATCAAAAAGAAAAGAACCATTCCCGTGCGTACGCCGCCGAGCCACACCATGAAGAATGAAAGAAACAGCCACAAGCCGACCAAAACCGCGGTTAAAACGGCGCAAGTCGTTGCGAAACGATCGAAGAAATCCAAAAAGGGAAGCGGATTTTCTCCCGCCGGGGTAAAAAAATAGCCCAGGGCCTCCATGGAGGCGAGAACAAGCCCCCCGAGAAAACACCAAGTCAGGGCACGATATGCGGGAGCAACGCATGCGTTGATTTTCATTGAAGCCTTCCTTTGGGGAATCCATCCAGACAAGGGAAGTCTGGTGTAGTAAACCTGTAATGCATGATACTGCATGGTAGCAAAGTGTTACCCATGTATTCCAAACGTAACTAATGATGTGAAGATACCCATCTATTGCGCCACGCCGCCGACAGTTGTGTTTACTGAAGGTCACTTCCTTGACTATAATGTCTCCTGTCGGCATGCTTCCAGGTGTGATTCGGCTTAATGCCCGGTGATGAACCGCAAGAGAAGGGAACCTGCCATGCGCAACGTCCTAATGACTGTTCTGATTCTATGGGTGAGTATCGGGGTTTCATTCACCCCAATAACAACGGCCGAACAGGCCGGTCCGGATTCAGGCGGACCACTATGCGATCGGCAAGTAACCTCTGGCACCCCGGCTACGGGCGAACCGGCTTCCAACAACTGGCTGTGCAGAAAATGCCGGACGCTGGTCCAGGCGGCAGATAAACCTTCTTCCTCCTATTGCCCGTCCGGCGGCCATCATCAGTGGAACAACCTGGGCCGCGTTGGCAACACGCTCTATCAGTGCAACAGATGTAATACTACGGTTGCTTCTAAAGACAAGCCTTCTTCCGCCTACTGTCCGGCCGGCGGTCTTCATCAATGGAACCGCCTGGCCAACTGATGACCCCCGAATCTGGTTTGCTTCATCCGGGCAGGGTTATCCCGCCTTTCCCGGAAAAACGTCAACGGTTTATTTCTCATTAAGGAACGAACATTTTATGACCAAAAAACTTACCGTGATACCTGAAAGGTGCTCCGGGTGCAAGATGTGCGAACTGGCGTGCGCCATCAAACATTTCGGCGTCAACAATCCCAAAAAGAGCGCCGTCCGCGTCCTGGTCACCTATCCGCACCCCGTGGTGCGCATGCCCATCGTATGCAGTCAATGCAAAAAACCGCCCTGCGAGGATGCCTGCCCGGTCGGGGCCATCAGCCGCAACGACGGGGTGGTGAAGATAGACCAGGAAGTGTGCATTTCCTGTTTCCGTTGCATAGACGCCTGTCCCTTCGGTGCGGTCTACGCCCATGATGACTGTACCTTCCCCATCAAGTGCGACCTGTGCGGGGGCGACCCGGAATGCGTCAAGCAGTGCCCGAAGTCGGCCTTATTACTGCTCCCCGAATATTCGCTGGGAAGTTCAAACCGCCTGAACAATGTGTTGAGCTACACCCAGATGAAGGAAATCGAATACTCCGAAGAAGGGGAAATCAAAACCATCCGGTACGCGGAAATCGGGAAGGAGGAATTATGAGCGCGAAAAGCGGCTATTTCAGAAAATACCTGCATTGCGATTTGACCGCGGGCACCTGTGAACGCCTGCCGCTTTCCGAGGAGATCATCGCCAAATATATCGGGGGCCGGGGATTCGGCGCCAAGTTGGTCTGGGACAATCTCAAGGCCCATAATTTTAAAATTGATCCCCTGGGACCGGAAAACCTGCTGGTAATCGCGCCCGGTCCGCTGACGGGTGTCTACCTGCCGGCCTCAAGCAAGACCTCGTATGTGTCCATTTCGCCCGCAACCGGCCTGTACGGTGATTCTTCCATGGGCGGTTCTTTTGGCGTGGAACTGCGCCAGGCCGGCCTGGACTGTGTGTCCATTATCGGGGCCGCCCCAGAACTTTCCATCCTCTTCATTGATGACGATGAGGAGGCGAAGATCATTCCGATGCCGCAACTCAAAGGCAAAAGTTGCCTGGAGACGGAAGGCCTCATCAAAAAACATCTTGCTTCCAACGATGTTCATGTGGCCACCATCGGCGTGGCGGGTGAAAACCTGGTGCGGTTCGCCTGCGTCAATTGCGATTGGAGCCGGAATGCGGGCCGCACGGGCATCGGCGCCGTCATGGGAAGCAAGAACCTGAAAGCCATCGTGGTGCGCGGCGAAGCGGACCTTCCCGTGGCTGACATGGAAGGATTGATACAGGAGACCGACACGGCCGTGCGCTACATGCGCGAGCACAAGTACTTTCATGTGTGGCAGCAACAAGGCTTGATGAGCGTCATCGAATATGCCAATACCCAGGGAATTCTGCCCACCTTCAATTTCAAGGCCACCACCTTTCCGGGACATGACAGTATCAATGGCGAGACCATGCTCGACCGCTATAAAATCGGCGACAGCGCCTGTTTCATGTGCCCCATGTCCTGCGGCAACATCTGCCTGGTCAAGAATGGGAAATACACCGGGACCGTGACGGAAGGCCCGGAATATGAATCCTGCGCCATGCTGGGTTCCAATCTTGGCATTGACAAGTTCGATGCGGTACTCGAAGCGAACCGGCTTTGCGATGAATACGGGATTGATACCATTTCCGCGGGCGGTGTCATCGGGGCCGTCATTGAAGGCTATGAATCCGGCGTAATTTCACTGGACGATCTTGACGGGCAGGAGATATCCTGGAACGATGACGGCGCCATCCTGGACCTGCTCCGCAAGATGGCCTATCGCGAAGGGATCGGCGATACCCTTGCCAACGGCGCGAAAGCCATTATCGCCCGCTGGCCAGGGATGGATAAATTGCTCTTGCAGGTCAAGGGCCTTGAACAATCCGCCTATGACAGCCGGGTCGGCGCTTCCATGGGCCTGGCCTATGCCACCTCCGACATCGGCGCGCACCATACCCGCGCCTGGACCATTGCCAAGGAAATCGAAGAAGGCGCGAACTGGACGCCGAAACAGAAGGTGGACCTGGTCATCTATCACCAGACGCTCCGTCCGTTGTTTGACATGCTGGGCGTATGCCGCCTGCCGTGGATTGAACTGGGACTCAATGAGCGGCACTACGAGAAGTTCTTCTCCTATGTCACGGGTAAGGAGACCACGCTGGAAGAACTGTTGGCGTTGTCGAATACCATCTACAACCTTACGCGCCGTATCAATACCCACCTGGGCGCCACGCGAAACGATGATTCGCTGCCGTATAAGGTTCGTGAAGCGCCGATTCTCACCGGCCCCAACGCGG
>Ga0116149_1005313_pt1 | contig 12166 bp, 9 predicted proteins | sample AD_UKC057_MetaG_FD_89787 | JGI IMG/M metagenome (GOLD analysis project Ga0116149, IMG submission 89787) | Active sludge microbial communities of municipal wastewater-treating anaerobic digesters from USA - AD_UKC057_MetaG | ecosystem: Engineered > Bioreactor > Anaerobic > Digestate | place: USA...
AAAATTATCAATTTCCTGATAAATTGAGTTTAAACGAGTCAGCGCATACTTTAACAATCTTCTGCTTCTCGTTATTCCAACATAATTCTGCATGGTATGTTTAACCACTTCACGGTTATGAGAGATAACAACCCAATCATTTTCATTAAACATCCCGACATCACGCCATTCAGGTATCGTAGGGAAATCAACAGATTCTTTGTTAGATGGATGGTTGCCTGCTCTTTTTGCTACAACCAACGCTTCAAGTAGAGAATTGGATGCAAGACGATTGGCTCCATGTAATCCTGTACAGGCGACTTCTCCGGCAGCAAATAAATTGGCAACATCTGTTTCTCCATTGATTGTAGCTAAAACACCCCCGCAAAAATAATGGGCAGCAGGTGCTACTGGAATATAATCTTTAGTAAAATCAACTCCACGTTTTTTGCATTTTTTATCGATGTAAGGGAAATGTGATCTGAGTTTCTCATGATCTACTTTAGTTGCATCCAGATATACAAATTTTTCATCCCGTTTCTTTAATTCAAAATCAATCGCTCTTGCTACAATGTCACGAGGTGCAAGAGATCCCATTTGATGATATCGATCCATAAATGTATTACCATCCTGAAGTCTTAAAACAGCGCCTTCACCTCTTAGAGCTTCTGTAATCAAAAACGTATGACCATCAGGTGAATAAAATGCTGTAGGATGAAATTGAACAAATTCCATATTAGCGACTCTTGCACCGGCAAGTCTTGCCATTGCGACACCATCACCTGTTGCTACATCAGGATTAGTACTTTGAAGGTAAACCTGAGCAGCTCCTCCAGTAGCCAGCATGGTCTTTTTACTGACAAAAGTTTTAATTTTTCCATTATCAATATCTAAAATATAAGCACCCCAACAGGTAATTCGAGGTATAAACCCATCTGTCTGAGGAATATGATGTTGAGTAATTAAATCGACAGCAATATGATTTTCAAAAATATCAATCTGTGGATTTTCATAACAGTTCTCAATCAATGCCTGCATAATTTCATGTCCGGTTGAATCTGCAGCATAAGCGACTCGTTGCTGAGAATGTCCTCCTTCTTTGGTCAGAGACAGGTTTTCCAGAGAACGGTCTAATCTGGGATTTTTTACAGTAAATAAAGTACCTTTTTGAATCAGATACTGGATTGCCTCTGGTCCTTCTTCCACAATCGTTTCTATAATTTTCTTTTTACCGAGTTGAGCACCGGCTTCGTATGTATCTCTTACATGAAAATTGAAAGAATCTTTATTATCAATAACCGCTGCAATTCCTCCTTGAGCATAATCTGAATTACAGTCGTTTATCTTTTTCTTGGTTACAATAGCAACCTTACCCAGTTTTGACACTTCAAGCGCATAGACCAATCCGGCAATTCCTGAACCAATCACTAAAAAATCATACTGATACATTTTATCTCCCAACTATAGCCCCTTTTTCTCAGTCTGAGATTGACTGATTATCTGTTCTTCACGAATCAAACCCATAACCAGGGCATCTTCAACAGGACTTTGATAATAGGCTTTTCTGATATATAATGGTACAAAACCTAACTTGTCATACAATCGTCTGGCAGGCAGATTTGATTTCCTGACTTCAAGAAAAAAAGATTTAATATGCTTCTTTTCCATAATAACGTGATTTAAAAATTGATAAGCTAATCCTTTATTTTGATAGCACTTTCTGATAGCTATGTTTGAGATACTAAATTCATCTGCTGTTTCATAACCAAACAAAAAGCCAGCGATAATCATTCCTTCACTATCCAATAGGACATAAGACTCATCCTGAACAAAAGCAATCTTAAACCCTTCAAAATCCCAGGTATCATGCTCAGATTCCATTTCAATTGAATACACTTCATTCAAATCTTCTTCTGACATTCTTCTGATAAGGTAAGCCATTAGTAGAAAAGTACCTGACCTTTTTGTAAAATGACAGTAACCTGTCCGTTTACTTTTTTGGTTTTTAAGTTATTTTTTGAAATCAGCTGATCCTGGCTAACCCCAATACGTTTAGCGATACGGTACAAGGTATCACCAGATTTAACAACATATTTTGATTTTTTCTTTTCAGTTTTTACAGATTTATCTTCTTTTGTTTGAGTTATCTGAGTAGCCGTATTGGTATAGACTGAATCTTGTAAACTTTCACGGTTAATGACTAATGTCATTCCTTTGACTATCTTATTCTTTTTGAGATGATTCCATGCCTTTAAATCAGTAACAGTAACGCCATATTTTTTGGCAATGTGGCTTAATGTCTCTCCCTTTTTTACTTTATGATAAATCTTGTCATTTTTAACAATTGGTTTAGATTGTTCCTGATATTTTAACTGAAGTTCAGCTAATTTTGCAGAATCAGGAACTGCATCAATAGGGATCAAAATCTGAAATTGACCAGGAGGTAAAATCATCTGGTTAATTTTGGAATACTTACCCTGTTTCTTCTTATTGATCTTAATCCACGGATTTAATTCCCATACTGCGCTGATATTTGTACCTTGTGCAATTGCCCATTCATTTAGTAAATGATAGCCATTTAAATCAAGGGTAGCCACTTTTGCTTTATCAAGTAAAAAAGGTTCACGCTCAAATCTTTTTCCAAAAAGAGTTTCTTCATTTTCAAATATGATCTTGATTGCAATAGCCCGCCATACATAATCATTTGTTTCATCGTGTCGCATTATCAGTGAAAAGAAATCTTTAGCGCCCTGCTCACTAATTGCTTTAGTAATATTCCCCATTCCGGCATTATAGCTTGCCATCACTAACAACCAGTCATCAATTTCTCTCTGTAATAAATACTCATTACTGTTATTCAGATACTGACAGGCTGCTTCTGTTGCTTTAAATACATTTCTTCTTTCATCCAGATAATCATTAATGACCAATTTGTATTGTTTACCTGTTCCAGGCATAAACTGCCAGATACCGGCAGCTCCGACAGATGAATAAGCCATATAACTCAGATAACTCTCTGCACAAGCAATATACTTTGCATCATCAGGGATATTGTATTGAGCAAAATAATTTTCAAATATGGGAAAATAAGTAGAACTACGAGGAATATATTTATATGCTTTCTTAACTTCATAATCAAAAATCAGTTGTAATTTATTCCTGATTCTTTCATTTTTTAAATCAAATTTAATACCAGCAAACTCATAAGAGTCTGGTAGCTGAAAATTTTTATTGATTACAAAAAAATCATCACTTCCATTTTCATCTTGTTTTAATGAGTCCACTATACATTGTAAACTATCCAACATCATCTGTAAGGTTTCTATTTTTAATGACTGATCATCAATTACCTGATACAATGAGTCCATTAATGGATCAGTTTCTTCTGTCTGGTCTTTATCATCATTTTTAAATAAATTGAGATTGATACTCCATAAGCAAGTAAAACTGATAATGATTATCATTATCAAAATTAGTCTTTTTTTCGACATTTATAACTCCAATACTATTTTATAAATTATGTAAAATAATGGAACAGCTATCATAAAACTATCAAAGCGATCCAATATTCCTCCATGCCCAGGAATTAGATTTGAACTATCTTTAACACCACAATCCCGTTTCAGAATAGATTCAAACAAATCACCAAACTGACCGCTAATTCCTACAACAATACCCATCATAATTGCAACAATCAGATTAATTTTATCTGGCATCATGTAATGAGCTAATAGAGCAAAAACAACAGCAAATACAAATCCGCCTATAAACCCTTCAATAGACTTTTTAGGACTGACTTTAAAGATTCCTCTATGTTTGCCTAGATTCATCCCAACAAAATAAGCGCCTGAATCGGTTATCCAAATCAATACTGCTATTAGTGGTAACAAATAGTTCCCATTGTGTAAGTGATGAATTCTATATGCCAACCCAAAACTCATACCACAATAAACTAAAATCCATACCGAAGCACTAAAACGACTAAAAGCGCCTTCTATTTTGCTCTTAATCACATCCTCAATTCCAAATATAATCATCGATAAAAATAATAGATATAAAGTTGATTCAAAACTGAGTTTGGCTGTAAAGTAACACATAAAAGCACTTAGACTGACGACTGTTGTCATCAGTTTTACAGATTTATTCTTCAACATTTTACTTAACTCATGAGCCGACATCAGACTTAACGCTATCATAAGAATCAGAAGAGGTATCTGACCATAATAGTATAGAAAGAGTAAGCCTGGTATAGCAATTACAGCTATCAGACTTCTTTTGATTAACTCAGTCATTGACTACCTCCATAACGCCTTTGTCTGTTTTGATAATCGATTATACCTTCGATAAATTCTTTTTTTCTGAAATCAGGCCACAATACATCTGTAAAATAAAATTCTGCATAGGCTGATTGCCAGATAAGAAAATTGGACAAACGTTTTTCTCCACTGCTCCTGATAATTAAGTCAGGATCAGGCATTCCTTTTGTATATAAATGATCTGAAATCATTTTTTCATCGATTTCTTCTGGCTGAATTTGATTATTCTTAACCATTTCAGAAACTTTTCTAATGCCTTCTAGCAGTTCTGTTCTTCCACCGTAATTGAAAGCAATATTGAAATTTAAACCCGTATTATGATAAGATTTCTCACATTCTTTTTCAATTTTCATTTTATATTCTTCGGATAACCCCATATCAGTTCCGATAAAACGAACGACAATATTCTGTTTACTCATGGAATCAATTTCTTTAATGAGTGAATCCAGTATTAGTTTTAACAAGCCTTTGACTTCATCATCTGGTCTTGACCAGTTTTCTGTTGAAAAAGCATAAATTGTTAAATATTTTAAGCCAATCTCAACAGAAGCTTCTACAATGGCACGAACAGATTCTACTCCATTTTTATGCCCCCATAATCGGGTAGCACCTCTTTTTTTTGCCCATCTACCATTTCCGTCCATAATTACACCAACGTGTTGAGGCATTTTATCTGGTTCTATCTTCTTTATCAGTTCTTTGTAATTCATAAATTGACTATCCTTAACATACGATTACTTATTAAGATTATTATGAGCTGACCATTTTAAAAAGGCATTGATAAAACCGTCCAGATCTCCATCCATCACCGGAGCCGTATTACCTGTTTCATAGTTTGTTCTGTGATCTTTTACCATCTGGTATGGGGCAAACACATAAGAGCGGATTTGATTTCCCCATCCAATTTCAGTTTTTGCGGATTCTGTCTTTTGTCTTTCTTTTTCTCGTTCTTGTTCATATAACTGATAGAGTCTTGATTTCAGCATTTGCATAGCTTTTTCTCTATTTTGAATCTGAGAACGTTCATTTTGACACTGAACAATAATATTGGTTGGAATATGTGTTATTCTGACCGCAGAGTCAGTTGTATTGACATGTTGTCCGCCTGCACCGCTGGCTCTGTATGTATCAATTTTTAAATCAGATTGATTGATCTCAACTTCTATATCATCATCAATCATCGGGTAAACATATATTGAGGTAAATGAGGTCTGTCTTTTCCCTTGAGCATTAAATGGAGAGATTCGAACAAGCCTGTGGACACCGGCTTCACATTTTAAATAACCATAAGCATAATCTCCGGTTACTTCAATTGTAGCACTTTTAATACCTGCTTCATCACCTGGCTGCAAATCAATAATTTTAAAACCATAGCCTGAACGTTCTGCCCAACGGCTAAACATCCTTAACAGCATTTCTGCCCAATCCTGAGACTCAGTTCCGCCTGCACCCGGATGAATGGTTAAAATCGCATCATTATGATCATATTTTCCATTGAGTAAAAATTGAATTTCTATTTTATCTACAAAATCATTGTGATTATTTAAATATTCTGTTGCTTCTGCAAACAACTCATCGTTCCAGTCTTCCTGAAGTATCATGATAAAAGTATTCAGTTCATCGGTTATTTCTGAAAGTTTTTTATCCTTATCTATTTCATTTTTTAATCTTGCAACTTCCTTTGAAACTTTTTTCGCATGATTCTGATTATTCCAGAAATCTGCTTCATGCATTTGTTTTTCAAGCAAATCCAGCTCTTTGACTAATTTTTCTTTGTCAAAGAAACCTCCGTAAATCAATTATCTTATTATTCATTGCATCTGATGCTTTTATCAAATCTTGAAAGTCCATTTATTCTCCTGTTTTTACTGTTGTCTGATATATTTTTAAAATTTCCATGGTAAAAGATAGTCTTTTACTTCTTCATTAAAATAACGATCTGTCATGGTTGCAATAAAATCTCTAACCTTTTCAGCATCCTTATATTTTTCAAGATATTCAACCCGTTTATGCGAAAGAAAATGCTTGAAAATGCTGGAATTGGTTTGGTTTTGCTGAATATCTTCCATATATTTTTCAAATAGAATCTGCATACTTCGATTGACAATTTTGTTTGCTTTTTTGACATTTTCATTGGTGTAAATTCTCTCATAATTGAAGCGTTTTAACCGAAGTAAATAATGAGATGTCTCATCATCAAAACAGATATAAGGTTTTTCAAAACTGTTTAAAATGACACTCTTAACTAAGTTATCTATAATTTTACTATTTGTATTTCCTAGATGTTGTACACATTCTATGGGTAACTCATCTCTTTTTAATATATTAAGTCTGATGGCATCTTCAATATCCTGCCCGATATAAGCGATGGTATCGGTAATCCTGACAACACATCCTTCAATAGTAGCAGGCATCATCTGGGCAGCTTTCCCATTCTTCTTATCTTGAATATAAACATCTATATCTGACTGGCTTTTATGAGTCTTTGGTTGTAATATCGTATTATGAACTTCACCGTCATGAGAAATAATACCATCTCTGACCTGAAAAGTCAGATTAAGTCCAATGCCTTTTCTGGATATATTATCTACAATATGCAAACTTTCAATATTATGATGAAACTGACCTATGCCGTGTGCTTCACATAACTTACTGAGAGCTCGTTCGCCATCATGCCCAAAAGGTGAATGACCAAGATCATGGCCAAGAGCAATCGCCTCAGTCAATTCTAAATTCAAGCCAAGTGCTTTACTGATAGTTCTTGAAATTTGAGACACATAGGTAGTATGCAAGCTTCTGTTAGTCATTTCTTCATCAATCAGATTTGAAAAAGAGAAGACCTGAGTTTTGCCATGATATCTTCTGTACGCACCACTATACAAAATACGGTCACGATCTAATGCAAATGATGATCTGAGATGTTGCCTTTTTTCTTCTCTGTCTCGCCATGAATTTTCGTCTTTACAAGCATATTCAGACAAATTATAACGAACAGCATTGATTTTTTCATAAATTTCTTTTAAACGTTTTTCATCAATCATACGACCTTCTTTTTGTAATACAAAAATTGAGGTAAATAACCTTCTCTGGCTTTTAAATCATCAAAATAAGTTGTAAAATGATCTTCAGGAAAGATAAAACGACTTACATCATCAAATAGAGCCACATAATCCTGACGTTCTTTAAAATGCCTGATTATCCATTCTGCATAACCAGGATGATCAGTTGAAATCTTTAGAATTCCATTTTCTTTAAGTAACCATGAAAGACAGTCAATAAAACGATGTTGGATCAATCTGCGATCAAAATGCTTTCTTTTAGGCCATGGATCTGGATGAAAAATAATAATTTCATCAACAGAACCTGCAGAAATCCATTGATTGATCTTCTCATCAACAAATAAATTCAATAATCTGACATTCTTGTTCTTTTGAATATCCAGTTTTTTCACAGTTGTAATAATTCTTTTAGACTTGATTTCGATTCCAATAAAATTGATAAAATGATGAAAAAAAGATTGCATCTGTATCAATTCACCCTTTCCACTACCTATTTCCAAATGGACAGGATGATTATTCTGGAATATTTTTTGAAAATCCATCATCTCATTTTCTTTTTTTTCGATTACAAAATAGTTTAATTTATCTTCTAAATTCATAATTTTCCCTTTAACGTCCCAATTTCTGCATATATATAATTATGTCAATCATTTTTACATTATCCTGTTGGAACTGTTATCTGATCCATGAATCTATAAAATCAAAAAAAAACAGATATTTTTCTTGACTAAATTGAATGACCTTGATATTTTTTGTCTCATCAACAAAATTCATCAAATAAATAAAAAAAAGGAGTGAATATGAGTAAAAACAACTATCAGTTTCAGGCATCACACTTAGTACTTGGATTTCAGCATGTTTTAGCGATGTTTGGTGCTACTGTTCTGGTTCCTTTCCTGACAGGACTTGATCCATCTCTGGCAATTTTATGTGCAGGTATTGGCACTTTGATTTTTCATTTCTGTTCAGGCTGGAAAGTACCCGTTTTTTTAGGGTCCAGTTTTGCATTTATTGGAGCAATCAGCTTAACCCTTAAAGAACAAGGCTTACCTGCTGTTAAATCAGGTATTATCATTGCCGGAGTAGTTTATATCATCATGGCGTTAATAGTTAAGGTTTTTGGAGTGGATAGAGTGAGGTCTTTTTTCCCACCCATTGTTACCGGTCCGATTATTATGGTCATTGGTTTACGCCTTTCTCCTGTAGCACTTAACATGATTGGTTATGACAAAGCATTAGGTGTCTTTAATCAAAATGCCTTAATCGTTGCTCTTAGCGTTGTATTAACAATGATAATTGTTTCCATTTTTACTAAAGGATTTTTTAAATTAGTCCCCATCCTTATCTCTGTTATTGTTGGATATATTGTTTCTATTTTTTTTCATATGGTTGATTTTACATTAATACAACAAGCCAATTGGTTTGGTTTAACAGCGAATGCAATAGACAATCTAAAGATTATGCCTAACTGGAGCTGGTCAGGTATCATTGCGATTGCACCAATAGCTCTGGTCGTTTTTATTGAACATGTTGGAGACATTACAACAAATGGTGCAGTTGTAGGAAAAGATTTCTTTAAAGATCCCGGTATCCACAGAACACTTCTGGGCGATGGTCTGGCAACTGCTATAGCTGGTTTTCTTGGCGGACCTGCCAACACAACCTACAGCGAAAACACAGGTGTTTTAGCAGTTACAAAAGTTTACAATCCAGGTATTTTGCGTATAGCTGCGATTTATGCTATTTTGATTAGCTTTATAGGTAAATTTGGTGCACTGATTCAAACAATTCCAGTACCTGTCATGGGTGGAATTTCTTTAATTTTATTTGGTATGATTGCATCTATTGGCATGAGAACCATGATTGAAGCAAAGTTAGACTTTGCTCATAGCCGTAATTTAATCATTTCTGCACTTATTTTAGTGAGTGGAATTGCAATAGATAACGTAATGATTGCTCCATCTCTTTCTGTGTCTGGATTAACTATTGCAGCTTTAATTGGTATTGTTTTAAATAAAGTTTTTCCTGAAAATTTATAATTTGATAATAATGTGCTATCATGGAGCTCTCTTGAGCTCCATGATCATTTTTTAAGTTTTTTTTTGTTTTACATCTCATTTAACCTTTATGATTTTTTAGAACTAAAAAAAAAAAATTCTTATATTTTATCAAAGCATAAACCATCCATTTTCACATAAAATTATATTTTAAAGAATTTACGAAAAATACTGGACAATAAATAATGATTTTAAATAATGGCATTAAAATATGAAAAATAACTCTGGGAGATAAAGATATGTCAGACAACACAAACGAAAAAAACATACAACAGGAGACAGAAGATTTCGGTGCAATGCTGGAACAAAACCTTAATCAGGTAAACGCTAATTTAAGAAAAGGTGATGTCGTAGAAGGCGAAATCGTTTCTATTACTGAATCTCATATCATCGTGTCACTTGGACAAAAACAAGATGTCTATGCTGAAGTTGGCGACTACATGGTTGATGGTTCATTAAGTTTAAAAGTCGGAGATAAAATTAAAGGTTTTGTGGTTAAATTATCAGATCATGAAATCGTTATCGCTAAAAGTTTGAATGCTTCACACGGAAATAAAAAATTAGTTCGTGAAGCTTTTGAAAAAAACATTCCTGTCAAAGGTAAAGTCACTCAATCCGTTAAAGGTGGATTTTCAGTTGATGTTTTAGGTATCAGAGCATTCTGTCCTGTATCACATATCGATGCAACTCCTAATGTTGATCCAGCTCAATATGTTGGCAATGTATTCGATTTTGATATTATTGAATTTGAAAAAAACAACAATATTATCGTTTCCAGAAAAAACCTATCAAAAAAAGATGCTGATGAATTAAAAAATAAAAGACTTGAATCTATCAATGTCGGTGACATTATTCAAGGAAAAGTGCTTAGACTGGCAAGTTTTGGCGCTTTCGTGGATGTAAATGGTGTTGAAGGTCTCTTACACATTTCTGAATTCGCTTGGGAACGTGTAGAAAAACCTGAAGATGTATTAAAAATTGGTGATGAAGTTACTGTTAAAGTCATTCGTAAAGAAAATGACAAAGTATCATTATCTATTAAAGCAACTCAAGAAAATCCAATGACTGCAGCTATTAGTGAGTTATCTGAAGGCATGGTTGTTTCCTGTAAAATCCTCAGACATGAAAATTTTGGTTCATTTGTAGAAATCAAACCAGGCGTTGAAGGTTTAATTCCTCTTTCTTTTATCTCTTCCAGAAGAATCAAGCATCCATCTAATATTTTAAATATTGGAGATGTTGTTGAAGCAAAAATCATTAAGTTAGACGCTAATGAAAATAAAATATCTTTATCAATCCGTGATCTGGAAAGCAACCCATGGGATACTATTGCTGAATTATTTACCGTTAACCAGGAAGTTGAAGGCACTATTGAAACGATTAATGAATACGGTGCTTACATAAAAATATCTGAAGGTCTGGTTGGATTGTTACCTAAATCCAAAATTGCACGTGCTAAAATGAAATTAAGCAATAGTGAAGTAGGTACAACTATCACTTTAAAGATTTCTGATATTGATGAAAGCAAACGCAGAATTTCATTAGAACCACTCAATATGCCAGAGTTTGAAGAAAAAGCACCTCAAAAAGAAGCTAAACCAAGACGTGAAAGAAAACATATTGAAAAAGATAATAATTCACAAGACTTTGCTAAATCAAAAGAAGGATATCAGGGCGTTCCTGAAGATAATCCTTTCAATGTTTTATAATTAATTGAAATATATACAGTTAACCGGCTTCATTAGAAGCCGGTTTTTCTTTATAGCATTTTGAATTCAAAGCATTGTAATACTCTTATCCATAAAAATTCAAGTTCTCAAGGATTTTTCTTGACAAAAATTTCCAGAGAAGTAAAAATTGACGTAATTTCCAATAAAAGGAGTGAACAATGGAAAAAAGAAGAGTAATCATTATGGGTGCAGCTGGTCGTGACTTCCACAATTTTAACACATTTTTCAAAAATAATGACCAGTATCATGTTGTAGCATTCACAGCTACACAGATTCCGGATATTGACGGAAGAAAATACCCTGCAGCATTAGCGGGCGAAGAATTATACCCTGAAGGTATTCCTATATATGCTGAAGAAGACCTGGTTAGCCTGATTAAAGATCACAATGTTGACCTTGTTGTATTTGCTTATTCTGATGTTCCTCATGAAAGAGTTATGCACAATGCTTCTAAAGTAAATGCTACTGGTGCTGACTTTATGCTTATGGGTTTGAACAATACTCAGGTAAAAACCACAAAACCACTTATTACAGTTTGCGCTGCCCGTACCGGGTGTGGAAAGAGCCAGACAACACGTGCTGTAGTACGTGCGTTAAAAGAAAGAGGCTTGAAAGTTGTTTCTATCAGACATCCTATGCCTTATGGAGATTTAGTGGCTCAGAAAGTTCAGAGATTTGCTGAATTAGCTGATCTTGAAAAACATAAATGTACAATCGAAGAAATGGAAGAATACGAACCACATATTGCGATGGGCAGTGTCATCTATGCAGGCGTTGATTATGAAGCAATCGTACGTGAAGCAGAAAAAGAAGCCGATGTAATCATCTGGGATGGCGGAAATAATGACTTCCCATTCTATACTTCAGATCAAAAACTGGATATCGTTGTCTTAGATCCTCACAGACCTGGTCATGAAATGACATACCATCCAGGCGAAACCAATGTTTACAATGCGGACGTAATCGTAATCAATAAAATTGATTCTGCTTCATTTGAAGATATTCAGGAAGTTCGTCAAAATGTT
>Ga0116149_1005318_pt1 | contig 12156 bp, 10 predicted proteins | sample AD_UKC057_MetaG_FD_89787 | JGI IMG/M metagenome (GOLD analysis project Ga0116149, IMG submission 89787) | Active sludge microbial communities of municipal wastewater-treating anaerobic digesters from USA - AD_UKC057_MetaG | ecosystem: Engineered > Bioreactor > Anaerobic > Digestate | place: USA...
CTCTCTCCTTTTCCCAGTCGGTTTTCCTCTCTGGACTCTCTTTTCCCTCAACCCTTTTCCTCTCTCCCTCCTGTCGGATTTTGCTTTTTATGGTCAGGCTTATATGCTTAAGCGCTCGCCCAAACATAATTGAAGCTGTTGTTTTCTGTAGGGGCCGCCTTTGGCGGTCCTTGCTTCATTTAAAACGAGCCATATCTGTAGGGGCGCACAGTGTGTGCCCTCGGAATTTCATCATTATCGCCAAAAAGCAATGGCATATCCTCTATGTAAGAACGGTGAAAAATCTTTCTTCTGTTCCTCAAAAATCACTATTGACAAATCTGAACATATGTTGTATAATGAAGTTGCAGCAGAGATGCTGCGGATTATTCACTGAAGAGTAAAAATGCGTTCGTTAAGTGTTGACTGAACGGGGAGTTGTCAGTCAAACGAAAAGCTTCGGCTTGCGGTTCGTATTTTGCATCCCGCTTCATAGGACAATATAAAAGAGAATATACCTTCTTTTCTTGTCATATGAGTGAGGAAAAGGAGGTTTTTTGTTATGAAAGCAAACAGCACAGCAACAGTAAAATCAGAGATCAGGCTTTTCGGAAGCACAAAAGTAATGGTGATTTCCGCCCTTCTTGCGGCTCTGAGCATCGTTCTCGGCAAATTCCTGAATATTCCCATAGGGGACAGCATCCGCATAAGCTTCGAGAATCTGCCCATAATCATGTCGAGTATTTTCTTCGGACCTTTTGTAGGAGCAATTACGGGTGCAGTTGCTGATATTGTCGGATGCATCCTGAAGGGATACTCGATCAATCCGTTTATTACTTTCGGTGCGGTCTGCATCGGATTTTTCCCCGGACTGTTTTATCGTTCATATGCCAAGGGAAAGGAATTTACAAAGCTGCTTGCATCCGTTATGTCGGGCCATGTGGTTGGTTCGATGATAGTAAAGTCAATAGGCCTTATGGCTGTTTATCACACTCCAATGAAAGTGATAGCATGGCGAGTACCGATCTATATCATTCTCGGTATAGTCGAGACCATTGCTGTTCACACCCTTCTCAGAAATAAAGCCTTTAAGGCGGAACTCGAAAAGGTGATGAGAAAATGACATATAATGAAGCAAAGGAATATCTGAAAGCTGCCTCGGCAAAGGGCAGTATACTCGGTCTTGAGCGTGTAGTGGAGCTTCTGCATCTTATGGGCGATCCGCAGGAAAAGGTGAAGGTCATACACGTTGCAGGAACAAACGGAAAAGGCTCTTTCGGAGCTATGATGACATCGGTGCTCCGTGAAGCAGGCTATAAGACGGGAGGCTTCTCCTCGCCTGCCATTACCGATATAACCGACAGCTACCGCATAAACGGCACAGAGATATCTCATGAAAAATTCACTGAGCTGATAGGCTGGGCAGCTGAATTATGCGAAAAAATGGACGAAAAGCCCACTGAGTTCGAGATTATGGCGGCTGCGGCTTATGAGCTGTTTTACCGTGAGGGCTGTGATATTGCCGTTATCGAATGCGGAATGGGCGGAGATACCGACGCTACAAACGTGATAAACAAGCCCGTTCTTTCGGTGATAACCAATGTTCAGAGCGATCACTGCAAATTCCTCGGCAATACCATTGCGGAGATAGCTGCTCATAAGGCAGGCATTATCAAGGAAGGCTGCCCCGTATTTTTCGGAGGCGACGATGCAGAAGCATTTGAGGTCGTAAGCGCAAAGGCAAGGGAGGTCGGCGCTCCGTTCAGATTCATGGATTATTCCGATGTTTCGGGAGTCCGCTTCAGTCTTGACGGCATGGAATTCGACTATAAGGACAAGCTCTACAAGGTGCCGCTTCTCGGCGTTTATCAGCTGAATAATGCGCTGAATGTGATATTCTGTTCGGAGATCCTTACGAAAAAAGGCTATAATATAGACTACGGCGATATCAGGCGTGGTCTTGCTAAAACTGAGTGGCACGGCAGATTCGAGATGCTCAGGAGAGATCCGTACGTCATATTTGACGGAGCGCACAATCCCGATGGCGTCAGGTTTGCGTCTGAGAGTATCGAGCGCTATTTCGGCAGAAAAAAAGTGGCTATGCTCATAGGCGTCATGGCTGACAAGGATTACCGCCTCTACTCAGAGATGCTGGGAAATCACGCTGCAAAGGTGTTTACTGTTAAGCCTGACAATCCCCGTGCACTTGACAGCGCTTCACTGGCAAAGGTGTTCAGCGAGAAGAATATCAGCGCCGAAAGCTTTGATGTGCTGGCGGATGGCGTAAAGGCGGCATATGAATACGCTAAGAGCCGCAATATCCCGCTGATCGCCCTTGGCTCACTGTATATGTACAGGGAGTTCAATGAGGTGCTGAGATCACTTTGACGCATAGAAAGATCCCCGAGGCAGTCTGAGTACTGTTTCGGGGATCTGTGTTTTCCTGTATCGCTCAGCGGCATCAGCCCACCGAGGATTTAGCGTAATATGTAAGGATAGCTGAAGCGTCAACAGCGTCAATAATACCGTTCAGGTTCATATCGGCGTTGCCTCTTTGTGCTTCGTTGAGAGTAGTGGTCTTGCCCACTGATACTCTTGCGTAGTCCGTCAGCACCAGAGTGGCGTCAACAGCGTCGATGATACCGTCGAGATTTGCATCGCCGAAATTACGGGGGAAAGCTGCACCTGCCATTTCCTCTCTGGCCTGTATGAAGATCTGATCCCAGTAGTAAACGCCGTTCACTTCGTAGGCGCCGACTCCGATATAATTGAAGTTGGGATTCAGCAGATTCTTTCTGTGGTTATCGGAATTCATCCAGCTGTTGACTGCTGATTCGGGAGTGGGCTGGCCGTAAGCGGCATTTTCCGCAACTCCGCCCCATGGGATGCCGTATTCGTTGACGATACTGTAGAATGGCTGATTATCGGGACGGGTATGACTGAAGCTTCTGGAAAGCTCCTCCGCACGGACAGCAGCAGCTTTTGTAAGCAGCGGAAAAATCTTCATTTCGGGGAGACCGTTTTGTCTTCTGACTTTGTTGACCAGAGAAGCGACTTTCTCGGCTTTCAGGGCGTCAGATGCTGTAACTGTTGTATATTCTGTCTGAGGCAGGCTGTATGATACAGCTGAAGCATCCAAAGGTGTCATCAGCAATGCAGCTGCGGTTATTATCGGTAACATTAAAAATTTTTTCATATTATCAACCTCTTGCACAAAAATAGATCGTGTTGTGTAAATTATACCATATTATAGTGTCTTAGTCAATGTGAAAGCAGCAAAGTCTACATAAATGTCAATGAAGGAAGAATAAAATATGCACAATAAACAAAGAACCGCACCATAAAGGTACGGTTCTGAATGAGTTAAGTAAAAGATAATTACTTGATCTCGATTGTAGCGCCAGCCTCTTCAAACTTAGCCTTGAGCTCGTTAGCCTCAGCCTCTGAAACGCCTTCCTTGATAGCCTTAGGAGCAGACTCAACTACTTCCTTAGCTTCCTTAAGGCCGAGACCGAGAACTTCCTTAGCAACCTTGATAACAGCCATCTTAGCGTCACCGAATGAAGCAAGGATTACGTCGAACTCTGTCTTAGCAGCAGCATCGCCGCCAGCAGCGCCGCCTGCAGCAGGACCAGCAGCAACTACAGCTGTTACGCCGAATTCCTCCTGGATTGCGTCTACGAGCTCTGAAAGCTCGAGAACTGAAAGAGTCTTGATATCTTCAATAAACTTTGTGATCTTCTCTGAAGCCATGATAATAATCTCCTTTATAATTATTTTCGCAATTAAGCGATGTTATAGTGGCGGTCATGCCGCCGATGATATGTGGGAATGACCCACTGTTGCGGAGAAACCTCCGCTGAAAGCAGTTAAGCAGCGATTAAGCAGCCTCTTCTTCTGCCTTCTTGTCTGCAACAGCCTTGACAGTTGCAGCGAGCTTCTGCAGGGGACCCTGAAGAGAACCAACGAGCTGAGCGAGGAGAGTATCCTTTGAAGGGATCTTGGAAAGTGCTACAACACCTGCCTGATCGTAAACGGTGCCCTCAACGTAGCCAGCCTTGAGGTTGAACTTGTCGTCACCTGCCTGTTCAGCGAACTTACCGAGGATTCTTGCAGGAGCAGTCTGATCGTCGTTTGAGAGAGCGATAGCAGTTGTTCCGTTGAGAGATTCCTCAAGTCCTTCGATACCGCAGTTCTGGAAAGCACGGAGAAGGAGAGTGTTCTTTTCTACGAAGTAGTGAACGCCGCCTTCACGGAGTTCCTTTCTGAGCTTAGTATCCTCCTCAACAGTGATACCCTTGTAATCAACGAGTACGCCTGAAACGGAGTTCTTGATGAGCTCTGTGAGCTGGTCAACCTTAGCCTTTTTAGCTTCGAGTACAGCATTGCTTGGCATATAGTTTCACCTCCGAATAAAATGTGTATCGTATCCGGGAGCAATAAAAAATCCCTTTCCGACAGCGCAGAAAAGGACAGTAACAGTTCATGAAAAACTTATTGCTATTCCTCGGCAGGACTTACATATCAGAGATATTGCCGGCTGTCTTTAGAATACGATATAAGCTGTATATTTCACAGCTTGATTATTATAACATATAATTTCCGGTTTGTCAAGCATTTTCTGAAAAAAATCAAAAATAATTGTTTCATGTACTTTTTATTGCAAAATCGGCCGATATATGGTATAATGATGATATAGATAAAGGCCGTGTGGAGAAAATATCTCCGCCACAGAGGATTTTATGAGGTGATTTGAATGAGCGACCGATCAGAAAAATACATATCGTCGCACCTGTTTTCCCAGCGTGAGGAGGTATTTGAACACGCCTCCATAGACCGTGAGATAGCCTTCTACGAAAGTATAGGCACAGGTAATATCGAGCTTGTGCGTATATTCTCCACTCCGCTTTGCAGTGAAGGCTACGGTATACTAAGCAAAGATCCGCTGCGCAATCTGAAGTATCACTTTGCAGTTTCTGCGGCGCTTATTGCCCGTTACTGCATAAACAGGGGAATGACTCCCGAGGAGGCCTACAACCTCAGTGATATCTTTATAATGAAGGCGGATGAATGCACCACAGAGGATCAGGTTCACGGCATACACAGTGAGATGATAGAAAGCTATACCCGCCATATGAGAATAGTCCTCAACAGCGGCGTTTACTCCAAGCAGATCGTGAAGGCTATCGACTACATAAGCGAACATCTGCACAGCCGTATCATGATAGAAGATGCAGCGAACTACCTTGACATCAGCCCTGCCTATCTGTCAAGGCTTTTCAAGTCGGAGACAGGTGTGCCCTTCTCGGAGTATGTCAACAGGAAGAAAGCGGAAGAGGCGGCAAATCTCATGCTTTATTCCGAGTATTCCGATACTGAGATAAGCACTCTTTTCGGTTTCAGTTCGCAGAGCTATTTCATCAAGGTGTTCAGAAAATTCATAGGTGTCACGCCTAAGGAATACAAAAAGCGTTCCGCAATGCAGGGACTTATAAAAAAGCGTAATGATGCAGAAAACTCCCGATCACTCGGGAGTTTTCTGCATTTTGGAAGAATATTAACTGTAAATAAGGAGTTGTCTTGTTAATGCCTTACTGCTTGTTGTAGGTTACCCACTGGTAGTATGCAGTAAGAGGAGTTCTGCCGTCGAATGCGTTGAGCCAGTCATCAACGGTCTTGCCGGGCCATGCGTTCATCATGATCTTTCCGGGTGTCTTGGGGATGTTATCGTATGCACGGTAAACTTCCTTGCCGTCAATATACCATGCGATATAGCTTGGCTGCCAGTCGAAGCCGTATCTGTGATAGTCCTGAGATGAATCAAAGCCCAGGTCTATCATCTTTTCATGGTTGCCTACGCCGTTTGTGTAGTAGTTGAGCTGTACCTTTGTGGTATCCTTGCCGAGGATCTCGATATCGATCTCGTCCCATGGATTATCATCGGAAGGACCTGTGTATGTAAAGAATGAAGATACAACACCGTTATTCTTGATAGCCTTCATGGATGTCTCATAGTAACCGTAGTGGTAGAAATTGTTGGTACGGAATTCGCCGCCTGAGAAAGCAGGATTCCAGTCAGGATTTGAGTCATTTGTCCACTTGCGGTCAACGCTGAGTTCGAGGTGGTCGCCCTTGATCTGAGCGTTCTGCTTGTACCACCAGCAGTCGAAAGGCTTGCCGTTTGTCCATCCGTCGGATGCGAAGAAGTCGCCTGCTTTACCTGTTGTGAAGTCGGAAACCATTGTAGCGTTCTTGTTCATGCCGTTGTTCTGGACATTTACCTGAGCCTGTGTAGTTGTTACAGGCTGCTGCCAACCCTGAGTTGTGGTCTGAGTTGTCTGCTGCGGCTGCCATGGATTCTGCCACTGATTATTGTTTCCGCCGTTCTTTGGTGAATCCTTGTATGTTACCCACTGATAACGTGCAGTAAGAGGAGTATTTCCGTTATAAGCCTTGAGCCAGTCATCAACAGTCTTGCCAGGCCATGCGTTTATCATGATCTTGCCTGCTGTTTTAGGGATATTTTCTGTAGCACGGTATACTTCCTTGCCGTCGATATACCATGCGATATAGTCAGGCTGCCAGTCGAAACCGTAGGTATGATATTCGAGTGATGAATCAAAGCTAAGGTCTATCATCTTCTCATGGTTGCCCACACCGTTTGTGTAGTAGTTGAGCTGTACCTTTGTGGTATCCTTTCCGAGGATCTCGATGTCGATCTCGTCCCATGGATTATCGTCGGAAGGACCTGTGTATGTGAAGAATGAAGATACAACACCGTCATTCTTTATTGCCTGCATCGAAGTTTCATAGTAGCCGTAGCTGTAGAACTTGTTGGTACGGAATTCGCCGCCTGAGTAAGCAGGATTCCAGTCAGGATTTGAGTCGTTTGTCCACTTTCTGTCAACGCTGAGTTCGAGGTGATCGCCCTTGATCTGAGCGTTCTGCTTATACCACCAGCAGTCGAAAGGCTTGCCGTTTGTCCATCCGTCGGAAGCAAAGAAGTCGCCTGCATTGCCTGTACGGAAGTCGGATATCATTGTAGCTGAGGTATCCATAGGTGTGCCCTTGTCAGCGATAGCACCCTGCTGAACGGGCTGGGTTGTGGTAGTAGTTGTTGTAGGCTGCCACTGCCACTGAGTAGTTGTAGTAGTTGTGGTCGTTGTAGTAGAAGTGGTAGTAGGCTGCTGCCATGGCTGCTGAGTTGTCTGAGTCTGCTGATTGTTATTGCCGGCGCCGCTCTTGTTGTATGTTACCCACTGATAGCGAGCTGTCAGCGGAGTATTGCCGTTGTAGTGGTTGAGCCAGCCGTCAACTCCACGGCCCGGCCATGTGTTCATCATGATACGTCCCTCAGTCTTGGGGATGTTCTGATTTGCTGTATAAACAGGCTTGCCGTCAACGTACCATGTGATGTGATCAGGCTGCCAGTCGAAGCCGTAGGTATGGAATGCCTTGGATGAATCGAATCCGAGGTCATACATGAATTCGTGACCGCCCTGACCGTTTGTGTAGTAGTTGAACTGAACCTTTGTAGGATCCTTGCCGAGGACTTCGATATCGATCTCGTCCCATGGATTGTCCTCTGAAGGGCCTGTGTATGTGAAGAATGAAGATACAACACCGTCGTTGGCGATAGCCTGCATTGAAGTCTCATAGTAACCGTAGCCGTAGTGGTCGGAAGTTCTGTACTCAGCGCCTGCGTAGTTGTACTTGCCTGTCTTGTCCTTGTCGATAGTGAGAGTAAGAACACCGCTGTCGAGTGATGTCTGACCCTTGTACCAGCCGCAGTCGAAAGGATCGCCGTTCTCCCATCCGTCTGAAGCGAAGAAGAGAGGAGTTGAACCCTTGCGGAAATCAGCAACAGCTGTAGCGTTGGCATTCATAGGAGTGCCGAGGTCGGGGATGTTCAGGTTGGTTGACGGGTTTACAGGTGCAGATGTAGTTGAAGTAGTAGTTGGCTGCTGCCATGGCTGAGTAGTAGTTGAAGTTGATGTTGAAGAAGTTGCCGGATTATCAGCAGGCTGCCCCTGTGCGTATGACTCAGGGAGAGTCTGGATAGTGTCAAGCAGATACTTCTGGATAGTGAGGGCGTCTGCGTTGGATATACCGTTTCCTCTGAGATTAACGTCACCGTTCAGAGCACCTTCTGCTGTGAGATGGTACTGGTCGGAGCCGTTTTCACCGAATCTGCTTGGATTTGAGAGTGACTGCATGATGATAACAGCGTCGCTGATATCGACTTTGTTGTCGCAGTTAGCGTCGCCTGCAAGACCTGCAGCGCCTGCGTTGAATGCAAAAGCTGAAGCAGCTGCTGTAGCAGCCATAGCTGCAAAAGCTGATGTAAACTTTCTGAATGAACGATATTTCATAGTTATTACCTCTTTCCGAAAAAGTTTCCCATTTCTCTCGTGCAGATGCGTAGGCCGTTACATCTGCTGTAAGACATCATCATCAACAAGAGCGAGTTCTCTGTGAAGTGATGTCCTGATTCCGTAATCTTTGATTCAATTATAACGCAGAGTAAAGCTTTGGTATATCATTTTTTTGTCAATAATGGTAAAATCATTACCTTTAACATAAATATGAACAAGAAATATCAAAAAAGAGGACGGATATTGTCCGTCCTCATGATACTTTGATGTTATTTTATTATTCAGCCGTTTGCACGTCCGAGGAAAGCAGCGCCGATTATGCCAGCGTCATTGCCCAGCTTAGCGATAACGATCTCGCAGTTCTTGGGAGAGTTGCGTGTGTAGACTTCCTTGGCAACCAGTTCCTTCATAGGAAGGAGGAGAGGATCACCCTCATTGCATACACCGCCGCCGATGCAGAGAATATCGGGCTGGAAGATGTTGATGGTATTTGTGATGCCTGCTGCCAGATACTTGATGTACTTGTCAACAACAGCCTTGGCATACTTGTCGCCGGCTCTCATGCAGTCGAATGATGTACGTGCGGTTACCTTGCCCTTTTCGTCAGCTGCCTTGTTCATGATGGAATCGGGATGCTCAGCCATTGCTTCCTTAGTCATACGGATAAGGCCTGTAGCAGATGAATAAGCCTCGAAGCAGCCCTTTCTGCCGCATGAGCACTGTGCGCCGTCCACTTCGATAACGGTGTGGCCGATCTCAGCGCCTGCGAAGTTTGAACCTGAGTAGATCTTGCCGTCGATGATGATTCCGCCGCCTACGCCTGTGCCGAGAGTGATGCATACAGCATTCTTAGCACCCTTTGCAGCGCCTGCAACGTATTCGCCGTAAGCAGCAGCGTTAGCGTCGTTTTCGATGAATACAGGCTTATCGATTGATTCCTGGATGTACTTCACCATAGGAGTATCCTTGAAACCGAGGTTGTTGGAATACTCGATGATACCGGTAGCGCTGTTAGCGATACCGGGAGTACCAACGCCTATCCACTCGATATCGTCCATTGTGAGGTTTGCATTCTTTACAGCCTCGACAGCCATCTTAGCCATATCGTCTGCGATCTCTTTTTCGGGACGTGGACAGTTTGTCTTTGTGCTTGCCTTAGCGATGATGTTGTATTCCTCGTCAACTACACCTGCAACGATGTTTGTTCCTCCGAGGTCTATACCTACGTAATATTTCATTTTTAGTTCCTCCTTATATTATACAGTCCGTCATTATCAAACTGCAATTACCTTTGATTGAGCATTCGTATTCGCCTGCGGGGACGAAGATGCCCGTACCTTTTTTTATTATGAAGTGTTCGCCGCCTATATCGGCGGTACCTTCTCCGCTGACAGCCAGCAGATGGAAGAAGCTGTCATTCACCTGTGAAAAGCTCCATTCGCCGCTGACATTTATCAGCGCAGCGCTGAAATACTCACAGCTGAAGAGAAGCTGTATACTTCCGCCCGGCTTTCTGATGATATTGCCCTTTTCAAAAAACTGTGACGGAGTTGTGTCGGTGACTTCCACAGCCTTATCTATGTGAAGCTCACGGGGCTTGCCGTCCGCACCGGGTCTGCCGTAGTCGTAAACACGGTAGGTCACGTTTGAACTCTGCTGAATCTCCGCAAGGACGATGCCTTTGCCGATAGCATGGAGAGTTCCCGGCTTTATGAAGAAAACGTCGCCTGCCTTTACGGGGACACGCTTTACCTTATCCATAAGGGAGTTTTCATCTATTGCCTGCCTGAACTGTCCGGATGTGAGTTTTTCTCTGAATCCGTACACTATCCCGGCACCTTCCTCGGCTTCTATGATGTACCACATCTCGGTCTTTCCGCTGTCGCCTTCATGGGCCATTGCGTACTTATCGTCAGGGTGCACCTGTATGGAAAGGTCGGATTTAGCGTCTATCAGCTTCACGAGAACGGGGAATCTGTCCTCGCTTCGGAAGTTTTTGCCTACAGCTGCGGGATAACGGCGGACGAATTCGCTCAGCTTCATTCCGCTGTATTCTCCGCTTGCAATGATGCATTCGCCGTCAGGGTGACAGCTCAGCTCCCAGCTTTCGGCTATTCTTTCGGAATCGCTTTCCTTGCCGAATTCTTCACGAAGCCGTGTACCGCCCCAGATATAATCCTTGGTAACAGGTCTTAGTAAAAATGGTTTCATTGTCATCCTCTGTAAATATTATCCTGATCGAAATCTTTGTATCTGTAAACGTTGAAGTCGATATACTGCTCGTCGCCGTAATAGCCGTCCAGCTTGCCGTGATCGTCGTACTGCCAGAATGTCCAGTCTACCAGATCGGGCTCGAAGTTGACGCTTCTTATCCACAGCGGATAATCACTGAACTTTTCCCTGACGTACTTGTAATAGACGGGGAGAGTGGTATATATCATAGGCTTCATGCCGTAATGTTCTTCAAGTCTTTCCAGCAGAGGACGGAGTATAGCCTCTGTCTCTTCGGAAGTGGGCTTGTTTTTTCTTTTGTCGCCGTAATATTCGATGTCAATGACAGGCGGGAGCGTTATCTCGTCGTCACCAACAGCGGCGATATAGTTATCAGCCTGAGTCTCGCCGGCGCTGTCAAAGCTGAAAAAATGGTAAGCTGATATCTTTATGCCGGTTTCCGAGGCTCTGTCTATGTTTCTGCGGATGGATTCGTCTGTATGTCCGCTGCCCTCGGTAGCTTTGATGAAAGCGAATTTCACGCCTTGCTCTTCCAGTTTCTGCCAGTTGATATCGCCCTGATAGTTTGAGACATCAACGCCGAAAACGGGATATTTTGAAGTATCCACAACAGCTTTTGAGAACAAGCAGGCGCCTGCCCATGCTATGCCGGTCATGACGACACCGATGACGGTGCAGGCAATTTTTCTTTTTATATTATGCATTGATCTGTAGTTACTCCTATCGTTCTACGTTTATCGTTCATAAGCAATGATATGAACGATATCTTACAGGCAGCACTGCACAAAGTCCGCCTGCTGATCCTGCGCCGGATCTGTCTTCACATCTTCAGCACGATCTTTGTGCGGTGTTGCCTATAATATAATACCCTAAAAACTGAAAATAGTCAACAGGTTTTTGGAATTTTGTTTTCACGGATGACGCAGGATCGGGAGAAAATGACTGTCAGTTCTGTTTTTTACGGGGCGCAAAAAATAAAATCAATTGACACATTTTAAATTTGTTCTCAAAATGTACATTTTATTCGCATAATGTATTATCAACACTAATAAGTAGATGAGATTTTTTTATTGAAAAAGTACAAAAACAATTCTTAAATTTATTTAATACTTCTATAACATTGACATTTTTATTGATCTGTGTTATATTGTTATATATAGGAAGAATGGCCCCTTTTTTATCTTTATAAGGGTGATTGGAATGAAATTGATACATATTGTCAATCTGACAGCAGCAGCACTTATCATATTCGGCTGCTACATGATCAGCGTAAAAAAAGCCAGGCAGCAGACCATACAGAAATCACTGGGACGTGTTCTGCTGTTTTCTACTTTCGGTGTCATCGCCTATACGCTGGCGATGATCTTTTCGTCACGTCTGCTTGCCGATATCGGCTACAGCGCATACCATATCATACTTGTGGCTATGGTACTGGCACTTGCTTCCTTTGTAAGCGAATATACAGGTGTCAGAACTCTTTTCAGCAAAGAATTGTACGTGGTCGGCGTTCTTTCGCTGGCTGACGTAGTGATCCTGGCGCTGAACCCATTCCTGCACTGTGTGTTCAGAG
>Ga0116149_1005324_pt1 | contig 12145 bp, 10 predicted proteins | sample AD_UKC057_MetaG_FD_89787 | JGI IMG/M metagenome (GOLD analysis project Ga0116149, IMG submission 89787) | Active sludge microbial communities of municipal wastewater-treating anaerobic digesters from USA - AD_UKC057_MetaG | ecosystem: Engineered > Bioreactor > Anaerobic > Digestate | place: USA...
TCTGCCCAGCGGATTCGGGTACAACACCGAACTGGCGCCGTACAGTTACGATCCGGGCAAGGCCCGCTCGCTTCTGGCCGAAGCAGGGTACAGTGGTAGATGATACGCCTCAGCCGGTTGCAGGTCAGGATCATCGAGCGAACAGCGGCCACGATTCCGTTGGCGCTGGCCGTAGCGGTGGCGGCGTTCGTGCTGATGCGGGCAATCCCGGGCGACCCTGTTGACATCATGATGGGGGAGGGGGCCAGCTCGTCAGGTGAGGAGGTGGTCGCCCTCCGGACCCAGCTGGGGCTGGATGAGCCGATTCACCGGCAGCTGTCCAGCTATCTGAAGGCGCTCTTCAGGGGCGATCTGGGATATTCGATAATCCGGTCACGCCCCGTGGCAGAGATGATACGGGAAGCGGCGCCTGCCACCATTGAGCTTGCCGTGTATGCTATGCTGTTCGCTCTGGCTCTGGGCATTCCCGTAGGAGTGGCGGCGGCGCTCAAACACAACACGGTGTTTGACAGAGTGAGCATGGCCATGTCATTCATCGGCGTGTCGCTGCCTGCGTTCTGGCTCGGCATAGTGGCCATTCTCGTATTCGCAATGACCCTGGGCTGGGCGCCCACATCTGGGCGCATACCGTATGGGCTGGAGCCTCGTCACATCACAGGTCTGCTGACGCTGGATGCATTGCTGACAGGCAACATGCCCGCGCTTGGCAGCGCGTTGCGACATCTGTGCCTTCCCGCGATCACACTGGGGCTGGGTGTTGCGGCCGTGGTCGCCAGGGTCACGCGCTCCAGCATGCTCGATGTGCTGGGATCAGACTACGTGTTGTTTGCGAGAGCTAAGGGCGTGCCTGAGTCGGCGGTCACCATTCGCCACGCTTTGCGAAATGCCATGATTCCCACGGTGACCCTGGTCGGACTGCAGTTCGGTTCGCTCCTAGGAGGGAACATGATTGTAGAGACTGTATTCGGCTGGCCCGGTCTGGGGAGGGTTGTCGTTGATGCGGTGTTTGCTCGAGACTACCCCGTGGTGCAGGCGTCTGTGATGGTGTACGCTCTCACATTTGTGCTGATCAACCTGGTTACCGACGTCATATACACAGCTTTGGACCCCAAAATGGCGCTGCAATGACCCCGGTGATCTTGAGTGTATGGAGGTGAGGCCGGATGACGCAGGCTTCATTGCAGACAGATGAGCTATACCAGGGCGTGCTGACGCGCTCTGCCGACATGCCGGAAACAGAAAGCAGGGCGAGTAGAACTCGCAGGGTAGGGATGGGCCTCTGGTCCAGGCTGATGTCGCACCGCGGGGGCAGGCTGGGCTTGATCATAGTGCTGGCCTACGTCGCGATGGCCGCGACTGCCCCTCTGTTGGCGCCCTATCCGCCGGGCGCAGTCAACCTGGCGAGGAGGTTGGCTCCTCCCGCAATCGGAATGGGTAACCTGCTCGGCGCCGATCAGCTGGGTCGCGACATCCTGTCGCGCATAATGCACGGCGCCAGAGTTTCGATGCTTGTAGGCCTGGCGTCTGTACTCATATCAGCTGCGTCTGGCGTTGGACTGGGCATGGTCGCCGGCTACTACGGCGGCGCACTCGACCGCGCACTTGCCCGGTTCACCGAGCTGCTGCTGGCATTTCCCTACTTGATCTTCGTAATTGGGGCGATGTCGGTCATGGGCCCCGGTTTTTGGAATCTAGTGTGGGCTCTGAGCTTCAAGGGATGGGTGGAATTCTACAGGCTGTCGCGCGCCTTGGTCATGTCCGAGAAGAACCGCGAATACGTAGAAGCGGCGCGCGTGCTGGGCAGGTCCGACGGCGCAATCTGCGTACTGGAGATACTTCCCAACATCGTCAGCTCCATCCTGGTGCTGGGCACTCTGCGTATGGGCAACATGATTGTCATGGAGTCGTCTCTCAGCTTCCTGGGCCTCGGCATTCCGCCGCGCATGCCGGCGTGGGGATCCATGATAAACGACGGGCGGCGCTATATGCTGACATCACCCTGGGTCGCTACACTCCCAGGGCTCGCGCTGGCGCTGCTGGTGCTGGGGATAAACCTTCTTGGAGAGGGGCTGCGCGATGTCCTGGACCCCAAGATGATGGAGGGATGATGTCCGTCATGGCATGTGGCACGATATCCGACGCACTGCTTGACGTGCGCGATCTGCACACGGTGTATCCTTGTGCCCGGGGGCAAGTGCGGGCCGTGCGAGGGGCGAGCCTCGCTGTGGCGCCCCGGGAGGTGCTGGGAATCGTGGGCGAATCGGGCTGCGGCAAGAGCGCGCTCATGCTATCGATCATGCGGTTGCTGCCCCGGCCGGGGCGCACCGTGGGCGGCACGGTGCGGCTCCGCGGTATCGACTTGCTCGGGCTGTCGCGGGGCGAGATGCGGCAGGTGCGCGGCAGAGAGATCGCCATGGTGTTCCAGGACCCCATGACTACGCTGAACCCGGCACACCGGGTTGGCGATCAGATCACTGAGTCGTTGCGAGTGCACAGGATGATGCCGTCCGGCGCAGGCGAGTCCCAGCCAGGAAGGGCCTGCCCGCGATCGCGCCTGTGGCAGGCAAGAAGGGCTCGCGAAGAAGAGCGTGATTACGTAATCGAGCTGATGAGGCGGGTGGGCATACCATCGCCTGATCACCGTCACCTCGAGTATCCTCACCAGTTCAGCGGGGGCATGCAGCAGAGGATCATGATAGCCATTGCCCTCGCGTGCAAACCGCGCTTGCTTCTGGCCGATGAGCCCACTACAGCGCTGGACGTGACTGTACAGGCGCAAGTACTCGAGCTGATGGAAGACATAAACCGCGAGATGAGCACTGCCATAGTGATAGTCACCCACGATCTGGCGCTGGCCGGCGACTTCTGCGATAATGTTGCGGTGATGTACGCCGGGCAGATCGTGGAGCGGGGACCGGCAGACGCCCTGATGCAGGACCCTCTTCATCCATACACCCGTGGGCTGCTGCTGTCCATGCCACGCCTGGGCAGCAGGCAACCGCTGCGCGCGATACAGGGAGAGGTGCCCGACCTCACTTCTCAGGGCTCTGGTTGCGCCTTTGCCCCCAGGTGCCGGCAGCGAACGGAACGGTGCGAAATCGAGGACCCGCCTGTGCGGGTCGTGGCGGGACGGATGCTGAGGTGTCACGCGATGCAGCCTGGTACTGATGACACACCGCTCTACGACGTACCAGGAGAAGTATTGTAGCAGGTGCTCCGTTGCGACGCCTCGGAACGGCTTCAGCCGGGCAACGGAAATCGTAAACCACGCGTCGGGCGTTCCTCACGTGGTAGAGCGGGCCGGGATCGAGGCGGTCGGATCTGAACGGCAAGCGGGATGAATTCTGGTGGAATCGCAGGGAAAAGGCCAGATCAGGGGCGCAAGGCCAGCCGAACCTCCTAAGGGTAGCCTAGCCGACCACCATGCGGGGAACAACGCCAGGCCTTAGGAACCACAATCCTTACACGCACCCAGCACGATTCAGGGGTTGTGCCGGTCGCTGAACTCTGCTATAATGGCCCTTGTGAGACGGTCGGGGCGTGGCGCAGTTTGGCTAGCGCGCTTGCTTGGGGTGCAAGAGGCCGGGAGTTCAAGTCTCCCCGCTCCGACCAGCTATATTGCGCGTATGCCCCGGAACTTAGGTTTCGGGGCTTTTTGACCTCAAAGCGTGTGTCGGGGGTGTTGTCCTGTGGGACCGATCGATGCCGAGCGGAGTCTGGTCGCGACGCCTGTCGGACTGCTCCAGACCAGGCTAGCTGCTACGCGCAGACGCGTTCGCGCCAGGATGGATGGAGTCGGCCGTCCATCGGTGGGACTGGCGCTGGGAAGCGGGGCCGCGCGCGGCCTGGCTCACATAGGGGTGCTCGAAGTCCTGTTCCGCTCGCGCATCCCGGTCGACGTTATCGTGGGCTGTAGCATGGGAGCTGTGATCGGGGGATGCTATGCCGCCGGCATGGAAGCCTTGGAGCTACTGGAGATTGGGATGTCAATCGACAGACGTGAGGTCTTCCGCCATATTGACTTGACTGTGCCGAACCGCGGCGGCCTGATAAGCGGCGCGAAAATGGGGGCGCTGCTTGAGGAGTTGACGAAGGCGAAGACTTTCGAAGAGCTTCGGCTGCCTTTCGCCTGTGCCGCCGCGGACATCAACACCGGTGAGGAAGTGGTCATCGAAGATGGCCTTGTACACGAGGGAATACGGGCATCGTCATCTATCCCCGGCGTGCTTCAGCCGATGATGCACGGCGGTCGGGCGCTTGTGGATGGAGGCATCCTGAACCCAATACCAGCGAACTACTTGGCCGCACTGGGAGTCGATGTCTCGATCGCCGTTGACGTGATGCCAGTGCTGAAGCCATCCCCGGAGCAACTGGGGAAGGCCCCTTCCATAGTCTCCACACTTATCAACTCGTTCGACATCATGGGTCGCCTGGTGGCGGCGCCGGTTGCCTGCATGGCGACAATTGTGATCAGGCCCCAAGTTGGCGAAGTGTTCGGCGCCGAGTTCTGGCGTGCGCCGGAGCTGATCACCGAAGGGTTCCGCGCGGCCGAGGCGGCCATACCTACCATCCGGGAAGCACTTGACACAGCCAAGGCCTAAGCCTGTCGCGAACATGCCTCCGCCTGACTATGCTATGGTGATTGCCTAAAGCGGAGGTGACTTCGACGTGAGTATATCTGTGCAGCCGGCTTTGCCGGCACTCTCACCCGGTCTGGCGATGGGCGTTGTCGAGGAAATGCGGTTCTGGCTTCACATCATGTCGGACCACGCCAGGTTGATCCGGAGCGGACTGGACGTGGCCGATGAGGGGCTGTTCCGCTATGTGGATTGCCTGGGCATGCGAATTGATGAACTCCTGGCAGCGGTGCAATCGGCATGCCCGCCGTTTCCCCCGGGGCAGGTAGAATGCCTTATAGCCGAGGCCAACAGCAGAGTGATTCCTCTGAGGGAACTTAAGCGCAACCTTGCGGCCATGGTCAGAGAATGCCGCATCCACATGCAGTTGCCGGCGGACATGCTAGAACACACAAGACGAGAAGCTGACTTCTTCCTTAGTGTCATCAATCGGCCTGTGGGATGGCCTGTTGCCGTAAGGTCTGATCTTGAGATCCCGGCGCCTCCCGCTGAGGAGAACCTCCCGGCATGCCTGGCGCCGAGGAGTGTAATCCCCTGCATGGGGCAGGGAGCGGCGGCGATCCTGATGGATGAGATCATGTTCTTCGCCGATATCAATGCTGAACATGGTGTCGTCTTGAGTCTGTTTTTCCGTCCGGTTGTCCAAGATGAGCTCTTCGCGAATACTCGGCAGCTTGGAGAGGCGGGCCTCGGGCTGTTCCGCGAGATGTCTCAGGCCAGGATAGCAGGAGCGTCGCTTGCAGACATGCGTGAGCTGATTGCCCGAGACCGCGAGGCTGTGGGCGGGTGGATAGGCTACCTGAGATGCCTCAAGGAGTCGATCGGCTGCTGCAGGGTACCGACCGGGCAGGTGAACTTCGCGTACCATCTGCTGCACCACATGGAGCGAGAGGCCTGCTACACACTGGAGCTCATGGACATGGTCCAGGGTGTGTAGGCGTCAGGGCAGGCTTTGGCAGGCGGCCATCTGGAGCACGCATACCATCCATGGCCGCCCGGATTGCGGGTCCAGGATCCCTACTCGGGTCCTGGGCCCGCTGGCAGAGCCTGAGCCCGCTTCAGTTCCTTCTCCTTGTACATGGCGTCATCGGCCTGTCGAAGCAGAGTATCCAGATTGCCTCCCGTGTGGGGCATCCACACTGCCGCGCCTATGCTCACGTCGAGTCCTGCGGCCGTCTCCGATTGCTGAGTCCATGCGCGTGTCTGTTGCTTGATGATACTGGCAACTGCTGATGCTTTCTCTCCATCGGCGCCTGGAAGCAATACAACGAATTCGTCTCCTCCAAGGCGCGCTACCGTGTCGGCGGGGCCAACCGAGGCCACGAGGATGCGCGCGAACTGAACGAGGACGGCGTCGCCGGCGAGATGGCCGAACGTGTCATTTACATGCTTGAACTTGTCGAGATCCGCCATGAGAGCGCCCACCAAAGCATCGGGATTGCCGATAGCAGCATCCATTTCGCGCTGCGCCATCTGCATGAAACCGAACCTGTTGTACAGCCCTGTAAGCGAGTCGCGGACAGCGCTTTTCTGCAGCTCAGCGAAGATCGAATCGTATGGCGCCCGTAGCCCGCGCAGAACCACGCCGCGAAGTAAGAAACTGTAGGCTATGACCTTGAAGATGTGACCAAGGAAGTTGGCAGTGCCGTAGACATCATGGTACAAAGTGAAACATAACTCCGAAACGACGGTTGCTCCTGCTGCGCGTATCAGTACCTTGAAGAGCGAGTCATCGATCGAGTCACGCTCCCTCGCGAGGAGCAGCGATCCGGCGATGACGGCGGCTATCACTAGGTACTCGCTGACGATCTTGAACGGGGTGAGCCCTGAGCCTTCGATGAAGCACGCGGGGAAGATACCTCCATGCAGGATTGACCATGTAAGGGCGACCGCAATCGCGCCAAGCGCTGCCGTCACCGGCTTTCGTGGGAGTCTCCCGCTCGCCAGCGCCGGCGCTATCAAGAACATCGCCCCCCATATATACCGGCCGGCGATCCACAGCTGTGTGGCAGTGTTCGGAGTCGGCAATGACAGGATACACATGCCCTTATAGGCCATAATGTGCAGGAAGTCTATACCTCCAACCAGGGCATGCGCGTGTCCTATGAAGAGCAGCAGGTCGCTTCGGGCATATCGGGACGACGCCAGCGCAAGCACGCACGTCATTGCAGCCACTATCACTGAGAAATTCTCAACGGCGGTATGGAAGAGCAGGTAGTTGACTCGGGCGATCCAAAGAGACGCTGCTAGACCTGTTGCCGCCAGCGCGACCGCCAGCGGCTGGGCGAGTTCGCGTCCCTGGCCTAGTCCTGGCTTCAACCCCAGCGCTATTTGCCTGTACATTCGCATGACCCCCCTCTCTTCGGATTATGGTGCGCGCATCATGGTACTCGTCCGGAGAGCGGGGCGTACCATTCACTAAGGAACGGGTGCCTTGAGCTTGCCACAGAGCGCGTAAGGGGGTATTATCGAGTCGGGACCTTTCACGGCGCGGGAACGGTTAGCGTGCCATTCTCGTTTGTGTTAAGGAAGGTAGATGTCCAGGTTCGGGTAAGGTGGTCGCGTATCAAATGACTGAGAATACGAAAATCGAAGACGCGGTCGAGCCCAAGACCTGCGATGTGGCCGACGGCATGTCCGACAGGACTGAACAGACAGACGAGCAGGACGTGGTAGTACTGGGCGATTCCGCTCCTGCTTCGGCGTCGGCAGAGCAGGCCGCCGACGTGGAGACTGACACTGTGTCGGATTTCGACTGGGGCGCAGCGCAGGCCATCAGGCTTGCTGAGGCCAAGCGCCGAAGAAAGGCTGCGGTTCGAGAGGCCATGGAATATGTGCAGTCTATCGCACTGGCGATATTGCTGGCAGTAGTGATCATGACCTTCGTGGGCAGGTCGTTCGTGGTGGAAGGCGCGTCGATGGAGCCTACCCTGCACAACCGCGAACGGATTATCGTGGAGAAGGTGAGCTACAGGTTCCGTGCTCCGGCTCGAGGCGACATCATTGTCCTGCGGAACCCTTGGCGGCCTGATACCGAAGGATTGGCTCGCGCCGTAGAAGCCATGCGCGAGCTGGTGGACTTCAGCGGATCCATGCGCCCGTATATCAAGCGGATCATAGGTGTGGCCGGCGATACCATCGAGATATCGGATGGTCGTGTCTACCTGAACGGCAACGAACTGCACGAGCCGTACGTGGCTGCGTCTCCCTGGAGCGACTACGGGCCGGGCACAGTGCCGGACGGTCATGTATTCGTGATGGGCGATAACAGGAACAATTCGGATGATAGCCGCGGAAGCGTCGGCTTCCTGCGAATCGACCGGATCGTGGGAAGGGCCGTGCTGCGGTACTATCCACTGAACAAGACAGGTGTGATGAGGCGCCCGGACGTGTATTAGGCGAACTTGTGGGCGCCATACGAGTCACGCCCCGGGGCTTCGGCTAAAGACCCCGGGGCGTGTCGCTTGTTTCTGGTTGGGCCCTACTTGTCAGACAGGTCTGCAGTGCAATGCGCGCATCTGATTGCCTTCATCGGAATGACGGACAAGCAATATGGGCACTCCTTCGTAGTAGGGGCCGCCGGAGCTACCTGGGGCTTCTTCTCAAGAGCCTCGGTAGCCGCCCTCATCTTGTTGATCCACTTGACCATGAGGAATATCGCGAACGCTACGATGACGAAATCGATCACCGTGTTCAGGAACAGCCCGTAGTTGACCGTTGCTGCCCCGGCCGCCTTCGCGTCCGCGAGAGACGCGTAATGCTCGCCCGACAGATTGATGAACAAGTTCGAAAAGTCAACCTTGCCGAGCAGCATTCCTATGGGCGGCATGATGACGTCATTCACCAGCGAGCTCACGATCTTCCCAAACGCTCCGCCGATAATGACACCCACAGCCATGTCCATGACATTGCCCTTCATCGCAAAATCCCGGAATTCCTTTAGCATCTGGGCGATTCCTCCTACCACTTTGTCGTTCATCGTCTCGGTGATACGGCTCTCTCGGATCGCGGAGATAAAAACAGCTGCTCATACGGCCAAAAGGCCAGGGCAGCTTGACTGAGACTGTGAGTGGCTGGTGCGAGAGGGGGGAGTTGAACCCCCACGGGTTGCCCCGTCAGATCCTAAGTCTGATGCGTCTGCCATTCCGCCACTCTCGCACGCATAGATGCGCCTGCATGACGGAACAAAAGTGGTCGAGGTGCCGGGACTTGAACCCGGGGCCTCTTGGTCCCGAACCAAGCGCGCTACCAAACTGCGCTACACCTCGACCTAGCGCCCATATCAGGCACATCCATAGTATAGAGCATGGGTCTACGCGTGTCAAACGCTTTCCGGCGCGGCGGCGCGGTGGGGTGCGTGTAAGGATTGTTGCTCCTAAGGCCTGGCGTCATTTCCTCCACAGTGGCTGTTTAGGCTGCCCTTAGGCACTCCGCTTGGTTCCCAGCTCCTGACTTGGTCCTTTCCTTGCGGTTACGCCAGAACTCGTCCCAGTTGCCGTTTGGGACTTATGTCCTCAGGTTGAGAACCTTCTGAGATCCTTCGGCACTCCAGCGCATTCCCGGCCTTTTCTCCCGTATCTGCACCACGCTCTTGCATGCGCTCTCTACGACGCCGCTGCCAATGTGGTAACCCTTTGCCCGGTATTCGTCATACCTCATTCTCTCGCGGTTTGTCTCAAGGTATCGTGCGAGATCGTTGCGCCCAGCGCTAGCCTCATTCCTCAGCCCCGTCATGGCTCTCAACCGGTCCACAAGTCCTTCAACCTGCCCCCCACTCAGCAACCCGAGCTGCTCATCCACCCAGGCTTTGCATCGTTCCTCGTTGCCCTCGTACAGAATCCGCGCGAATTCCCATATATGCTCCGTTGCGTGATACCAGTCTATGATCTGCACGGCCTCTGGAAAGCAGGTATCTACCAGGTTCCAGATCCACACTGCGCCGTCGCCCAGGGCTATGACCTCCGTAGCATCGGCTTCCCCACGGCGCTGCGCCTCTGCCGACACATGGGTGCCGAACTCGTCCGGAGAAGCTTTTCGCGCGACATACGTGATGTCATTCGCGACATCCGCGCAGACGCCGTCTGACTCCACGTCAGGCATCGCGTCGTAGATAGCAGATACCTTAGTCTCATGCCAACCGTCCAGCTCCCTTACCATCACTCCGTCGATGGTAAGGTAGAGCCTGTTCGGCTTGGAGGTCGAGTCTAGCCCGTCAGTGACAGTGATCTGAGCCTGGGCCTTGAGCTCCTCGTCCATCTCAGCGCCGATTCCCTCCGACAGAATCTGCGCTTCCTTCGGAGACACGCTGATCCCGATCAGCCTTTCCAGCGTCTCAGATGCGCACTCGAACGGAAGCTGAGCGCTGCAGTAGCTTATCGCCTCGATGATCGATTCGCTGAAGCGGCCCTTGGGCATGCACAGCTGCTCGTCCAGGGGAATCACGGAGGCGCCGCACCTGTCGCACCGGTAGTAAGCCCGTTCCAAGGTCATCTGTCCGCACCACGTTGCTACCGTGCGGCTGCGATTGCCAATGTGACGCATCATGGCGCCGCATTCACAAGGTATCCGGCTTCCCGCGTAGCCATTGCCTGCCTCATCCGCCTGAGCCTGAATCATGAGCTGCCCGAACTGCCGTGTCGCCTTCCGTGCGGCAGCTTCCATATCATGAATTGTAGCGCCGTTACCCAAAGACCCAATTTCCTGAAATGCCCTCTCGACTATATCCGACACTGCTGCGATAATGATGGTACGGTTCATGCGTATCCTCCTCGATTGGCCAGCTAGAGGCCTTTTCGAGGAGGATATCATTTTCTCCGCTCACTATCCCGTTTAGCAATGTCTACTCGACTTTCCAATTGCTATTACCTACAAAACTTACACGCACCCCGGCGCGGTGTGCTTTCCGGCGCGGGGGGCGTGTAAGGATTGTGGCTTTCGGGGTCGCAGATCCCCCGCATTCAGGCTGTTGTCTCGCTAGGGCCACAGCGGAAGCAGTTGATATCGCACCGGGTCCAGGGATAGACCCGCGGGTAGGTCCAGGGTTAGACCCGGGGATGGGTCCGGAGATAGATCTGGGGCGTGCTGATGGACGGAAAGATGTCCACTGTGGCCCAGTGATATACCCCCGGGGGTATCCGCTCAGAGATACTATCACTCTTTGATAATACTTCCGAAGAAAAATGCAACTTCTGAGTACAGGGCACAGGCTGGCGGATCGCATCAGCGGGCGTGGCGTCGCACGAAATCCTCCACTACGAACATACCAGCTAGGACGCATATGCCGAAATCGTAGCCCTCGGCCTCGCGGCTCGGGGGCAGGCCAGCGTTCGGATCCTGTGCCCTACGGGACACCTTTTTCGGCCACCCTGAGTCGGTTTGCCCAGGACCCGCGAAAATCCTGGCCCACAGGGCACAGGCCAGCGGATCCCATCGACGCGAGTCGTGCCGCGTGGCCATGTGGGGGTGACTTGACGCCCTGGGTATGACAACATTGGTGGGATCCGAGGGTGCCGAAGGGGGGGGGAAGACACGAGAATCGGCGAGGGCGGCAAGGAATTCGACACATATGGCATAATTGATACAGGTAGTGTGGGGGGGGAGACGCACCATGGATGATGAGAAGCAACTGCAGTTGTTCGACGGCCCCGAACGTGGCTTAACTGGTAGCCCGCCTGAAGGGCCCGTGAGCTGGAATGTAGGCAGTGAATCGGTTCCGGAACCGGCTCCGCAGCGACTCTTGTGGCCTGAAACGGATCGCCGAGACGATTTGGATGATCTTGCGGCCGTAGCTGAGGCAGCCCGCGACTGCCACCGGTGCAGGCTGGGCGGAATGCGCAAGAACGCAGTTCCGGGCGAGGGCAACCCCAACGCTCGGATGATGTGGATCGGCGAAGGCCCGGGGGCTGATGAGGATGAACAGGGGCGGCCTTTTGTTGGAGCGGCGGGCCACATGCTCGACAGGCTCATCGCGGCCATGGGCCTCGTGCGAGAGGAGATGTTCGTAGGCAATGTAGTGAAGTGCCGACCTCCTCATAACCGCGAGCCGGAGCCGGACGAAGTGCAGGCCTGCCTTCCATATCTTGCGCGTCAGATTGAGCTGATCAGGCCGGAGATCATCGTGATTTTGGGCGCCACTGCGCTTAAGGCACTGATAGATCCGAGGGCATACATAACTCGCATGCACGGAAAGTGGATTGAGCGCGGCGGCATAATGATCATGCCCACGTTCCACCCGGCTGCGCTCCTTCGGGATCCTGCCAGGAAGCATGATGTGTGGGCAGATATGCAGCAGGTTCTTGCGCGGATGAGATAAGAGCATTGGCTTGCGAGAAGAATATCCTGAGGCACAGTCTAATAGTCTTCCAGTGGAGGCATGCTACCGAGGAGGTGCGCAGTGCATGAAGGCCGGCTCTCCCAGGCGTGAGAGCGACCGCGCACAGAGCCCTGTCTGGAAGCTGGTTGTGCTCGGTTGCGGGGTCAGTTTCCTCGCTACGCTAGTGCTCTCGGCA